>Ga0247782_1000103_pt1 | contig 116705 bp, 104 predicted proteins | sample UWRJL019104C5_FD_179928 | JGI IMG/M metagenome (GOLD analysis project Ga0247782, IMG submission 179928) | Plant litter microbial communities from Arlington Agricultural Research Station in Wisconsin, United States - UWRJ-L019-104C-5 | ecosystem: Environmental > Terrestrial > Plant litter >... | reverse complement strand
GTAGACGGGTTTTTTTTTTTTTATTTTTTCCTTTTTTTTTTTTTTTTTCGATGGGGATGCTCTACAGGAGAGAGGAATTGGGGTTTGGCAGCCGTCCGCGGATGGCTCGGCATTCTCCAGATACGAGCGATGTCAAGAACTCGAAAACATCCTCACAACCCCGGCCCCCTTGCCCTCTGCCCATGCAGACCCGACAACCAGATCCCTGGGACGATATGAAACCCCAAAGTCAAACCTCAGAAATGCGGATCGCCCTAACTAATAAGATTGAAGCATCCTACTCACCGCGTCGACTTTCTGTACCCTCAAACCCTAAGAAACGAGAGCAGCTTTCCTTACTGGTTAGCAAACGAGCATTGAAAACGAGAAGATAGGGTACTATAATTATCAAAGAAACCAGCATCGCGACCGCAATGAACAGTTTCTTCCCAAGAATGCTTATTACCAATGATTCTTGTCCCTGTTGTTTCGACCCGAGCACCCTCCGTCTATTCTCCCTTGCCTAATCCATTCGCCGATGATCGAGCTATTCGTCTATGTTGAGGATATATTTGAAGTCTTGGTGCTCTCCGGCTCTGTCCATCTGCCTTTGCATAATCCTCCAGTCCGGTATTCTAGACAATCGCTCTCTGTTTCCTTCTTACCGAGAACGTCTGGCGGGATCCCTCCTGATGAGCTCATGATGTTTGTGTGCCGTGATTCGAGTGCTAGTTGCTATGTGTTGTGTGAGTGATCTGAGTTCCCTGTGTGCGGCCCAAGCTGTAGAGCGGAATTAGTAGCGGTGGCCTGTCGCATCTTACACTTCGGCTATTATTACGTCTACGTCGAATACTGTCGAAAGCAACCATAGTTACGTAAAGCCCGTCAGTTGCGCAATATAATAGACGACAGACCAAGTATAACTCATACTGCCTGATGTTTGGTTTTCGTTCCGTCCGATGTGATTGGGAGGGTCATTTGGTCTTCATGCAAACCGAAGATAGTGATGAGTTCCTCAGTGTCGGCTCGAATGCAATATGAGCAACATGGCCGGGATTTTGTTCAAAGTGTTTGCAATATTAGTTATGTCCTAGGCCTATGGCTATAAATGACACGCGCTTCGTAGCTTGCCCAATGATGTGACGTTCTCTATCAGTCATCCAAGTAGCAAAACTCATAGCAGCATAATTCATGTCAGTCATTCATTCAATCTTTAACAATATTCCTTAGCAATTTGCATGCTAACTCAGCGACAAATACCGGGTTATCTCTCTGAACGAAATGTCCGCAATCCTTTGCAATGATTGGCCCCGATGCTTTCTCCTGGTCCGTCAGTTTTGTAAGGCCCTCGTTATAACGATGCCAGACAGGATTGGTGTAGTTCATAGATATCGCGATAGGCGTCTCCATCGAACCCTCGAGGCTTTCCTTCGCGAACCACTCCGGGTCGTGGCCTACTACTGTCACGAATGGTGCTCTGCCACCAAACCCTTGTTCCAGAGAAGGTTTGTCCGCGTCAGGGAGTAAGGTAGCCAAGTTACGGCGATCTAGGCCCTCGGCGTTCTTTACACTGGGATGGAACATGGCGCGGAACTTTTCCCGCGTGTCGCGTAGAATTTCAGGCGTGACACCTCGCGGCAAAGAACCAGCGTCGAAATCGGGACTGTCTGGATCGGGGAATATACTGACGAAGTCGGAGTTGGCCATGATACTGTCAAGGAGCAACATGCCGGCGACGGTACCGGGATATTCCTGCGCATATAACCGAGCTATGGCGCATCCGATCGAGTTAGCGACGAACATGATGCGTTTTGGTTGTTGTTGAGTGTGCGAGTACGACTCTTTCCGCGTCACTTGGCTGATGAGCTGGCGCAAGTCGCGGACAACCTCGAGCGTATCGTGCCCGTAGCCCTCTTCCTTTCCCTCATCGCTCGGGTCTCGGTCTATCGTTCTGCCTTGGCCAAAGCGATCATATGCCAGCATCTGGGGTACAAATGCAGATGCACCGTCTCCAATTACGGCAGCAGAGTCATCCATCTTGAGACGACGCAACATGAGTGCCATTACAGGCAGCCAGAACGACTGTGGCGCGACGAGTCCATTGAGAAATACCACAAGTACGTTTGCGTACCCGGACTCGCCAACGCTCTGAACCTGCGAGCATTCCAAGCTCACTGCCGGTTTGGTGTCTAGGACGACGGAGTCGAATGTAATAGAGGGCGGAAATGCGATTGCCGGCTGTGGCGAAGCATGTGCCATCTCTAACCCAGACAGCAACGGATTTCTGAACGCCGATGTATGTAAATGCGAACGCATGTGTCTCTCAATCAGTTTCTCTTTTAATTTCCGCCTTTTGGGTATCAGCCAAGATATTTCTAGTTCTAAATAGAAAGCATAATTATTCAGAAGTGATGCTCAATGTATGGAATTTTCAATGTCTCACGCAAACCCATCGGGGAGATCATGCAGGCGGCATTTTCACTGCTACTACCTACCTACATAGTAGTTATGTAGATTACGGTACCTAAGTACCTGCCTCCTACAGACCAGTGCAAGGTACACTGTACATCAGCCACTCAACTCCGCGCCCAACACTGCTGTTTCGAGGATATGATCTTAGCGGGTTTCCCCTATCTTTAGCAATGCCCCAGGTGGTTAGTTCTAAGATATGACCTCCTGTTGATCAACGGCTCCAGTCCCATGGAACGGGACTACCCGAAACCTGTGGCACTTGTTTAAATCAGTTCTAGATAGTCACATGAATTATTTAACCTAGAGCGAATGTCCCTCATTTCTAATAACGAATTACTTACATACACATAACATGTCAAGAAGAGATATGTATTTGCTTTCCAAGAAGGACCATAGATTGAACAGTGTCAAAATACTATGATATCCTCAGGGACTATCGTATCTTTAGGCCTAGTGTGATGTTTCGAGGCGCACTTTGGTAAGATATGAATAGGAAATTGTGTGGCTTGGCGGGTGAGAAGTGACAGGGTAAGGAAATAAGAAGCAAAACTATCAAACTGATACACTCTACGGTTAGCTTGAGTGTTTTCATTACGGCCGCGTGTCGCCGTGCTAGTAGCAGGGATGACGAGGATTGAATAGAAACAAATCACTGCTGGAAAAATTTGGGTTTTTGTGACCGCCAAAACATTCATTTTAAAGAACGACTACCTAGGGGCTACCAAGCACTGCCTACTCGCACTGCCAGTCATCTCCATCAACAACACCGAGTAAATACTCTTGCCCATCACCTATGTATCGTTCCATCAAAATTAACGAGTAACAATCCACCGCCCATTACCCTGTTCCATCGTTTCCATTGCAGGTCAAAATACCGTTGACAAGTAGTTTGTAGCCGCCCATTTAGAGACCGAGAGGAGTCTGACAAAGGACGCTCTGACCGGCCTATAATCGATAGTTTGTTAGAAACTGTTCGTCATCTGCTATGCATATCATGTGTGAGTAGAGTTGGGGACCTACAACAGGGAGGACGCAGCAGCGAGCACGCTGACCCTTGGCTGCACAGATAGCCTGGAAGTTAGGGGGGCTGGTGGGAACAGCGCCGGCTGTGATGAAGCTATATTAGCCATGATTGATCTTTTGGGATTCTAGTATCTTTTCTCTGTCACTACTTACGGGACGCGCAGTCCAAGTCAGCAACCCCGAGGACGTCGGTGGCGCAGCACTCGAGAGTGTCATAGAGACCGCTGCAAGCATCGTAGGGGGTTGGGTTGCCACCGGTGCGCTTATCGACCGGGTTGGCCATGACGGCGGTAGCCAGGAGAGTGACGAAGACAGTGGTGAATTGCATTTTGATTGTAGTGATTGGGAGAACTTGAAAAGTTCGTTTGGATGAGTGCGCAAAAGAGTGCTGAAGTGAAGGGCTGGTAGCTCGAGTGATTATTGTGCTTGTTGGTTGGTGAAGAAAAGACGTTGTTGACGAGGTGGGAAGCCAGATATTTATATTCGAGAATCAGCCTGCTCTTCTGCTCTTCGTCACGATCTTCGACGTACTCGATCTAGCGCGTTCACCTAGGGCGTCGTGGTTTGGTGAAGCACCCCTATTCCCGAAACGAGCCATGATCGCGATCTCCAAGTTGTCATTTCTCGATACCTACCTCTGCAACATGTCACTGTCCACGACAGGGGAAAGAGGCAGCCCGCAACAATCCCATGATAAACCCCCCTTTCCTTGATTATGGGCAAAATACGAGGTCGGACGTGCCGTGACCTCGAAAGAGGAAAGAGATCGTCACATATTCTGCTTTTTGATCCTGTTGAGTTCTGCCACCCTGCTGTACATGTCTCGAGATCTTGCAGCCCAAGGAGCTGCTATCGAACATGAAAAGGGGAAGGGATCAACGGGTAAAACCTTGTTTACGGCATTCCCTCGAACAAAGCTCGTCCGGTCACCGGATGGTAACAGCAGAATCTGCTACGCACGCGTCGTCGACAAGGCGGAGTCAGTTGAGAAAGTGACGAGTAACCGTAACTCTGTACAGTACAGTAGGTAGAAACTGTCACGGGTCGTAAGGGGCGACATGAATAAGAGTTTGGCTCCGATGACGTCGAAGGCTTCTGTATGTATTGTAATAATTTCAAGGCCTTGCTAGAGCCTGCTAGCCATTACTTCAGCTCAACCGTCGAGAAAGGTTGCAATACCCCAGTGTATAATAATCAGATATTGAACCAGGGTTGGGTGTTATACCTATCTAGCCTTGGTATTGCTATATATGTCCTTGTGCCTCACTAGAGTAGAAACCAGAGGATGTACTGTATGATACGTATGTACACGGTAACGGCATATGCTGGAGAGGCGCGCTAATGATAAGTATCTGGTAATGTATTGCAGTGAATAGTCACAATGACTGGTGAGAATCGAGAAACCTACCATGCAGCCCCGCAACTATGTAGCCCAGCCTCAAGGAGCGTTGGATTCAGCTTGGATTTTGGGTCCAACGGCTCGAACCGCATGAGATCTGATTGGCGAGTCCCACAAGCCACACATTTGCGCTCTAAGCTTATAATTGGCAGCTCGGAGTCGATACCGTTTTACCCCAGACAAAATCCCAGAAGTTTGACCTGCCATGTCCTGGTCGTCCGGCTAAATGCTCACCGACAGATCTAGCCTAGCTCGCGAATAGGGTTTGGTCCGATTTGGATAGATCCTGTGCCTGAGCCCATCTCGCAGCTTGTTTACCCACCCAGTCCAAGTATCTCGACCGTCAGACAAATGGAAACAGAAGAGCTATGCCGCCGACCAAAGGGGAATTTCGACCGAGCCACCTCGCGCTAAGGTAGTGTAACCTTGCCAAAAGCGACAAATAGCACAGCAGCATGTATGATGACTTGACATTTGCATGGTCCAAGTTTTAGGCGGGTCAGTTCCAGGGTTGACCGTGTGAAGGAAGAAACAAAGTCGCTGTTCCCATTCTCAACTAATATGGCGTGCCGCCTTAGACACAGCCAAGTGTCGCGTTCTCTGGGGCCCGTATTTCTTTCAACTTACTTCCAATGCAGCTATCCGCCTCGATCGAACGATATGTGATCATATTTTGGAGCGCTGCCTACGATGACAGCAGGAAACATGTGGAGACTGGACCACTGCCCAGTTTGCATAGGTCTCTTCTGTTTGTCATTGGCGTCGTTTAGTACTGCTTCCCACCACTTTTTGCTTGGTCTTACATGCAGCACCGGCCCCCTGCTTCCAATGACATGGGGCGGGTGGACTTGGTCCAATTGCTTCATCTCATATCCAGCCATCACCAGGGGGTTGCGCTGGTTTCCATTTCATGCTTTTCCTTGCTGCCCGCTGTGAAATCGTTGATAGTGGAACTCTAACCAGGTTCTGGGGTAAGGAAGCAATGCCAGGGAGATGTATTTTCGGGAATATTAGGCATAGGAATTGGGTGGTCCCAGGTATTTCTGGAACCTCCTAGCTGTAACCCGATCCTCCTTATTCATAGTACGCGCACAGATGGCTTTTCTGCCATGACGTTGGCTGTGCTGTGAATAACTGTCACTTAGTCAACCGCCACGTGCTCAGTTAAATGGTCTGAAGACACCTACACAATTGCGTATGGTGGAGTAGGTGGGCTAGACGGCATTCCTAGGTATCGTGTAGTCACCTGACCGTTGGGTTCTATGACCTACATCGGAAATTTGCCACAGCTGCTACACCAACGGCAGGTTTCTGTTTGAATACCATGCCAATAAGTAAGCATCTTGGGAATAAGACATTACCGAAGGAAATAAGTCACAATAAAGCGACTTTAGACACCAGGCAAGTCTAGCCCCGCCCAGGTTGTCATCTGCATGTGGTGGTTCAGCTGCAATGTGACAGGCCAGCGGCCGGTATTCGTGCCGGTCAGCAGCAGAATATTTTGAGTAATAATATCTGAAAACGGTCCGAAGTTTTCGGGCCATCCCGCTAGCATTCCACAACAGTCTTCAGTTGATAGGCCTTCACTCTCAGGGCGCGCTACATCAAGTCGAAACAGAGCAGGACTCCGCTGGGATTTGTAAATATCATGTCGGTAGGTCTGCAGAGTAACAAGGTTAGGGTGTCTTGGCTGCATAGTGTTACTTCGATATGAAGCAGGCATTTGCTTTCTCCGGGTATACTCCAACTCAGTGAGTTGTAACCTCTCTGATGCTTGAAGAATGCAACCTTGCAAGCCACGTACTCGACATGTACCGGCGGATTCTCTTGCCCCAAAACATGAAAACGAGCAGCAATAAGTTGTTTGCTAATAGCACGCCCCCAAAGATGCCGGACATAACTACGGCGTACCCATTCTCCATTACCCATGTCAGTAGTTTCAGACCAAACCCGAAAGATATAGCCTGCTTCCCAAGGTTCATCGCTATCAGCATCTCCGAAGTATTTGAGTGGTAGGAGTCCACGGCATAGGCAAGCGTAAAGGAGAAGTAGAAGTAGGCCGCGAAGTAAGACATGGCACCCCCTACGTAGTAGAGAGTCCAGTGCAAGCTTTTCTCGGCGGTAAAGCCGTACAGGATGATACCCGCCGGTCCAATCACCATCGCAGGCAGCATCACCCCTAGACGCATTTCTGCTTCGCGGATGCCGTTGTTGCGTTTGGTAAAGTAGGCAGCAAGGCGGTCAGATGACGACGTGAACGGGACGGCTAAAGCGTAACCTATAACGGCGGCTATAGCAAACAAACCAGAATTTATCTAATTAAAAGGAAGTCAGCTTGACATTACCGGGGCGCAGAGGCAGAGAGGGAGCCCGACTATACGTACCACTGTCCAGTTATAGGGTGGTGATGTAATCAATATAGGGAAGGTGTAGGAATAAGCGAGTGCCAGCAACCCAATGTTGATGCCGAAGCTTGCTATGACCCATAACGCCTGCGGTACCAAGAAATATGTAAAACTCCTTGTCATCATCAGGAAAAATGGTACATCATGATCGATCCTACCCCAAAGGGTGAGAGTCTGTACGAAGGATTTGCGACGCGGAGTAACTGCATCCGATGGCGTTGTCATCACTTGCTCAGTCATAGTATCGTTTGCCTTCTCGGCGTCGTTTTCGGCGTCAACAGGTGGCGTGAACTTCAGAACGGCTGCTTTCCTATCATACGAAGTCTCCTCAACAAAGAAGAAGGCAAGCAAGAGCAGTGCTGCGCCGAATGCAAACTCGACATAGAAAAACAGCCGCCACCCATAGCCTCCAGCCAAGATATACCCTGCGGGCAGAGAGGCGAAGGTGCCAAGGCAGAGACAAACTAGGTGCACGTGCTTGTTAGCCACGGTCAAGAGCCATCAGGCAACCTGGGGCCCTGAATACCTGTATAGTAGCCGATCCTCTCTCCCCTTTCGTGTAGGAAAAATATGTCGTTGACCAACTGCACCGGAAGCGCTTCACAGACCGACGATCCAAAACCGTGTATAACCCGGGCAGCCATTAAGCTGCCATACGTGGTGCATTGCGAAGACCCAATAATGCCCGCACAAAACTACGGCTCAGTTAACTTCGACTCTTCCAGCTAAGCATACCTGCCTACTGCAACGACTTACTACTATTAGAGATATCAACATGACGGGCCTTCGGCCAATCTTCAGATACAACGGGACGAATATCAATGATCCTACTGCTTGTCAGTACTACATCCACGATATCTCTCTTTTTCGAGGTCTAATATACCGAAACCAAAAGCGAGATTCGGGTAAGAAATAAGTTGTGATGCATCGGTTGGGGAAATGCCGAACTCTTTTGCCCATAGATCGATATAAGGTGACGGTCCGATGAGTGCAGCATTTGCAAGGAAGGAGTAAAAGGAGCAAATGATCAAAATCATTGTCTTCTTGAAGTTTGACCACTGGTGTCTCGTCAGACTTTGCGATCAATGACGAGTTCTCTCGTTAACTCACTTGTAAGGGATCATTAGGATCATTGGCTGGCACAGGGAACAGTGCCTGGCCATATCCAGTATCATCACCCTCTGTAAGTTGCATCGCCAAATATTAGCCCATGAGTCCAATAAGCTGCAGTTGTTTCATACATCAACGTACCTGCTGCATTGAGATTCACCGTTCCTGGTATGTCTTCCTCATGTGCGTGGCTATGGACCAGGTGCTTACTCATGATGGACAGCGATTTTAAACTAGGCTAGCGATTGGGTAATCCTGAAGACTCCTAATTGTCTAATACTCAGATATCGCGCGCAATAGTGGTTGGCGATATGATCCTTAGCAAAACGTCTGTCTCAATTAGCAACAAAGTGCTAATTGACTAAATTGGCTGACGTCCTTGGCGTATATATATTCACAACCTATGCCCGCAGACCAGACGTAGGTAAGTGATCACCCAAATTTCCTCTTGTCAGGGACAAAAGCCGACCATGCATCGTCGGAGACCTTACTGATCTGGATCTTTGTAACGGCGGGGAACGTGGGGGTGACCGCGCTCGCACCCCAAAAGCGGCAGTTTCAACGTTGCTATCACGTTCTGCCAAGAGCTGATCAGATTGTGTGTAATAAAATACAAGAAGTCTATTTGAACGACGTGGACTTCACAAGGCTTTGTAAAGGTTTGTGAGCAGGCCATCAGCATGCGATAATATTTGCCTACGAGCTGTGTTGCGTGATAAGACTGCTCGCGCTCGCCATCTGCAAGGGTATCGCCATTGAGCCTCTCTGGCATTTACCCGGGCCGATCTTAAACACATCTGTAGCTGTCCAAGCTGTCAAGCATAGCTACTACCGGATTACCAAAAACAACCATGACTGCCAAGGGTAATAAAACGCATGTCTGCCGATTCTGGAATAGTCTCAGCTTGACGATAGAGCTCGATGCATAACGAGAGATACGAGTATAGTTCGTCGTGCAATACAGTGAGCCAGGATTGTCAACCCTTGGGAATAGGTATGATAAGGACGGGTTCGAATCAGATAGCAGACGACAAGCTAGACTAGGACGAACGAAGCGGGTATGAATACGTATTTATATAAATTGAGCACCCATTCAGAATTCCATATGTACTTGATATCCTTCACTTCTTAGGGGATGCTGGTCTCAGCACCAGATGGAAGTGCTGTACCTGCATTGTCCGTTCCTTGTTGGGGTATAGCGTACAAAACCCAGCATTCGACGGCAAACACACATGTAACTCAGAAGACCGAGTTTCTATTCCGTAGGGTATCGTCTATTCGTATGTTAGCTGTTCGGTAGGAAATCGGTCGTACCGTACTAACTCAATCTTTCGATTCAAGTAATTGGTGCACAAGGCCAAGCTTTCGATCGGTAATAATAGTCCTACGTTCCTCCCAAAGAGTTTGCCCCTGTTATATTAGATATCGGTGCCTTCTTGAGGAGTCTCTTCACCCCAAATGCCTCTCGTCTCTTGTTCAACTGCTCTCATGGCATTGGCAACCTCTTCAAGCTTGGCAACGACATCTCTTACACCCTGATCTACTCTGCTAAAATAATGGTCATTTGCCTCCCTTCTAGTTCTAGCGAGGAGGATATCTCGTTCCGTTTCTTCTTCCAACTTGGCGCCTAGATTCTCACCATCAATGCCACTGCTACCTGGTCGCGCACTTGCCGTTCCTACAGTACTCTTGCCGGCATCTGTACCATCGGCCGTCCCTTTCGCAGTCCCCGCAGAGATAGTAGCACCAAGAGCAGCTCCAGCGGCAACAGCGGCAGATATAGCTGTCATTTCACCTATGGCGCCTTTTAAATTGCTAACTTCAGTCTCTGGAGGGACAGACTCGGCGGCTGCATCGTCGGCCTCACTACGAGCCCAAGCCTGCGCCAGGGCAATCTGAGCAGCTCGCAGTTCTGTTAGCTTTTGCTCATGATCGGGACCGAAAACGTGGGTGCCGCCGCTAGCCGAGAGCTCAGCTTCCTCAAGCGTTGCCTGCATTTCTGCCCATACGTCGGTCCTATCGGCGGTCCGGGTCGAGTCTCCTGTCTCGAGACGGGGAACTGTTCGGCTGCGAGGATTAAGCATGGAGCCTGAACGTGGAAGAGGCGGGGGCGCTTGTGATTGCTGCAGATTCGGTGCTAGCCCGGACGACGATGGCAGTCCGGCACCGGCCGGGGCTCCTGGAAGAGACACATGGGATGCACCTGGAGATGGATGAAGAAAGAGGCTTGGAGGAGGATCGCGAGGTGCTGAACTGCTCGATTTTAGTTTGTTTTGGGACATGGCTACATCCTGGGCAGGAATTCCAATATTTCCTTTTGCTTTCCTTCGTACTAGGTTGTTGGGGCGATAATTCGGGAGAGAACTCTTCGTCGACTCAAGTGGTTTTGTTAGTATTGCATATGGAGAACAGATGCCGGGTACGTACTCCGCGTCGAGAGCCCCACCCCCAAAGACTTGAAGTGGAACCACTCTTTGACAGTGTGGTTTGAAGGGGGACTGTACCTTACGTAATGTGGGTAGACACAGATGTACATCGGTACTTGAAGTGGTCAAGCCACATTAGATGTGTGGCACTGCCACAAATTTTCACTTAGCCTTCCTCACTAGGGCAAACCCTTCAATTTTCTACCTCCCTCAGCCCCTCTGTGCAAAAATTAACCGAGAGAACTTCCTATCCACGCGAGCGACCAGAGCACCCAGCGAGCCATCACTCCCAACCAAGACAAATCAACAACCCATCCTCCAGCGATAAATCAATAATAAATCGGTAGGTTTATCCAATCCCCCAAGTAATCACATTCACTATCAGCAATCGTATCTCGATCATCGATCCTTTTTACGTTGTTCTGCCGACCGATTAATACCCATCGAGCCATTCAATATCCAACATCCGCGACTTCATTTCCGACCACCGCCGAGTCTTCACGCTAACAATTAATTTCTTCAGCCATCATGGGTAAAGGCAAGCCTCGTGGTCTCAACGCGGCCAGAAAGCTGCGCACCCACCGTAAGGATCAGCGCTGGGCCGATCTGGGATACAAGAAGCGTGCTCTCGGTACCGCCTTCAAGTCTTCGCCATTCGGTGGTTCCTCGCACGCCAAGGGCATTGTCCTCGAGAAAGTCGGTGTCGAAGCCAAGCAGCCCAACTCGGCCATTCGAAAGTGTGTCCGTGTTCAGCTCATCAAGAACGGCAAGAAAGTTACTGCTTTCGGTACGAATCCCATTTCCTTAATCTGTACCTATGATGGGCATGGGCAGAGCCAACGGATAGAAGAAGTGAAGATATCCGGATGGGATACTGGCGTGCATATGATGGAGACCGGACTAACATATTACTCTTTACAGTCCCCAATGACGGTTGCTTGAACTTCGTCGATGAGAACGATGAAGTCCTCCTCGCCGGTTTCGGTCGCAAGGGCAAGGCCAAGGGTGATATTCCCGGTGTGCGTTTCAAGGTCGTTAAAGTGTCGGGTGTCGGTCTGCTAGCTCTATGGAAGGAGAAGAAGGAGAAGCCCAGATCATAGACGATTTCGCCATCGGGCCGGGGAGTCACGAGAGACGATAAAAATTTGTGCAACGAAGGAAGGGTTCACCATTGGGCATGCGGAGTCGATATGGCTTGCTTGATTTTTTACCGGCATCAATAGGTTCGGGCCTTCATACACAATCTTCCTAGGTTGATCGGATCCAAAAATAGAGATCTGGCACCATCTATTTACGAAACACTTGAGACGTTTGCCTTGCGCTTGACAACCACGGTTACCCAGTTCCCCGACTTGGGAACGAGCCACTTCCATTGGAAAAGTGCTGGTATGAAAATATCAAGCCTGACCCATGAGCTTCGAGTTGTAGAACAGTGGACGAACTCACTGGTTTGGTTTATGGGATTAATCAGCCATGTAGCTTGACCCTCGACCAACTGCTATGGTTGAATTTTGTATGCCCTTGTGTGCACGATAATATCATGTACTTTGACCTCAATACTCGCCCAGCTTGTAACAAGCGCCAAGCTATGTAGCTCGTAATTATTATGCGCCTGTCAGTATTGTGTAGCAGAAAGTTTCGAATACGCTTATCAGAATTGTTGGTGCATGTGTTATTCCTCTCTAATTTTATATGCACAAAAATAGTACAAATTGAGATAATCTTCTATGTTGTACAGCAACCGCACCCACCCACTCACATAATGATACAGTTCACGTCCCTCACCAAACTTAGGAGTTTTCTTCTTCGGCAACGTTAGACGCAGTGTCATCTCCCATATACTGGATCAGGTAATCGGCTCCAAGCCCAAGACTGATTGCGCCGCCAGTAATCCAGCAACCATTAACGAACCACCACCAACAGTCCTTGACGCTCTTCAAATTGACCTTCTTGATCATGTAACCGAGAGTCAGAGCAGCTCCTCCACAACTTCCGATGAAAAACGCCGGTCCGGCGCTCGTGGCGATTCCAGCACCAGCAAGCAATCCTATCTGGACGACTGCCAGCCCGGTAAGGACCTGCTTTGTCTCCGCATCATGCTTCAGCGCGATGCTCTTGATGCCAGCCTTTGCGTCGTCACGGATATCCATATGTGCGTAGATCATGTCGTACAGCACCGTCCAGGCAACATTGCTCGCGTACAGCAAGACAGCAGCAGCTCTGATCGCTCCAGCATCCGCAGCTAGCAGATCCACGCCCAGGGCAGGGAATCCCATCATGGCACCCCAAGAGAAGGTGAGGCCTAGCACAAACTGGGGATAATACGTGACCCGCTTGGCAAGTGGATACGTTGCAACGAAGAGAAGACTCGGAATGCCGTAGAGGAGACATGTAGTGGGGAACTGCAGTAAGATGCCCAGACCAGCTAATAGCTGGACACCAGTGAATGCAAATGCCTTAAACGGAGTTAAAGCGCCTCGCGCAATGGGTCGTAAACGTGTCCGAGCTACTTTAGGATCCAGGTTCCGATCCCATAAGTCGTTAATACTGCATCCAGCACCGCGCATGATGAGAGCACCGGAGAAGAAGAGCGCTGAAGTCCCAAGGACGGAAAGGGGGCTTGCCATGGGGGTTGTGAGAGGCGCCGCGAGAAGCGTTGAGAACAGGCATGGGAAGAATAGGTATATCGTTCCTGCCGGCTTGTCAAGGCGTGTGAGCTCTGCGTATGGGACCCATGCTGAAGGAAGACGGGAGAGGATCCCGGTTGTTGGTGGTGAATAGGGCTCTAGTATTTCTGGCGAGGATGGCGATTCTAGAGTATGAGATGTGCGGTGCGGAGTCGAAGTGAGGCTAAACGGGATAAGGTGCGCTGGCTTTACGAAACCTACAGCTGTGCCTCGACCTATATGGGCTCTCTTCCCTGAAACTGTCGATACATGATGGATGAGAAATGGTGTTTGAAACGTGGTTGCACTTTGATACAGTGGTCTTATTCTACCGCAACCACGGGCAAGATAAACCATGTTTCCACTCTGTTCGGAGTGTCAGTATAATTTTTCATGAAATTGTAGCCAGCATACCAATTGATCAAGGGACGTGGCTATGAAAAGCTCTTATCATTATTAAATACATAATATTCTCTCTTAAAACAACGGGCTTTTTGTCTTTTCTGGTGCAAGTCTTACATGCATGACAAGATGATGAGAAATACAGTGCTTACCTGCCTTCTGGTCTCCAGGGTTTGAGGAAAAGCTCAACCATTCAACCTGCCAATCCTACGCTATCTCACAAGCCAAAGTTCAAACATATGGGTACATTTATTTTTTGCTAATGTTGCTGGCAGATTGCTTTCGTGATGTTGGCGTTAATATATCTACTAGGTTAGCGTTTTTTGCACTTTTGCAGGCAAAGTCACGGCTTGAGATGATTGGCAGAATCGTGCATCGTACTTACCAAACTGCCTGTTTGGCTGATCCTGCCGAGGATCCACTGCATATTCTGTACCCCAGTACTTACCTAGGTTTAGCATGCGCTTACCTCTTTCATAGCAGTGTGTTTTGGTAACTTTTACGCGCCTTATCGATTTGGAGAGCATTGGATGCACCCTCATTACCTGCAAAGGATGCCACTACCCACCTGTCATTACCTAATCCACCTTCACTCTGTCATGGTTAGTACCCATCGCTCCTGGGTGCCACCAGTGTACAACTACATACTTACAATGCACCACCTGGACCTGAATAGTAGTCTCCAAACAATGCAAAACGCCATGAACTGCCGTTTTTGAAAATTTTCATATTTCTGCCCTCCGACCTGGACAATTCGAATGCGACTATTCAGTTCGTTACAACTATGACGCGTTCCAAACTGGCGTGATTTGGCTCCCATACGTGGATACTCTAATATATAATACTGTGCTTCTGAACACGTCGAAAGGAGCAACGTCGCGCCCACAAGCCCATTTGCTTCGGGCTACATAACTCAAGATGCCGAGCACTCTACATCCTCAAGCGAAATTTGATCCAATACCCCCGGATCTTGATCTACACGGCTTAGTCGATCGAACCCCCAATTTCGACTGGGTAACGCGTATATCTACTGCCCAGATCCGGCGTCTAGGTCCGACTGGGTTTGAGAAACTTGTGCAGCTACATGTAATAGAAGGGGGTCGGCCTTTGGTCATTGAAGGTTGGAATAGGGTACTACCCAGTGATCTTTTCGGTGCTGGGTGGCTTGAGAAGACATATGACAAGAAACGTAAAGCAATTCTTCCCTACGGCGCTCCATGCTGGCTCTCTACCGATGCTGACAATGTGGACAGAGGAAAATGTTCGCGACATTACGGCCCAAACGGATATACCCATGACTACAGGTCATTACTTGCGATCAATGCGACAACTTACAAACCAGTGGACCCCTACCAATTTTCGCGATGAGCGCCGTCAGCGTCTGTACCTGAAAGACATCGATTGCCCTGGAGAATGGTTCCAGCACCTTAAGAAGGTTACCCCTCCGAACGTTTTCTACATGAACGAGAATGTTAACGAAAACCCGAGCCAACGATCTCGCGACGATGATATCTTCGGCGCCCCCGAGATGACGATTGCGACTGCTGGCGACCTCATGAGTAGTCTCCCTCCAGACATGCGCGCACAAAACCTCATGTGCTACATCGGCCACGAAGGAACGTATACCCCCGCCCATCGAGAGATGTGCGCGAGCCTGGGACAGAACATCATGGTCGAGGCATCGGGGGAGGAAAATGGGGAGAAGCCAGGAAGCTCTATTTGGTTCATGACGGAGACGAAAGACCGAGAAGTCGTTCGGGAGTACTTCCTCTCTATGCTTGGCCACGATATCGAGATTGAAAAGCATTTTGCGCAAATCAATGCTTGGAAAAAGGCCAACTTCCCTGTCTATATCGTGGAACAGAAAGTGGGCGACTTCATCTTAGTACCGCCACTTGCGCCACATCAGGTTTGGAACCGTGGTACCAGAACGATGAAGGTTGCATGGAATCGCACAACCGTAGAGACACTCGACCTGGCTTTACACGAAGCTCTACCCAAAGCTCGACTTGTCTGCCGGGACGAGCAGTATAAGAACAAGGCGATCATCTATTACACTCTCGAGAAATATCACAAAGAACTACATTCATCCGAGGATAACTCCGAAGTCGGTTGGCTAGGACTCGGCCAAGAACTGATGCAGAACTCCGCCCGCAAGAAAGAGATGGCCCGTGATTTCAGGAGACTATTCGGCCTGTTCACCGAGATATTGGTCGATGAGATGTTCGGCGACAAACAGATGAACATTGAGTTCATCCCTTTCGACTCGAACATCACTTGCTCATATTGCAGGTCTAACATATTCAATCGCTTTTTAACATGCAAATGCTGTGTACGGCAGCTCATCAATGGTGACGAAGACACATATGATATTTGCATGGAATGCTATGCTATGGGTCGCTCTTGCGTCTGCATATCCGGGCTTCAGTGGTGTGAACAATGGCAATGGTCCGAGCTTGTCGACAAATACGAGACCTGGCGTGCTATGGTCATCCAGCAAGACGGTTTTGTTGACATTAACTACTCTCCGCAGCCACTCGAACTGGCCCGCAAGATCGCGCGCAAAAAGTCAGTGGCCCAGATTTGTCAAGAGCAGCTACGCAGACGACCGTGGAATGATATCACCAAGCCACCCGAGCGTGAGCCTGAAGAATCGGATGACCCCGAGGTTGATGACGAAGGCCGTCTCAAAAAGAAGGCGAAGCCCAAACGGAAAAAGAAAGACGGCGATACCTATCGTTGCCATGTTTGCCAGCATCGAGAATTTACCTACAAGCTGCACTTCTGCACCACATGCACTGCAGCATATTGCTATGGAGTTTTATGGAGAGCATTCGACATGATGCCCCAGACCGTCATGGAGCAAGAGCATTGGCAATGCCCAAAGTGCCTCAAAATTTGCAACTGCGGTGCATGCCGGCAAAGTGGTAACACCCAACCCTACATCCCGAAAAATACACTATTAGGGCACGACACCCGCCCTATTGCAGATGATAGAAGTGTAGAGTCTATCGTTGATTTCCGGGTTCACAATCTGGGTTGGTTAAAGGCAGCGGGCGAAGAGAATCGCAGCAAGAACTCGAAGCGTATGGCCAGGCTAAAAGAACAAGCGGATGCTGAGAAAGCCAAAGATCCACTTGCGAACTTGGATACAGCCGACGCCGAACAAGGAATGGACACAGCATTACAAGACTCTATCATGAATGGTTACGGTGACCAGAGCCATATCACTGGCCACGAACCCCGTGAGAGCGACAACAACCAACCAGCTGCTCCTCACGAAGAGTCCAGTAATGGCGTTGAAAATGCGGACGTGTCTAGGCTACAAGATGCCGAAGGCGAGACGGTTTACCCTGACCCGTCTAATTATCCGGATCCCTCGATCGATCGGAACCGTATGATGGGCATGGGCTTTTACGAGCAAGACGAAAGTACCGACAGAATCTTGTTCGATGCATTCCAGATACCAACAGCCGAGGCTCTTAACAATGAGCCTCAGGTGTCGGATTTTGTCAGGAAGACATTACGCCTTGCTAAGAGAAAGGCAAGGCTCGAGCAGGACGACGATCCGGATTTCGAGGGTCCGAAAACTCATCGCAAAAAACCAAGAACCGGCAATATTGAACAGCTGGTCAACTTAGATCCGGCTCTGCTGGGCTCACTTGGCGACAACACTGCCACCCCGACCCGCGAGACGGATTCAAGCCATCCGGATACAGGCCAGCAGGATGGGGTAGCGGAAGGACAAAATGGTGAACAAGCGACGGGTGCTACCACAGCGGAATCACAGTCTAAGCAAAAACGACCACCATTGCCTGTTGATCCCTTACGGCCAACATTACGCCATGCCAAGCCGATGACCTCGTACGTTGAGGCCGAAGATGTGTTGGACGAACCTGACGATCCGGTTCTGCTGGGGCTTCTCGGTATTGACGGTGCTGAAGATATCCGGACTGAGAATGCTGAGGCTGCCCAAGAGCCGGGCATATCTTCAATAGATCTAGCGGCAGACGCAGTTCGTGCAATTACAAGCTTACCTAAGGACCAGGATAAACCAACAAATGCACAACCAACCCAGCAGTATACCGGCAAGAAAAGGGGCCGACCAAAGCGAAGTTCGCTCGGGGCGGACACGGCTTCACCCGCGACACCTACTACAGAACCAAGACGGCGCGGCAGGCCTCCGCGAAGCTCGCTTGGCGCTGATGTGTCTTCGCCCGCCACAGGAGGTCGGCGAGGCCGTCCATCCAGAACCAGCCACTCTCGAAGGTCAACTCTCAGCCGGGTGGAGAATGTCGAAGATAACGACGTCGTTCACGCTCAAGATGACGGTGATGATGATGTTGATGAAAGATTACAAGTTACGGTCGACGAATTGGAAGCCCAGTTAGCAGAAGAACTCGGATCACAAAATAACGAAGATGCTGCACAGGCAGATTCTACCACTTCCCAACAGGCCCCCAGACGACGAGGTCGTCCTCCGGGACCTCGACGTTCTCAAGCCGCCGCAGAGACTTCTGTAGAACCAGTCGATACGCCAGAACCTAAGAAAGATATTTCATCCATGTCCCTGGCAGAACGAATGGCTCTTAAGGGGAAGAAGATTCGCATTGGACAACGACGAAATCATCCTAGACGTGTCAGTGGTTCCGGCACCGACACGCCCACGTCCACGCCCATTGTCGCCAAGAGGTCTAATCCTCCCACTGCGGATGCACATACTGAGGGGCCTAGGCCAAGTCCCAAACACGGGCGTCCCGAGCTAGTTGATCGGGATTTCGAACCCGCCGCAGCCGAAGTTTCGCCTTCTGTGTCTTCAGAGTCAGAACATGACGCCCCATCCCCAGACCGACGAGTAGCAAATAAGCCAATCCGACGAAGCGGCCCAACCATCGTCAGATTAGCTCTTTCAGATGATGATGATGACAGCTCCTCGGAATCTGCATTCAACTCCAGCGATGACGAGATTCCTGCTCGGAGAATCCGTCCGACGCGTGGGAGAGGGCGTGGGAGTGGGCGAGGACGACTAAGCCGATGGACTACCGTCAATCGAGCATAATCGCACGCGGTCAGAGATTAGTAGCTATGGATATGATGATGTTCAGAGAGAGAGCAAAGTCTGTAGTTGCATTCATCAATCATTTCATGTCTTGGTATGGGAATTAAATGAGATTTGTTCAGCAATGTTTGAATGTGCGGTAATGGCGGAGATATCCCATGTGCAAGTGTCTGGCACTGTGCCCTGCTGTCTGTTTTGATCCTACAAAGGGCCTCGTCCATATCGAGGCATCGTGAATGAACATGAAAATAAGGTTAATCATACGATGGCGTCTACATAGGTACCAAGCTTTGTAAATATACTCTATTTTTAGTGATGATGTTGTTGTTCCCGTCCTTCAAGTTGCTTATACAGATCGTTTATCTGGCGTCCTATCCAAAATCCAGTTATCAGTCGTCTTTAGCCGTACTAATGAAGCCCTTAGAAACGTGATAAGATGTTATGTCAAGGAAATGGCTAGCAGTGCTGAGCTTTAGGATCTCCAAGGAACTGGCGGGCTCGTATTCAAGCAGTTGCATGGTCCGATTGCAAGTCATTGGTCATTGCCCGTATATACTTTATGTAGACAGTGTGACGAAACGAGGCAAGTTCTAGTTCAGTTATGGAGTTGACATGGAAAAGAGTAGTAAGAGCATTATCATGGGAGTGACGATAGAAGGAAGAAACTATGGCTACCTCCTAAGTGTTTGTAAGAGGTAGAAGAATACCGTGGCCACCTTCGCCATAACTAAACAACTTATGTTTTCCCACATATAGACATCCTCCCCAGAATAATAGCTTCACTCGCATCTTGATTTTGTAGTATCGGTACAAATAATCTCAAATAATCACATTCACTAAAAAAAGTCAATACTTAATAGTAATACATAAATATTAATTATACAAGGAAAGAAAAAAAGTCTTCCTTCACCGCTACAGTCCTTGCCGTCGCCGGAGGAGTCGCGCTGCTCGCTTCTCCAGCAGCCAGCAGCATCAACACGGGCCCACATAATCCTAACATAACTCTCTATCCTAGTTCTCGGTATGAGTGACCGTAAGAAGTTATTCTACCCCGACCATACGATATAACCGACAGCCAGGATTGCTGAATCGAGGTATGTAACACGAAGAGATCTAATAGGTTACCTAATGACCGGCGTCGCATATTGAGAATCAGCTTTTAGTCTCAGACATGACCTGTAAACGGGAGGAGAGAGAGATAAACGCCTTAAGCATCATACTATGAGGTCAGGAGTTGAAATAATGTGTTACTGTAATCATCCTCTTGATTATTAAACCAATCAAGCAAAGCAGGCCTAGTAACGAAACTCATCATTCCCAGCAGTATTTTTGAGAAAGAAACCAGTGAGGGCTTAATGAGAGGGAATGAGCGTGTAGGTATATAACATATGAGGTTGTCTCTTACCATTTTCATTTCAGATGCTATTGTTCGACTTGGAAATATGCGTGCGCTTACATCCTACTCAGATATTCGCATCTCGGTATCATGAGCGTGTTGTTTTGATGTGGACACGATTCATTCTCGAAGTTAAAATGAACGAGACTAACATTTATAGGAGGTGAGTTACTGTAGTGGGGTGGAGTTTCCGGGGAAGCGCCAGCCAAACAAGGAATAGGGATGGACCAGGATCTGGGATCAAGGACCGTAAGTATGCCGTGCAGTTCTCGGTTACCCAACTATGGTGATGTCACCGACCGCTGCAACTTTCGTAGTGTAGGAAGAGTATAAGAAATTCTAATCGACAAGTGTGATATTGTCCACGGTATTCTCTTCTTTGCAACTCGGTATCCTTCAAGCATCTACCATCATTTGACGTCCACAATCATCTCCTAAACATCACACTTAAGGCTGACAGTCTAACATTCAGGATGGCGCTTGCAGCATTCCGCACATCTGAACAGCAGAATGACCTCACAAACATTGCGAAGGAGCACATGAAGCATGACCTCGAACCTTCTGACCGTGACGTATTAGTCAAGGCCACGAGGAGAGTGACCACCGCGACGACGGTTGGTTCGCTCGTCGGTCTTGGCCTCGGACTATATGCCGCCATCAGATTAAGGAAGGTGCGGATGGAGATGTTTGCCGCCTTTCGAGCAGCTGAAAAGCCAGCGTTTGTTGTGTTTCCTAATGGCAGGCAAGGTAAAACCCAAACCTACCTCATCAAATTACCCAAATAATACTTGCACTGTGGTTTGCCATGACTAACGACACAACAACAATAACAACCAGAGGCAATTCCTGATATTACGCCACTTCTACGCCCGACTAAGTTAGGGGATTTCGCGACTTATTTCTTCTTCGGGCTGGGAGGCATTATGCTGGGCGGCGAGCTTGGACTGCTCGCTGGGACGTGGTCGGCATCCCGAATCATAAGCAAAGACCCGGCTCGGCTGGCAAGGATTGAGAAGGCGTATAGATTGTTCAAGGCGGATGTTCTAAAGAAAGAGGCGGAGAGGCTGGAAAAGGGCGGCGACACTGCGCTCAAAAATATGAAATAGTCGATAGGTGACGTGCCTATGTCATATTGCCTCGAGGAACTCGGCGCATAGTCTCGTGTACTTTGTATAAAACTGTGTACTTATACATCAAAAAGTTTTTGGTTTAGTCTTCAATGAAGGCATTTTGAGGTTCGAAATGAACGGGACAAACCATCAGTCCTTCCAACCCCGGACATTGCGCTTGCGATCATCGTTCCATGGACTATGAGGCCATAGCGGGGGTCGACATAAGATTACAACAGATAAGGCAGCGTCCTTAGATACAGGACTAAGAAACTCTATTGGATACCATCATCTGAAGTTCGAGACCGAATTAGAGGAATTAACCATTCATTGCAATTAGGTATATCGAAGAAAAAACAAGCAAAATTAACCTTCTGTAGGCTGTAGTAGTTTTTGAACGCGGGGTTCCCGTCCAACCCCACCATGCAAGATACAGATGTATCAAGTACTTACTCTGTGCTTGAGCTGACGAGCCGATATCGGAGAAATGCTTGTTAGGGCGGCTAGGGCGGGGCAAAACGGGTATCATCGCACGTGACTGTTTCACAACTCCTTCTGTCAATGGACACTGCCGGACGAGCACCTACCGAAGTCGATAAAGGCAGCTGCAAGGCAATGTAGCAGGTACTTGTGTCTCTCTATCGATAAAAGTGGCTTATCCCTATCTGAGTCATGCCTCAGGGCGCTCTCCTGCGGCATGTTGGACGATGGCCAAAAATCACATGCCTACAAAACCTTCCCCATCTCTACGCAGACCCAAAGCCTCGTTACATGGGATTTGTTAGATTCTATTCGCAAATCTCGAGAACCCGTGCGCTCGCTATGGCTGACAATTTGCGATGGACCGGCCCAGAGGTCCGCCGAACCTTTCTAGGCTACTTCGAGTCCAAGCAACACACGATAGGTAAATAATTGGGTATATCTGTTGCACTTAGCCGTTCTATCGTTGCTAATTCCGCCACAGTTCCTAGCGCATCTGTGGTCAGTACAGACACTTGATGAGATGAAAAAAAAAAGAAAACCCTGGCTCACGAATTTAGGTGCCAAACAATGACCCCACGCTACTCTTCGTCAATGCTGGCATGAACCAGTTTAAGCGTGCGTATTGCATGGTAAAACGACAGGGCAGAGGATACTAATGCGCAAATAGCTATATTCTTGGGAAAGGCTGGACAGACCGATCCTCTGGCTCAACTGAAGCGTGCTGCTGACAGCCAGAAATGTATCCGTGCTGGTGGTAAGCACAATGACCTCGACGATGTTGGCCGTGATAGTTACCATCATACTCTGTTCGAAATGCTTGGCAATTGGTCTTTCGGCGACTACTTCAAGAAAGATGCCATTAACATGGCCTGGGATCTCTTAACACAGGTCTTTCGTCTTGACCCTGATCGCCTCTATGTCACTTACTTCGAAGGAGACGCTGCTCTAGGCCTAGAGCCCGATCTGGAGGCTAAGGCATTATGGGAGGCTGTTGGTGTTAAGCCTGATCATATCCTTCCAGGTAAATCGGTGCGCTCACCGTGACCTTAAAACTCATGCTAAAACTTTATAGGATCAATGAAGGATAACTTCTGGGAAAGTAGGTTTTGCCCGTCTTAGTTAGATGCTAGTACACGACTGACGATTTGGTTCAGTGGGTGACCAAGGTCCTTGCGGTCCCTGCAGTGAACTTCACTACGACAGAATCGGCGGGCGCAATGCGGCACATATAGTGTAAGCCACGGGGGTCATAAAGGGGATACGCACAATCTAACATGCAGTAGGAACCAGGATGACCCTATGGTGGTAGAAATCTGGAACGTCGTCTTCATGCAATATGATCGCCAAAAGGATGGATCTCTGAAGCCACTTCCAGCAAAGCACATCGATACTGGAATGGGTTTCGAGCGATTGGTGTCGATCCTCCAGAACAAGATGTCCAACTATGCCACCGACATCTTTGCGCCCATTTTCAAGAAGATTGAAGAAGTGGCCAAGGCGAGACCGTACACCGACAAGTATGGGCCTGAGGATACAGACGGCATCGATATGGCTTATCGAGTCTGCGCTGATCATCTTCGTGTACGTCCCCTTCTCCCTCGGCTTATTCTATGCATGCGCTGATTTATCTACAGCTGCTGTCTTTCGCTATTGCCGACGGCGCAGTCCCCAACAACGTTGGCCGAGGTTATGTCGTGCGGCGTGTGCTCCGAAGAGGTGTGCGCTACGCCAGGAAGTACCTGAAGGCTGAAGTCGGCTCGTTTTTCAGCAGTTTGCTGCCTGCCCTCATTGAGGAAATGGGCGAACAGTTCCCAGAACTCAAGAACAAGGCCAGTGACATCAAGGAAATTCTGGATGAAGAGGAAGTTGCATTCGCCCTTACCCTCGACAGAGGAGAGCGCCAATTCGAGAAGTACGCTGAGCAGGCTTTGAAGGGCGATAAGAAACTAGCTGGTTCTGACGTTGTATGTTTACCCCTGGCTTACCTAAACATACGACAAGAATGCTAATTACTCCTAGTGGCGTCTGTACGACACATACGGTTTCCCCGAGGATCTGACTAAGGTATTTATCTCACCGGATTTTCTAAGTGACCATTCACTAACAGGTTCATATAGCTCATGGCAGCGGATCTTGGAATTTCTATCGACGAGAAGGAGATCAGAGTTGCGGAAGAGAAGGCCCGTGAAGCGAGTAAGGCGGTTCAGTCGAATCTGGAGACATTCCCTGCCCTGGATGTGCACCAGCTATCGGAACTAGAAAACAACAATATCCCGAGAACAGACTCGGAGGCAAAGTATGGACACTCTGAAGCGCGGGGTGTCATCCAGCGTATTTTCACCGGAAAGAACGGATTCGAAACGACAACAAAGTCGCTGCCTGAGAAGACGCCTCTCGGTCTGATACTTGACAAGACGAACTTCTACGCCGAATCTGGTGGTCAGATTGGTGACACAGGAAGAATTATCATAGACGGTGTTGCTGCATTCAATGTCTCCGATGTACAGGAGTATGGTGGCTATGTTTTGCACAACGGTTACCTAGAGGTAGGGTTATCACACATTACAGCCTTATTGTTATCAGGCTGACAGCAGCTATAGTATGGCCATCTCTCAGAGGGAGACACGGTAACCTGCGTTTTCGATGAACTAAGACGTGCCGTAAGTAGCAATGAATATTATCTGTGGGACGATGCTGACTTAACTATAGAGCATACGGAACAACCATACGGGAACGTGAGTGCCAGCTTGAACGCAGCAGGGTCAGCTCATACTAACGAAAAGCTAGTCACATTCTTAACCATGCCTTGAGAGAGGTTCTTGGCGAAGACGTACACCAGAAGGGCTCGCTCGTAGACCATGAGAAGCTTCGGTTCGATTTCAGCCACAAGACAGGAGTCAACTCTACTGAAATTACGAAGATTCAGAGCCTGTCACAACGCGAGATTGACACAGACCTCAAGACGTCCGCGAAGGTGGTCCCTCTGGCTGAAGCACGCAAGATCAATGGCCTCCGTGCTGTCTTCGGCGAGACGTATCCCGACCCGGTTCGCGTCGTCTCCATTGGAGCTGATGTCGGCGAAATATTGGAGGACCCGACGAATGAAAAGTGGCGCCAGTTCTCCGTGGAGCTATGTGTAGGTGCACTCTTATTGTTTCCCACATAAGCGTTCCATCTACCGTGGCCAAACTATTTTCAACCCAAGTGTTATTGTGCAAACTTTTGATACTGACATATCCAAGGGTGGAACACACGTGCAAAAAACGTCGTCAATTAAGGGCCTAGTGGTTGTCGAAGAAAGCGGCATTGCCAAAGGCATTCGTCGCATCGTAGCTTTTACCGGCGAACGTGCGCGCGAGGTCCAAGTCGAGGCCCGGGCGTTTTCGGAGGAACTCGCCCGGATTGAGAAACTGCCTCTCGGTTCGGAGAAGGAGGCCGCCGTTAAGGCAGCCTCGGTTAAGCTAGCTGGAATGACGATATCGACACTTGAGAAGGGGACACTGCAGGACCGCCTCAACAAGGTACGTTCGCTGTTTGGTTATTCGGCAAGCGACGAACTAGTTACTAATCCTTTCACGATACAGGTTCAAAAAGAAATTGTTGATGAGCAAAAGAAACGCCAAAAGGCGGAGTCCAAGACCGCACTCCAGACCGTGCAAGACTTCTTCCAGGCAAACCCAGATAGCATGGTCTTTGTGGGCCACCTCGGCATCTCTGCCAATATGAAAGGTAAGCGTACACCGCGTAGCCATGTACTAACAGCTGTCATATACTGATCACGCGTATTCGTACAGCTCTCTCCGACGTTCTCAATTATTTCAAGGCGTCTAAGACGGCCGAGGACAAGGCAAGATCCGTCTACGTTTTCGCAGGCAGCGGCGGCGATGCCGTCGTGCACGGTGTGTATGTGGGCCAGCACTTGGCTGATAAGGGGGTGACTTCGGAAGCCTGGACAGACGTCGTTTCGGGTATCATTGGTGGCAAGACCGGTGGTAAAGGACCTACACGCCAGGGTGCCGGTGCTGACCCGAAGAAGCTTGATGACGCTATCAAAGAGGCAGAGAGCTGGGTTTCGAAACAGCTAGGCGGCCTCCCGATTCGTCTCAAATGAGAGTGCTTCAGCCTGTCTAATTCTACCAAAAACTAGATTCCATTTGCGTTAGGGATATGGAGCGAATAATTAAATTGCTTTACTACGGACTGGAGTTTTAGTATCCCTTGCCATAATACATTATATCTCGTCAGACCTAAATGCGTGATGCATCGGATGCCCATCCTGAATCTGCAGTTAATTTTCCACGACAAGCTACCCTGACTCCCGCTTGCCTCGAGTCCTATGCCGGAGTGTTAAAGCTCATCACCGGGCTCGTCACCAGGACGGTTAGGGGAAATCTCAGTAACCCAATCATTCACATGTCCCGTCCAAGGAAACTGTGCTTCCAATGTCCCATTATCATGTCGTATGATAGTCGCCGGACTGCCGCCGATTCGGAGACTTTCCAGACGAGGCAGGATATCGATGACTATGGCAGCGGCTCGCTCGGTGGCTTCTATACCTTTCAGCCCGACCTGTCGTTGGTACCTCCGGCCCTCGGGCCCGTGATACGCGTTCCCGCACCACGGCCCGCCGTCCCAGCCGACGTCTAGTCGCGACGCGGGACCCAGCTCCAGATGGGTTAGGTTCGGGAGGCCGGTGAGGATCTCGAGGGCATCCTAGAATTTTGGGTAGAAGAAATGCGAGGTAAGTAAAGGCAAGTAAGTCATTATCTATGTTTGGTCGAGATTATAAAGTAATAGGTAGTAGTGTATGATAGGATAGGGTAGGGCAGGGTAGGGTAGGGTAGGGTTGGGGGGTTAATGTTAACGAAACCTACTTTTAACAAGGAAGGTCTGGGCTTTGACGGGGTACGGATAGAGTAGAAGTCGTCTTCATCATCGTCGTAGTACCTGTACATATTCCTCCCTAGTCCATCCCATAGGCCCAGACTCTCGATACTGGGCAGATATGAGACGACGTCTTTTTTTGGAAGAAATTGGAAAATTGTCAGCTTTTTGTTTATTCATCATTCATCATTCTTTCTTCTTCTTCTTCCTCTTTCCCCTCCCTTTTTTTGTTCCAGATAGATATTTCGTCACGCTTCGAAATCAAGAAAATTGGGAGGAGAAGGAGATATCTTTTTGAATATCTTGTCTTACCTCTAATCATCGACATCTCCCACCCGTACCAACCGGGGCCGAACGCAAACCTCTTCAACCCAGGCGGCGTCACGAAAGCGGAAATATACCGCAACAGCGGCTGCAGCAGGTCCTGACGATCGGCCTGGCTTTCCAGCGTCGTAATGTTCGGACAGAATCGCAAGAGGAAATAAATACTACTGCTCAAATCCGAACCTGAACCTGAGACAGAGTCGGAACGGGAATAGGGAAGGACTAGTCTCTTGACTGAGGGGAGTACTAGGCCGCGCTCCAAGAACCGCGCTTCGAAGATTGGTTGGGACCCGAAGGTAACGCGCCAGTATAATGTCGTTAGATTGCCACTAATATTAGTCATATTCCCCAACATATCAACGAATAGATCCGTAACCTCCCTCGGAGGCTCGTGGGATCGCCACCATGGCTCGAGGGCTTGGAGCCACGGTTTCGTTGGGTACGGCGCGAAAATGCTCTGGTCTTTGAATACCCAGATGTTTACATCCAGCGTCTTGGCCTGTGCCAGCGCCGCGGGGCAGTTGAGGATCTCTCTCGCTCGCAGTATCGCGTTGGCCCAGCCCGGACGGCTTGTGCCTCGTCTGTCGTTGTTGATCTCTATGTAGTCGAACAGATCGGGGGGTACTTCCAGTTCAGGTGCTAAAGAGTCTTCTTGTCCTTCCTGGTGGTCAGTTGCAGTGCCGTTAGCATATGGAGTGCAGAGAAGCGATCCGACATCAGATATTTTCTCCAGCTCGCTCTGGTGATGAACGACCCAGTCGTGTCCGGAATCGAGGATGAATTGCGGTATCCGCGAGCGCTTCCAGGGATCGCTTAGGAAATCACCTGCTCTCTCTCTCCAGTCCCAGATAGCGCTTTGCCATGTCCATGTCATTGCCATCGACATGATGGGGAAGAGCATCAGGATAGCATGTATTTTCATAGTTTGTGTTATATGTAGATAAGATTAGTACCTAGTTTCGAATAGGAAAACAATGAGGATAATTCGTTACGATATACTGCAGATGAATAGGCTTCAGCCATCACACCATTTTTATCTATACAAGTAATAGTATAGATCCAACTGTTGTATACGTGTTAAATGGCATATGTGATGATGATACATACATATCTACACGGTCCATCTTCTGCGATTAAATGTCTGCCTAGAAGCGGCACAGCATGGCTCGTATAGAGATATGCGATAACGCAACTGGCATTTATTCGCTAAACTCGCGGTTTCAGTAAGCCAAGACGACCACTAACCTAAATCCTTCAATGTTACCTTGGGATTGGCATGTTCTCATGGATTGCCTTAGTGATTACACGACTTTATACCTGTGCAAAGCTTCATGGAAGTAGTATAGTTGGATATATACGAAGAACGTCATGAATTATAGCGGCTTATTATATAAATAACTAGACTCGTTGCACGCGAAGCCCGCATCCCCAACCCTTCGCTCGCTATCGATCTACCATATGTATCTCGCAAATTCCACATCATCAACCCGTTTTAGAGCGCCTCAGCGCCGTCTGGCCCGGCCCCGGTCCGGTTCTCTTGTAGCGACTATCATGACGGGCGTGGCCGGGCGGGACGCCCTTCTTCAACTTATACAGCTGGAACATGGTGGCGCAAGCACCGGCCCAGCCGAGTTCTTCCCTGCGCCATTTCTTATTAGTGGACTTAACGCCGTCGTTGATACCGGGGGCCGTCTTGGCCATCCAGCGCTTCTCAACCATCGTATCTGGCACCCTCTCTTCCTCTTCCTCTTCCTCTGTCTCCTCTTCTTCTTCTTCTATGTCTTCGACTACTTCGTCTTCCTCATCTGCCGGCCCTGCAGCCATCCTCCTAATCTCAGGCTCGGCGCGTTCCTCAGGGTAATATATGATAGGTTGCGCGAGCCGATTATGAGGCTCCGCCTGCATCTCTGTCACCGGCTCCACAACAGTCTCTTCATACGTGATAGCTTGTTCCAGATCCGCCGGCGTCGACCTCCTTTTTCTTTTGTGGAAACGCCTCCTACGCCTTGGCCTGCCCTCCTCGTACCCCTCCTCCCCCTCGTGAGTGACCTCTGAGGGGATCTGATATAGGACCTTGTCCGAGTCCGTGTCAGAGTCTGACTTGCCCGACGTCGCGACCTCCATCCACACCTCAGCCTTCCGGATCGAGTCGGCGTAGATGACGCCTAGCGTCAGCAGCATCAGCGGTATCGTGACAGCCCAGAAAACCCAGAATTGCTCGTTCCCGGGCCCGAACGGCTCCTCGATGGCCAGGATTCCGGACACGATGGAGAAGGGCAGGAGAACGCCGCCCAGGTAGGCCACGCGATTTAAGCTGCGCTGGTTCTCGTCCGTTGGGGATCCCGAAGTCCCGTTGCTGTTGTAGTAGTTCTTTCTTGGCCTGTAGTTGTACCTGTGCCTGTATTTGTTATCCCCTGGTTTGCCTGCTGCTGCTGATGTTGGTGATATATCGAACCCCCCTTCTGCTGGCCCCATGTTCATGTTCACGTCCGCTCCTACGTCCGGATGCTTCGGTGCCTGTATGTTTGCCACGATGGGCTTGAGGTGGTTTAGAAGCTGAATACGTCTATTAGCGCGGGAAATCAATGCCTCCCACTCTTCTGCCGTATTGCATGATTTGCTTGCCCCGTAACTCGCGCCAAATTTTCGATGCCTCATCTTTTCGACTTGACGCGAGCCGTCTAGGTTACGCTCGAGAGAATCCAACAATTGCCAGAACATGGCTGTCATCTCAGCTCCATCAGAGGACATATCGGGGCTAAAAGCCTCGAAAAACTCGCCCCACTGGCTGATAAGCAGCTCCTCGAAGAGCTCGAGCAGGTTATCACTGGCGGTGCAACCATCTCGCAAGTTTTCGTAGAGCACCGCTTCCAGGCTTGGGATCTCGTCCCCGAGGATCGTCGTGTTCCCCTGGTCATCAAACCGCATTGAGATTTCGTAATTGCCGTTCTCATCCGGTATCTTCGTTGCTGTGTAGGCCTTATACCGCCCTCTTCGTACTCCTGATGGCCTTCCCCATGCTGGACGATCGAGGAGAAGGACTGCCACAGATGGCTGATGCGTCAGACCGTTTTTCCAGGTATATACATATATGGCAGAGTTTAGGGGTCACGCGACTCACCATTTGCTTTCTCAGACATCCATATCGAGGCCCGACATACGACGACGCCATCTCCTGCTGCTGAAATCTTGAACATCGGCGCATCACCAACATAATCCGAGGCAATCTTGTTCTGTCCCTCCTGATCACCACCACTGCCAATCGTCAGGTCGGGCGGCGTCGTCTCGACCAGTTCAGGATAATCATAATGTGCCCATGCAGCTTTCGTCTTCTTCCTCAAGGGCCTGTAACTCCTCCTACCAACATGGGCCTCGACGAAAGAAGAATCGATACCTATCACGTCCCTCAGAGCCGCGAGATGATCCGCCTGTAGGCCATGCAAGACGAACAAATGACGCGGAGTCCCGCCGTCATCCCTGAGCCGCGCTCGCAGCTGTGCGCCGGTGTTAAGGCGCGTCTTGGTGATCTCGTCATCTGTCCATTTGAGCACGTATGCGGTGGTCTCTTCAGGCTGCCACGGCAGGTGCCTCCGCTGTCTGCTACTTTCTTCGCTCTCGCTTCCGCCCCCCGCGCTGCTGTTGATATCGGGGTTTGGCGGAGCATATTCTGGCTGGATTTGGCTTTCATGTGCCCCCGGTACCGGCTCCGAGCTCACTGATCTCGTGTCTTGCGCGCTTTGCATCGTTGCATCGCGAGCGCGGCGCAGCGTCTCTGTCGTGTTTTGTCGGTGCCGTTTCTGCGCCGTGCCAAGCTCCCCAAAAGGGATAGAGTAAAAGCTCCAAACCCCAAGAACTTTAAATAAGCCTATTTGTTCATAGGTCGATTTTTACTACTTATTAGTTCCCTGGGTTGTCTGCTGAATATGGGATTCGCATTTGAGCCTTCACAACATTAGTGATACTCGAGAAATTTGTCGAGATTGCGGTGATGTCATTGCGCTGCCAAATAGAAGGCTGCCCAGCGGCTCGGGCGCCCTGATGAGACCGACGATCCCATGCAAGGCTAGACCAGAACAGCTACTACTACCTCCTACAGTTAAATGCATGTACATATGCATGCATACTTTGTAGCTTATGCACGCAGACCACAGATTTTCACACAGGCATAACGTAACACAGCTTAGATACCAGATAGGCAAAACGATTGGTATACTGTGGTTGGAAACAGGAGTACAGGACCGTTCATTCCGTCTCGCGTTCCATTCGCTTCAGCTCAGCTAGACGCCCTACATATTTCAAAAAGGTGGCACAGCAGGCCCAGACGGAAAACACGTCCATATGACCCGGTGTCATGCCCTCGTGTCTCCTCGTGCTGACCACATGATTCCCATCATCCTACTAGGTTAGGCACTTGAGTAGTTGTCATATTGTCGTCTCTTGTCTGATGGCATAGCTTGGAATGAATCAATTGAAACTACCCACTAATAGATCTATCGAAGCCTTATATCTACACTACCATATCACAATATCTTCATCAAATGTGACCCGGCATTAGACTGACTTGTCGTGTAAGCAGGCATTCTTTGGATGATGCTACATACCTAGGTATGAGGGTGTGCAACCACTGATGTAGATGCATCTTGCGTTTTTCTCGCCCTCTTTCCCAAACTCCAAACGCCGTCCATCTGACTATAAGTGTTCAATGCCGTCTTTCGTGCCCTCTTGACCCTTCCGTACCTGTACCAGAATCGCCAACTCGTCCGGAACTAAACCGAGACAAAAAGGGAGAACAGGGAACGGAAACAGACAACAGAAGCTCGCCGCAAATGCCTCGTACGCTGTGTTGTTCGGCCATCTCACAATACATCCCAGCGCCATAAAAGCCGCACACAACCGCTGTGTCATGTGGCGGGGCCTATGCCGAATTATAAGCAGAAAAGCTCGCTGTTTAAATGCTGCGTCTATGTACGACGATGCGCTCTGTGGCGCACCTACCTAACTACCGGATATCCACCCGTCGCTACCGAATAGAGTCGTGATCACTGTAGTGCTCGTCTCCATCATGGTGCAAAGTAACACTGTTGAACTCTTCGAAGGGATCCGGGATCTCGTTGCTAGGAGTCGCCATCTCGCTATCTAACGGCACTCCCTTGGAAAGGCCCGGCGTCCGTGACGTCGTAATGTCGACGCTTTCGCTTTCCTTGACATTTCTGAAGTTAACAGTATCGATTCCGCGACCAGCATGGGGAACAATGGGTGGCTTCATATGTCGAATCAGTGCCCACTGTGTTGTCCGGAAGAAAGGGTGAGTCTTGATGTCCGATGCGCCGGCCCTGGCACCTAATCGTCGAGTTTCATCCTTGATCAGTAGCTTCCGTATCAGAGATTTGCATAAACTTGCACATGTTAGCTCGGCGCATCTTTAAAGCGTCGGACAGGAATGAGCAGCAACTTACTTTGATATTTGGGGTGCCCCAGAGTGTTCAGGGAATGTGACCTCCTCACGCAGAATATTCGCAAAAGTAGCGTTCCGATTCTTGCCTTTGAACGGTGTCGTCCCGTAAAGCATCTCGAAGATTAGAATACCAAGTGTCCACCAATCCACCGCGCTTGTGTGTCCACTTCCCTTTATGACCTCGGGCGCAATATACTCTTCCGTTCCAACGAACGAATTCGTTCGAAAATTGGCTATACACGACTTCGTGTCGATCGTGGGAAGCGATGAGGTACTAGCTCCATTCTTTCCCATAATCATGGTGGGCTTACCGCCAGGACCGGATTGTTTCGACAAGTCGAAATCCGAAAGCATAATATGGCCGGACTGGTGAAGTAAGATATCTATGGCCGGGGTTTAGAATAACGAGTTTGCCAACCAGGAAGGAGAAGGGAAATCACGTACTCTCCGGCTTTAGGTCTCGGTAAATGAAGCCCATCAAATGTAGGTATTCTAAAGCCGCCGTCACTTCGGCGGCGTAAAAACGTGCGTCGTCCTCAGGTATGCATTTCCCGGGGCGGGTCTGTAATGCTCGGAAGAACTCGCCACCACTGCAATATTCCATACACAAGTATAGGTGATCCTCGGACTGGAACGAATGGTAAAGCGTTACGATAAAAGGGTGATTGCTGGTGGCTAGGATTTCCTGTTCGGCCAGGGCTCGCTTGATCTTGTTGCGCTTGATCATCTCCTTCTTACTCAACACTGTACGGGTCAGCACGCTTAACAAGCGAGTCGATATCTGCCACGGGCGACTAACCTTTCATGGCATATAACCTGGCACTCTTTTTCTCTCTAACGAGATAAACTTTGCCAACGTCACCTTTACCGATCAACTTAATCTTATCAAAGCTCGAGGGCCCGACTTCGACGGTACGGACTTTAATCGAGTTGGCGCTATAAGTTCGACGGAACGCCAATGTGTTGTGACCGGGAGGCGGAAGCGCACCTAGCTCATCCAACCCATCTCTGTCGGGTACGGAAAGCGTTCTAGCATCGGGTAGCGAGTTGGGCTTGGAATCGACTAGGCCTAGGGACGAAGCGTTTCCGCTCTGCACGAGAGGTTCTTTCCCGAGCTCGGCTGTGGCTGGTCGCTCGCCATCCGCCTTGCCCTGGTTGAAGAGCCCTTGTGCATTGGGAGCACTGGCAACCCTCCGTAGCTTCCGCGCCAGCTCTTCCTTAGTAGCACTGGTGGCATGTTCTTTGGCACCATCTGGACCGTCAATTCTTAGAATCGGGGTATCTGGTGGACTAGGCGGCACCGAACCTGTATCGTGGTGACGAAGACCCGGCTGGCCTTGATGGGCGAAGTAGGGATTCGCACTTGCAGTAGGGCTCATCACAACATCATCCAGCGGGTGTCCCTCGCTTGCCGTCGTAGTAGACCTGAGCCTACCAACGGTGGTAAAGAACCGCTTCGGCTGGCGGAGGCCAGACTTAGAATCGGGCTTTAGGGAACCGTCGGACACCTTCTCCTTGTCGGAGACGCCATTGTGAGTGTTTATGCGAAAGAAGTTCCTCAACTTCTGGTTGATGTTGCCACCCGGGTGGGCGGGTGATTTGAGAGAGGGCATGTTGTCTTGATTGGCTGATGCTTGATCGGCGTGGTCTTCGGCGGCGAGCGAATCTTGTTGATCAAGGTGCGGATGATGCCATGTTGCAAGCCGCTGTTTGATACGGAAACGTGATAGGCGGCGGTTGGAGGATGAAGTTGGAGGTATTGTTGAGGAGGAAGAGGAGGCGGGATGAGATGATGGATCGTCGGGGAGCATGGCAGCTAGTCTAGGTAATGGCAGCTTGCACCTGTTTCTAATCCACTCGAGACTCCGGCGATACGATGGCCCTGGCTCTGGCCCTGGCTATGCTAGTCTGCTTATTCGTGGCTCTAAGGCCGGTGGGCAGGAGTGGGCTAGGCTTTGGCTGGCTGGTCCGGCCGCTATGGGGAGGTGAATCCTTGGCATCAATGAGTTAAGGTACAGGGGCGTGGTTCGCTGAGTTGCCGCCTGATTGGAAGCTGGAACAGTGAAAAAGAGTTTGGGGTGGCGGAGTGCACTAGGGTCGGATGTTGGTATTGGGAGACTGGGAGTCAGGTTAAAAGAGGCAGGTCGAGCAATGAAAGGCCATTTATTGCTTGATAATCATCGATGAAGATCAAACATTATTGAATGCTTATTAGGTACGGCAGGTTAATATAGGACGGGAAAAATTGATAGGACTTTGGAAGGCATAAAACAACAAATAGTTACTGAGTAAGTTGTTTGTACTTCCCGAGTATGTAAAATAAGGGGCGCGAAAATAAGGTACTTCCTCCTCCTATCTACTAGTAACAACACTCCGGGAATCTACATAGTACAGCTGTAGCCTGCCTTATGTCTACCAACACCAGTAATGGAAAGCACAGCGCACCGCCCACACGTAATACAAAGGTCTGGTGTGTACATATGTAGTACTTACTCGCTGTTGGTACCTACACGCAACCTTGAAATCTCCCGTAGTCTCGTACAGTGTGTTATACATACAGTATCTGCTAAAGGACATAGTCACCCAGGACGCCTTTTGACCTCCGGACACGTTGCTGCACAGAGGTGAGGCATACTCTTCGTGAGACATGTCAATATAGGCTCGAAATACTCTCTAACGTTGTTAGTTTAATTCAAGAGTCTTTAGTGCACAGTCCTGAAGTACGGCAAGATATCCTCACTGTTATCTACGAGCACTGTCGCTGACTTAGGCTCTTCAGGTAAGCAGGCAGGTACCTAGCACTATCGGGTAGGCAACGCTTTCTAGAACAATTTGAAGTTGCAATTCGCCCATATTGAGACTTGTCTATGAATTTAGTCGTGGCCAGGTATCCGAGTATCCCGCTCTCGTTTAAAAGTACGTATGTCACTTAAGGAGTGCATATATGGGTACTCTTCTTTCGGCCCAATATCAAATGCACCAACTTGTAAACCTAGAGTCCCGGAGATAGAGAGGAAGCTGCTTGGTAATCCTCACTCTCAGGTTATAGGAGTCTCCCTTGTCTTATGCATCTCTAAGACTGAGGTGGCCACCACCTGCTAGGCACCTACTTTCCTTAAATAACGACTCCTTACCTAGAACTGTAAGGTCAACTATGGCAACTATGGCAACTATGGCGTCGTCACGTCATTTTTCGAGACTTCTGGCGGATTTCAACATCAAAATCCATCTGCTTATGACAGCCAATCCTCATTTATTTGATTGTTTGTTACGATCCTTGACTCGGGGGCCTTGCGGTCAAGGTTACTTGGTAGAATAAGTTATCGGGCGTAAAATGCGTAACCAGGTCCGATATGAGGGCTTATGGCCATATGATATACAATACCGCCGGCTTGTCTCACTATTCCAGAAGCCGGAGTGCGTCTTTTCTCCCATACGAGAAAGAGACAATATGCAGATTCGTGTTGTTGATCTAAGCGATACCCAACATTTGCTTGGTCCATTCCTCCTCAGAAGGCGCGTTTTCGTTCTGTAGGTATAATAACCTCTTAAGTTTGCGCTTACGTTCTTTGTGCTGGATACCATCTTCTAGCTGTTGATTTATTATCGAGGGTGTGACTTGATTGCCCTGTTCATCGAAGAGATATGCTGGCAGCGTGTCACCTTGTTGCTGTAGTGTCCAGATGCCGTTGTTCTGATATCCCTCGCCCCTATGCCACAAATACCTGGCAAAATGATCCTTCTCCATGTGCGCTTCGAACTGCTCATCCGTCTCGAATTTTAAGGGCGGATCGTGCTCCTTGCAACGACAAAATCGGCAAACCAGCGGCTTCGCATCACCATGAACAAAAAGTACATGCTTCCGTAACGTGTCAAAGTTCTGGAGTTCTGCCGGACATGCTGTCGGCTCTTCTTGCTCCAGTTTTGATGAAAGGGCCCACTCGCACTTATATGCAATGTAGTCTGGCGTTGACTTGAGATACTGTTCACGGACGGGGGGTGGAAGAGGCCGCGGAGGGCGACCACGGCGTTTAGGTTCTTGAACCTGGCCTTGGTTGTGTCCCTGAGCCGCAGCTGCAGCCGCAGCCGCTCTCGCTTCTCTTTTGCGATATCTGGAGTCAGGATCTGTTGAATAAGGCATGCCAGGTCTCCAGCCTTTGGGCCGCCCTCTCTTCCTGGGTTCAGAAACGGCATCAGATTTAGGCTCTTCAGCATTCATTCCCAAAGTGCCAACAGAGTCAGGTGTAGGCTGTCTCGTTGTTGTGGCTGATTTTGGTGGCCGTCCTCGAGTCCGACCCAGTCTCGAGGGAATTGTAGAAGACTCACGACTAGCTGGAGCATTGATAGGAGTGAATGGCGTAATGGGTGAGGATCTAATATGTACCGCTAGCTGCATCCTTGGACGCGAATGTGATGAACCAGGCGGCGAGTGGCCCAGCTGTTGGCTTGTCCCAGCACTGGTAGGAGTCTGCTGGTTGCTAGGCAGTGAAGTCATGTTCTTTTTGGTTCTGGGTTGGGGTGGCTGTAAAACGTCTGATGTGACTATCGTCATCGAAAGTTCATCTTCATAATCCTCGTCTTTCATGATCTGATCGGCCTCGGTGGCCGTACCTCCCCCCACATCATTGCTAGTCATCTTGCATCCGTTTTCTGCTTGGCCTAGAGGACTTCGCAACCCGTTAACACTATGAAAATATTAATCCTCAACAAGAATACTGAGAAAATTTTTCAATGAGTTGGTGGCTTCTGAGATTTTCGTGATGCGGAATTAATTAAATTTGTTAAAATACAGGGTAGGTATAAGGTAGGCTAGTAAGACGCGGGCCAGGCGCGTGTGGAAGATTTGTACCGTTCAAAATAAGAGGTGTATTACTGCTGTACCTATATATGTAGAGGTATTTACACACACAGTCAATCTACCCGGGAGAATGGGGTATCATCCAACTTTCCACATAAAGGAGGCTACTATCTACCCTGGAACGTTCTCCATCCGCCTTGTCGTAGGGAGGTAAGTACAGAATACCTGGCACCTAATAAGCAGCCGTTAGAACATACCGCCGTGCTACGTGTAGGGATGCCCATGCCACAGTCAAGGACTGCTAACGATACTGTACAACTTTCGCCAGTCAACACTTCAAGGCAGATTCAAACTAGGATTCATAACACAACACATTTGTCAGCAGAGAGAGACTGTTATTTTCTAGGTAAATAATTTCTATATTTCCCTTGCATGTCTTGCTCTGTTAAGTATAATAGTATATGGTTAATTTCATAACTGCCTCCATATTATTCGGAGTTATTGGGGAATCCTGATCAATAAATCTTACACTTGCCAAACGCCTCCAGATGACCTAAACGGACATAGACGTTTGTGGTTGTCAGTTCTATGTTGGAAGTCTAGGCGACTATTTATGTATATTCTTATTATTCTTAGGGCCAATATTTTTCAGTAACCGCCTGAGCGCTTGGCCAAACACCGTACGTACTACGCTACACGACATGTCCTCCAAGTTGTTTGCTGTAATCGCCGGGGCCGGATCTGGAACCGGCCGTGCGGTAGCCCTACGGTTCTCCAAAGCCTATCCGGTCGTTTTGATGGCCCGGAGACCGGAATCCTACCAGGATACCGTGTCCGAGATTAAGAAGGCGGGTGGCTGGGCTATGGGCGTAAGCGCCGACGTCGCAGATAGTAATTCGATGGAATCGGCTTTCGATACCATCAAAAGGGAGCTTCCGGGCTTGACTTTGGCTTCTGCCATATACAATGTTTCTTCCGGTTACATGATAAAGCCCTTTCTGGAGCTCAAGCCTGAAGACTTGGACGATAGTCTTTCAGGCAACGCGTGAGTTTGCCTCCTCGATAAATTTGTCTCAATTGAGTTGCAAACCCGTGCTAATATGATATCATATAATGCCCACAGCCGGGGTCTCTTTAACTTTGCCCAAAAGACGATCCCCCTTCTCCTCGACGCCGTTCCAGAGTCGCAATACTCGCCCACGCTGCTCGTCACGGGAGCCACCTCTTCACTTCGCGGGTCAGCAAGGTTTGGATCTCTAGCAGCGGGAATGTTTGCACGTCGAGCACTGACACAGTCGCTATCGCGAGAATTTCACCCCCAAGGCGTGCACGTAGCTCATGCCATTATCGATGGCATTATAGACGTGCCACGGACACAGGGTTATGTCGCTAACGATGGCGTTGACGATGGCAAGCTGAAGCCCGAGGCCGTGAGTTGATTTCCCTTCGCTGCCCTCTCATGTCAGAACTAATTGCGCCTGTAGATTGCTGAAAGCTATTGGCACTTGCATACACAACCGCGGTCTACTTTTACCCAGGAACTAGATATGCGGCCATACGTGGAGAAGTTTTGAAGGCCAAGTACCATGAATTGTACTGTCCAATTGTAATAACGTAGCATTTTAATTCTAATGTTACTGAGTCTAAACGGCTTATTTTTGTTAAATTTCATAGGTGACGCAGTCTGCTCTCAGCTATTGAAAGCTTTATGAAAACCGGAAGCTTATGATGATATGCCTAGGCACGCTGTCGATAATGGATTGCCTGCATTTTGTGATGCTGTCGGTCCGAGAGGAAGACGGGATAGGAGTATCATGACCACAATTTTCTGGCAGGGACAATAAAGTCACGATAGAAGTGGACTTCGAATAGGTAGTCAATTGTATCTCGCGGCATCTTCGTCGGTTTGCCAGCCATTCTGCCCAGCTCATCAAGGAGGGGCGGGCTGATCAAAATCCGCGAAGCAGTCCTACTTCTGGGACAATAGAGTTTCCTCTGTGTTCAGATTCTCATATCCCTCAAATCTCTTGACCTGTCGCTTATTTTGGTGATCTCGATCAGAAGTACACCTTCATCGCATACTTCTTATGGCATAAATAATCAAGACCCATCACCAGTATCCGTGCCTTCAGCGGCGGCCGCGACCGCGGCCGCCAAGCGCTCCGCCTCCTTCTTGTCTCTGAGAGCTTGGGTTTCTTGTCGTAGCTTCTCCAAGTTCCATGCATCGTCATCGCCGTCATCATCTGAATCATTGTCTTCGTTGAACCGCCAGTTGCCGCTTTCGAACAAGGCACGACCAGTTGATTCCTTGGCTTGCCTGGCTTGCTCTTCCGCGGCCTTCTTGTCCATGCGCTCTTTCTTCCATTTGGCAAAGGATTCCGGCGTGACAGGCGTCAGTGTGCCCGTAAGCTTATGCCTCTCTGATTCTAAGAAATCCTCCAAGGTCAAGGTCTTGAGTGGGGACTTGTCGAGTAGTGCCTTTTCAGCGGCACGCTGTTCTTTGGTCTTGAGCACGAATCTGAGAAGGGATCAGTATCACGACAGCAGCTTTCCGATGTGGAGATGAACTTACCCTGGGGGAAGAGCGTGTTTGTATTTGCACTTATCGCCTCCATTAGGACATACCCAAAACCAGCCGTACTTCCCGTCCTCGATGGCGTCGATAAAATATTTGCAGACCTTGTCAGTGGTTGTAACCTGGTTACCCTTCTTTGACAGGACGACCTTTCGTAACTTGTCCTCATCCCAATCAGCCGAAGTCTCTTGTTTCTTCTTTTCCTCTTCTTCGGCCCTGCCATCTGTGTATAGATTCTTTTTCTCCGTCTTTCGTTCCACGGCCAGATCGTGGGCAAACTTGCACTTTTTACCCTTCTCGCAATTGCCCTTCTTATAGAATATACAGACGACCGTCTTGGGATCGACACCGAACGGAACTTTCTGCACTTGGCTGGGTCGGGCAAGCAGCGCTTCGGTTTCTTTTCTGGCGTCTTCGGCGGCCTTTTTCTCACGGGCACGTGCCTCTTTTTCTGCTTGCTTTCGCTTCTCTTCAGCACTGCCGCCGGATTTGGCTGTTGCTTCAATTTGTTTGATTTGTTTTTGAGCGACCGACCCCTTCTTGTTCTTCATGCCAAAGGTCTTATCTACCACGGCCTTAGAAGTGGATGGCTTCTTGCCTTTGGGGTCATCCTTCTTTTTTGGAGGCATGTTCAATGGTTAAGAAATATATAACTAAATTATAACGTAATGACGGGGGGATGGCCGGGTTGAAATTATTTGCTATTAAGTAAAAAATCGTTTTCTTCTCCCAGAACTGAAGTCGGCAAGAAAAAGGCCCCAACGTAGGCAGTATGGGCTGAATAGTGGCAACTCCGCTGAATTGACTGCACAGATGCAAGCAGATCGACCGTAACAGCGATTGCTACATTTAAAGTCTAGGTACATATTTCTTAGTGGGCTGGCTGCTGGCAAAAGTGGGGGGTCTGGGTTGAGTGTTCCACTACGTCACATGATTTGGATGGCTGTATTTTCCAGCCACAGCATCTTAGTACCCAAATAGGTACTTACGTAGATTCATGCACTGCTCCAGTTGGGGGGGCTGCCCATTGCAATATGTATTGTACCTGAAAGGTATCAGGTTCGGAGCAGATACAAGCCACTAAGCCACACCTGCCTCTCCCAGGTACATAGTGTAGGCCAATTTTAGTGGTAGATACCTAGGTAGGTACATAAGGCAGTACCCACATGTAACTCACTGAGGTACCTACATGTGCCATTACAAAGTGTTTAATCGCAAACAACCGGAAATGCTTCAAGCTGTCCTCTCGAGATTGTTGTCCCATCCAACTTCCTACGCAACTTATCCTGCCCACCCGTACTAACTACACATCTACAAAGTAAGTACACCAAGATCAATCAAGATGCGTTGGCAAGCTAGATAGTTAATTGGTCGTGTATAGCCTCCTGCCTATCCTCGAGTTTAAACCTGTCAAACGAGAAAACTAACGAGTTCAACACCGACAAGAGGAGCATCATGATTTCGGACGACGATCTGTACAAGCTTGCCATCTTTCTTGGCTCGGTAGCCATGATACTTATTGTTGTGTACCACTTCTTCGAAGTCAATTCTCAGGAGAACGCACTTCCCCCCAAAGCTGCGAAAGCCACTCCAGCGCAACCTGCGAATGCCGGCGCCAAGCAAGCACAAGTTCCAAAATAAGCTCACCATATCATATTCATATTGCGGGCTAGGAGTAAAGAGATGTGCATCAATTGTCACTGCAATAGCCCGGGGAATAGGCTGGTTAACAAGCTACACTTCGATACCCCATACATTGATTGTTACAACGCAGAACAGTAGGAAACGAAGGGGAGGCGCCTAATTGCAGAGCATGGCAGAACGCAGCTTGACTCTTGATGCTGGTACTTTGCCAGCTCAGTCATGTTCCTTGTCGACTTCAGGGTAGAGGTCATCGTCTGGGGCATGGAGCAACCTGTCGAATTAGATCGTTGAGCTTTCTTATGGACTGAATAACTTAGGTGTGGATCGCGCGGCAACTTCGATGATCTGCTCATGGAGAACGTTGAAACGTCCTGAATGCGTGTTTGCTGCTTCATGCGAACAATGTGCGACAATGTGGCATGTACTGGAATGACTCGACACCGATCATGCAGCCATCAGTCTATCACCCATCGCAATATATCTGATACCATATAGTAAATCGCCCTGTGGACGGACCGATAGCAACTCTTCAACATTTCGTAACTGTTGATGAACGTATAGCACCAGAAACATACTATCTCTTCATATGTAAATGTCACCTTCTCAGACCTGTGGGCTGGACCACCCAGTCCCTTCGTGGCGGTGCAGAGATATGTGTGTACTTGGGACGTCCCTCGGAAGCATATCCAGAAGAGGTACATTGTTTAACATCAAGCATGTTAGGTACGGCAGTGCATGTATTCCAATGTACCTACACATCTCATAGTACATCCAGGAACATTTGGGGAGGTAGGCTAAAGTACCTAGCAAATAGTAGTCCTGTCAAGACGCGTCAATGCAAGTGGACTAGCCTCTTTGGAGTTGGTAAATATACACCTCCCTTTGTACCATTTAATTGGTCCCGCAGCTGTTTTCACCAGTCAATGAAGTCTAGCTACAGTCACCCAAACAGGCCCACGTCCACTCAGGTTAGCCCAACTCCCCGTTCTTTGCCTTTCCCTTTTCCCATTCTCCATTCGGTCGCGACCAAGCTCTGCAAAACCAGAGGCAACCACGCCCTTTCTTCCTCTCTCGCACTTCCCATTCATCCATTCTTTCTCTCCACTGTCACCACCCACTCTTCACCAAAACAATCCGGGAACTTTTGTTGTTTTAATAGCCAACGTTTGCCCGTCAAGAGGCGTGCAGGATACTTTTCTTTCCTTCTCAATCAATTCTCCTTCCTGTAAATTATTCCTCACATTACTGCAGTGCATCGCGAGATAGCAGAGCGCTGGGTGCTATCCGCTGAACAACAGTCGCGAGTCAGCTATTTGCCTTTATTCCAGCCTAGACAACGCACCCCCAGGACGTTGCTTGCCTTGCGACAGTCAACATACGTCAACCTCGCCTATACTGCCCCTGCATAAATCCATATCTTCCGAGTTCGCCCGGCCGCGTTGCATCTCGGTTGTGCGTTGCGCATCTGCTCATCAAGCTCGGTTGTTTATCTGATCGCAGTATATTTCTCAACATGTCTAGCAAGCTCGATAGACCTCTGGACGAGATCATCTCGAGCCGCGCTGTTGGCCGTCGCCGGAACCAACGCCGGTCCGCGGGTCGACCTGCTACAGCCGCTCCCGTCGGAGGCGTGCAGAAGACCTCCAAGCAAGCTCGTAATACTGCAACTAAGCAGGCGCCTACGAAGGCTGCCGGTGGAAATAGTGAGAGCAAGGTTGTTGTTAGCAACCTGGTAAGTTAACCACCTTAAGAAATATGCGCCCATTACAGATATTAACATCTTGGACAGCCTAAGGATGTGAACGAAGCCCAGATTAAGGTATGTTTCCTAGGGCTTCCGCCTGTGGAATTTCGTCGACATCTTCCTTGAATCGCACTCGCGTAGCCTTGACGATGGAGATGAACGCCACCTAGAGGGCCGCCTCTTACCGCGGTGTTGTCATCATGCCCAGTCTCCTTCCACGACCGTTCGAGCGTACCTTGTGCTACAACAATGTCGGAAGTCGAGCAGGTTATGTCGTGCACGTCTGTTGTATGTCTTCTGAGGCTTGGCAACCCTCTTATCAAAGACTTGAATGCACAGACTGAACCGGGCTGAGTCAGCTTTCTGATGAGCTATTTTGTTGGCTCAAACCCGGAAGAGGCGGTCCTCTGTCTGCGCCTTTGTTTCGGTTTTACCATGAAATTCGAAACACCGCGAGCACTGCAGTGAGCAATAGAGATCAGACCCTACGCATCAGTGGGCGTATTCCGAACTTCCTAGGGGTGACAGAGACCTAGCCAGGAGAATAGAACGGCGAAGACTTGGTGTGTATCCGGTTTGGCAGAGCAGCAGCACTGGCGGTGCGACAGTCTTGGCACAAATATGACTGCAAAGAGCCAGGTCTGTTGTGCAACGTATATAATGGCTGTACATTTGTGCATCTGGGCGACACGTACTGCTGAAATGGGTCTGGGGGATATGCTCTCGCTCTGCCGGCGGAATTACGCATTGCCAACAGGCAATCAACGGTGCATCGGTGCCATGTGGGGATTGCGTATTTTTCCTCGTTGAATCTTTGCTAACGCTCACTGCGTGCTCGTTGTCGGTACATCGATGGGCTCTCCTCGCGGTCGACGTGCAGCCGCCGTTTTCTTCGATGCTGGATATCTAATCGTCGCGCACAAATACGAATGGATTACCTGAGACTAACCTTCGTGCCCTCCGTAGGAGTACTTTACTACATCTGTCGGACCGATCAAGCGGGTGGAGCTTTCTTACGGTCCTAATAGTGTTAGCCGCGGTATTGCTACCGTCACATTCCTTAAGTCCGATGGTGCAAGCAAGGCATTCAACACCCTTAATGGCATTTTGGTCGACGGTCGTCCTATGAAGGTAAAATATTCGGGTTCGTCTCTCCATTTGGAGCTATAAGCGCTAATATACGCGATAGATCGAAATCGTCGTCAGCGCTGCCAAGGCTGCTGAGATTATTCCTGCGCCCAAGACGCTTACTGAACGCATCACTCAGCCCAAGGCCCAGCCCAAGTCTGCTGCGAACGACAAGAAGAAGGACGGAGGAAAGGCTGTCGGCTCCGGCGCTCGCGGTGGTCGCAAGAGAGGCCGCCCTGCCCGCAGCAGCCGCCCAGCTAAGAAGACAGCTGAGGAATTGGACTCCGAGATGGCCGATTACTTCGAATCTGGAAACCAGAATGAGAACGTCAACGGCGCTGCTGCCACTACCGATGCTGACGCAGCCATGGATGATGAGATTTCGGTAAGTTGCTTGTCCGTTGCCGGCTTCTTGAAAGCTTCAAACTGACAACCTCCAGTGAGCTTGTTCCCTAGGCATACGAAGATAAGCCTTTATCAGATGGTGAAATAGGGAAAATAACACATGCGGATTGCTAGGAGTTGGGCTACGGGTTTCTCTTTTCGTTCATGGGGGTTCTTCAGTTGAATGTGTCGTTTCATCCTCCCCACCCGGTCGTTTATTTCAGATCCCCCCATTCCGTAGTGCCAGGCAGATAATGTTACAGGGGGTGCCTGGGTCTTGTTGAGACCGGTGGATAGTTTGCGGGTTGCGCACATACATGGAAATTGTACTCTTGCCGGATAAGACATAAATCACAGGATTGCTATGGAAACATCTGTCTCTTCATTTCTATGCTGTGCATGCAAGTATGGTGATAAAGTGTTAATCCAAACAGCTAATGTCGAGGTCCCAACATGAATCATGAGCACGGGAAAAGTGTAGCATAGCCATTTTTACGGACTAGCTATATACAGCGATCATCAGAGCACTCCGTAAGCTACCGATCAGCTCACCAAACCCAAAAGATCCGTCTCGTCGCTCTCGAAATGCACCCATCCCAGACTGTAACATTCCACTTCGTAATTCAGGAAACGAGGACAAGAACGTCCGACCTATCACACACCGTAGCCAGACATCGGTTGCTACTGTTGCTGACATACCTGCCTCTTTGCTCTTCAATCCAATTTATGCTTGGATTACAAACCTTGCGTTCGTTACTCTGCCCATACCGAAAACTAGCAAGAGGTGAACTACTCCTTCCAGTTTTTGAACCTATGAAGTGGCCATGTTAGTGATCTATTTAAGAGACAGTGTGCTGATTAGGTGAAAGGATTAGGTGGACTCACTTGCCGACTACTCTCTCGATTCCGTCACAGCCTCGCTTCAGCTCCTCCAAGCGAGGACCGTAGGAGAAGCGAACGACTATAAACACGGTAAAACTCAGTTACAGATGGTCGATAACAATTTCATCATTCTTGGATAGGATATTGGAAAGGACAGAAGCCAGTGGGTCAGAAAAACGTACAGTGGTGGCAAGGGCTGTCAAAGAGGTCACGGCGACGCGCCGGGTTCAGGTCGAAGAAGATACCGGGAACAACGATGACCTTCTCCTCGAGGCAGGCCTGGAAGAAGTTGAGACCGTCGGAGATGGGACCCGGGAGGCCCTCAAGGTTGAGCCAGAGGTAGAAGGTGCTGTCGGGCACGTACTTGAGAACGAAACCCATATCGCGGAGGCGCTTGACGACGTAGTCACGTTTCTCCTGTTGTTCAAAAAGCGGTAAGACTAGGCAACGATGGAACATTTATACGGCTGGATCAGGTATCTGGACTTACTCTGAAGTGGTGCTGCAGTGCTATCATCTCCTGGCGAACGAGCTGGGGCTCGAGCATGGGAACGGCGGCCTCCTGGAAAGGAACATTGGCACCACCATCGAGGTACGAACCGCAAGAGCCAATCCTGGCCAAAGATAGAAATCAATATCAAACTCACTGATGTTAATTTGGTGTGAGGGGGTTGTCTACTACTTACGCCTTGATGAATTCCTTCGGGCCCAGAATCCACGCGACTCGCCAGCCAGGCAAGCGGAATCGCTTGGTAAGGCCATCAATAATGAGGACATCATCATCGTCAACGTCCTCGATGTTTTCGGCGGCTGAGATAACAGAACCATCACAGTCACTGGTGTAATTGTAGCCGGAGTAGAACTCGTCGCTGATAAGTGTGGCACGTCCACGGCAAAGGTCCTGAATCTCGGCAAGCTCAGGGTTGGCGACTACTCTACCAGTGGGGTTGCGCGGGTTCGATGTGAGAATGACAGAAGTACCACGAGCAATCTCGTGGGCTATGGCATCTGGGTGGATGTGGTAGCCGTCCTCTTCGGAAAGAGGCGTGGGAATGGCAGCAAACTACGTCATAGTGAGCACCAGGTCCTATCTAGTAGCAAGAACTTGAGACCTACATTCTTGAAGAGAGACATCATTTCGTTGTAGGCTGTGTAGTCGGGAATGAAGAAGCCCACATAGGCATTGTTAAGAATAGCTGCGATACGAATCAAGCCAGCTCGGCCACCAGGCACGATGGCGACGTTCTCCCAAGAGTATTGGCTCTCCTTTCCTTGGCGGTGCATCTCGTTGTACATTCTAGCGACCGCAGCACGCAGGGGCTTGATACCGGCGGTAGGACCGTACTCTCTAGCAGCAACGGAGACGTCGATGTGGGTAGGGCGAGGGAAGGAGCCCGCGATGTCATCCTCGACCTCGGGCGCACCCTGGCCGAGATTGGCCCATTGCTCGGGCTCGTCTAGGAAGCCGTGTTCGGCGGCGCGCTCAGTACACCAGACAACACCGGTGGAAGCACGGCTGGCGTCGAGGCCGGCGTGGGGCAGATGTCCGGGATTCGCCGCGCGGAACTGACGATGGATCTTGGAACTCGTTTCTGCCAAGGAACAAAGACGTTAGAACAATATCATCTTGAGACAAGAGGGCCGTCACAGCCACGTGCAATAGATTTATTGTAGTTGATGATCAACGAATGGTGTCTGTCCAAATAGACGCCAAGAGCCAAGGCTAACACAGACGCGCATCATATTTTCTAGTGTACCGGTCTCATTAAATTACTTCTTTGAGCAGTGGCAAGCGCAGAAGAACTGTGGTTTCCTTGGCATGTAGCCATGACGACAGCGTGCAACCCTTGTTCAGAAACAGGTGAATCAAGACACATGAGATTTGCATTTTCAAGGTTAATAATCACAGAATTAGTACATACCATTAGCACTTGGGTCACCAATACTGAATCTTCGTCTGGGAACACCAGTATTTTTGTTCCTGAGTGGAAGTGGGGTTAGTAGGGACTCCAAAGTTGTAGTTGATACGGTATATGGAGCTGGACTTACATGGAAAACTTGCGGTTTCCAAACATGATTGCGGTTTGAAGGAATCAATCAACTGGAGCTGCAAGGGGGTATCTTTTTCTTCAGTCAAGAATAAGACACGACGGGTGCCAACAAGGCTGAACAACAAGCAGTGGCGATGGCGGTGTTGGAGAGGGAAGGAAAATGTGGATGTGGAGAGAGGCAAATCGGCCGCGCTCCTGGGACCTTTTTTAAAAATAAAAAAAAGACAGTGAAAGGAATGAAGAAAGTAAAAACAGAAACAAGAGAATGCTACTGTCAAATGTTTGTTTCACCGACAACTAGACACAGCCCAATAATTACGAGCTCGTAGGTAATTTTTGGTCGAAAAGCTCCCTCATTCATTCCCCTCCTGCTGGCTTACCCCCGCCAAAATTAAAGTGGGCGTGGCTTCCTTCAGCACTAATCAGCGTGGGGGACTCATTGATTCAATGTGGATCATCGCTGTTGGCGCCCTCGAAGTCTCATGCATGCCATCCATCTTGTTCTGAACCCATGTCCAACGAGGCAGCTGATTTGACCCCTCCATCCAAACTTAGTCATTGATGGCCCTTTACCATGTTTTGCCCCCTAATAACATGATAGGTACTGAATAAGCTGCTATTACTCTTGAACAATAGTGGTGACAGACAATGATGGACAGACCAAAATACTACTCTTCGTAGCTGAGGAACTGGATCTCGTTAGCACATTGTGCTATGCTATTCGAGAAGTCACCCACCTACGGACATACCTATTTTGGTAGTAGGTTGTCTCTCTATTCTCACTTCTCATGTAATAGTTGTTGTTCTTGTACCTGACAAAAGAGAATACCTAAGTATAATGGAATCTGCCCCAATCGTCATTCCTACATTGGACACGTAGGATCCCTTCTCGGAGCACAATGTAAGTGAAACAAAAGCCTCGATTCCTGATTGCGTCACTTATTATCGTGTAAGTCGGCGTGGCCGTCCGAACCAGCCCGGTGACCGATGAGCTACCTACGTACAGCCCTGTCAAGATAAACGCCAAATCGGGCCTAGCGTATTGCTCTTGCCTTAGTCTATGTATGTATCAAACTTGAACGGCACAGGAAACGGCTCTTATAAGTTATAACGGATTGATATGAATCCTATGGATCTAGGACTGAACATCACTTATAGGGCAAGCAGCTTTCTGAAAGAATCCATTAGCCATATTTATCAACTCAAGACCATCCCCACTACTGTCGCGGAGCACATTCATTATCGCTTGGAAGATAGAGCAGTGGTAGCATTAACATGCTTTAGCGTCTCCTCATTCTCTATCTCGTCAGAAACTGTCTGGTTTTGATAGCGTTGCTATTGGCTCGGTTCGAGATGGATATGGTAGGGGTAAAGCCCATACCTTGCTTGGGCTTCTGGTTCTTTATCTAGTACGAGGTGGCTTTTGTAAACATGACCACCATAATAAGCAATTACGCCTCAAATCATAGCAAATATATAGACAGATGTTGTCACTTCTTCGGAGGGCGGTTGGGTGTCTAACTATCCCCCCGAGTAGGATCGGTGGCAACTACAGCCAGATAATACAGAGAAAGACCGGGACAAGGGCCGCGTTAGGGAAACTACGACGTTATCCAAAGCTACAGGCGTCTACCGACCAACTTGAGAATTGCTGTGAAATTTTATAAGAATACTTCTTAGTAGTGCACAGTAAAGCATACTTACATGCTGCCTGGGTGTATGTGACTGGACTTGCCTTTGCGAGGGGTGTGCTGATTTGAACATCCCCAATTGAAACGCCGTTACTGCTGAATACGTAACAAAGATGGTTGGTATACCAAGCATCTATGTTAGATGCTTGATTCTGGTGCCCTTTAAGGACCTCGTCGTTTCGAATATGGTTTGGTGAGCTAAGGTCACTGAGTCCGTGGCGTTGTGTAGTTGGTTTTGAGGGACAATTTCAATAGGGGTCGGACGGCCCGATGTGGATGAGTGAATCCTACTCTGCTCATATTCATAGATCTATCTTTAATGTGGGGAGGGAAGTTCCACCTGAGTTGGCACCATAAAACTTACGGTTGGATGCCAGCTGCTAGTGTCTGTGGGTATTTATTACGTAAGCCACGAGAGCTGGGTCACGGGTGGTACGGTGTTCAGGCCAATAAGCGGTCAAGAATGGCAGACGCGCTCGGGAATCAATTTACGCGACTGATAATTGCTACAGTCGTCACCAGTGCAGATAAGGCCCGAACTCGCATCGCATGTTTGGAACGGCGCTCTTCTTGCTTCCCTAATTGTCATCGGCTTTCCAAGCTCGCATATACAAAATTCAACTTGGACGCGAAATATAAAAACACAGATCGAGACCTGTCAAAATGGCTCTCATAGTTGACAAACACCGGCCGCGCTCCCTTGATGCCCTGACTTACCACTCAGAACTTTCAGAAAGACTACGGTCATTAGTACGTACTCTGCAGAGCTCACAATCCGACATATTGAATATCGAATATCATCCAACACTAGGCTTCGAATCCTCATATTTACACGCATTTTTAATAGGCACAAAGCGGCGACTTTCCCCATCTCCTTGTATACGGACCCTCAGGCGCAGGCAAGAAGACTCGTATCGTCGCTACATTAAAAGAGCTCTATGGACCAGGCGTAGAAAAGATCAAGATCGATGCGCGGGTCTTCCAAACTAGTAGTAATCGGAAACTCGAGTTCAACATTGTCGCCTCGGTGTATCACCTGGAGATAACGCCATCTGACGTTGGGAACTACGATCGCGTCGTCATTCAAGATCTCCTCAAAGAAGTCGCTCAAACCCAACAAGTCGACCAATCAGCCAAACAAAGATTCAAAGTCGTCGTCATCAATGAAGCCGACCATCTTACGAGAGATGCTCAAGCAGCCCTGAGAAGAACGATGGAGAAATATAGCCCCAACCTACGGTTGATCTTGCTCGCTAACAGCACAGCCAATATAATCGCACCCATTCGAAGTCGAACTCTTCTTGTTCGAGTTGCAGCGCCGACAGTGGACGAGATCTCCGGCGTGCTGGCCGATTCGGCCAAGCGAGAAGGATGGCCAATTGTAAAAGGACTACATAAGAGAATCGCAGAAGAGAGTGGGCGGAACTTACGGCGGGCCTTGTTGATGTATGAAGCGGTCCATGCTCAAAAGTATGTCTGGGAAGAACAGTTCGATAGATGTGTTGTGATACTGACCTGGTCTAGTGAGAAAGTAACAGATACGACTCCCATCCCTCCCCCAGATTGGGAGGCTCTGATAGCACAGATTGCCAAAGACATGATGGACCAGCATACCCCCGCCCAGATCCTCGTTATCAGGTCAAAGCTATATGACCTACTCACACATTGCATACCGCCCACAACAATACTCAAAACCTTGACGTTCAAGTTGATTCCCCAAATCGATGATGACTTGAAATCGGAAATAATCAAATGGTCCGCCTTCTATGAGCACAGGATAAGGACGGGCTCCAAGGTCATTTTCCATCTCGAGGCATTCGTAGCCAAGTTTATGAGGGTAATCGAGATGTACCTGATGAGTATGGATATGTGATAGCAATTAGACATGTGACTTACGCTACGAACGGAGCATACGGCTGAGCTTGAAATTGAGGAGGTTTCCGCAAAGCATACGGGTACAGAGCAATCGGCATTGACTCAGCTTGAAATTATTTGGATGGTATGGCTGGAGCCGGAGCTGAAGCTGGAGGCAGCCTGGGATTCTAAGATTTGGACCCCGTTATCGGCAAAGGCAGAGCACTATGTTAACCGCTGCAAGTAATGGGGCAAATCGTCGCTATAACCGAGTTATCCGTCATCAGTGCTGAACTCCTTTCCGCCGTTGTGGAGCGGTAACACGGTTGCAAGGAACAGGTTCTGCATCCTCAATTCTAACCGAATAAGCGGATTTGCGTTTCAAAAGTCACATCGAGCACTGCCTGCTGTTGCTAGTCGCCAGGCATGTGCCCACCAATGCTCAGGCCTGCTCAGGCATTGGGAGACAGACAAGGCTAACGTGACAACCCCAGAAGTAGATGGAGTACCCCGCGTTCTTGTTAAGTGTCTGGGCAGACCGAGACAAGCTTAATGAAACAAATAGGCACACTGAATAGGAGTGCTTAATTGGAACTCTGGTCCACGTTTGCTACTATTACTTCCCACAGTGAATCACATTACGTACCTTGATTATCGTGTTCCAAACTAAGGCGATCCTGTTCTGTGCGAAAACTACTCGCGATACTGCGGACAACATTAGCCCTCTTAAGGGCAACTTCACGATTAGCTAATCAGCTAATAGTACCTACAGGTATCGGGTGTGCATACATACCAGCGCATTATAGGTTACTATTGGATTACGGGCATGCCAAGCTTAAGCCGCCACACAACAGCAGTATCACGGCGCCGTGTGATGTGGTGATCGATGAACAAATACGCTGGAGGTATTTTAACATTGGAGATGCCAAGCCCCTGACGAGGCCTGCCCAACCCGGCAGTAGCTAAGTTTTGCGCCCACAGTTGGTGCGGGGTTTGTCAGGTGAGGGGTTAGGATGTAAGTAACCTGGTGGCAGAGTGGGATAACTACTCGTAGGTACGCGCAAAAGAGGTCCCTGTGCTCCTGTAGATGAGCAACCTAATTACCAAGGTTAGGTATGTCTTGGACGGTCTTGGACAAAGGGGGTTTGACTCGGTCCATTAAGACACCTTTTAGCTGTCCGACTATCCTGCCCAAGCCTCTCGCCATCCGCATCTCCGGGTTCTGGTGCTACGCCTGCCAAGCGAGTGTTGCAAAAAATATATCCTTCCCGTAATACCAGCTAAGACATTCGGGGCTTTTGGCGCTGCATCGCCTGCCTACCATGATAATACCAAGGCTGGTTCTTCCCGGTAATCAGGTAGCATCAACTTACCTAATAGGTAAGTCGATCCTTGGACCGGGTCTTTTGTCGCGCGCACTTTCTTCATCCAGTACGTACATAGGACATCTATAATGTAGGCGTGGTAGTAGTATTACAGTCCGGCCAACCCCAGACGATCGACCCTAGTCCTCAGTTTGCCTTGTCTATGCCACTTCAGCTTAACCTCAGCGAGTACTATGGATCTAATTGCCTGTGGGTGTTTATGGTTACATCAAGTCTGACGGCGTCGGGGCCGCTTAGCCTCCTCGTTACACCAGTGCAGGGCATCGCAGGATGTCATAGGACGAACCAGCAGTCTGGGCTCTGTCTCGAATGAATGTGAGATTCGGTCTTATTATACTTTCGCAGTATAAGTCGAATCTCTGCTGCATACCAATCCTTACCCTATATGCCCAGCCGTCTGGGATGGTTCGCCCAGTATACCATATCCTGCATAGTCTGTCCAGCTAGATGCTAGTCTAGACACCTTCTAGGTATACATGAAATGAGAAATCGGTACATAGTTTCCGGGTACCATCGGGGTCACTTCACCACGTTCCTTGCGACTATTGCTCTGTTCTTTTTGGGATATTATTTTGATTATTAATATGATACAACTTAAAGTACGTACATGTATACCGACGCATGCTGTAGGTATTAGAAGAGGACCAAGTGTTTTCATATCAACATCCTGGCAGAGGACGCCGGACGACATGAAACTCGATTCTGCGCGGCTTCCATAGAGAGAAAAAGCCTCAACAAATAATCAGAATGGCCCCTCTTATTCTTTGTTGACCAGATTCCGCCAAGCTAAGTAGCTGTTAATTACTACTAGTCTAGGTAGCATGCCCGCACAGGGACGAGATATGACACGGCGAGGTCGACGGTCGAACGGAAGTGGATGGCATGGCCCACTTAACCCCGACATTGTTTTCTGTAGGATACGATGTACAAGTAGAACGTGGTATATAACGTACGAGATATACGACTCAAGGCCTTGTATCGTGCCTTGGGCGATTTTGCGCCGGCAGCGTAGGGCGCGTAGCGAGGACCGAGTAGTAGCGAATAGGTATGCGTATCTCGCCAGTTGCGACATAGGAGATGTCCACTCCACACGGATGAAGATGTGGTAGTAGTATTATGTAGGAGTACTACTACTGAGTACTACCAGGAGCAGTAGGGCCTACATGTACATATGCCGCAGGTACTATCGGACTGCATCGTACTTACCCTACCAAATAAGCGTTGGGACAAGCACTTCCCGTCCTATCCCATCACCCTATCCAGTCTCCATTCTGCCGCATCCCCTTCATCGCGCGAACGTACAAAACTGTGCCGTCCCCTCGCCGGTGGCATTTATCACCTCATTCGCACCCCTCTTTCTTCCTCCATCGCAAATACCCTCCGGCTCTCAAGTCCTTACTTCTCGACGACACCAACACTACCTCTAGCGTCGTCGAATCCAGCTGGACTCGTCTTCCTCCCTCCCGTAAATATTCACCCCGCGGCAGTACCCCGCGCAACGTCTTTTCTTCTGTAGCATCCTTCCCGCGAGTCGCAAATATGGGTGAAGAAGGCAAGGTGCCTGTGGTCGCCGAGGCCCATCTGGTCGACACCTTTCGTAAGCAATAAATTCCCAATTGTCCCAATTATCCCATGCGCAAGCATGTGTAGTTGGCTGTGAATTGGACCATGGCGCTGACACCAATTAACGTTGAAAACAGACCCTCCTCAGAAGATGCTTGACAGTAAGCTTCAGCTACCCCCTCCTAAAACACCCCTCCTTAGATCCCGCCAATGGCAGTAGGGAGGAGTGCACAAGTCGCAGTCACTAATGTTGCCTAGAGCATCCTAGTAAACCTCACATAAGCAGTAAGTCGCCAAGCCACGAATACCACCGCCGATCCTGGTAGTCACTTCGCTGACATGGTACCTACAGGTCTCGAGGAATATCAACAGCTCTACAAGGAATCTATCACCGAGCCCGATCAATTCTGGGGCAAGAAAGCTAGAGAGCTCTTAACATGGCAGCGCGACTTCCAGACAGTTCGCTCCGGGTCTCTGATCAACGGTGATGTGGCTTGGTTTGTAGAGGGCCAACTAAACGCTTCCTACAACTGCGTTGACAGACATGCGTTCAAGGATCCTGACAGGGTTGCTATCATCTACGAGGCCGATGAACCGGGTGATGGTCGTACCTTAACCTACGGAGAGCTGCTTCGCGAGGTGTCTAGAGTAGCCCATGTACTTAAGAAGATGGGCGTGCGGAAAGGAGACACCGTTGCCGTCTACCTACCCATGATTCCCGAGGCGCTGATCGCCTTGCTAGCCATTGTTCGTATTGGTGCCGTCCATTCTATCGTCTTCGCGGGTTTCTCGGCCGATTCTCTCCGCGATCGTGTTATCGACGCCCAGTCCAAGGTCGTTATTACTTCAGACGAAGGAAAGCGTGGTGGCAAGCTCATCGGCACGAAGAAGATCGTCGACGATGCTCTCAAGCAGTGCCCCGATGTCACCGGCGTCCTGGTTTACAAGCGCACTGGCGCCGACGTCCCATTCACAGCCGGTCGCGATGTTTGGTGGCACGAGGAAGTCCAAAAATGGCCAGCGTATATCGCCCCTGAGCCCATGAACGCCGAAGACCCCTTGTTCTTGCTGTACACTTCGGGGTCAACTGGCAAGCCCAAGGGTGTCATGCACACCACCGGTGGCTACCTCCTTGGTGCTGCGATGACAGGAAAATATGTCTTCGATATACACGATGGCGACCGCTATTTCTGTGGTGGTGACGTCGGTTGGATTACCGGCCACACGTATGTCGTGTATGCGCCGCTGCTTTTAGGTGTCTCGACAGTCGTCTTCGAGGGTACACCTGCATACCCCAATTTCTCTCGATACTGGGATATCATCGACAAGCACGAGGTCACGCAATTCTACGTAGCTCCTACTGCACTCAGACTGCTGAAGCGGGCCGGCGACGACTTCGTGAAAGCCCGTATGCCTAAGCTAAGAGTGTTGGGTTCGGTCGGAGAGCCGATCGCAGCCGAGGTTTGGAAGTGGTATTTCGAAGTCGTTGGCAAGGAGGAGGCACATGTCGTTGACGTAAGTTGAGTCCGAGATGATAGAAACCGAATTGGTTGCTAATGAGTCAGACATACTGGCAAACCGAGACCGGATCCAACGTCATTACACCACTTGCCGGTGTGACTCCGACAAAACCTGGAAGCGCTTCTCTGCCATTCTTCGGCATTGAGCCCGCCATCATCGACCCCGTTTCTGGTGATGAGATCCACGGAAACGATGTTGAAGGTGTGCTGGCCTTCAAGCAGCCCTGGCCAAGCATGGCTCGCACCGTTTGGGGAGCACACAAGCGATATATGGAAACATACCTTGACGTATACAAGGGATACTATGTACGTAGCTCTTCCCTAAACAGGGATACTTGCCTTTACTGACAGTTCGTATAGTTCACTGGCGACGGAGCTGGCCGCGACCACGAGGGTTTCTATTGGATTCGAGGACGCGTCGACGATGTGGTGAACGTTAGTGGCCACCGCCTATCAACGGCCGAAATCGAAGCAGCCTTGATCGAACACCACGCCGTGGCTGAGTGCGCCGTAGTGGGCGTTGCTGATGAGCTGACTGGCCAAGCTGTCAACGCATTTGTCGCCATCAACCCAGGCAATGAGGCATCGGATGCTCTACGAAAGGAGCTTATCCTACAGGTCCGCAAGAGCATTGGGCCCTTTGCTGCACCCAAGGCGGTGTACATTGTCCCTGACCTACCAAAGACCCGAAGCGGCAAGATCATGCGTCGTATCCTGAGAAAGATCTTGGCCGGCGAAGAGGATCAGCTGGGTGACATAACGACGGTAAGTTTTGCTTGAACCACCATATGCCTAAGACGGTCACAATGCTGACGTATGATTTTACACAGCTCTCGGATCCTCCGGTTGTCGAGAAGATCATCAACGTCGTCCACGACGCGAGAAAGAAATAAAAGAAAACAAGGAAAAAAACAAGCGAAACAAAGCATACAAGGCATAGTAGATATTGGAGTGCGCTTAGGATTTTTTTGATACCATACTGTTTAAAACACTATGATGATGAGCTTTTGAACGAAGCGGAAACTTGTGATATAGCCCTTCCTTTGCTAGCCAGTTGCTCTCAAGCCCAACAGATGTAGATAGCTATGCTTTACCAGCCATGTTTGCTCTCCAGCCTTTTCACCTGAGGAGGTTATACTATATCACAGAGTGATCGTAACGACATAGGTATGTCGACACGCTGGGCGATGGTTCTCCGAATGTAGGAATAGAGAAAAACAAAGAATACCAAGAGTATGAAAGTGGTTGCGCACGCGTCATTCTAATGCCCTCGTGACTTGGGCTTATGGCTTGGAAACTTGGCGAAGCGGTTAAGGGTAAGGGTAAGGGTAAGTGGGATAACACATCTCACTCACCTAGATGTCGGAATCTAGGTAGAAGATAGCCAAGCTGGTGCGTTGTCGCCTTGGCTACCTCTATATTCTATCTGTAGGTAAGTGGACGAAGAGTAAAGTAGAGTAGATGTTATGTATAAGGTTATAAGGTATGTAAGAAGACCGTGATGAATATCACAATATCATAGCAGGAAGGACAGAATATGAACACTGCCTTTTATTTATTTATTTCGATAGAGGCCGGGTACGTACCAGTAGTTTCCCTATTTGACACGTGCATGCGTGTGTATGTGATCATGACGGTGGCTAGCCCTTTACTTCCGTTTTTATGCTTTCCTACGGCATGTACGGCTGCATATGTCATTGTTTCCATTTACCTACTTACCTATTCTGTACTTACCTATACCAGTTGCGTAGAAGTATCTTTGTGGGGAAATAAAATGTTTATTAGAGCTTTCCCGATATCTCTATTTCTGCGCTTTGAGATTTGACATGGGAATGTGTTAATGCAAGGCCAATAAACGCCTGTATTCATCCCCCAGGTTGGATAGACGAAGCTGCAAGTATTTGTTTGTCTTTGACTCATATGGCAATATACCTACCTTGAATATACCCAAACAGTCCAGCACGGGTAGGTTAGGTGATATTTGGGTGTTTGATTACGTTTATTCTGTTGATACTTCAAGTTATCGGATTGAAAATGTTATAGTAGGTAGGTACTTACATGCGTTTAAAGTCACAGCCGATGGATCCGAGCTGGTGGAATTAAAAGTTGCATATTGAACAAGAGTACAGCATCCTCCTGCATGCTGCTATACGTACGCATCGTGGGAACTAGATAGGTACATAACTACATAGGTAGGTTAGGCATGTCTCTGGTTGGTTATAAAAATAGGTAAGTACATCAGACAGAAGTTGATATCCACCACAGCTTACCGTACGGCTTTGATACCGCTTCAGGTATACGAAACCAGCAACATCCCCGCAAATGATGACAGATAGTTACTTGGTAGTAGTATTGCTGTGTAGCGTCAGAATTTGCTCGTGTTTGTTGCGGTGACACTATGATTACTGTTGAGAGCGTTCTCATTTTTGTTCTGATATTTCCCAGCTCGTTGCGTGACCACCTAATCTAAGTGTAAAGGTGGGTAGGTAAATATGTGTGTGGTCGGTAAATGCCGAAGATCTACCTACGACTCTTGAGGCAGAATTAAGGTTCACCCAGAGGCTAAGGTACGTTAATAAGGTTATGTAGGTGTAGATACCTACATAGCATGTATGCATCTCAATGGGGTTGAACTGCGTAGATAGGTACAAACCGCATGTATTTGATTCATGTTGCATTTTCGTGACCGGGTAACTTCTCAGATTCCCTGCCAAGATGGCCAAGGGCCCAGCGAGTTTCTAACAGTATCATCGGGGTGACAGCGTGGGCCGCTTGTTCCGATGAACAGCCAACAGATTGCGTTGTGTCTGTGGCTATGTTCGTTCTACTGAAACACGAACGGACACCCAAGGTATCTGTTAATCGGTGAGTTATCAACTTATTATATCAAAAAGGGAGGAGCGAATGCATGCATACGGTATTGCAGATAGTAGATAAACATAGAAGTTAGAGCTAGGTCAGGGTGCATTCTGCTTGACTCGTGAAACGGAATGGTTAGGGTCTAACCTTAGTTCCCTACCTACCCATTAACCTAGATATCTAGGTACATAGGTAGAGGGCTGAAATGGTGCTGAAGGTTAATCTGGTGCCTACAGCCTGCAGGTAAATAAGGCACGCTGCGTATCTGGGAGAGACGCCAATCTCGAGACCTCGGACAAGGCTTCGCCCTCAAAGCGAGAGCACAAAACGTTTTGGTCAGCATCTTCTAGGCAGTGGCAAGCGCCCAAGCCTCCAAGCTGGAGGTTACTAATGTTATTGTTTTGGATAGATCTCGGCTCTTCTATTTGACAACAAGTGCAAGTCCGGTGCTGGGCAGTCTACTGGTAACTCACCGTCTAGATTACTACCCCATAATGTACTTGCCTCTAGCATATAGGCTACAAGGAGTGTCTGGCAGGCGCTTTAGATCTTCGGCCCCCGGCAACCACCCAACAGCGTTCGTCTCACCCACCTCGCCCACCTCACCCTTTTCACCCCCCCTGGGGCTTTGCTCCTGCAACCTCCTCTTTCTCATTACTTTCGACTCCAAAAGTACATACTGTCGAGTACTTTTGTTTCCCATTTTTGCGTCTGTGTGCGTCTGTATTTTGGGCCAATTCTTTCTCCTGTACATCGGACCCCTTCGCTTTCCCATCTTTTCCGTTGACTTGACTATATCGTAGTAGTCCAGTAGTCGAGGCACCTGTCCCTACCCACCTATATACTGAATATCCAGTCTCGGATGGAGTTGTAAGGTCGGAGCCTGTTCCCATTCACGGGAGTCCATAATATTGAACATGCGCTTCTCCCTCACTTCGTTCGCCGCGTTATTAGGCATCTTACTGCAAACTTCTGAGGCGCACTCTGTAAAGCGAAGCCCTTTAAATTACATTAGCAAAGTCGATAAACCAATTCTACACACGCCGTCGAACCGGGTCCATTCGCATTCCTCTTTCCAATTGAGTTTTCTCCTACATGACGAGCAGGAAAAGGTACGGGTGGAGCTGGAACCGAATCACGATGTCCTTTCCGACGAGACGACAATTCAACATCTCCGCCCTGATGGCACCCTCAGCCACGAGGAAAAGATAGACAGGAGAGAGCATCGCATATATAAAGGCCATGCCTTTATACAACACCCCCATCATTCGGAATGGCTCAATGTAGGCTGGGCCAGGATATCAGTCATTCGGGATGGCCCACGGCCCTTGTTTGAAGGAACTTTCAGGGTCCATGGGGATTTTCACCACATCCAGCGTGCTTCGACCTACAGACAGACACGTCTTGCTGAGGATCCGGAAGCCCATCAGGGCGACGGCGATGATTATATGATCGTGTGGAGAGACACCGATGTCTCCGGTCGTTTTGACGTTTCCGGTCATGAGCTTAAGCGTCGGTTTGTCGATGATAACTCTTCCGTCTGTTCTTCGGACACGCTAGATTTCAACAACCAATTCAACCATCCCGTTCACCTGGGTATAGATGTGCGTGATCTCGCATCGGCCGACCCAAGTGTCCTCTTTCGCCGGCAAGATGACCAGCCAGGTGGGAATGGTGCCAGTATCAACCTCGGGAGTACGATAGGATCAACCCAAGGCTGCCCTACCTCCAGAAAGGTTGCTTTGATCGGACTTGCGACTGACTGTACATACACAGCTGCGTTCGCTTCCAAGGCTAACGTGACACAAAATGTAATCAACATGGTCAATATGGCGTCGGCATTATACGAATCTACGTTTGACATTAGCTTGGGTATACGGAATCTGACCATTAGTGACGCTGAATGTCCCGGCTCCCCGCCAGCCGGATCGCAGTGGAACCAACCCTGTAGCCCGAACGTCGCTATCAAGGATCGTCTCGTCCTCTTCTCGCAATGGCGGGGCCAATTCGACGATTCTAATGCTTACTGGACTCTCTTAACTACTTGCGCCACCGATGCTGCCGTCGGGTTGGCATGGTTGGGTACGCTTTGCACAACGGGTTCTAAGCCGAATGGCAACGACACCACTGCTGGCGCAAACGTTGTCGTGCGCACCGATACGGAATGGCAAGTCTTCGCCCATGAGAGCGGCCACACGTTCGGCGCCTACCATGATTGCACGGACACCACCTGTGTTGACGGCACTTACTCATCGAATTTGTGCTGCCCCCTGAGCACCTCTAGCTGTGATGCACACGGCACTTACATCATGAATCCATCAACCGGCGCTAGCATCACGCAGTTCTCGCCCTGTTCGATTGGTAATATATGCTCCGCAATGGACCGCAAGAGCGTTGACACGGAGTGCCTCAGCGACAATAAGAACGTGGTGACTATTACGGGTAGTCAGTGCGGCAACGGCATCGTTGAACAAGGAGAGGACTGCGATTGTGGTGGAGAAAGCGGCTGCAAGGACAACGCTTGCTGTGACCCGAAAACATGTAAATTTACTCCAAACTCTATTTGCGATCCTGCGAATGAGGACTGCTGCACGGACCAATGCCAGCTCGCCTCTAATGGGACGGTCTGCCGAACAAGCAGTGGCACGTGCGACCTGCAGGAAACCTGTACTGGCACCTCAGCGACATGCCCAGCGGACCGCAAGGCGCCGGATGGTCAAGACTGCGGCGCGGACGGGTCTGGCCTGAAATGTGCCTCTGGACAATGCACCTCTCGTGATGCTCAATGTCAATCCCAAGTTGGCGTGTTAACGCACAAGCAAGACCTAACTGCCTGCCCGAACACTTGCCAGGTACGCTGCAGAACATCTGACATGCCACCGGGAGCTTGCGATGGTGTGAATTCGAACTTTCTGGATGGTACTCCTTGTCAAGGCAGCGGCCATTGCGAGAACGGGCAATGCAAAGGGGCAAGCTTATGGGATAAGACTGGAGCCTTCTTCCGCGACAACAAGGATATTATTATACCCGTTGCAGCCTCCGTTGGCGGTCTCATACTCATTGCCATCGCAAGTTGCTGCCTTAGTTGCGCCCGACGGAATAGACGAAGAAGGAAACTGGCACAAAAGACACAGCCGATTAATAGCTGGGTTGGTGGCCAAGGTGGGGGCGGTCCTGGCAACCACGGCTGGGCAGCAGCGCCGATGCCCTCGCGGCCGCGTGGTGCGGATAGGCGGCGAGGAGACCAGGCGTGGCCCCCAAGGTCGAGAATAGATCTGCCACGCTACACTTGAAAGAAGCCTGGTGCTGGTATATAGGGCATAGAGACAAGCGTGTGTGTTGCATTTTGATATAGGGACGGACCGGTTGGCATTTTCAGCGGCATGGCGTTGGTGGTTGTTTTATTCTATCCCAATGGGAGGCAGTCGACGGTGTGGATATAACGGACTCTCGACTGTTTTGTCGTATATAAGAGTAGCGGGTCTAGCATGAATAGCATGAATAGCATGATATGGAAATGCCCTGTGCAGTACTGCCCTTTCGGTTCTTTGTCATGTTTTCGTAACTTGACTCCTTGCCGGCGAAATCTAGTTAGTATCTACAGCTTCAAACCAACAAGCCATTCTTGTGGCATTATTGGCCCCTATATTTGCTTATGCAGGTGTGCCATTTTGTCAAACTTTAAGTCCGTGGCTGTTGTTTCCCACTTATCTATGCAACCATGGGTATTTAGGTCACAACAAGCCATTAACGTTCTATCTCAGTGGGTAGACATATTCATGTCTTTTCATCCCATCTCGTATCGTTTCGTATTGTTTTGTATCAGACATGAAAGCAGACAGATATGGTAAAAACAGTCTGGCTAGTCGGTCTTCTTGATTCATAGAACCAAACCCCCCTTTTTTTCATTGCTGTTCACGTACTATCTATAGGTAGGCTAGGTATTTCTTTATACTCAGCATCTTCATCATTATCACCATCATCCCCGAAGCGAAGTATTTGCTACGCCCGTCGCTGCGAACGCTTGCCGAGCGGCGTGGTCGAGCCTGATGGATGTCCCGATGCTGATGCTGATGATGATCTTGTTTGTGGGTTGTTACTGTTACTGTTATTGGTGTTGTTGTTTGATTCTTCTAGACCGCATAGGAGACGCGTGTATCTTAGGCGTGTTGAAGGGATGCTCTGGTGAGTTGTGTTAGAAGAATGTAGGAATGGCGTTAAAAATGGAAAAAGGGAAATGAGAAAGTGGGAGAGGGTAAGGTTTGGTTTGGTTTGGTTTGGTTATTGGTGGGTGTAAGTGGTTTGTGTGTGGGAAAATAGTCTTCTCTCACCTCGTCGTCGCGTATAGCGGCCATGGCGAGTAGTTCTGAGTTGTTGAGCACTTGAGCTGCTAGGCGCCGGCGCTCGTTTGCTGTGAAGGTGCTATCTCTGATGGGGCTGTTGATGTTTTGAATGATTAGTCTATTGCATTCTTGCATTCATACTTTTTTTCTTTCACGTCTATTTTTTATATAAAAGGTATAGGGGCCAGAGGACAAGACTCACACAGAACGACGTGGCGGCGCGCTTATCACCGATATCGAGCCGTCCTCATTGACGTTCTGGCCGAGGAACCACTCCTCGTCTTCCGAGTCGGAGCGGTAGGGGTCCTTCCCTCGCGCCTGACGGGACCGCATCTCGGGCGTGAAGTAGGCAGACGTCGACGGAGATCCGCTACCGCTGCTGCTGCCGCCGCCGATGTTGGGGGGGTTGTGCTTGGAGCCCTTCACTTGCGGGCTGCTCGTGCTTGATAGATTCCCACTCATCTTATGATTTCACGTGCACACGCTTTTTCTGTGACTGTGGCCGCTACTTTCGTGCTTAGTATCGTATAACTAGAATACTTGGAATGAGATGAGATGAAGAGAGTGATTACGGTTGCTGATTTTGTTTGTTTGTTGGAAGGTTGGCCAGTCAATCAAGAGGCCAGGTAAAAAATTTACGTACATAGTAGGTTCAGCAGGGGAGGGGCAGGAACGGTGAGGGCAAGTTCCATTGTAAGTCACATTTTGTATCTGATAACCAAGTTCGACCATTTTGGAATAATAGATTTTCGTCTTTTAGAAATTCAGAATCGAAGCGATATGAATTTCATTTCTCCTCAAAATATTGTACATAAAAAGACATTTGGCTAACACCGTCAGTCACATCTTGTGCCTGAATTGTCGACGCTGTAGTTCATGTCTAAGCGCTTGAACGTCCAGAGAAGTAAGTATACTGTATGGAGGCACTAGTAGTACAGCATACCAAAACATCATATCCGCTTGCAGAAGTCAAAAGCATCATCACACGATCGCACATAAAACGAACGATCACGGTGAGCTCTCAAGGTATAGCTATTAGCAATTAGCAAACATAGAAATCTTGAACCCCAATGCTCAGACAATTTATGATACGGGTCCGTCACTAGATAGACGACTACAATAGCAGCTATTACTTTTAATACTTTAGTACATCTGTACCTGGGTGCAGTACAGCATAGATAGGTAAGCATGTCTCTCTATATGCGCACCAATCTCCATGCTCAAAATCCAAGAGAAGGGGGAATTTCTCCGACAGGCCACACGCCCGGGGGCTCGCTCTCCCACTCCCGAGATGCACAATGTACCGCACCCCGAAACACCACGCGGAGAAAAGCAAAGCTGCGACTGATGAGGGCGCTAAGGGTAGTAGTATACTGTATGCCTCACATAGTCACCCAGTAGTAAGGAGGGCAGCTAACACGCTCGACCCCTTATAAAGGGTGAGTTTCACGAAGGTCCAAACTTGCTTGTTGCTCATGTAGTCTATACGACTTCTTATAAACGTATTTATTAATTTCGAATTTATTTTACACACCCGAGGCTCATAAACTTATACAAGCAAGTTGTTCACCGTTTGTTTAAGTCACAGCCATGACAACCTTCACCAAGATACGCGGGGATGAGACCCCGCTCATCGAGGTCGACGCAGCCAGACGGCTATCAAGAATCGACCCCATGACTTATGGTGGATTTACAGAGTACGTGTCAAAGCCTTCAGTAGTAGAGGACTAAGATATTTGAATTTATATTTCGAATCTACTTTATTATAAAGGAAACCTGATTAACACACTATGCTAGACACATGGGCCGGTGCATCTACGGCGGCATCTATGACCCGGGAAATCCTCTATCAGACTCAAACGGCTTCCGCAAGGACGTCATAGATGCCCTGCGTGAACTGGATGTGCCAGTCATCAGATATCCCGGCGGCAATTTTGTCGCTACGTACCACTGGCAAGACGGCATCGGGCCGCGGGAGAAGCGGCCGTCGAGGCCCGAGCTGGCCTGGCTGGGTACGGAGACGAACCAGTTCGGCACAGACGAGTTCATGCAGTGGCTGGACGTGCTGTCGGAGGGCCTGCCGGACGGGAAGCGCGTGGAGCCGTACCTGTGCCTGAACATGGGCACGGGCACGCTCGACGAGGCGCTCGCGTGGGTCGAGTACTGCAACGGCACGCGGGACACGTACTACGCGAACCTGCGACGGGCTAACGGCCACCCGGAGCCCTACCGCGTCAAGTACTGGGCGCTCGGGAACGAGGTCTGGGGCCCCTGGCAGGTCGAGCAGATGACGGCCGAGGACTACTCCAAGAAGGCCGCGCAGTGGGCGAAAGCCCTGCGCCTGCTCGACCCGGACATCGTACTCATCCTCTGCGGCCAGGACGGCACTGCCTCGTGGGACCACACCGTCCTGCAGGCCTGCGTGCCCGTCGTCGACATGCACAGCATCCATATGTACACGGCGGCGGGTACGTCTCACATCAAGAACGTGACGGCCCCCTTGGCCGCGGAGCGTGCGATCCGCATCACTGCCTCGCTGATCGAGCTGGCCCGCATCGAGCGTGGCGTGCCCGTCTCCAAGCCGCCCACCAAGATCTGCTTCGACGAGTGGAACGTCTGGGACCCGGAGCGCGCCCCCGGCGACAAGGGCGCCGAGGAGTTGTACACGCTCTCCGACGCCCTAGCCGTCGCCGTCTGGCTGAACGTCTTCGTCCGCCAGAGCAGGTACATCGGCATGGCCAACATCGCCCAGAGCGTTAACGTCATCTCTCCTCTCATGACGACTGAGAAGGGCGTCGTTAAGCAGTCTACCTGGTGGCCGCTCCTCCTCTTCTCCCGGTACATGCGCGGCTGGACCGTGGCCACTCACGTCCGCGCTGGCGCCTACGACGGCGAGACGCAGCCCACTTGGTTGCAGGGCGCCCTGGACGATGGCGCATCATGGTTGGATGTTAGCGCGTCTATAGACGACCGGGGTTACGTCAGTCTAGCCGTCGTGAATATTAGTGAGACCGAGGACTTTGAAGTCAGAGTAGGAGGCGTAACTGGGAAAAGCGTCACCGCATATACTGTCACGGCGTCGCAGGTAACCGCGAAGAATACTGAAGCCAAGGAGGAAGTTAGTAGCGCCGAGAGTACATGGAACGGCGAGGGAACATACAGGTTCTCAAAACACTCCTTTACCATGCTGAGGTGGAAATCCTAGCCGATTCGGAGTTGGTCGAGTTGGACATATCTGATTGACACCGGCTTAGTTGCAACAGCTAGCTTTGATCCAGTGTGTTCGAATGCATTTTCTATTGTTTCTTTTTTCTTTCTTTTTCTCTTTCTTCTTGTATCGGATTCAGCTTCATTTATCTTTGTGTTTGGACATACGAGTACGTATACAAATGAACCATCGTGTGACATGTGTATATCCACCTTTCCACCATTGAGCTCTGCCATGCTGCTGTTATAGTGTTGTACAAAGAGAATGCATCTGCTGCTTCTCGTCTCTCTAGTCTCCAAAAAAACGGGTAGGCATTTACGACGTAATCTACCATGAGGGATATCGTTTGCTATGTCGTCTCTCGTCATGATGAGCCAAGATGGGGTATTGGGATAGACGTAGGCAGCATTCTTCGAATTCCATACGTGTAGAGGCGGTGCGTGGCTGAGCGTGTGCCATCGCCGGCATCCGCTTGAAGCCATATGTCGATACTCCATCGACCTGTGGCTCCCAGTTTCGGATATCGGCCTCCAACTCCCAAATCTCCAATAGTCGATCAACCTGTGTGATCTTATTGGTGTATCGTTTAAGCAATTGCTGCTTTCAGTGCAGTATGAACCCAGGGGACTTAGTGAATCCGGCCTCCCCTCACCGCCAATTAAGAAGATATTTAGACGCCTTAGCTTTGGGGACAGAGGGGCGAACGGGGTTTGATAACTGCTGGCTGCGCGGGCTAGACGACTCGAATAAAATATTAGATGATATAGAGGCTCTAATTACCGAAAGCTGATAACAGCTAGCTGCAAGGTTGTAAGTAAAATGATCCATAATCAAGTTTGGGTGATACCTACTCGGTTATTAACACCATAGGCTAGCTTATGGCCTGTGGCATCCCAGCCCAAGCAATGTTCATCTTCTTCATCCGGCTCCAGACTTGTCCGGGAACGCGCCCAATTAGGGCCGAGCTGCCGATCCCAGCTCGCACGTGGGATGTTGTAGTCGCCGACTTTCCATATAAGAATTTTTTCGCTTGTCGCTCCAGCGATAAACGCGCCGTCTGGGGTGAATGCAAGCGCCACGATCGGATGGTGCATAGTCATGGTACAGTATGCTTTACTATCGGTAGACGCAAGTGCGTTCCAGATGGAAATGGCGCCATCCTCCCCGCCCGACGCCAGCAACCTTTCGTTCTCGTCCACAGCAGATTTCGCTGGCTGCCAAGCCAAACAAGTCACTGGTTCCGTATGAGCTTTTATCTCGCGTCGCTTACCCGAGCTGTCCCATATCTATAGCGACGGTCAGTAAGTCGATGTAAAAAATGACACTGCCCTTTTCGCTTACATCCACAAAACCTTTATCCGAACAGGTAGCCACCAATGAACTCTTTGGATCATATTGCACCTGTGTCATTACATCCTCGCCTCTAGTTTCGAACCTTTTAACTTCGCATATCTTGCCCTCGGAATATCTCAGCATGATTAAAAGCTCGCCACCACATAACAGAAACTCGGTGTCGTTGACCCATGAGGCGTCAAGTGGTTCGGCATTCAATAGGTCATAGTTTGCAAGGAAATACGTCGATGTGTTCAATGTGAGCGGATGGTACAGTGTGATCAAGGCGCCCCCGTTGTCCGGGGCTATTGCCAGTATTGCTGAATTGTTTGGACTCCATCGAAGTTTGATGATGGGCGGTTCAGCAACCTCGAACTGATGCATACGGACGCCTTCAGGGCTCCAGAGCGTAAGCCTGGCCTTGGAGTCAAAGTCGGTGGCTACAGCGATCACAGAGCCGTCCCAGTCCCAGGCCATGGCGGTAACAGTGGCCTTAGCTGGTATATCATCCTCGACAAGCGTACAAAAATCGGGGACACGGGTGTTCACGTGATCTTCAAGCGCAGGATCGGCTAGTGCCCCACGGTTGATGTTCCAGATGCGGGCTAGCGCATCGGTTCCAGCAGCCGCCAAGATGGATGGATCTCTCGGGTGCCATTGGCAGTGCAGTAGCACTGGCGCACTTTCGCCGTTTGCCCTGGATTGAGCGGTTGGGGGCGACAAACCGGATGCATCGTCAAAGCCTGAAACGAGGGAGATATAAGTCGTCTCTCCGGCTAGGCTTTCGACCTTATCGACCTGCGTGCCTTGCTCAGCGCCGTCGGTGTGTGCTGGTGCCTGTTCGCCCTCCAGGGGGGAGGGATAGGCGTGGTTATCGCCCTGTTGGTCCGGCCCATCTAAATCCATGGGGGTTGTGGCTGCATCCACTCCATTTTCGTACCCATTACTCAGTCTTGGTCGCTTAGCCGGGGAGCCATTGGTCAGTGAGGGCTGTCGTTGCCTGTCAACTTGGCGTTTCCGTGAATTTTCCACTTCATTTTCAGATGAAACCGTCGCTGGTACTGATAATATCTGTGCCGGAGCTGCTGTTGGCGCTTGTTGCATTTCTGTATCCGGTTCTGCCTCGGCATCATCGTCGCTTTCATCTAATTGTTCATGAGGCAGCGGCGGATGCGCAATCAGTGGACCAAACACCCCTAGCTGCATCGCCCCGGCCATTGCCGTCTTTGCCTCTGCATCACCAGCTGGAGGTACCTGCACAGAAAACCGTCAGTGCCAATGCCCATTTGGCCGGATCCAGGGCGGGCAAATTGGAGACAATCCAAGGTCGAAAACCAATTCGGCGTTTCTTCGCGGTCACCCAGCCTTTTCATTCTCTTTGGTTGAATTCGTGCCTTGCCCTAGTGTACCACTCGCAAACCCCGACAACAAAACATTTGGACGTTACAATCCTCCGGACTTAGCACATACCTGAGTTGCCTGTGCATGTTCCCTCTCCAGAGAGTGATACAACAGACCTTTGTTTAAAACATTTACTAGCGCATGACTCTTGACGTAGGGCGCGAAATCCAGTTGCCGATGAGGTTCTTGAACGTGCCACTCCTTTTGAAATTTCACAGCCGTTTCTCGATAGTCTGTAAGAAGCCTAAGGTCAGTCCGTACAAGCCCTCAACCATTCCTTCGCCCTGCGCACAATGGCAGCACAGTCGTCCAACCAAGCCAATCTCTCAACGTGCTGCTGAAAAATATAGATAAAACTGCTACCGAGGTAGGTGGACACGTACTGCCTTCTAATAAATACCTGGATTCCGAAGAGAGTCAACAATATCGTAACCAGACGGATACAGCTGGTGAGTCGCCAGATGGTGTCGAAAAGTGAACTGAGGATCGAGAACGGGGAATGGGGGGGCGGGTGACAACGTACCTCCAAATCAAGAAATTGACTCGGTTAGAGTCTAAATATTCCTTCATGGCGGACCGAAGCCGACGTCGTCGGAGCACAAGATACACACAAGGCCTGCGATTCCAGAAGAGCGAGCGGTAAAGGCCGTAGAACCAAGGCTCGCGATTGGCGCTGGTAGACAGATTTCGATTTTTCAGGTGATGATGAAGACAAGAATGTTGAGAGAGGCGGGAGTTGATGAGCCCTGAATGATCCAAGGTCCATGTCTTGTGTCGGGGCCAAACTAAAGGTCTTACCGACCCGCTTTACTTCCCCGAAGAGGAATGGTTCAGTCTAACGTGCAGGGCCTTATTACTGGGAGCAAAGTTGGGCCAGTTTGATACCGCTGGCAACTACTGGATGGGAGTTGTTGAACGGGTGCCGTCGTAGGGAGCATCCAAGCAAGACTAGCTTGTTTTGGCACTGCACCTACCTACAGCAGTAGATGCATAATCTCTTTGCCCTCCTCAGCTGTTCTGTTGTTCTTTGGCAGCCTCCCTAGCTCGTGCCTGCCTAGCCTGCCTTGAGTCTCTCATTACTTGTTACCTGTGTATGGGTATTTATCTTACGGGGAAATAAGAAGAAAAGGCAGTTCTAGATAGAAGCAAGCGACTTGATCGTTATTTGTAAGAAGTGTACGTACTTTGGCCTGTTGGTTGACTCCGTCTTCTACTCTTGGAAAACTGCCCAGCAACAACCTCGAAAGGAAAAAACGGGGCTTTTTTCATCTGGGACAATGGTACGTACCGATTGTCAGGTTTGTACATGAGGTCTGTAGACTTATTTAAATCTTGGCTTGGCTCGCTCCCTTGTACATATGTACATACCCTGTGCTGCTGCACATGTTGCCTGCACCGCGCCCAATCCCGTCCCCAATCAGATTATTTGCAGATCTTCAAGTCTCGACGTACCTCCCCTGCCAACTTGAGGTTGGCTTCCTAATGGTACAGTGCGTTCTTGTTATTACCCTCTTCTTCTTCTAGCCGTGACACTGGGCAGAGACTGGGTTTCTATTTGCCACACCATCTTCTCTAACAATTAATACTATGGTTATTATTATCTGTTTCCAGTTGTGCAGTCAATTCGTTTCATTTATCTACCACTCACGCCACCCGCAATAGATACCCGTGAGAATAGGTATCGAGGATTACTTTGGGAAGAGTGCGATTCTCAGATACGGCTTTCGCTCTCGTCTAGAAGAATGTGAAGTCTTTTCCATAGCGAGGTCGAAAATGGTTTCGACAACTCCAGACCAATGATGCATGATCAATGACCTAATGAATAACTAGTCTGCCTTCGTCCACAGTCTACTGAGTACAGATTATGGAAATCAAAAAGGTCCCGCTGCACCTTGACCGAGTCGCTTACCTACCTGAGTTACTTAACCTATGTACTTTTACCTAAGCGCAGTTTTTCCGTTGGAATGTATCGGTGGCATCGTGGCATTGACGAAATGTGCTAGATATTGCAAGGGTACCCTTCCCCCCAAGGCCAAGCAAAAGCAGTTTTTGACACTTTGGTGGGATTTGATGTCTCGAGGGACTAAGGTTGTTGGTAAGCTTATGCAAATGCTAGAAAGGTCACTACCTGATCTTGATATCGTATGTAAAAACCGCTTGTATCTCTCTATCAAGTCCCGCCGTCTATATACTTAACCACTGTATAGATACTGTTTTAAACGGGTATTTATTAGTGAGTACCTATGGTGCGTGGTGCGTGGCCGACGTTCCGTCAGATCTTTTCGAAGCCAATCGCCAAGCGGAAACCGAACTTCGGTAGGGTCCATGTACATAAACGCCCAGGTAGGTCTGGTGACGTTTCAGTACAGTGCAGGCAAGCATATTTGGAACTACTACATAACAGTACCCCGGGATCACTCCTCTTTGAAGTACGCAGGTGCACAGAAGTTAGGTACTAACCTCAACAGCTAACCTTAACGTACCTGTAGTCACAAATGCTCGATTATCTCAGCCATGGTCGAATTCTGACTCGTATCTCTCGTTCGCCTCGGAGAAGTATGTAGGTAATTCGACTTTGCGCTCGGGAAGAGCCACGATCTTGCCAGTCCTATTTGGAACTCTTGATTGCTCTGAATGACTTAATGGCACTCGTAGCTATAATTTCACGTTGGCATACTGTGTAATAGAGCATTTCGCAACACATACTATGTAGATTATTCCAGCCTGGGTGCCCTTCAAAGCGGGGACGAGACAGTGCTCCTGACGAACGTTACAGTCCTAAGGTATTGCCGACCCACGTAATAGCCTGTAGGGCGTTTCTGGTTGCTGCAGGGTATTTCAAGGTCGTGTTGGCTGGCGGCTCGGTAAACAGGGGCACCTGAAGCTTGAACAGATGAGTTGTACGCCAACCAGATAACGAGTTTATGAAGCTATGGTTGTCTGTAGCCGTTTATTCTCATCGAGTCCAGAGGTGAGGACGAGGCAAGCTAGATTCTCCATTTCCCTACGCTAGGGGAGTCATTCTAGGTTAGTTCATTGGACAATGCTGTCGAAAGGTAACGCGCCAAAACCGGCTGCCTGTCTACAATCTACTGCTGTATTACCATGTACATTTACTTGTGTGACGGACAGAATGACTCCACAATCCAAAGAGATCCCCGGGCTAGCTTTGAGTACCTAACCTCCCTACGTATGTACATAGAATCAAAATGTGCCATATGTATATTATTATACATATATAGCTTCCCCAGTACATAGGAGAAACAGCCGGATGGTCTAAAGGTTTGATTAGGTACAGCAGTACCTTGAGAAAGGATTTTGCATCTTTGCTAATAGACACCTATGTACCCAGATAAAACAACGAATTCCCACAGATGCTGATCGTTTGCCGACTTCTGTCTTGGCTCTACAAAACTAGGTTAGTTACTTGAGGTAAAACCCTATTTTAGAATAACTGCCTGCGAGATTACTACTACCTCGGTAAGTATGCACAGTAGAGTACAACTACTTCAGGTTAAAGAGGACAGTCCGAGGAGTACGTAGGTAATAAATCTGTTCCTGGAAACACTTGCATACCTTCACTTGACATTTATATATGCTTGCAGATGCACGTATCCTACTACATAGTACATAGCAATAGGCAGGCTCATACACTACTACAGCAACAGCGCAGAGTAGAACAATCTCATGCCGGAATTTGTCCTTTCAACACGCAAATCTAGGCGATGGTTCCGATACCTGCTGGCGAGTTTCAGAAATAGTACACAACAAGCGCTGATTAGGTATAGAAGTGCCTAAGTAATTAGCAGGACTAGATAGCGGCGCCCTGGCCGCGCCTAAATAAGGATCCCGGCTTGCCCGGACCCCAAAATGCAAGTCAACTTGACTCGGCTCATGGTCGGGAGTCCCTCCAATTATAACTGTACTACTGCTTGCCACATGGTGAGAAAGTCAAGCCAATCAATTAAACCATGCGGTTTCTAGGGCAAGTATATCAACCAGAGATTTCTTATAGTATGTTCAACAACTTAGAGAAAATACGAGTGAGGTCCTGAGTCTCCGTATATATATACCACTCTATTATATTGCCTTAGCAGTAGCTTTGCAAGATATTCAAGTATGCGTGCATCTATACCCATCTTAAGACTGTGGCCAGCTTGTATAATAAATGAGGGCTGAACTTCTTATGCTGTATGTACATCTGTACGTAAGTTATAGATTTGCAGGCTTAGGTGCCCAAGCCACAATTGAGCAAGCACTTGCAACACCAACCTTGCTCAGCTCTAGCAAGGATCGGGCACCTATCGGCAACAAAAGAGCCTACCTTCAGGTACCAGGTACCACCTACCCACGAATATACATACATCCTTACTAAGCCAGCCAGCCTTACAAGTGTGGCTTGACCAAATGTCTGCCTGCCCAAGGTTACAGGCAATGCTGGTCCTGCAGGTCCTGGCAGGAGACCAATTTGGCCGTTGCTCATTTACTCATCAGGCTGAAGTTCAGCCGACGAGGATCGAGCATCCTTAGACAACACGCGCCCTATATCGCCTTGCCTCGCTTCCCCAGGAACAATTAATAACGCCTATACATCTGTGCCGACTCTTTGAATGTTTAGTAATCCTCGCTCCGGTACCTTATAGTCGCTATATGCATCTTTCTTCTCCCCAAAGATGCCGCCGCGACTCAACATACCGCCTGTTACCCGCATAGTGCTTGCTGTCTTAGCCTTACAGTCCTTATCGAGCATCGTTATTCGTCGGGCGCATGCTCTGGATTCCAACTTTGCCATAGAATGGCTGGCCTTGGTGCCTCAATTGTCCCTTTTCTACCCTTGGACATTTCTCACAACTACCCTTGTGGAGGATAACTTGATTAGCTTGGTCATCGCCGGCGTCACGCTCTTCAATGGAGGGAGGTATCTCGAGAGAGCCTGGTCCTCCAAGGAATTCGCCAAGTTCCTCCTGGTCGTCTCGTTGATACCGAATTTTGCCTGCTTTTTGCTCTTAATCACCCTTTTTACCGTTACCCGAGACGAGGATTGGACGTAAGTTGGCTCCAGCAGTGTTATGTGCTTCTTCGTCTTCTAACCCTTGTCGTACCTCTAGGTTGACTGCTATTAACGGCACTATTCCCCTTCAAATATCCTTCCTTGTGGCCTTCAGTCAGCTTGTGCCGGCCCATACCGTCACCTTATTCCGAGGCGTATTATCATCGCGTGTACCACGGTTCCCTCTGATCTACATCGGTCTGATCACCTTCGCTAATTTTACTCCTTGGGTATCGGGCGCGAGTCTACCATTGGCGCTTTTTGGATTTCTCACGAGCTGGACATATTTGCGTTTCTACAAGACTGTCTTCCCTGATCTCGATTCTTCCCAGCCGACTTCGATGCGAGGCGATGCGAGTGAGACGTTTGCCTTTGCCGAGTTTTTTCCGGCTCCCGTCAAGCCTTTCGCCGCAGCATTCGCCGATCAAGTTTTCAACGTCCTGGTCTCTATGCGAATATGCACCCCCTTCTCGCAGGCTGATATCTCTGCAGCCCAAGGCAATACCTTCCACCAACGGCCAGCACCGGGCGGCGTTAGGGCCGAGGCCGAGCGGCGGAGGGCTCTGGCCTTAAAAGTGCTTGACCAAAGGCTACATGCCGCCACTGGCGCTGGTAGCTCGGCTCCCCGACCTCAGCCGATACCGCCTACTCAGCCGAGTAATTCAACAGTGCAGACACAATCCCAGCCCAATGTCCAAGCTGCCATGACATCCGAGCCAGGTACAATGCTGGGAGAAACACACTACAACCCTGACCACGATAATGGCGAGAAGGAGAGTTCATAAGACCGGAGTACAGGTTCCGGCATAATGAACTGCGTTATTCAACTCATACCCCAAGAGCATGGAGTCTGGGCTATATTTGTATTCTTAAAGCATGTCTGTCTGGAGTTGGGCTTATTGTATTCGAACTCGAAAGGGCTTTTGTATGAGAGCATATGCGGACTATTATCTAACTGTTCTGGCGACGGCAAGCTAGCGTAAGATTGCTGGCAACCCACCCCTAGCCTATCTAGATAGGCACTAGAGCTTAATTGCGAGGTGCAACTTGGTCGAGGTTTTCAGCCTCGAATGGTAATAGGCATACGAACCCATATAACGAATAACTATCTTAATTACGAGACTGCGAGGCCGGGTGCTCGTACGGAGACCATGCAGTGAGAATCGTGTCCTTAGGTGCTGGCCTACGACGAACTAGAGGGATCATTCTATCCAAAAATTTATGCTTTTATTTCTATCTACAGGCTGCGGTCCTCACTTCTTCATGAACCCATTCAACCAACTACTCAGATACGGACGACCGGCCTTCTAACCAGCAAACGGTTCTCCGAAACGAAAAGCCAGAAGCCAGGAGGCAGAATGGCGGTGAGTTTCGTAGACTCGTAAGGGGATGATAAAGAAGCTCAAACAAGGACTGATCTTGTCCCATATATCGGGCCCGTCACACAACAGATGGGTAGTACAACCGGATCGGTTAGGCGCAGACGTACCATGTTTCGCTCGAGTTGCGAGGATATGAAGTCGCACAAACATGCTCGCACTCAGGTATACAGTCTGTCAACCTGTCCGTCTGCCAGGCCACCTGCCTGGTTCTCGGCTCCATACAGAGAGGCTAGCAGGTAAGGCAACCAGGGGAAAGTGATGCGTATGATATATTCGTTTGCCGTGCCAGTTCCGTGTGTGCGTGCGTGTGTGTGTGTTTACAACATCGTCAGTTTCTGGAGCGTCGAAGAACGCCGGATAACGTCCGCCTCCTCTCATTCCTTTGGCTTTGCGGGTGGTCACGAGAACGTTCTGCAACCCGGCACGGGAGCGGATGAAGCGGTGGTCGCGCGCGGTGCACGGAGAAGGCAACGAAAGGTCGTGTTGCCTGTCAGTACGCGTCTGCGTGGAGCATATAAGGCGTGGAGGGAAGCACAGAGAGTATTAGGGGTATATGTACCTAATGAATCGTTAATCTCGTCAGCTAAAATACATTTCGGGCGAACAGCATGTTGTAATATGTTGTAGAGAGCGATCCCACGCTGCTCTGGTAACCCCCTCGGGAAAACCGATTTGGATCTGGTTTAATAAATAATAAAGATCCCTGCGACGTCCACCTCGTGTCCCGTTCGGCGTAACCCAAACCTTTTGAGCTTTTGTTATCACCAGGCTAATTAATGAGCAAAGTGATATATCAGACCTTTCCCTGCCCGTTTGTCTATTTGTGAGCATGTCATTGGACCACTAATTAGGCACGACCAGCGAGGTGCGACAAAGGGGAATTGTGTGCCAAACTGCAGCGGTACATCTGTAGTCTCATCCCATCTGCTCCATTCCGTGAAACCTCGGCTTAATATAGCTTGTGGCTGTCGTCCCACGGCCTGCCCCGGTGTAAAGGCTGCTGTGCGATACCCGTCCGGGGGGTAAGGGGGGAGAGAGGCTAGGTACTTGGCTTGCAGGCCAGTATCGAGAAATAGTGAAGGCTGCTGGGATAACGGCTGGATGGCGAACTAGCTTGGCTATGTATGTATGTTAATATAAAATTGCGGTGGCGGTTCATAGACAACACATGTTTTCGTGAGACAACCCGCCAAGCGAACTACTCAAATACACGCATTGGCAGCAATACAGATAATATATATTATGATATACAAATAATATGAAACAATGCATATAGATTCCCCACAAGCTGGTCTACCATAGTAGTAGCTCTAGCTCTGCAGAACACGGTCCCAGGTACGGGTCGTATACACGTACATAATATTACGCATGTATGAAGCCATATACCTGTCTGCCTGTCTGTCTGCCTACCGAGTAGACACCTGCGCAGTATGATGCCCAATGTATTCACATTCCTACGTTTTTATGCGGACATAGGAACAGCTTGAAGATGTGTGACACAACTGTTGCCGATGTGCGCACAGCTTGGGCAAGGTACAGACTACGTAGGAGCACAGCATACCTACCTACAGTATACACCGTCAAATGACAAGCACAAACCACCCTTCGCTCGGGCATAGCTATTAGACCAACCGAGCACTACTCGACAGACGCTCACCCACCTCCCACATCATCAGCATGCAGTGAAGCAGACTGGGAAGGGGTCGGGGCAGGCTCCACTCACATATGTATGTAGTACTATACACGTACAGCATACATATAGGACTTACATACTACTTTAACTTACCTATACCAGGGCCTATACATACATGGCGTACATACCTACTTTCCTGCTACTAAAAGCTAGTACTTATGTATATACCGCCCTACTACTACACACTCCCGTACATGCAAAGTACAGTAGCAGTAGTACGCGCATCTTGGAGGCGTTCTTGGGGAGGGGGGGCAGGCAATCCTCCGAGATGGATGGGGCGTGTATCTAGTGGCTGGAATAGATTAGTGGTAAATATCGATAAAGCCGCACCTCTCCGATGCGGGAGGGGGGGTGTTGATATGCCAGTCAGTCACCGTTTAAACCCCGTACGTACCGAATGAGGTGTTCCAGCCAGTCTAGCGAATGAAAGCAACATATCAACGGTCTGCATACCGTGGACTGCAGGATGCGTGAGATGCAGCACATACATACCCATCGGTGCTTTTTCCTGTACATGTCGCCCATCCCTCCCTGGGTTGGGGTGGGTTGGATTGGATCGGGGATTGGGTTCCTCGACTGACCACCAACCACCTCCTTGTCCACACCATCTGCTACCATTTCTCCTCATCCTCGCCTCCGTCGTCCTACATGCACGGATGCAACCATACATAGATATGTTATTGTAGTAGGACTCGTAAAATGTTCTCAGGGGGTTTCCAGAATGACCACGACGAGTAATAAGCGCCATATCTGGAGGATGGAGACTTTGAAGAGACATGGAACAACGGAGGGCGAGAAGTCCAATACATATGCACACGTACCTACCTACCACACTTTCGCTGCCTACTTTCGAGAATGTATTAAAGATAGAATAGATACTAGGTTAGATTGGTCCGGGTCGCACCGGCCGTGACTATACTCCCCCCTTGCTTACCGCTAATCGCCCCGTTTAGTCGTTGCACATCTCCCCCGAGCTAGGCAGGTAACCTTACCTCACCCAGGCTTTTTTTGAATGAACTGGCCGCAGTGATTATACATACATAAAGCTAGCCCATCTGACGAGCCTGACAAACCTTTCTCTTATGACAGGCGTCTAGGCCCAACCTGTTGTCTACGGCATTTGAGCTGGACGGACCGACCCCCGCTTTCTCCTTGTAGTCATTGGCAGTCTCATCTTATCTCGTTTTGTCTTGTCTCGTCTCAAGCTGCACAGCATACTATCTCACCCGGGGACGAGTTTTTTCGCCATTCTTCCCAACAGCCTTCGGACATATGCGGGTTGCGGCACAAGAGCATTTTTCCTCCTTACTGCCTGATGACAAACCTGTTTCAACACCCGCCTAGTCTCCCTTTTCGACGATCGACGCCACCTTTACATTGATGGGTAAACAATCAAGTACATTTGCCAAAGGCTTTATGAGACCATCGGCGACGAGAATGAGCGAGCGAGCGACCAGGCAAAATGTCCCAACTGGACAAAATGATATTAGAGGGTCTTCTTCGCCGTACCTACATCTGTACATACCGACGATTAAGTGGATAATTAGTGGTCGCATGACAAAGCTCACGTGCCTAAATAACCAGAATTCGTGGACTTAACTCGGGTATATGTACAGCAGTACTCCTAACCCGTAGCAGATTATCGATCCCCGGTGGCGGAAGCAGGATCATGATATAACGGTCAGCCCCCCATCATTATCTCATCATCAAATTATTCATGGCTTGGGGTTTGAGGATCTGAGGTTGGGTTTCTCTATCTATTTTCAGCTGCATCTGCCCTCATTCGTGTCGTATGTCAGGACTCAATAGGCGGTAACAGTATCTACACCCCAACTGTATCTTCTAAAGATTGAGTCATTTATGACGATTGGAGGCACTTGTCATCGGTTATCGGCCATTAGTTGGCACTGGACTACCCAAGGTAGGGAAACTTCCAAGGTAGGTGGAAGCTCTGACGACTACCTACTGTAGGTAAAGAAAAGGATTGTGTCCCTGACACGTGGACTTTCTAGAATCTCAACTAGCCCAGCTAAAAGCATCCTAATTATGTATGTTGGAGTGCCGCGTGTATGTAACGCCTAACCCCTAGGTTACTACAGGATTATACCTAGTAATAGTTGGTTATTACTCATGCAACGGGGAAAGATGATGAAAATAGGTTAACGAGTTCTTTTTTTCGCTCACCTGCGACGTGCGTCAGTTCCTACATACATCTAGGTTAAGTACATGTCAACTACCTAACCTACTGTACAGATGTAGGGAAACCTGCATTTATCTACCCTTACCTACATACAGTAACTTCTCGCCTGTCCTGTCTCTCTCCTCTTTCGTGCGCTTTTTTGCTTTCCCTTGTTCGGGAGCCGATGAGATTGATTTGTTTCCCTAGGTTAGCCCGGTTTGTATTAGGTATGCTGTAGGTATGTACTTAGTGTTGCATACATATACCTACATACGTTTGTACATAACAAGAATCATCATGTAGGTGCCTTGCTGTGAAATGCCGACGATTACATATAACTCAACCTTTTGCTCGCGATCAAGTCAGCCTTCTACCTACCCGTCTATATCATAAATACGGCATACATGTATTGTGCGTATAGCCATACATAAGCTAGGTGTACCGTGCAGCTGCACCTTGGGACCTCGTGAATAGATCTGGGAGGATCAAAAAGACTACCTGGTAAGCAGACACTAGCTAAAAACTGCCAGATATCTGCGTTGGGATCTCGGCCATGGCAAGCCATTCCCAAGCCTCCTTCAACGCGGTGGCTTTTATGGTGTAAGAGCTTGGTATCACATCAGAAACCCCAATGTTCTTAGGGCTGGGTTCATGGGGACAATAATAAAATAAAATACCCTGGAATAATACCTACATACGTAAGACGAAATGACCGAGATTATTACCTACCCCATGCGACGGAAGATGGGCTGATCTGACCCGACAAGAGCTGGATCGCGTCCCCTGTTCGTCTCGGTGCCTTCAGCTCCTCCTCTCCTATGCAATAGGCAGTAGGTTATGTATCCATCGCTAGAAAAATCCCAGACTGGAGCATTTTTGGTGAGCTGGCTCGTCTGATGATACGAGGCCCACCGTTTATTTACATATGATAATGATGGTGGTGATGATGATGATGATGATGATAATTGCACACGGAGAACTGGTTTGTGCATAATAACTTGTCACAGCATGATTTTGATTTTAAATATTTCTAAATGCGTACTGTGATAAGATACGCTATATATTGTGAATATAGGACCTAGGTGAGGCGCGCGACTATCTCCAGAGCAATATACTTAGCACACAGACGACATGGGCATAAAGAATCAACACTGCTGTATTGGTACACATGGTGATCAAGCAATCTGACTTCAACGTTTAGAAAGATGACGATGAGGTATAAAGGTGAAGGAATCAGCCATGTCTCCAATGGCTGCGATTGGACGTAGGTAGGTAATTACTGTACTATGTACAGCATACCCTCTACCCACACGACTGAAGAAAAAAGGCGAAAACAGAGGCAAAAAAGCAACTCAGGTGCGGGCATTTCAATAAATACTTAGCCTAGGCACACATGGGTAGGTATGATCCAGTCATCTGAAAACAAAGAATACGGAACAAACGCTCGGCCTAGCCGCATTAGGTAGCTCTTGCTGTGCTGGCAAGGGTTTCCATAGCAAATAATTCAATAAGCATGAATGTTCCGAGTCAGATAAGCGTGCCTCAATTTCAGATGGTCCCTCCTTTGAGGGTTCAGTTGGAATGAGGAAAGAGGTACGTACCCAAAGGCTAGTTTAGGGTGTGCGTGGCAGAAGTTTCGTGCCAAGAGCTGCAATATGACCGCCAACACGACCCACCCCCAACCACGCCCTCCCTGCAAGCCGCAAGCCGCAAAAGCCTACCAAACAATTGTCTACCTTACCGTACTAGGATCCTTCTTGGGGCTCGCCCAGGTCAAGCGGCAAGGTAGAAGCGAATCCGTCCGAGCCGCGACCCGGCGGAGAAGACCAAATTTGGGAATGGTCGCAGAGACCACAGAGATCCATACCTGGAAGTGACTAGAGGTACCTCTGATGTAGTCGCATCAGGAACGGGCGGCGCCCAGCCCTTGCAAAGTTGGCAAAGCTTTGGTTCTGCTTTGATTCCACCGAGAACATATTAAAGGTAATAATAATAAGCAGCCGCACGCACCCACTGCCCTATCCATACCAAGCCAACTCATACTTCTCCTATATCTCTGTGTCCCGGTGTTCTCTTAGGATAGTGGGACGGGTTGCTGAAAACGGGACTATCCTACCAAGGAGAGAAAGAATTAATCGGTAGGCTGACGGAATCGACCCTGAGGATACTTTTATATGATAGAGATCCCGGGCATTATTAGACCCTCATCTCAATGGAAAGTAGGTATGTATGTATGTGGCAACTGGGCTTGCCAACGTAGGGCTATCGTCACCTAGTGCTCAGGAGCTATTTAGGGCCCTCCATTGTTTCTTAATTAATCCTTGTACCACAAAAAAGCGGATGGAAGGGTGACTGACTTTCGGAGCGGTGAGCGCGAACGGAGTAGGTGATACCTAGGTAAGCAACTACATAGTACAGAGCACGCGCTCTGGTCAGTTGAACCGATACGATCGCTCTACCTAGTTGATATTGATTTAGAATTAGACTATATCAATGATTATAAAGTTAGAGACTTGTCAAAAGTCATGTCGAGGCAGCTCGGCAAGTCCAGACAATATGTACACATTATGGCCGAGCGAGCTAGAGTTAAATACCAGGCTTCAACTTCTCCTTGAGCCTGAAAACTTTGGCTTTCCAACGACCAACCGGATTAGAAATGTTTGGCCGATAAGGTAAAGAGCATCAAACTGTGTAAAAACAGTGCTTTGCAGAGTTTGATGCAGGTGCGTTAAGACAATCAGATCAACACGAGGAAGATAACATAGGGACTTATATACAACACAAAATCACCAAACCTACCTCAGCATACATATATACGTACATGGTAGGCAGAGCAGCGCCTACCTACTATACTGTCATCAATCTTGGGTGGTTGCTTGCAAGTTCAAGGGTGCGCTAAGCCAAAACGTCTACTTACCTAAGACACAGATATCCGTGTATACATAATACATGCGTGGGTAGTGAAAGGAATAGACTCCACTGTAACCATAATAAGTACACATAAGCTTACTATATCAGGTAAGTAGTACTAATGAGCTAATGGACAACAACAGGTTACGCAGTTATTTGCCTTGTTAAAGAGCTTATCAATAGCTCCTTAGGGTTTAGGGTGGGTAAATATGGTAATATGTCGCACCGAGCATGCGCTGTTGTCTGCCTGCCAGATTAGATTTACCCGCCAAGCATGGGTGCTGCAATGGTGGGAAGGTTTCATAAACGCATAGAAGGAACGATGAAATGCGGGTACGATCCCCACTCTAAGCCGAGAGCCATAAAAAAATCCTAGGGCCACTTATGTACCTAGGTAGCCACCGATTCATTGAATAATAGGTTGGTTGCTCTTAGCTTAGGTACTTCTTACAGCTGCTTACAGCCTGATGCGCAGCTGTAGCAGGTACTTATGTAGCGTTATACTCAACTTGCACAGGTGGGTCCATGCCCCATGCCGATACCCAGCGGGTACATGCAATCTACCAACACTCTCACGACATCATGTTCCGGGAACTGGCCACCCCCTCGCTCCACAAATCCACTCGCGCCCCTGGGCCGGTTGTCTCTCTGTCGAAAGCACAAGCCGTGGGTTAGGGTAGTTTCCATGGAGTGAAGCAGTGCCCTTTGCCCTTTCGACGAAAACTCCTGGGGGCCAGCCGACCTTCTCTTGTTGTTTCTCTCTCGTCGTCCTCCGCCGCCTGGCACCCCCTCCCAGTCTCCCCATCACACATAGCCGGTGCCTGGGACATTCATTCATTCCGTTTGTTGAATCAGGCGTTTGTGTGTTTCTTGGTCAACATCATACCTGCCTCTAGTAAATAATCACTGTCAGCGACATAACTGCCGCTCCCTTCCCAACAACCCCTTTTCCGTTCTCCTGCGTTACCAACCTGCGTCATCAACTGTACTCGGCTGTCATGCCAAGCACGTTCAATTAAGGGGCATACAGCCTTGTCAATACCTCTCAGAGCAGCAGCAACGGAAAACGCGAACAGACCAAGAACAGCAAAAAGATTAGCACGATAGTTACAACAATTGCCTAGTCGGCGCACGGTGTTGCTGTGGCACTGACAACTTTGATACTTCTATTGAGGTCCATCAAGTCATCGCGCTCATACGCATTTCGAACACGAGGTTCAGAGCGGAAAACAACCAATCTAGCTTTGATTTCTTGTTGGAGAGATTGCAACTGGAACAAAACATTTTGGAGATTGTAGTCTCTGGATTAGTAGATAAGGAACGCGCGAAAGTTCGGATGAGTACGATTAGGCCTTCGATTGTTAGTGCATAACATTCTGGCCATTACATTCCCACAACACAGTATCATCAAGCCACATCCTAGAGATACCGTCAAGAAAAGATGGCAAACCACCATCCGTCGCCCCAGATGGCGATGCAAATGCAGCACCATGGGCCACCAGCTCCCCCCGGTCCTGCACAGGGACCTGCATGGAATCCGTCTCGTACTATGGTGGCTGTGAACGAGGCGATATGGATGCAAATAGGTAAATAAAGTCGCCTAAACATGTGGGATGGGGAAGAAACGCCAGCTAACCGCGCAAATAACTAGGGAGCTTGTCGGAGCTGCTCGGCAATTTAGATGATGCCATGCAGGCGTACGAACGAGCCCTCAATGCGAACCCGAACTCCGTTCCCGCTATGAATGCCATTAGTTTAATTCTACGAACTCGTGAGGAATTCCATAAAGCGGTCGAGTTTTTGCAGGCAATCTTAAAGATCGATGCCCAAAATGGCGAGGTCTGGGGAAGTCTTGGTAGGCTTGTTCCGCTTGTGCAATACCCTTTTGCCTAGTAGTAGTAGCTAACGATCCATACTAGGCCACTGCTACCTTATGATGGATGATTTGCAACAGGCTTATGCTGCGTATCAAAACGCGCTTATTAATCTGCCTAATCCTAAGGTATATCTTCTTACTATTATTTGCACTTTATATCCTGTTTCTGTGTGCGAGGCTAATAAGCTGCCTAGGAGCCGAAGCTGTGGTATGGGATAGGCATTCTCTATGATCGCTATGGATCGCTTGACCACGCCGAAGAAGCCTTCTCCCAGGTTATGCAAATGCAACCCGACTTTGAGAAGGCGAATGAGATCTATTTTCGCTTAGGCATAATTTACAAGCAGCAGTCGAAATATGGACAAAGCCTTGAGGTATGTTTTCCAATAGCACTAGTTCCGGCTTAAAGTTAAACGACAGGCAGTGTTTCAAATACATCGTTAATTCGCCGCCACCTCCGTTGACAGAAGAAGACATCTGGTTCCAGATTGGCCATGTCCACGAACAGCAAAAGGATGTAAGTATAGAAACAACATAGCCTAGTCGCACTCTTGCTTATCATTACATAGTATGACAGTGCCAAAGCTGCGTATGGGCGCGTGCTTGAGCGCGATCCGCATCATGCGAAAGTTTTACAGCAGCTGGGTTGGCTTCATCACCAGCAGAGCAACAGCTTCTCGACCCAAGAGCGCGCCATCGAATATCTCGAGAAATCTGTCGCAGCCGGTAAGTAGCAATCTATTGGTTCGACTTCGACAACGCATACAGGCTCACATGTGGTAGATAACAATGACGCCCAAAGCTGGTATCTGCTCGGTAGATGTTATATGTCGCAGCAGAAATATCCAAAGGCCTACGAGGCATATCAGCAAGCCGTGTACCGTGACGGCCGGAACCCCACTTTCTGGTGTTCAATTGGTGTTCTCTATTACCAGATCAACCAGTATAGAGATGCTCTGGACGCGTACTCTCGCGCTATTAGGCTGAACCCGTACATCTCAGAGGTCTGGTATGACCTGGGGACACTCGTTAGTTTGCTTGCTTTATCTAGGTGCTTTTTACTCCCACGCTAACCGTAACCCAGTACGAATCCTGTAACAACCAGATTACCGATGCGCTCGATGCCTATCAGAGAGCCGCCGAGTTGGATCCTTCCAACCCTCATATCAAGGCTAGATTGCAGCTCTTGCGCCAGGGGCAAACAACAGGAAGCTCGATCCCTCAAGCTGTTCCAACTGATGTCCATCCCCAGTCATACGGAGCTCAAGGCCCACAGGCGCCTTCGTGGCCAGGCTCTGGTCCGATCCAACAATCCGGACCAGGGGCTGCCCACCGACCACCGCCTGGGCCTGCTGCTGCTAACGGATGGGGCCAACAGACTAGTGACCTTAACCCGCCACAGCCGCCTAACCCTTACAACAGCCAGCGTGAGCCGTTTCGTGGACCTGCGCCTCCTCTCCCCCGTCAGCCAAGCCCGCGTGGTGTCGAGATGAGGCCCTATGGAGGAGATCCAAACCGCCCCGGTCCTGCCCCGATCCGAAGGCCGTCGCCTGGACCTTCTTCGCAATATGGTCCGCCACCGCTACCCGGACCCCCTCAACCACCCCCCCCTCCTGCTCAAGGCGCCCCAAACAGGGTTACCAATCCCAACTATACCCCGACTCCATCAAGCGTTGGTCCCGGTAATGGTTCGCTGAATGGCGCTCCCCAGCAGCATACCTTGATGCCTTACCAGGCGAGGTCCCCTCGATCCGAGCCACGCCCGATGCATGATAACCGGATGCCTTCTCCCAAGTCAGCCTATCCCCAACACCAACCCCCATACTCGCACCACCAGGAACCAGGGATGGAACCTAGTGGGGCTCAGCAACACAAGGGCCCAATAGGGCCGGATATGCATCGTGACGAGAGACCGCCGTCTGTGGCTTCCAAGAGGATGCGGGAGTGGGAGGATGAACCTGCTGTGAAGAAACCTGCCAGTGAAGAGGCCAGATCGCGCATGCACGACATAAGTCATCGACGCCCTTCTACTCCACCACGTGACCCTTTCCGTCGCTCTCCAGAGGGGCATCAGTTTGAGAATGCACGCCGAATCGACGAGCGACGCGCGGAAGATCAGAGGCGTGCGGAGGAGATGCGCCGCGCTGATGAGCAAAGGCATGAGCAAAGGCACGAGCAAAGGCACGAGCAGAGGCACGAGCAGAGGCACGAGCAGAGGCATGAGCAGAGGCATGAGCAGAGACATGGGAATGAAGGGTATCATCCATCGGAAGCGGCTCATCACCCCCCCGTGCATGCCATGCCGCCCAACCATTTGCCTCCAATGCAATCGGGCCCATCGCCCATGCCCGGCATAATGCACGAGCCCCCGCAGCCTAGTCCGGCTGCTAAGGAATATTCCCAAGAAGATAGGCCAAGGTTAGAGCACCCACCTGCACCCGCTCCACAGATGAATGAACCCGAGCGTGCTGCTCGCAAGATGGATGTTGATGAAGATTATGACGATAGTGGCGAAGAGGAGAAGAAGGTAGTATCCTCAGGTCCCAAGTCGGGCCCCGCTTCGACATCTGGAGAGATGAAGACCACGACACCCACGAGCGCTGGAATGAATGGTATGATGGGACAGAACCTTAAGACGGAGAGTGCATGAGACCAACGCAGAAATTTTCATTCTTGTTGGCGGCTTGCTTGTAGGGGGGTTGGATTTAACTTTACACGCACATACCCTTTTCCTTGTTGTCTACTTGTTCTCTTGCCAAATGTATAAAAGACAGGTTGTCGAACCTCTCACGGGGAGAGGAAGCCCTGCAAATGCCCACGTCCTTCCTGTCATAATGGACTTCTATTCTGCTTATTTAGGAGGTGTCTATGCAGTCAATACAACTACTAAAATCTCTTGTAATTTTGCCCAATGAAACCAGGAACCTGGCTTGTTAGACAAGGCCCTGTGCCGAGGAGTGCCACCAGTGATTCTATAACATTTGTGTCTCCTAAATAAGCAATCTAATGCTACAATACGTATTATAGGAGGTAGCATCAGTCGTCCTTATAAAGGCTTGTTTTCCCATAGACGGTAATTTAGACTTTGCAGCAAAACCTACTATTACTAGGATTCAATTAAGTTATGATATCTGATTCTTGACGATAGACCTACAAAACAACAAGCAATGTTGAAATATACCTTGATAGCACCTATAAGGCAATAAGGGAACGGTCGTCTTTGCTGCTTCAGTCCTCGAGATCAATATCTCAGTTCAGTGGTATGGAAGCAGGCAATCTCCTGTATGCCGTAGCGACCAGGTAACTGGAGGATCTGAAGCTCGTGTGGGGCGCACCCCAAATAGGATAGGTAGGTTTGGAGTTCAACTGAGGGATACAAGCTGATAGAACGGGAACCGTTTCTTTATCGATAAGGGCTCTTGCTGGCCTAACCTAGCAGCTGCTTGTCATAGGAGCGGCGGTCGGCTATTTACCGGAATTTTGATCCACACACAATCATTCGAGTAGTGTGCACCGCCTAATGAGAAGCGAACTTTTTTCTGCTCTAATATATTCCTCTCCCTTCAATCCTCCATCCCACCCCAGCCGGTTGACTTCTTCTACTAACAACAGGGAATCAATCGAAGATGTCGCACCGTAAGTTCGAGGCACCCCGCCACGGTTCGCTGGCTTTCTTGCCACGAAAGCGTGCTGCCCGTCACCGGGGAAAGGTCAAGTCGTAAGTCTGCAAGCGCGAAGCGCCCGAACCTCAACCGGGGATATTCTCACCCAATTTTCCGGCGGTGTTCTGACTTCAATTGCCTTGCAGGTTCCCCAAGGATGACCCCAAGAAGCCTGTCCACCTCACTGCCGCCATGGGCTACAAGGCTGGTATGACGACCATCGTCCGTGACCTCGACCGACCCGGCGCGAAGTCGCACAAGAAGGAGATTGTTGAGGCAGTCACCATTATTGATACCCCACCTGTACGAACAACGCAGCCCGCTTGGCTTTGTGCCTATGGCTAACATCTTGTGACAGATGATCGTTGTTGGTCTTGTTGGCTACATTGAGACTCCCCGTGGTCTGCGATCCCTCACCACCGTTTGGGCTGAGCACTTGAGCGACGAGGTCAAGCGCCGATTCTACAAGAACTGGTACAAGAGCAAGAAGAAGGCCTTCACCAAGTACGCCAAGAAGCACTCCGAGAACAGCGGCTCCTCGGTCACCCGCGAGCTCGAGCGCATCAAGAAATACTGCACTGTCGTCCGTGTCCTCGCCCACACCCAGATCCGCAAGACTCCTCTCAAGCAGAAGAAGTCCCACCTTATGGAGGTCCAGGTAAACGGTGGCTCCATTGCTGACAAGGTTTCCTTTGGCCACGGCCTCTTCGAGAAGCCCGTCAGTATCGACTCTATCTTCGAGCAGGATGAGATGATTGATGTCATTGCCGTCACCAAGGGTCACGGTTACAACGGTGTCACTGCCCGTTGGGGTACCAAGAAGCTGCCACGCAAGACACACAAGGGTCTGCGCAAGGTTGCTTGTATCGGTGCCTGGCACCCGTCCCACGTCCAGTGGACTGTTGCCCGTGCCGGTCAGATGGGTTACCATCACCGTACATCAGTCAACCACAAGATCTACCGTATCGGTAAGGGCGATGACGAGGGTAATGCCTCCACCGAACAGGATATCACTAAGAAGACCATCACACCGTAAGTTTTGTCGAAAATTCTCCAAGCTGGCTAATATGTAGAAACTAACGCTGCACAGTCTTGGTGGCTTCGTCCGCTATGGTGAGGTCAAGAACGACTTCGTCATGGTTAAGGGCTCTGTCCCCGGTGTCAAGAAGCGGGTCATGACACTCCGCAAGTCTATGTTCGTCCACACGTCAAGAAAGGCTCTCGAGAAGGTGCAGCTGAAGTGGATCGACACCTCGTCCGAGTTCGGTCACGGTGCTTTCCAGACACCGGCCGAGAAGAAGCAGTTCATGGGTACGCTCAAGAAGGATCTGGTACAGAGCTCTTAAAGAAGCTTTGTATTTCCTTGTATCTAGTCTTTGCATCGGTGTTCTCGGTTCGATTTTCGGCTACTGCAATGGGCGTGGTGGTCTTACGGATTGGCATTTGAGAGGCAGCTAATGAGAAGCTGCATGAATGAAAAAAAGGCCCATTAGAATGATTCCCCAACACCCTGTACTGGTTGTGTGCCTATGTGCGGACATCGTACAACGCCTGCCGTGTTGCAAATCTCGAGCAGTTCCTGCCAGTTCACAGTGATATTCTGCAGCACGAAACTGATATTGTTGTCTGTGCCGCAAGCGGGAACGTACTAGTAGACAACTCCATATACACTGAGTCCTCAACACCCGCTGCAAATCCATTTTGTAAGGCCTAGTGAAACCATAAAACATTGTGCGTCGAGAGCGATGGAATGAAGGTGCTCGCCAACAGCATAGCTCACTCCTATGTACATATACGTGTGTATGTATTAACTTCAAATGAGTAAAATGGTTTCCAAGTAGGTAGACGGTAGACTCGTGTGGTAAAGAACAAGCTACTCTAAGAATATGCGCATGAGATTGTTAGGCAGTAGGGAGGTAGACTGTATCTACTCATGTAAACAAGTGTATTTTAGCCCACATACCTACCTATTTATCTGCGTACTGCGTACGTATACATGGTTATCAAAAGTACTCGATACCGTACTTAACCTGATAAGGTACTAGTACTGGGTTCTGGCATCCCAGTTTCGTCTAATAAGTCTTGGGTATGATGTAACAACTTAAAGCCCAATCAATTTATTTCTAGAATAAGGAGCTACGAACCATACACCACGCGTCTAGCTTGCTCCCCCACGACTCTGGACCGATGACCCCTCGTTTGACATATTCTCCGAGACAGCCCGCAGCTCACAACTGGTTTTGTCATCTCTCTTCTGTGTCCCATTCGAGACGAAGTATATGCCAACGAAGTTTGACAGTAGCATCGTCGCGAAATCGACTCTTTACCGTCCCCTCGACGCACACTCTCTCGGGACCCGGAGAGATCAAACACCTGCGACAGACAGTTATTGGGAGAACTACCCGTCACAATTTGGCGATCACGTCAGTAAGAAGCATGGCGTCAGATGAAGACTACATGGCCTTTTTGAACAAGGCCAACCAAGATCCAAACGAGGGCTACGCTGAGCCACAGAGCAGCGGGCAGGAGTTCAAGACGACGGACGATGGCGCCAACATCCCAGCCGTTATTCAGGAGGCGACCAAAGACGCATTCTACGTGAGCGACGCCGACGAACCCTTTGTACCTGTGTGCCTAGCCTGGGATGAGGCCGGGAAGGGTCTTCCTGACGAAGGTATGTTGGTAGATTCTGTGCAGCTGCCGCAGCCCTTCTTTCTTTCTTTCTTTCTATGTTTCTATGTCTCCCTTATCCAAAAAGTAACTGACACATTATTGGTTTTGCAGAGGAATTTGCGTCGCTTATCCACCATCCCGATCCTTCAAACGCGAAAATCGAAATACAAGATCCGGCAGACTGGGATACGCAAGGCCAATACCAGGCCATTATTGACGCCGTGACGAGGGCCGGCAAGGGCAACGATGTGAAGGTATATCGAATCTCCAAGGGAGGCGTTAGGGTCGAGTACTGGGTCGTGACGACGGACGGAAAGGGTGCCGGGGCGAGATTGGTCGGCGCAAAGGCGTTGGCTGTCGAGAGCTAGAAAGAATCTATCAAACAAATTAATTAATTGGTCCTATATTCCACCCTGCCAGATAAACCTCATGCTTGGTAGTGGTAGGTTAGCAAAGAGTTGACAATGTATATCCGTAGCGCATGTTTTGTTCTGGCAACATTGGCTACAGCCAGTAAGTCGTACTCGGGCAACGGTCAAAGCTGGTAAGAGATTGTTCTCACAATTGACGGAGACAGAGCGAAAGAAATATTAATATTTGGCTTAATTGTAAGCTCGACTATCTCAAGCGAAGATTGAGCTTCTAAAGTCGTGATAACTCACCAATTCCATCTCGACTATGATCTGTTCTGAGGGGCATAAAGCGCAAGCGATCCTCTTGTCAAGCCCGCTAAGATCTATCCTAGGTTAGATCCTTCCGCCGTAGGTATATCAACTTGAGGCGATAGCATAAAAGTAGTGGCTAACTATGCTAATTAGGTGGCGGTTACCACTGTATATAGGTCTATAGCACTGCAGTACTGTCTAAGACAGTAAGCATAGCAGATAGATCTAGGCGGAACTAGGTACTTATTGTGTATCTGCTAGGTAGGTTCCTAGCTTCGTCGTGCAGGGCTCGTATGACTGCCCCGCGTTCCGTCGTCGGACTACGTACAGCAGGACCCCTCCACTGAGATAGGTGCAATGATAATAATGTGAAAGATTGGGAAGGACGGAATTGACAACACCGGGGTGACTCAACAACCTGCAGAAGAGGCTGCGACTTGCCTCAACTTGCTCATAAAACATAGTGAAAAGTTATATGGAGATATTTCGAAATCAAAAACATGGCGCAAGCAGTAGGAAAGCCTAGCATGACCCTAATCCTAAAGAACACAAAAAGTAAAACTGACCATAGGTGTGTCTCGTGCCTTTGTAGGATGTCATTTTACCGTCGCTCGAAACGGTCGAGCAACTTCTCACGCAACCGCCTCCTCCCAACTCCAAGAAGCCGAATATAGTTCCTTTATATGGCCAGATATCTGCCGACTTGATAACGCCCTCGGCCGCCTACCTGAAGGTCTCAGCTCATTCCAAATCTGATTTCTCTTTCCTCTACGAAAGCGCTGCGACTGAGCGAGTCGGCCGGTATAGCTTTGTTGGCGCAGGGCCACGGAAGGTCATTACGACAGGAGAAGGCCATGGAGAGTCGGTAGACCCCCTACCAGGTTTAGAAAAGGAGCTGGCAGAAAGGGTCGTCGCCCATGTGCCCGATCTGAAGCTGCCGCCTCTTACCGGCGGCGCAATTGGTTATGTAGGATATGATTGCGTGCGGTACTTTGAACCCAAGACGGCCCGGCCTATGAAGGACATCGTCAAGATCCCCGAGTCTTTATTTATGCTCTTCGACACTATCGTCGCCTTCGACAGCTTCTACGGTGTCATTAAAGTCATTACGTATCTCAATATCCCCGACGATCTTGCCGCCCTCGCCGACGAGTATAAGAAGGCCACAGCCACCATTCACGAGCTCATTGATGTCCTCAATGCGCCCGAGATACCCATTCCCCCGCAAGAGCCTATCAAGCTCGGTCAGGAGTATACTTCCAATATCGGCAGGGCAGGGTATGAGAACCATGTCACAGAACTGAAGAAGCACATTGTCGTGGGCGATATCATCCAGGCTGTTCCGTCACAACGGTTCGCCCGTCCCACCACTTTACACCCCTTCAACATTTACAGGCACTTGCGCACTGTGAACCCCTCACCCTACCTTTTCTATGTAAACTGCAAGGACTTCCAGATCGTAGGCGCATCACCCGAGCTGCTGGTAAAAGAAGAAGAAGGCCGCATTATCACACATCCCATCGCGGGAACGGTAAAGCGTGGCAAGACGCCAGAGGATGATGAGCGACTCGCTGAGGAGCTGCGATCATCGCTCAAGGATCGTGCCGAGCACGTGATGTTGGTCGATTTGGCGCGGAACGACATGAACCGCGTCTGTGACCCGCTCACAACACGTGTCGATCGTCTCATGGTTGTCGAGAAGTTCAGCCATGTCCAGCATCTTGTGTCCCAGGTGTCGGGTGTCCTACGCCCTGGGCAGACGCGCTTTGACGCCTTCCGCTCTATATTCCCCGCTGGCACGGTCTCTGGCGCGCCCAAGGTCCGGGCCATGGAGCTGATTGCCGAGTTGGAGAAAGAGAAGCGAGGGGTCTACGCTGGTGCAGTGGGCTATTTTGGATATAGCAGCGTAGATTCAAAGGGGAATGAGACAGAAGGCGCCATGGACACGTGTATAGCGCTACGCACCATGATGGTCAAAGACGGCGTGGCATACCTGCAGGCCGGTGAGTCGAACACTAACCTAGTTTCTATTGTTAAGCTAACCCCTAGAATTTACGGTGAATATGGCTAACCCGCGACATTTCCACAGGAGGTGGCATTGTCTTTGACTCGGACGAATATGAGGAATGGATGGAAACTATGAATAAGTTGGGTGCTAACATGCATTGTATCACGTCTGCCGAAAATCTCTACGCTAAGAGACAGAAAGCCATACAAGGTTAGGCCGGTACCCTATTTATACACATATAGACTCGCCAAGACTCATGAATCGGAATTCGATGCCTTGAATTTCAGGCCTATTAAGGCAAGCCACCTCATCTAATATTTCTTGCTGCCTTTCGTAATCCCTGTGTTGTCGGTATGAAGCGCTACATTCTCATTTGGGTGGAGGTAGACTTCCTTCGGAACCAGTTTTCATTATCCAGTTAGCTAGTGGTATGCCCGTCCGTCACAAGATCCTTAGAAACGTCCACGATGCCTCGTGATTGCTCCGAGCACGTGATACCATCAAGTTATTCGGGGATACGTTCATCTGAAATATCGGTTTCTTCCCACGAAGTGACTACCTAGCAGCAATGTTGCCAACACGTAGAAGAACTACTTGTTTAAGGTACTCAGTCAGGACACCTTATTTACAGGAGGAGGGGGTTGAGAGTGTGTAAGAAAAGGCTTGTTTATCTGATGTATATGTTTCTTGTCAATGTTACTGTTGACTTATTTTTGTATAGAACTGATCAAGTCTTATTCAACAGACAACTTATCCTAGTTTTATAGCACTCTAAGCCTTTATTTACTTTTCTAACAGACAGGTCTCCGATCTCTTGCCAACGCCACAGATACGTCGTTCATCCAAAAGGGTTACCTGAGTGAGCGTTAGGTTTATATGGATGATCATATGCGCTCCTAAAGAAGATCACCCTCCTCTTCTCCTCCCCTCTCGCCCCCTATGAGGGTAAAGGTAATAACTCGGAGGTGTGGTATTCTATTTCATCTCCTGATTCTCCTCGTCCCAGTACTGTCCCGATAGGTCCTCGGCCGGCTCCACCAGGTTGGTACCGTCTAGTTTCTTGTAGACGAGCTTATTGAGGTCGATGTTGTTGATTGTGCGGGCCTGGATACATGCATTAGATATATGCGTACATACAGTGACCAAGTGAGTAAACAAGACTGAGTGTGAAAGTAAATTATAGCCGTGTGTCTGTGTCTGTGTCTGTGTCTGTGTGTCTGTGTGTCTGTGTGCCAGAAAAGACAAAAGACGAAGAGAAAGAGCTGACGGGAAAGAGAAGGGGAAGTGAGAGGAGGGATGGAAGTAAGAAAGGCCAGAAGAACGTACACTAATCCCGTACCGGTGCGGCTTTTGAGTCTCCCGGAAGTCGATCCCCAGACTCGCGCCGCACTTGGGACAAAAGAGCTGATCCTTCTCCTTGGTGTTGAACTGGTAGGTGCCGCACCGCTCGCGGCTGTTGTTGTGCCACACTACGTCCTTGGCTTCAGGGTCTATTTTTTGCCGGTAGGAAAGAACTGCGTTAGCTTTTGTTGGATGTTTTGTAGGGGTGTGTGTGACCGTGTATGACCGACGGGATAGCAGGCAGGTGGGAGTGGTGAAGGAGGGTAAGGACATGTAAATAGTGGAAAATTGAAGGGGGGAGGCGATGTGTGAGAGTCGCGTCGCTTTTCTGATTGGTTCTTTTTGTACATATCCTGCGTTCTCTCTCTTGTTTCCTCATCCCCTAGCCTCATACAAATTCACTTTTCTGACGAAGTTCCTCATCTTACAACCTCCACAACCTCTTCTAGATATCTCTGCCATCACCATCAGCTCTGACTCTCCTACCCTCTCCGCTCTCATAGCCAGATCAGCTGAAATATCCGGACGACAACGTCGTCGTAAACACGAAGTCCAAAAAGAGAAGAGGGTCTAAGAGAGCAAGCTTAATATATATATAGAAAACTCACAGATCAGCAGATATCCCAGCCTCCTGCAAGCCGAGCAGTTGCACTCGAGGACCTCGTACGTGTCCAAGGACGGCGAGATGGTCAAGGCGAACTTGATATAACCGCAATGGCAACTAGCCTCGTAGGTACCTCTGGATTTCTCCTCTACCTTCTCTTGTTGTTGTTTATTCTCTTCGTTGGCCATTTTGTCTTCCTTTTTCCTTTTTCTCCTCTTTTGTTTTTTGTATATGCAAGAGTTAGTGTAGGCGAAGGGAAACAGTAATAAAATAAAAGCTCGTGTAGCCGAACTAGCTATGTGAATTATGGACATGACTTTATTAATCCTATCTGGCTTGAGTTAGTATTTATATACCTATGCTAAGAGATGACACTAGACAGATGAAAGACTAATAACCCCTGCAGTTTCATGCGGAGAATTAATTATAAGATGCAGATTAATAATGTAAGAGGGGGAAGATGAGGAGAAGAGGATCTACGTTTGCACCTATATAGATAAGTGAGTCTTACACACGTGTAAACCTGTGGCACAGCGTAAGCTCGTGAGAAGGGACTAATTACATCTACAATACTGCTGGCTACGATGGCCCAGTTGGGGAATCGTGAAACCAGGACGTAAACACTTCGACAAAACGATCCTCTTCATAGCTCGACGAGGTGATATGTAGTCTTATCTCAAGCTACATAAGAGTATGCAATTGTGCGGCCCTGGCATCCGAAACACGGACAACAATCGGGGGACTTGACCAGAAAAGGAACTATGACACACCGTCCGCCATGAAGCGCTTACAGAGTTCCGTCGTCGGAAGATTACATACTTTGCACTAAGGACAGAATGACACGAAAAGACTTATGACTTATGACTCTTATTATTGACATTTGATTATTGTTATTATGTGACTGACCGCAGTGTCTTGGAGGCCTCTTACTCTAACGCGGGCCTGGATATATACACGTACATCCTCTTATCTAACTGACATAATAAGTATGAGAACCCTGGACCATAGGAGATGATGGTATCAAGTGGTATCCCCTCCCCTTTTTATGTGCCATATATGATGAACCCATTCCTATAAAGTGATGAAAAACCCCCGGCGATGCAAATGCTATACGTATAATGTTTTGAAAAATGCAAAGATATTGATAGGTTTCCTTTTTTTTTCTGAAAAAAGTTTGATCTTTTTAAACTTGTTCCTTGCCACTAGCAGTCTTTGGTATACTGGCAATGGCAGGGTTATTCATACCGTCGTCGTTGCTCTTGGGCTCCCCCGACAGGTATTTTCCGGAGTCAGAGTCCTCGGCCTTCTTGACGCCACCGGGCATGTTGGGGCCGAAGGTGGGCGCGAAGGAACTCTTGGCTCGGATCTTGTGTCCGTAGAGGTAGAAGAGCACGGGAATGGGCACCAAGAGGGCGGCGATACAGCCCAGGAGGGTGGCGGCCCACTCGATGCCGATTCCGTTGAACAGGTAGGTGGCGAAGAGAGGAAAGCCGGCACCGAAGAGAGAACGCAGGAATGTGTTGGCGGCGATGGCAGAGGCGGCACTGTAATGACCAGGATTAGTATCTATCTATGATTGAAAACAGTCGATGGCGACCGTGGGTGGTAGGCAGGTACTTACAACATGAGGTATGCGTCGACCAGGTAGTTGAGCGACTGAAGGAAAATGGTCAAAAGACCGAAGCCGGAAAGGATACCGGAAGCAGCGGGCACGATCCAGTGGATATCGGAGCGATATCCAGACCAGCCGAACCAGAAGATACCACCGGTGAAGGAGATACCGCCGGCAATGACGATGGGCAGACGCCACTCGGGAATCGGGATACCGTTGTTGGCGGCAAGTTTGCGCTGGTATGATGGCTGCGTGAGGAGCACAGATATACCCGCCAGGAGCTGGCCAATGATCATACCGAAGAAGGCCAAGCCAGACTGGCCGGCGTTGAAGCGATGGACGCCCATGAAGACAAGCGGATAGGCGGTCAAGAAGAGATAGAGCAGGCCGTAGATGAAAGCCATGTAGATCGAGAGCAGAGTCACGATGGGCTCCAAAAAGAGCAGCCACATGGGGCGGGTGAAGTTCTTCTGGATGAGTTCCCGGAAGTCGACCTCGATCTCCTCTTGCTTGGCGTGGATACCCCAGTTCAGGGTGCGGCGGCGCAGCTCGGCAGCCTTCTCGACAAGGACGACGGGAGGATACGTCTCGTTCATGAACAGCAGATCGAGACCGAACGCGAGCCAACCCATAAAGGAGGCAATGTACATGGTCCAGCGCCAGCCAAGGTAAGACTCGACGATAAAACCACCGATGAAGGGAGCCAAGAGCGGGCCGGTGAAAACGGTCATGGAGAAGAGCGTGATAGCGATACCTCGAGTCCGGTTGTCGAACATGTCGGAGAAGACGGCACCGACGATGGTGAGCGGGGAGGCGCCCATAAAACCGGCGAAGAAACGACAGATGAGGAGTGTCTGCAGGTCCTTGGCTACGGCACACGAGATGCTGAAGACGGAGAAGCCGAACATGGCGATGATGAGCGGCAGCCGACGTCCTTTCAGCTCGGACAGGGGCGCCCAGAAGATGGGACCCGTCGCAAATCCGAGGACGAAGAGTGAGACGCCCAGGATACCGACTTCGTTGCTAACACCAAACTCCTTCGCCACGTGGGGCGTCGCAGCTGAAAAGATACTCGAGGCGAAAGCTGCCGTTACTGTTGTATAACCGAGGATCACGGCTGTGAATAACCTGTGGTGATTAATGTTAGCTAGCTGTTCATCGAGAGGAAGTTATTCATTGCGACAAAGAGTCATGACTTACTTTTTCTTCAGGGGCCAGTTCTGGGCGTGGTAGGGATCGTCAGGGCCATCGAACTCGACAACGTACGCCTCACGGTCAGGCAGTTGCGGTGGGAAAGGCTTGCCTCCGCCGAAAGCAGGGAGCGGCTTCTTGGACTCCCGGCTCCTGAGGCTCCGTCCGACGGTGCTGTTGTGCTGGCTCAGCGCCGTGTGTATCCGACTAAGTTCCGTGGGGTGCCTCTCGAGGGGCGTCTCGTGTGATGTGGGAATCCGGCTCATGCTGATGGGACGGCGGGATGCGGCATCGTCGCTCGATGTTGTTATCGACGACGCCGAGGCGACACGTTCGACCTCATTGCTATCTCTGCGTGGTCGCGGACTCCACCCCGACATGGCGTCGCTCTCCGCCCGTATAAGTTCACGATCGACTTCGTCGAAGTTCATCTTTCCCTACGTCGTGCACCGGCGCTTGATGGAAGTTTGGGTGTTGCCTAGGTAGGAATGGAGATTCTGGGTTCCTTTGTGGTTGATGGTTTATTTCTGAATTAATCTGTATCCGGCGAGGGTTTTAAATGTCGCCCCTTTCTTGTCTTGTCTCGCCTTGTCTAGTATGGTACTGTCTTATGAATAAAGGGGTCCCTGGGCCCACACGACACTGGACTGATATCAAGTATTGATATCAAGTCAGGCACAATAGTGGATAATTTATTAGTGGTCTAAAGGACAACAGCTGTTGCCGAGGTCGTGGTAATATACTAGTTAGATCCCTTAGTATATAGAAGATATAGTTCGTATGAAGGGGGAAGTAGATAGGGTTCAGTGGACAAGATGATATGGTGAGTTCAAGACGAGAGAAAAATCTTTTTTATGTATCAAGAAAATACTAGACAACAGGCGCTAGTCTGACTACTACTCTACTACTAATAATATCTAGAACGGACCATGATGAGCTTGATGAGACCGACTACCCTCCGTAGGCCGTCCGAATGACACTAAGTGGCACTCGTCGACGGAGTTGGACTGGCATTTTCGATGACGAAAAGGGTACAAGTACTGATACCTACCTGGTCCTGAGGTGAAGCGTCGGTGGAGACGGGGTGGGGATAAGGGTCGCTATCGAAGCCATTCCCGACCATCCTTTCGATCTTTCGATCTTTTCTTGCCGAGGCGAGGGTCTGGCACCCATGGCATGTACCCGCGGCATGCACAACACGGATAAAAAACTACCGCAAAAGAGTGTTTCGTGGTTAATAATCAGCCCGATCGAAAAGTCTTTTTTTTCTTAAGTCCTAAAGCGAAACTACCCCTGCTAGGTAAGCACCTAAGGTGATTTTTAACCAATGGGTGCCGGAATACCGAGGTATGGCGTCTCTCAATTGTTCTAGACGACCGTTGTCTTTCGACAGCCCGTTTGTCTTGGCAAAATCTTAGGTAACTTCAAATTGAAGTGTCAATACAAGCGAATGCGAAAGTGGGTAGAAAAGTTCGCATTCTGATAACGAGACGGGACAACTGTGTAAACCGTGGCCTCGTTGAAGGGTATTTTTTTCCATTTATATGCGAGAAACATCCAGAATCTTGCGAAGTCGACGTTGCATCTGCTAGAATCGATGATGTAGGTGGATTGACGGGCGATAAAGCGAGGACGGCTGTAAGTTAGGCGCGAATCCCGATGCGGCGGATTTTACCCTTGTCCGTCTACCGGGTATGTGGCTGAGATTTATTCACGGACATTCAAGCTTCCAATCCCGCATAACAGCTTGATCTTGGGCGAATATGCACGCGACCGCTATCTAGTAGCAGCCTAAGGCCACCAAAAAAAAGGTTAGTACAGTGTTTGACTCTTGAGTTTTCGGCTTGAAACCAAGCTTTGACTCTAAATCTAAAGCTCCACCATCACAAAGCTTAAGCAAAAACTTACTAAGTAGTTGCCCACGCACATGGCAGGCCGTTGGAAATTTTCCCGTGTACAGCCGCTCCTTACCGAAGTGGTCGGGTGTCTGTCTAGTCAAATTGCCACTAAGACCAATTGCTCCAATCCCCTATTATCAAAGATCTGCCAATTACATGAAGGGTACGTACATTCGAATAAATCCTGAAATCGATATGTACGATAGTCTCCTAAACGGAAACGAACAACACAAAAGGCAAGCAAGATGAGAATAAAGCCAACCAACAGGAGCTGAACTGCACAGCGGAGAGGGGCAGAATTTCCTACGTACCGATACATTTTGAGCCGCCTTCGAGAAATGCGAGCGGCCCCTCACCAACCCCACTATGACCCACTGGCGCGTTATTGCGTCAAGGTTTGTAAGCACAGAAAGAGTCGATAGAACCCGAATCTCTGATAACCCAACAATAACTTTGTGTGCCTGACCTGGGCCACCCGCTTGACTCGGCCAAATCCGAGGCAACAGTACATTTCATGAAAAGTTTCTCTCACACGTTACATAACGTCAAGTTCTCAGTCAGACGCTTTATATAACTTTTTATAACAATAGATAGTGATAACTAATCTTATTTCAAGTCCGGCGTCTTCAACGGACACAAATCCGTTAAACTCCATGTGTAGGCCGGAGGTTTGGTTTAGATATTTTGAACCATTGGAACACTCGGCGTCGACGTCAGTTTGACGGCAAGCTGCATTAGGCTATGCTCTTCCTTCTGAGATCTGACACCCTGCCAATGCACACAATATCTATATAGGTATGTGTATGTATATCTCGACATCATCAATGTCTATCAACGGATTTTGTAGCATGTATCTTTGCATAACTCGATCGAAGACCTGGTGCAAGCACATCATCAACGAGGGAGTGTTATTTGACACTGGCGTTCATTACTATCACGTGCAATAGGTAGTGGTGGCACTACTTGTACTCATCTCTTTACTATTAATAATGATAAGCGACACTCTCGACAACGCTTACACTGTGGCTCGGAGTTACTGATACCGCCGTATGCGAACCTTGTCTAGACTCCAGTGCTCCGTCTGAGTCTGAAGGTTGAAGTTTTCGCACAGAACGTTGACTTATTTAAGTTAGTGGGGCCCACAGACACATGATAACCACATGGTGCAAGCATATCCGGACCATCTTTGAACCAATGAGTTGCGGACAACCGTGGCTAGAATAACTAGCACGCCAAGTTGTCAGTAGACTTGGGCTTCAAATTTGATGCCCACAGGTATCATAAACAAATGAAGAGGATTGCTAGCACTTATTACTTGAAGCAACTAATTACCTAAACTCATAACAAGTATTTTAGGGAACCACAGCAACTGCCCTGCAAATTTTCACATGGTTTGTTTATGTTTGAGGAATAAGGTAGGGCTGCAAGCGTGACACTTAGGTACACCAACTCTTAATGATCTTTTATTAGGCTAGGTTAAAATAAGAATCAGGATATTGATCGATTCATCTCACGCCCCAGCCGTGCTCGAGTAAGCCAGTAGCTTGCTCGAGGCTCAAGCCCACCGTCTCGGGATATATCCCCCAGATGGCGACCCACCCCACGGCGCAGACCACACTGTACAATACGAAGGTCCAAGTGGCACTCAATGCGTCCATTAGAGGCAAGAAGGTCAAGCCGACGATGAAGTTGGCCAGCCAGTTCGTAGACGTAGCCACCCCGCTGCCGATAGACCGCACGTTGAGCGGGAAGAGCTCGCTCTGCATCCAGGGGACGTTCCCGAGCCCTATCGCGTACGCGGCTACGTAGAGCATGATGTCGATAAGGATGAAGACGGCCGCGCCCTGGGTGAGCACGGGGTCGTCTCGTACCACCACCACGGACGATGACGTGGAGCTCGTGGCGCTGAAGCCGTAGGCTGTCGCGAGGAGCCCCAACGCCATGAACGGGATGGAGTAAAGCAAGATCCGTCGTCGGCCTATCCTGTCAATGAGAAGGAGCGCCGCGACTGTGAATATGAAATTTGTAGCTGCCACGGTTAACGAGGTCAACGTGGGCTCGGTAAAGCCAAGCATGAGGAATATCGTTGCAGAGAAGTACATCAGCGAGTTCTAGTAAGGTTAGCAAAACAAACACACGTCAAAATAGACATTACCAGGCAGGGCATGATGCCACTGTGAGTGAATACGTACGAAGCCACATAATTGTTGCAACCCTTGTAGTAGACAAGCAATAGTGAGAGCTCTCCGGTTCTTGGGCACGAATAGCAATTCACGCCAACCCACAAGCAAGCTACGACGGCCGCCGTTCTTACCGTTGCCACTACCATTGCCGTTTCCATTCCGGCTAAGGCCTGTGCTTTCTTCTTCCTCTCGCACCTCGATCTCGATGTCCTTCAACACGGTATCGACCATCCGGATGGCGACGGGGTCCGAGCCCGAGGTCTTCCGGATGATGGCCCGCGCCTCGTCCGACCGCCCGGCCTTGACGAGCCACCGCGGCGTCTCCGGCATGAAGAACAGCAGCACGCACTGGAGGACGGCGGGGACGGCGCCGAGACCGACCAGCAGCCTCCACCCGGTGGTCGGGTCGCCATTCTCTGTGAATATCCAGCCGAGCACGTACGCGACCACCTGGCCCGTCGTGATGGACAGCACATTCATCGTCACGACCATGCCGCGGTGCGAGGCCGGCGCCAGCTCCGCAAGATAGAGCGGGGTGACGAAGCTCGCGGCGCCGATGGCTAGGCCCACGATCGAGCGGCCGAGGACCATGTACGGCACCGTGGTGCTGAGGGCTTGGGAAAGCGCCCCGAGCACGAAGAGTATGTCGGCGACGAGTATGACGGGTTTCCGTCCGAGACGATCGGCGAGGATGGACGATAGCGGCGATGCGAATAGGGCGAAGAGGGACGTCGAGGACGTGATTATGGATTTGTCGAGGGAGGTCAGTTCGCGGTCCGAGAGTGACGTGCCTATGGAGACGAGGGTTGCCGATATGACTCCTGTGTCATCTTATTTCCTGGGACGTTAGCTAGGTAATCGTTAAAAGGTCAAAGGTGTAGTTAAGAGAAAGGGAGGGCGTACAGCCAAATAAGAGACCACTAATCCCGGCAGATAGCGTCAATAACCAGACAAAATACCCGAGTCGACCGACCTGGTTCTTGTCGCCATCATCTCCCCCTCCTATCGACTCGTGCTCGTCCTCCTGGGGGTTGTCGAAATCGTCATCGTATTCGTCCTGCTGCTGTGCGAGCAGCGGTGCACCCGCCTGGCTAGCCATATCGCTTCTCCGCTGGCTGTCTTGTTCTCCCCCAAATTGGGATTATACACAGAGTCAGAAGTACACTATTTCAGAACCACACAGACATAGCATTATATTGGAGTGCACCGCTGGAATCACAGCCAGCGGTCGGCTGTTAGTAGGTATGTATGCTGTGTATGTCTATAAGTGTTGCGGATCTGAGGTTGTTGAAAGCGGGTCCGGTGATCTACGTGCTCTGGGCTTGGCTTCAGCCACCAAAGGAGTCAGATCACTTTGTGATGACTGTGTACACATCGCCACCACCCTACCATTGTCACCTCCTACAAGTATGGTTCTAAAATGTAGGTGTTCTATACTTTAAGTTAGTTTTAGTGAGTCTCGATTTTCTTTCTAAGATATTGGCTAAAGAACAAGCTGCAGACAGAAGTAGTGGCAACTGGACGTAGTTCAAGGGGCAAGCGAGACGATATCATATTAGTGTAATAATACTATCTAAGCATGAATTTTCTAGTCTTACTATCCAAGTAGTACTGGATTAGACCCCTACTCTCGGGTCATCAAAGGTATCCCCAGGCGGCGGCCCATGCAATTGCGACGGCAATAAGTAGCAAAAATGCTTCAGCGGCTGGGAAACTAGAAAACCCAAAGCCAGACCTCGGTACATGATGCTTAACCAAGTGCGCGATCTCCCCTTCTTGCGTTCTTGCCCCCTTAACCCCGACATCCGCGGGTCTTTTGGTCGTGGGATTGTCCATGCGTATATCTGGCGTCGTGATGTTTATTTTGAGTGAGCTTGATAAGGAGCTAGGTTTATTTTGGCGATTCGTAGGATAAACTTTCGAGGAAGACATTGGTTCGGGCGGATAGGAGCCGCTGCCTGGCAATCTATAGGATGGGAAAATATACCCTAAGTCTTCAGGGAGAGCATTCTTCGTCTCAAGATAGCACAGGTTTTCTTCGCAACGGTGGATATCTGAAGCAGAGTAGACCTTGGGGTAGCAAGCCGTATTTGAAGGATAACATGTAACCTAAAATTACCAATCAGCTCGAACACATGCTGGAGAAGAGGATGCTCGTGAATGTTTGTGAATCGGGGGTTGCGTGGCGTACCGGCCTGTTAGATACTTGGTAGTTGCCTTGCATTCCGCGAGTATACGTCCATTCTGTCCTCGCCTCGCCCCGTCGTTTTGTCTCATCTAATTTACCGTTCTCCGTATTCTCTACGAGCTCTCCGCGCGCATGGCACACTGGTGCATCTGATCTCAAAAGCTCGGAGCTTGGTCTTAATAATCGTATTTCTGGTCTTTCGGCCGTGGTAGTTTGATCGTCGCCTTCGTCTAGCTTGGTACCTCCAAGGAGAGGACCCCCGCTATGGTTTCTGGTTCCCTAAACGGAAAACTTCATTAAACAGAGTCTGAGCTGTAGAAACTGAGTTGTATTATAAAACTTACATATATTGCCGCAAAGATAATGCCCCTAACTACCAGAGTAATGACGACGATGGCGAACGTGACAAGGACCGTCCACCGCACCTAGGATGGAAGCCGTTTGAATAGACACCATCGATGCGGGTCACACCGGGCTCCCCACGTGCTCTTGTCGATGTCCCATTCACCCCTCTGGTGGTAAATACATTGCGATTTATGGGAATCACTATGATTGTCCCTTCTCCTCTGGGAGCGATCTTCTCTATGTATGGTTGAGTACCGCGGCCGCTTTAACTCCCCCTTAGTGGAAGTATCATCTTGAACAGCCGGCATTGTTGATGATCCAGAAGAGACAAGAAACACGCAATGAGCATTGTTATGGGGTAGACCTTGAGAATACTGAGTGATATATCGATATATCCATGCCTCGATTCGATAGTTTAGGTTATATAGATAGAGCGGGTTGGTTAGGAGAAGGCTCTCGTCGTTATCTTTCCCTTAGAATTGATGTGTTTTGGAGGGGTTCGGGACACTTAAAAGCGAAGGGTGCCCTTGCGTCACCATTTCTTGCAGCAAACGTTTTGTTTCTTATTTAGAAAGTGCGACGAATCATTTTTGTCTCAAGCTTCTCTATTACTAGCCTAGTCTCATAAGTAAGCCCAACTTGGATCTCGAGGTTCACTGGAAGTGGCATATAAACGAGTCTAGGTACACTTTATAGGTATATAGTCATTTCTGGCAACTCGGCAAACTATCATGACCGTTGCAACGCTCGTTGTACTCTTCTAAGGTGTGGTCTGGAGTACTTCGATATAGATAATGCTGAACGGCTCCCACACCGCCTAGTTCAAGTACTTGCCCCATCTTCTAAAGTAGTACCACCTGTAAAGCTTATACCAACTGATATGTATAAGGTTTTAGTATATGATATGGGCTAGCTGTTGGTATAATATTGTCTGCCGCGATAATTTGTGAGGGAAGATACTTGACTTTTCCGATAGAAGTTGGACAGCTGAGGCGTGGAGCACGGATTTAACAACCATCAAACCAATAAATGCGCTGGTTATGTTGTCCACAGCAGATAAAGATAGCACAAGGTCAGGTGATTTGGTGCATAATATACTATAAACATGAAGGATGGCCACGAGATCCAAACCATATGAGCTGGTTGGTGTACGATACCGGGTGGGTATACGGTAGGTAGCAGAGCATGTGTGTATTTACCTAAGGCTAACACACATTCCGAAATTACCCAATATGGTAATTTGTTATAGAGCTACAGCATCTCAACATGCTGATTGGGTCTTGGTGTGCGCTAGGTACTCATGCTAAGTAATTAAACTGAAAATGGAATAGCTCAGGTCAGATTCCCGGCATCATAGCTTATCTGATACTATGTACATAGGTACCTACATTCTTAACTTAGTATCCTGACTATGAGCACCTTGGTAGGGGCCATATCCCATCACATATTCGCTACTTATGGTACCTAGCTGACACCTAGACTGCCAACAGGTAGGAGGTACACAGCCGAAGCACCCCGACCTTAAACCCTATCTGCTTTCTTCGGACCATAACAACTCAGCACACCTTCTCTCTTCTGTCCACAACGTCGATAGATCTCTTTTACCAAATAGGACCGGTGTAGACATATTTCTTGTCATATCTCTAAAAATAAACCGCACTGCAAAGTTCTCGGTTCAGTATTCTGTCGATACGAACGATTTCTTTTCGCAGCCACTGGCGATAGACAACCACCCAACAAGTCACACATTATTCATAGCTCTCCAGCAATTTTCTTGCCATTTTAAGTTGCCAAAGCGCAAAGCCCTACATACAATCATCCATTGTCACGATAGCCTTCGAAATGGCTGCTCCAGATGCTGGACAGCACCCACTGGCGGGGGCGAGTAGACTGGCTCGCCAGTCTCCCCAACCACAGTCGAAGCGAGACAAGAAACGACAAGCCCTGACCGATCGCCTGAGTGCGCTTTCCGAGCAGTTTTCTCGCGACAAAGACAAGCACTACCGAGAAGAGCTCCAGAAGATTCAACTCGACATTAGCCTAGTTTCCCGTGTCGACCCTTATGCCGACCGCCCGCTCGATGAGATCGACCGAGAACGAAGAGAAAGAGACCTCTCCCAAACTGCGAACGGAACCAGCAGCAATTCGAATGGCCCGCACAGAAGCCTCTTAGAGATGGCTGGACCTACATTTCAAGAATGGATTCGCAACATCGAGGATCTCCTAGAAACTCGTGATTATGATATGACGGCTCAAAAGGTAAGGCCCTGTCTCCTACGGCCTCAACCCTCGCCTTTGCCGCACAATTCTCTGACATGTAACTAGTACGACTACGACCGAAAGATGCAAGATTACCACAATACCCACGCCTATAGAATCGAAGTTGCCAAGCGAGAGCACAAGGCGCTCTCGGATACCCTCAAAGATAGACTCATTAATACCATTTTATCGAGGAAGTATCGACTCACTAAAGAGAAAGAGGCGATCGATATTTCCGACAGCTCGGCATTGCTGTTGCATCCCAGCCAGTTTAGCCTGAACAACCCATCTAGTCCTGGTGGTCCTCATGGAAAGCGAAACACCAGACTGCGTCGTGAGATGGAGGAGATGCCTGGGTACTCCGACAGCAAGAAGAGGAAGCGGAACGCCGATGACGATGGATCGCCCGCCCCTGGTCGCCGGGGTGACACATCTAATGCGACGCCTTTCTGGCAAAGTGATCGACTGAAGAGCATGCGCCGGGGTACAGGCCCTGTATACAGCATTGACAAACTCTTCACCGACAAGGAGCTGTCTATGACATACAACGCGGCTGCACTTGCGTCGCACAAACATCTTCTGACACGCCGCGATGTGCAAGGCAATATACTCCCTTCACCTGAAGAGAGTGACACTAGCAACGGAGATGCCAACGAGGATGACGAAGAAGCTTCGGCAGTAACCATGGAACGACAACCATCGCATGCTACGCGCAGCACAAGAGGAGGCCAGCACAACTTCTATGATGACAAGATGCTTGGAATAGAAGGATTGGCGAACTTTGAGCTTCCAGGGAACCTGAACAAGCTGGCTGCTCAAGAGCCCAAGATGCCGCCATTGATTCAATCACAATACTCCAAGGCTTATGTCAAATCAGAGTCGAACACTCCAGCAAGCTTGTCACTGGAAGATACACAACACGACCTGACGATCATAACCGTACTGAAGAACGTTCAGAACAAAAACGGCAGAGGTTCCAATCTGGATCTCGAAAACGGCGGACGTCGTCTACTCGAGACGATGTCGATCCCTCAAAGAAGAAGCAAAAATGTCACGTATGTGCAGCGAGTCAGACCTTCCGCGGAGGCACTCGCAGATTCTCTTGGTGTCCCTTCGACGCTGAAAGACGAGCAAACGGGAACTCTAGCACCAACGAGCGCGCCCGCGAACTCGTCTGTTGGAGTGCCTATGAGCCGCCAGAGCAGTCTCGGTGGGGTCAGTATGAGCCGGACGGGCAGCAGTCGGGGACGGAAGTGAGGAGTTTCGGTTCGGCGTGTTTGTGCTGGGCTAGCAAAGCCGTTTCTTAGGAGTTTGGAGATGGCGTCTGAGGAGTGGACTGGTGGGCATTTTAACCGTCATACCCCTGCTACCGATTAGGAGCAGCCGCGATATTGATCGATATGATCTTCTGAGGACATCAACTAGGTGTTATATTTTTGCCTTCATTATGGTCGTCAACATTTTACGGTAGCTAAGGGTAGCTAAAGCGTTTGTGTTTTTTCCTGAATTTTTATTGCATAAAAGCTAGAAATATGAAATTGCATGCTCTTGAACGTGCCTCTATCTGTCAAAACCAAACCTCTAACAGTACAATGAGTTTGTTGTTAAACATGGCGCCTTGCTATACAGGGATCCTCAAACAACAATGCCGCTCGCCTTTCCCTCTGCCTGTACCTTTCCCCGCGCCTTTTCCGATTCCTTGATCCTCACGAAAAGGTCCAGAAATGACTCGACGTCCTGAGCTCCATCGAGCTGCTGCCCCTGTACTGTGAAGTTAGGGACACCCATCAAGCCCCTCACTCTAGCGGCGCGGTCCTCTGCGTCGACCTCCTGCCCGCCGTCGCCATTGTCCAGCCACGCCAGCATCGCCGCGCGGTCCAACCCTACGCTCTCGGCCACGTCGGCCAGGTCCTTGTGGCTGGTTATGTCGGCCGTGCCCTCGAAGTAGGCGTAGAAGAGCGCGGCTACGAAAGCGTTATGGGCTTTGGGGTTGGGCACATTGTCGGGGATGTCCGTCTCAGTGTCAGTGTCGGTGTTGGTATTAGAGTGCTTCTTGCTGAAGAGGATGGCGCGGTGAGCAGACCGCGTGTTCCCGATCTTCCCCTCTTGGCTGATGGCTATCCCCTCCTGACGGCCCATGCCCACGAGGCGGTCCTGCAGTTTCTTAACTACGGCGTCCAGGTCCTCGGAGTCGGAAGATCTGGATGAGGCGACTTTTTGCCTTAGACGCTCTGAGATCGATATCCCTGGCACCGGCGCTGTTGCATCCAGGTAGTATGCCTTCCAGTTCACCGTGAAGGTGTCGTTGCGCCCGCCTGGATATGTGGCTCTGTAGAGCGATATTGCCTTGTCTAGGCGCTTCTTGCCGATGTAGCACTGATGGTTTGAATTAGTTTTTAAGACCTGAGTTTGCTCTGAAAATGGACAGAGGGAATAGCGGTGTTTGTGTGAATGAGAGCTTACCCAGATGCAGACGGGGTCGGAGACGATATCGATTATGAAGTTCGTCATTGTGATAGATTCTGCTGCCGTTTAATACTTGTTTCTTTCTATATTCTTTTGGTCTACATGAACTATTAGCACTGGAATCGCTACTTTATATGTTCATTTGTTTGCGACAGGGACGAAACCGTGTGTCACTCGAGCGGAGCGCCACTGTCTACGCATAGAGCTGACAAAAGGCGGAATTCCGCCTGGCTACTTCGTTGACGGGACAGTCCTAGGTTTGCGCGTATCATAAATGTAATTAAGACTTAGAAGATCGGATGACCATATTGCATTAATTTATATACCTTCATGTGAATGCTATTTGAAACAATGCTAAACTCCACCCTATGCGTATCGGAGCAAAATTGTTCAAGGTCCAAAAACAAGAGCGCGTACTTCAATGCTCTCTCTGCCTTCAGCGTCTGGCGGCGTCAGAGGGTGCTCAAAGGCAGTATGCGGCACGCGTCCGCCCTGAACGGTCGTGCCCTCCTTTACGGCCTCGCTGTCGAAGCACTCTAGCAGGAGACGCTCATCCCCGATCATACCACTGAGGTAATGCCACTTCTGGCCCGGATTATGGGCGACGGCGGCGGTTTGGCCGATATACCCGTGTGGGTAGCGGTGCTCGACAGGGATGAGGTCCTTCTGCTCCACAGTGTGGCTCGACGCAAACGCTAGGGGCATAGCCTCGATGGGCTTCTTGTTCAGGGGCCGCCAGACGTTGACGATGCGGAAGCGGCCCTGCAGGAGCTTCTCTGCGTCGTCGCCCATGTGCGTGCGCACGCGCTTCTCGGCCGACCACTGCGTCTGGTCGATGTGCGTGACCTGAACCGCCTTGCGCGGGGCGTCGGGGTTTGCGCGACGGACCGTGTGGTCGAAGAGGAAGATGCGGTTGCTGCCCGGGATGTGATCCAAGAGCAGCTTTTCTACTTCTGGGTAGTAGTTCGCCTTGATAGACTCGTCGTCTGCGAAGTCCTTCTCCGCGGACTCGGGCACGCCTTGGATGATCTGGAAGGCGTCGCGATCTAGAGTGTATTCAGACTCGTGACCTCGCACGTCGTGTATCTGGACCTCGTGGGACTCCCTTTCGAGATTGTTCTGTGGCTGTCCTGCCGGCGGCTTGTCCGTGTAGTTGAAGGCTACTTGTCCGTCCGGTGGAGGGCGGGAGAAGTTTAGCTTTGCGGCTACGGGCCCGTGAGCTACGGCAAGGGGTGCTGCGACGGCCATTATGAAGTGGGGTAAAAAGTGTTGTTTGTATGTCTTATATGATATCAGAACCGCAACAAAAGTGACGTCCTCACTTTTTAAATCAGCTGTCTTATGGGTAGATACTCTGAGTTGTACTAGCTTTATGCTGCCATCACTTAACTAGTCGACAAAGGAGGTTTATATATATGCGACCGAACCGCAATTCCGCAATTCAGCGTTTGTAATCAAATCCTCATTTCAAAGCAAATAGAATCATGGGGAGGTGTCGGAGTTTGGAGTTCCTTCGTGATTGGTGAAGGCACCGATCACGCCATTGGACAAGAGGTTGCATACAGTGCACCATGTATGGGAGACTGTCACGTTTTGGAAATATCGTTTATTCATCTGAACAGTTTCTGGGTTGCAGATGTCCTTTAAAGGGTGCATTTCCTGCCGATTCTGAAACCAACCTTTCTAGACCAATAGGTTTGAGTCAGGAACGGGTCATACACACGTGTCTTGCACGCCCTTAATGATTAACTGCTGGCCCATTTGTCACACTGCTATTGTACGTACTCATCTCCCTTAAGGTACATACCCTGTACTATATGAGAATCTTCAAACTGGGGAGACGGCTTGTCCTTGAGATCTTGCGGAGGGGCTTTTGGTAATGTGTTTACTGCGGGGAAAATAATACCTAGAGGCTAGGTACCTTGACTAATGGGCAAGCTAACATAATATGTTGTAATGCCTGTATACCTACCATCTCTTGACGGGAACACGGGCGGACCACTAATACAGATTATTCTAACTGGGTATATCTTAGGGATGTAGACGGGTTAAAAATTGTGCTGCCGAGGATGTGATATATCTTTTCTGTAAGGCTGGCACAGTAGCATACAGTGAGCAACGTCAAGACTTGTCGATCGCATACTGTGCTAGATCCCAGCATCAATCATCAATGGTCGCTGAAGAAAGAGAAGCCTGGAACTATTTCTATTTGAGCCGCATTGACACGTGCTGCAAATAATACCAGTATGACAGAAGACAGGTATATACACTGTTTCAAGGTTTGAATGATGCCCGAGCCAACTCTCTGAGCCTTTGTCGTCAGAGTGAGCCAGTGCTGGAGGTACCTGGTATCCACGGCATTTCTAGAGCTAACCACATGTACTGCTTAACTGGCCCACAAATAGTGACTTTCACTTTGCCGCAGAACGCTAGCCTAAAGGTAGTATCAAAGTAAACAAACCGCCTTTTGGGTTGCTGGCTGTGACATCCCACCTTCGAAACCTCAACACATAGGGCCTAGGTAGCACCGTCCTTCAATTCACATCACCCTACACGTCCCTTACACATTGCTATATGCTTAGGAAATTTCGGAGATCTCATGCGCGCTGTTCATACATGTTTACCGAACTGGCATAATTGCAGACCGCACAGCGCGCCACTGTTGCCGTTGCCGTTGCCGTTGCCATCACTATTGCTGCAATGTCCGATATCGACTATTTCCTCGACATGCCCTCGTCTCCGGACCCGCTGGCAGACGATGTCCCAAGCTTCCCGAGCTCGACACGGCCCGCCTCGCGGCGCATCACCGAGTCGCGACCGGGCGTATCTTCCCCCTCTAAACTACAGAGTAATGCCCGAAGAAGTTCACGGTCCCAATCACCGAGAAAGCGAACATTTGAACTCGATGTCGGCAACAGTCGCTCGCCTCAGCGGATACGCGTCACAGTCGAGGCTGAAGAACATTTGAAGCGAGCTAATGTCAATCGAAAGCTCTTCCCCCCATCCTCGCCGACACGAAGTGCACGTCGACACGAGACTGTCACCACTACCACAACTACTGTGCCATTGAATGATGAAGTTGGGCCGTTGGAGGGGGGTGCTAGCACTCCGCGAAAGCGTGGTAGGCCGCGCCGCACTAGCAATGGGACGCCTATGCCACAGAGCCGCAAGAGAGCTGGCACTCCTATACACAGAACAGCTAAACAGGCCCGACAAGAATACGAATCATCAGAGGCCGGTCTACCAAGCGACGCACCGACCGATGTCGGTGGCGATGAGACCCCCAAGCCAAAGGCGCGGCTACGGAAGACCCCTAGAAAGTCTTCGACTATTGCCGCTGTCCCTTCCTCGCAGATATCAAGTACGGCAACTGGGAGGAAACGTGGACGGCCTCGAAAAAATCCTATTAAGCAGCCAGCTAGTGTGAACGTCAGAAATGACACAACCGGTGTTGCGTCAAGTGTTCTAGCTTCAGACTCTGATGCGCAACATAATTCTGGTGGTACCGCCGCTACCGCATTGGACGACTCCCCTATATGGAATAGTCGTACCTCGTCTCTATTACATCCAAGTCATTCTCAAGAACCGCCGAGCGCACACAGAATGTCGCACTCGCCCATGCCCTCAGATGGAGAACACCCCGAGAATGATGCTGGCACAATGAGCGAAGACTACCAAGCTAATGAAGCACAAAGTGATCTTCAATCTGAAGATGACAACGATGGGATGAGGTTTAACCGACAAGACACTGTAGCTGACGCCTCTGACTTCAGCATGATCGCTGTGGAATCTTTGCCCTCATTTCAAGCGTCGTTCCACGCATCTTTCCATGCTGACAACGGCGAATCAGCTGAGGAACCTTATGAAATGGGGGAGGAAACAAGCCAGATTATCAGTAAGACGCTTGATTCGCTACGACGAAGTCTACGGTCCGAGACGGTAAGCCCTTCGAATACTATAGAACCTGACCGGGGCACGGGAAGAGAGGAAGACGAAGACGAAATACTGCATCAATCAACAATGGCGACGAGTAACAATGGCGAGCGGGGTTTGTCAAGAAGTCCAAGGAGACCAAAAGCAGTACCGCTCAGCCGTCAGGTCTTTGTTGGTAGAGGAAATGTCAACGACTCTTTCTCTAGTATTCCGGACAGTATCCTTCAGGCAGCCACGCCCGGCCGATTACCCACGACCCAGACCACGGTTGAGTCCCATGCGGGGGATGATGGATACGATGATTCCTTCTCTGAAATCCCAGAGGCTGTGCTGACCGCTGCGACTCCCAAGCGGGCGAGAGATTTGGAAAAAACGATTCACGAGTCGCTAGAGAACGGGGAACTCCATCAGAACGCCCGGTCAGTGGCCCGGAGACCTAGTGCAGATTATGGGTCAAACAGGCTCCCCACACCGGAAGAAACTTCGTCTTCAAATGCTGGATCCAAAAAGGGACACGAAGAAGAAACAGCAGCTATATCGAGGCCCCGTGAATCGAGCCCGCCTGATCACACGGATGTTCCTTCATCGCCACCTATCAGAAACCGACCTCGTGCTCTGGATTTTGGACAATCTAATATTCAACAAGAGTTGAATCTTGTACAAGGGCATCCGTCTCTTTCACCACCACGACAACAGCCTGCTAAGCTACCACAAAACCAACATCAAACTTTAGAGGCCCCTCCCACGAACGTACGACCGTCACTTTCTCCAATCGTGAGAGTCGGCCGTACTCTGCAAAATGTTATGTCAGATAATTCATCTCCGGAGGTACGCGAAGGGAATTTAGGAAGTCCGTTTAGGGGCCCTGCGAACAATGAACACATCCATCAATCCTCTCTGGCCAGGTCACCTTCCCCTTCCATCCGGAGCCAGGGAGCACTTGAGAACACGCAAATTTCTGCCTCTCCTACACGACTGGATCGAAGTCTGAGGTCTAATCTGGATCGGAATTCCGGTTTTTTTTCGCGGAGCACTGCAGTTGCCGACGATCCTTTCAGTTCGAAAAATGGTACCTTTTCTAATGCAAGAGATTTTCAGGAGCCTGCGAATAGTAAACTACCGGAAAACAACGCGCCATTTGTGAGCAGCTCTGATGCAATAGCTGGACCGAGTAACGGTGAAGTCAGTCGGGTCACCTATGGCCATAGCTCTCAACAAACCAGGTACCAGCAGCCGCCTGTCCAATCTGTGAGCTCTCGAGGTCAGACTACATCCGGAACACAGGGAATGGGTGCTAGCCATCTTGCTACTGCTCATGATGCAGGTCTGGATCTCCAGGAAGAGGGTGGCCGAGATGATGAATCTCTTCAAGACTTGAATCAGGACTTTGATAATGGGTCGGCGGAAGAGTACGATGATGATCTCGATATCTGGGATATCGAAGCATCTCGCACCTCACCTACCAAGCCAGAACTACCACATGCCGCACTAAGACCACTAGAATCGGATGTACCTCCACCTCGACGGAGTAAGATTCCAAGCCCCTGGAGAAAAACCGCCCGAAGGCTCATCTACAAGGATCAAATTGCGAGCTCGTCCCAAATAGAAGTTGAAGAGGGTTCACAGAGTGAAGTTGAGCAGGAACCCCCTGTTAGGCCTAGGCAGCAACTACAGGCGGCACGTGTTCAATCATCTACCCAAAGTCGATTACCAGAACCGCCACGAGAGCATACGATGCAGGCGCAGCCACGTAGACCGAGACATACATCTTCACCAAACCCTAGTCAGCACAGTGATGAAGAGTATGTGGGGCCTGAGGGCCCTGAAGAATTGGAGGATATGATGGACTACGAGGAATCCGAAGGGACCCCCGAGCTTGGCTCAACGCATGACGAGGAACGTGAGACGCAAGCTAGACCTAAAGACGCTCAGACGCCAGTAGGTGGTGACTCTGCCATGGACATGACGGAATATTCTATGGTGGGGCAACAGGAGAAATCCGCCTCGAAGGCACAGAATAAACCAACCTCGGCTAAATCAAGATTCTTTGGCAAATTTGACCTCTTATCCTTCTTTTCATCACCTGCAGCCTTGCCCACCAAGACGCCGCCCGAAGCCAACACGCCTCGGCCTATCAATAAACCTGGAATCTCCCAACCGGCCTTGGAAACGAGGGAAACGGGACAGACAGCCCCCAAAGAACCGCCGAAGGCGCTTTGGTCTACCGGATTATTCCCACCTGTCCCGCAGAAAGATTTTCAACCAAGTCCAGAGCGAAGAAGAAATCTGTTCTCGCCCGGTCAAGCCTTGCAATCTAATGACACAGTAGCCGATACTTACGAGCCTTCAACATCAGTTTCGCCTTCACCTTCGCCCTCACCTTCTCATCCAGCCTCAGGAGCCCCATCTACCCCTGAGCGTCAAGTCTTCCCCTCAATCCAACAAAAGAGGGATTTCACACCACGACCGGGGCAATCAAGGGGCTCACTATTCTCGCGAAGCCAGGCAAGCTCCTCAGCTATTCAGAGTGAAGTGAACGAGAATAGTCCTCAGGATTTGGGCGACGAGCATGACGACTCTGCATTAACCGAGGGCTCTGAGTACGAACGTGTACCACCTCGTGAGAAACCCTCCCAATGGGATCGGAATCTATCTCCCACCAAATCCTGCTTCCGCTCACCGCTGAAGCCAACCACCCCAGGACGTATTGTGTCTTTTGGGGATGAGGACTCGTCACCCCTGGCTCAGACGCGAGCGCGTATCGGCTTACGAAACGGTACCAACGGCTCGAATATTATTTCGCAGGGCCCTCCTCTTCGGCCCAATTTCGAGGGTAAGGAGAATCAGTCGAATTTCCATCTCCAGCAGAACAAAGGTACATTAGCCAACACTACTACTACAGGCAAATATAACACGGAACGACCGGCACTCTCTCGCTCAAGTCAGCCAAGTGCCTTCGCCACCGCAAAGAATAACATTACACTCTCTCAGACAACGTGGTCTAAACAACACTGGGCTCGCTTCGACGAGATCCTGCAGCTGCGTCGCTACGACCCCCTACGGTTCCAGCAACTATGCGCCCTCCCACCCCGCGACCAGCGCCGCTCAGCTGTGCTTCTAGGAAAGGAGGTCTCGGCCCAGAATGCCAAGTTGGTGCTGGAACCCTGGCACCTTGACGTTGTCGAGGCATTCAAACTCGAAGTCGGCGGCTGGGACGAACGCGTCCTTGCTAGGCGGTTATTTGCTCTCATCATTGGCGAGCAGAAGAGACGGGCTGCTAAGACGAACAGAAATACGAATGCCACTGCTGCCGTTGGCAGTGTGTACTGATTCCCTTTGGCGTACTGGCATGAAATTGGAGGCATGTGTAATGCATCTACATATTGGTCTGAAAAGACCTGTTATTGTCTGTTGTATATACAACGCCGTACAGGGCTATCCCTATATGTCTGTCTATACACAGCTCACGATTACGATCCGGTTTGATTCAGTGTTAGATTAGTTCCGGTTCAGTTATTCTGCAGTACGAGACGCAAGACAGGGGCAAAGTACATTTTCCCTTCTCTTGTTCGGGGGGAGGGAGTCTAGGTTAGATGGTCTTCACTTGACTACTATTTGGCCATTCGTTTGGCT
>Ga0247782_1000102_pt1 | contig 116731 bp, 96 predicted proteins | sample UWRJL019104C5_FD_179928 | JGI IMG/M metagenome (GOLD analysis project Ga0247782, IMG submission 179928) | Plant litter microbial communities from Arlington Agricultural Research Station in Wisconsin, United States - UWRJ-L019-104C-5 | ecosystem: Environmental > Terrestrial > Plant litter >... | reverse complement strand
TTCCCTTCCCCTCCTCTATGCTCTATTTTACCTACCTACTCCTCATTACGCATTACTTATTACTTAATACCTATTGCCTTTTACCTATAATCCATTAGACACACTAATGCGAAAGAGAACTAGCACGCAGACAACTATGTCTTGTCGAAATATCCGTACCCCTTGCCCTATCCCTCATTTGGCCTACCGGTATATTGGAGCAGGCATGGCTGCGGCTCAGGCACCTGCGCACTGTTGCGCTTGTACAACTCCAGAACTCCTGACAGCTCCTCAGAGTACGCCACCCAAGAAACTCGGACAACACAACACCGCCAGCTATCTCGAGAAAGCAACGCATATTGTCATACAATTCTTTTTCCGCCGGGGGTGGCAGTGGGCCGGAGTGTTAGGCTTCAACGATGCATCGGAGTGGCAATCAAAGAAAGCGTCATCCCCAGGAAGCTGCGTCCCGGATGTGAGTCGGGTGTACCCCCTTTTCCGTCGAACATACAGACACACATACAGACACACATACAGACATACATACGGACATACATACAGACAACACGGACAATCCATGGTTGAAATTTCTTCCCTCCTCCCTTCGTCTTGACGTTCGTTTACCGCCTTGCTATTCTGACGACGAGAAAGCCCTGGGCGTGGTAGCATCGCTACACCTCTTTAAGGTCCCCCGGTTTCAAAAGCGAGAAGTAAGCAGCCTCACACTATCGTACATGTGGCATAGACCGTTCTCGCCAGGTCGACGTCGTGTTTTTTCCTCTTGCTTTGCTATCTAGGCAGCTAGCTATTAAAAGGCCACAGCCGCGCCCCTAGTTTTCTGCTCCTAGGACTCACCAACTCCCTGTTGTTGTTGTTGTTGCTTCCCTTCGAGCTTCATCGTCTCTACAACCACCTTCTTGCTACCTCCCCCGGTTCCAACCTTTGCTTATACTGGCAGCCTGCTTGAAGCCTCTGCCTAGTCTTGGTGTTTTGAGCTCTTTGTGGTGTCAACTCTCCGTTCAGCGCTTTCTATCATTTAGTCAGAATCGTCAGTTTATATTTATACATACACGCTTTCGTCTTTCATCCGATAGGACATCGTCACTCCGCTAAAAAAGGTCGACCATCATCACTCTTGCATTTCACCCACGTCCCACCCACGTCTAATCCTTGTCTACCCCTGAGAGCCATCAAGCTCACTTGCAGCATCTCTCAAGCCTGGTCTCGGCCAAGTCGTTCTTCACGCTCCTCGACGGAAAGCCTCATTAGTTCGGCAGCACGTCATTGGCAGGAAGGAATACTCCGATCGTCAAATGGGGAACTTCCAAGTTGCAGGCCCAGTGCTCGCGCCGGGCCCAAGCAATGTCAGCCTCCAAGTACCGTTGTATGCCTCACACCCACCCCCGCCTCAAGATCGCTTGGTTGATCTGCCAGGGGGCTATCCGTCCCGCATAAACCATCCCTTCGCCTGGACCGGGGCAGACTTTATCGATGAAGCTAGCTACATTTATCGTCTAACGTTGGCAGAGAAAAGAGAGCTGCATCAAGCCAGGGATTACTTCAAAGGTGGGTAATCTCTATCACTCTCTTCTCCCTACTCTCTGCTTCTGCTCCGTCTTCTTCACGACGGGCAGGCTATCAATTCTTGGTCCTCGGGTTCCAGTTTCGGTATTCATGCTAAAAATCTGTTGGTTCCGCACAGCTCTAGAATTGGACGGGAACCTGGTCAACCAGGAGAACTTCCCCCTGCCAACCCTGGGTGCCAAACTGCGGGCCCTAAGCCTCGATATCCATAGTGGCAGGGGCTTCCATGTCATCCGCGGACTCAATCCAGACGACTACTCTGTCGAAGATCTTACCATTATTTGGTTGGGAGTACAGTCCTACATTGCTGATCAGTTTGGCCGCCAAGATGATCGGGGGAACATGCTGGGTACATATCTACACCGTCCTATTGTTTTCTTTCTATTTTTTCTCGATTTTCTTTTTAGCTGTGATTTTTCTTCACAAATGCCAACTCGCTGTTTGGGTATGATATAGTGCACATCGTGGCCGATAACTCGTCTGAGATCAAGCTTGGCCATCACCGCCACTCCACGTCCGCCATCGTAGGTGCTCCTTCTCCTCCGTCCGCCAAAGGCTGACGAAAGCAAAAAACGCGCCCCACTGCGGAGTGAATGCTGAAGCTGAAGGTTGTCATCCCTTTTAGTCATTCCACAACGAGGAGGCCGGCGATGTGATAAGCTGGTTAACACGGAGTACGTCGAAGACGGGAGGCAAATGCATCCTAGCGCCTGTCTATACGATCTACAATATACTTGCGGCTCACCGACCCGATGTCATTCGAACACTTACGAGGTCCGATTGGCCTATCGCGCTGTAAGTAATTTTTCCCCAGTTTTCCAGGTCATCCGTTCCCTGTTCTCTTCCCCTTCCTTCCCCCCTTTTTCTTCCCCTCCTTTTCGTGCTGGAGAAGAAAGAAAACCGAGGAAGGGAGAGGTGGGGGAAGGAGAAAGGGGGGACGAAAGGAAGCGTCCAAGAGATCTAGAGATATGAGAGAGAGATAAAAGAAAAAGAGAGAAAGGGAACGAGAGCTAAGCAAATGTTTTAAATTATCCCCAGGCCGCGATTCCACTGCCGCCCGTTGATGTTCTACCACGAGGGGCGGTTGATGATGAACTTTGGCCGCACGCCACTGCTAGGGAGCGCGGCACACCCTCGACCGGAGCAGCTGCCGCGGCTTAGCGAGAGGCAGCGGGAGGCGCTGGACCTGGTGGAGGCCATCGCGCAGGCGGTGCAGGTGGAGATCCAGACCCGCAGTGGCGATATGCACCTAATCAACAACCTGACAGTGCTGCACCGGCGGGAGGGTTTCGTCGATGGCGCGTCCCCGGAGGAGAAGCGACACCTGGCCCGCATGCGACTGCGCAGCAGCGAACCAGACGTCTGCTGGCCCATCCCAGAGAGTCTCCACCGCGAGTGGTCAGATACCTTCAGCGAGAATGGACCAAGGACTTGGTACCTGGAGCCGATGCCCGGAGACGTGTTCCCCCTTCGAAAGTACACCAACTGATGACACTGGCACTTGAGAGGATGAACGAACAAGTGAATCAAGATCGAGTTGCTTATCTACAGCAAGAAGGGGGGTAGGGGAAGCAACGACTACCTAGGTGTTTCAGCCACAAGGTTCTAGAAAGATAGAGACGAAAGAAAAGAAAAAGCAAAAAGGTGTTGTTATCGCCGTTTGACTGTTCGTTTGGTTGGCTGGCGCTTTGCTTAGAAAAAAAGGGGGAGAGCCTGTCGTCGTTGTTCAAACCCGGTCACGGAGTTTGCGCCAAAAATTTCTCTCTCGGGTTAGTTGATTTGACTTGACTTGATTTGATACGGGAAGGAAAAAGAAGGTTACAGTTTCCAGGAAAACCCACCTTTTACTTATTACCTTACCTACCTACCTACCTATAATATTACTGTTACCTAGAAGTGCGTGCATAACGTGTATATTTGCTTGCTTGGGCCTGTGTGTCGTGGTCTAGGTATAAGTGTATGTGTGCGTGTGTGTGAATGAGTGTGGTCGGTCGATAGATTGGACTGGCGACGCATTCCTGTTGGGGTCTTGGCATGGCAAGCAAGAAACAAGGTAGTTTTGTTACACGCGTGGGACTGGACGCGCGAGGGTTACACCCCGTAAACGACCGGCATACGCGAATTCCCCAGCGCAGAAGGCGAGACGGGGAGGATTAAGAAAAAGAAGAGGGAGAGACAGAGAGAGAGAAAGAGAGGAAAGGCAAAACATTACACGCCAACCAATAATTCCATTTTGTTTCCTTTCGTTCTTTCCTTTGCTGTGCTGCTTATCGTGTCGTGCTTGCTTAATTACTTGCTCTGCTTAACCTTCCGAACGACTTCGGCGGTCTTTCCCTAGGAGGTATGTACTCTTGGGGGTTTTAAAGGCAAGATCCTTTTAACCGACCATTAGAATCTACGGTCTGGATAGGGAATAAACAAAAACAGCAGTGTTTTGTTTTGCATTGCATTGCATTGCATTGCATTGTCATCGCTATCACCCATGAAACTCATGGTTCGGTCGCCTAAGTAGGCACATACATTCAAAAAGTCGGCCATGGTATTCGGAAATATCTAGTGCATCTGTCACTACAGAGATTGTGAGCCTGTGCCTGGCTAGTTAGTGGTCATATTTGTAACGCAGAGACATCCTCATCAATGTCGGTATGCTTTTCATATGCCGTCGGAGATATCACTTTTATGCACAGCAGATGAACACTCCCCAGTTCCATTAACCCGGTACATACAACGACATGCTATACCTATATTATACTAATAAACCGTCGGGGAGGCCCCATCGATCTAGGTAAAAAAAGACGATCCGTACATATTACGTACTTGGTCCCAAGTCCCCCAAGTCCACAGTCAGGTTAAAATCCCGCATTTTTTTCCCTTTTTCTTCTCCACACAGTTTTAACCTTGGTCCAAAAGTTCACGGCGCTATACTCAAACTATACACTATTAAAGTACTTGCGTGGTCGGAGAAGTGAAAAGGGGCAAGTACCTCGTGGGCTCGAAATCGACAGTTATGCTTAGCCGCATGAGTAATTGCTTTTTAAGCCGCAATGTATCTGATTTCACGATACTTACCGAACCCCCGGTTTCGATAGCTACCTAGTTAGTCAACCGCAACCAAGAAAAAACAAATCAAAATAAAATAAAATAAAAAATAAAAATCACACTGTCCTTGCCAAGAACCTTTTGCCACAGGAGTCCAGCACGTGGCTAGCACCGTTTCTAGATTAAAAGATGTCTAGGTTATGTATAGTATTAAGGAGGATAATGAGATGAGGAGGGGTGTAGGTATGAATAAAGGAGACTTCTAGGGTAGGTTAGGGATATGGTAGAGTGGCTAGCTGGAATGTATGTATGTACGAGATGGCATAGGTTTGTCGGCTTCCTATTGGTTGTATAGCTATGTCGGGAACTCAAACGACGAGCCAATCCTCGTCGCCCTCTGACAAAGAACCCCTCTTCGGAGCCAGTCCTGGGTATAAACGGTATGGGTAGGTCACGGTATAGGTGGATGTGCATAATGGCTGTGTCCGCTCGTAAAAAAAGAGAGTAGCCAATTTATCATGTCGAGCATGCTGTACTAAGATTTCCCATGAGGATCATGAGTAATGCAAGCCTATTCCGGATGCTGTCGATGTCTTGGCTAAGGCTGGGCTCGGTTTCTTGTTTGTCCGGGTCTGGAGCCGTTGTGTGGCTTTTTATTAAATCTGCCGCGTGTATGCTGTATGTAACGCTCCCAGGGGCAAGGGGCACATATAGTATCTTGTGGCGGGGGCGTGCGTTTCTTTTCTTATCGGATTACTAAATATCCCGGTGAAGATCAGATGCGATCTACCTTACATGATTACGGGACTGTGTTTCCGGAAACAGAATGCATCCGATGCCTGTCTCTATATGCTGTATGTATGTGATAGTAGGTAGGGGCAGGTATGGCATGGTCGGTAGTCTTGTACATACCTACCCTCCTCGGAGACTTCACCTTCTTTTTTTTTTTTCTTCTTCTTCCGTTAATTAAGCCCTAAGGATATTAAATGTTCAGCCCCCATCATGATTAGCCTGTTGCCCTCCATCTCGGTAATAGCGAACGAAAGGGCGCTAGAACATGCCTGTCCGCGTAGGTATGCACGAACAAGTGCAAGGCGCTACCCGGTAGCTGCAGAATTTATTCGAGCTTTTTAATCGACTTGCATATACACCGGTTATGTGCCGTATGAGGCGGATATATTAGCTGCGTCGGTGGGGACTCTGTTCCGGTACAGACCTTACATATGTACGTGCTTACATGTTAGTAGGTAGGTTAGGTATGTACGAATTTCACAGCAGTACTAGATAGGCCCGTACATACGTATGCACGTATTGTATGCTGTATCTGTATCTCGTATTATGGGATGGCGCCGGACTTTTGTTGACATGCACCACTAGTATGCTGTATAGCATGCGGGTTTCTTTGTGCTTGCTTATGCTTGTGCAGTATCTTGATGACGACGGAAATCACAAATTTCCAAGCCTCGGTGTTAACACATGTGTCGTTGAGTATCTCCACCAACTTCAAGGTGAGCAAAGCGGTGTGTACGACGCAAAGGGCAGCGGAAGGACCTATATGTGCCTACCTACCTGTTGTGATACCTACATGACGCACGCAACCTTATATCCTAGTTAAATATAGCAAAGGTACTGCTGCACATACCTACATGGTGCATATCGACATTTCGCCCACCCCGAGAACTCAGATATGATTAGATAGGTAGATGGACGGGAAGCGAAAAAGTTTGACATGTCATATTATTATATTATCTCCCATCGTATGTATGTTGTAGGTACTTGAAAGAAAATATACTCCGCCGGAGCCCAGCCGGATCCGCGGTACTTGCCAAGAAACAATTGTGGGGGTTTATTTGGGTGGAATCGTCGCACATGGATGGGCACTCACGTGTTCCACGGATTTCCTGCCCCCGCTTTGGGCACTATGGGTTTCCCATTTTCAGCATTGACTTTTCTATTGACCACCAGATGGTAATTTGGGAATTCCTGTGCGCATAATTTTAATAGAGAGATGGGACCTCCCAGGCCATTCAGTCAGGAGTGAAGAGGCAGAATTTCTAGGGGGCAATCCACAACAACGAAGCGAGCGCCGGATCGAGATCCGACAGAGCCTACTAGGTTAGCTGTTGAACAAAAGATTCAGATAGGTTTATAGAGTAGGTAGGTCCGAATCTAGGACTAGTGCTCGCAAGCATGGCGACTCGCATGCTAATATAGGTAGGGTTTGCGTGTTACCACCCCCCTCCCAGATATGTGAGACGTAATTCATAATTACAATCACACTACATTTTTCGATTGTATGCCATCTTCAAGGTCAAGGTAGGAACTACCCATATCTACCTACCCGAACACGGCCGGACGGCGGCGAGCTACCCCAGGATTGAAATACCTATCTATGTGTGTTGATAGGTAAGTACTTAGGTAAGTGCAGGAAGTAAGCCGGGACTGGCACTGTCCTGGCTCTGGCTCCACAGTCGGGCACCCATCTGTCTACCTAGACTAGGGGAGACCTAATTAAGGAGACTAGAAGAAAAAGAAAATCCGAATGTTAACGGCCTCGGTGAGACCGATGGGATGTCTTTCTTCAAATCCTTCATTCTACGATGAATGACGAAGAAGAAGCAGGAAGGGACTACCTCCTAAAAGTTAGGTAGATAATTAGCTTACCCATCTAGGTACCTACACTTTTGGCCGTAATATCCAAGGGAAGCCGTCCTAAGTAACAAAAATTATCGATGTCAAGCATTAGCGTCTCTCTTTTCATCTTATAATCCAAGCAGGTTAGGTATCAAGTCTGTTTGAAAAGCACGATGAAAATCTCAGTCATTCTTGATGAATATCACAACATCAAGTTGGGGGTCATTACATATATACTTCCAAAGACAAGCCGGGTTTTTTGGTAGAGCAGAAGTTACAAAATATGAAGACTATCCTAGAGATTCGTTCTAGGGAATCGAAATCTGATTCTTTTATCACGCAGAATGTCTCTGTCACAAATCAGTCCAAGCATGCAAGTGAGTGAGAAGCACTGTGAGGCGTTTTAGTAACGCACTTGTTGTATGGTTCACCTTGGTTTAACATTGTAGCCAGCATACATGTCTGGTTAAGTAATAGTTAATTACCAGTTCAATATAGTGGCCTTATAATCTAGATATACTTGTACCTTGTGTATACTTCACGCCTCCTATCTTAAGAAGTCCTCTCTTATTTACAGCCAAATAGTTCTGCGGTAGCTATTGCTACGGGAAACAGGCTGAGACCAAAGCCAAGGCCCTCTCAGATAGAGGGAGACCGCTTAAGTGGCTCTATGATGGATCGTACGTACCTCTTGAATACCATCGGGTGGGAGCTTCAGGAAATGTCCCACTGGTCTGCTGGAGAACGCAACCTGCCGGCTCGTCCAAATCATGCTATATTATCTAATGTTCCGTGCTATCCGCTTAGTTACAGCACATCAGGAACTAACGCCCAATTACTGTTTAACAAGTAACAGAAAGAGTATGCGCATGAGAGGCGGAGAAGGAAGAGTGACGAAAAACAGGCCCACACGCTGTAGCGGCCCCCAAAGGCTCACGAGGGACGACCCCGTTACGCCATCTGCGTAACTGGCATATATGAGTCCGGACAGGGATGTTTGCGGTTCGTGTGTTGGAAGTGTAACGGCATAGGTAATGTGTAATGCCTATGGTCCTTTAACGATTCAGATCCAGTCAGCCAGCTGTCGGTAGCTGTAACAGCACATCGTCCTCCATCCCGAGCCGTCCCAGGCACATACCTATCAGTGCGACCCCCAACTATATACAGAGCCACGCCCCGATAACACACACGCAAATTTCATTACAGGGAGGTTGACACCTTACACAACATATCAACAAACCGTGCTTGGCGCCAGTGGATGCGATCGTGGCAACGCCCGTCTGCAACCCAATGAAGCGCCCCACGGAGCATTCAAAATGACAAAGACGGGTTGATAGATAAAATAGATAATTATACCTAGTACCGGACAAGTGCCGGACGTACTGTATGTATGTATGTATGTATGTATGTACCACTATCCGGTTCGGCGCTCCCTTCTGTCTTAACTAATGGAATTACGGAAGCTTTAAGGAACAAAAAAACCAATCGAATCATATACCTTTTGCCGTCCGTGTTCGCCCGCGGTCTTCTATCTTTTGTACCTATTGACCGGATTCCTTCTCGAGCAGGAAGCCCCAAGAGAATTTAAGTATGTACCTACCTACCTATGTAACCAACCCCAATACCGCCAGTCCATACATAAATGGGGCATGTATGCAGGTACATTGACGAGGTAACGTACATACATATGCCGGACACCCCGTTTCCACGGCAGTAGAGTCGACACAAGGCAAAACAAGCTGCTGCCGCCCTCTGGACATTTGGCAGCCCCAGCGAGGGCAGCGTCAGCATATCTGCATGCAGCTGAGGAGGATGGATAGATGGTATGGCATGTAAGACATCCAGGGCGCCGCGTAGCGACGGGTTGGTTCCCCGGCGTCTAGATTGCGTGTTTCTGAATCGAGGAGGTATAGACAATAGGCATAGGGGTTTCAGTCCTTTACTTCTCTTTATTGTGGTCGATAACTGTTGGTATAATTGTGACACGCGTTAGCCGCGGGCTTTCTTTCGCCACCATTCTCGGCCACGACAAGGGTGAGAAACACGGGCATTCGTTCGAAATGTCGTGGTTTTTTCTAGGCAGCCAGAGGGATAGTGAGCGCTACAAAAGCTCTCCAAAGCACCGATATACTCCAAGAACAACTCACTAAATATCGACCGCGGGTTGACGGTATTTGACGAGTAACAACCATAACAGACTGCTGATATAAAATCTCTGATATGTAGTGTGTGTGTGTGTCAGGCCAAGTATTGCGGTTATGATTAATCGGAGCAGAATGGCTGCGTGGAGGACGGGGGTGGTAGCAGCAGGAGAGTATCATTCTTCAATACTAATATGGCAATACAGCTCTCAACTATCCTAGTAATTGCGGTATAACGCGATGAACCGGCGGCCACAAAAGGGAAATAAGGGAGAAAAGAAGTTATCAGTTGCTAACCGGAATCAGCTCCGGCTACCAATCACGGCTACAACCAGAGCACAAACATTCGCGGTACCACAGTTTCCCTCGCTCTTATGTATTTATGACCACTTGCTCGGAACCAGAAAGAATATGATACACAACCCCTGATAGCCGGATTGCTGCGGTATTGTGTAGATAGAGAGGAGTGTTATACGACGATCTCCTGCAGACACGATGTATCTATCAATCGTGTTTAGAATAAGATAGGAGTAGAGAGTCGTGATAGTTTGATGGATTATTCTCTAGGGCATAATAATGTTATAATATCTTGCCCTCGAGCCAGGATAAAGAAGGAAATAATAAAGAAAAAGCCCACCCACAACCTAGACAAACAGGAAATAAAAGTACTCTTCTCAGTTCGTATTAATTCATCTGCACCATTGTAATGCTCTCGTACGTCTATAATTTTGTTTTCAATAAATCATTTCCACATGCCTTAATCCTACGCACGTTTTGCTACAAACATACATGAGTGAAGCCCCGTCGCTGTCGAAGCTAAAATGTATGCCTTATCGTGTTCAGCGTTGAATATAAGCCTTAGAAGTTCATCCGCATTTGACGAACGCCAGGGTACAGGCAGAGCGAGAAGGATTCAAACCCCAATGTTGCGAACCCACCTATCAAGTCGAACTGACCAGGCTCTATATGCTAGCACAATAAACAAGCCGCCGTATATAGGCAGCTAACATGGGGAGGCGACAACAATGTTCTCAGCTTAGACGACATGCCGCGGCCAGTACGTCAAGATCAGCTTTATTCGAGGGGATTTCGTATTTCCCTTTCACGTCAAAGGTTGTATTAGGAGAAGCCTGAGCCCCCACGCTCTTGCCCACGCGCGTTTACAATCGAGGGCGCAAGTGAGACTGGCTGGCTCTTCTGGGCTGGTTGCATGCTTGCATGATTCCTTGCTCCTAGCCCTATTAGTAACACGAGTGGACAATAGCCCACGAACAACAGACGGGGGCTTAAATAGAGTGATCTTTATTGGTGTCTCTTCGTCGAGGCACAGCCGGATCATACCAGCCCAAGTGGCTCGAGGAGGAAAATCAAAAGGACCGCCTGACGCTTGACATAACGGGCCACGAGCGTGGGCATGAATATTGAGCGAAACGTGACCGTCTCCATAGCTTACTTACCTTCCTACCTACCTTTCTGCCCGCCTGACTTCTTGTTTACCTATCATGATCGTGGCTGACGCCGTCGTAGGTAGGTTGAGAGGCCCAATCACCCAACCAAGGCATAGATCTACCACGTCAACACAAAGGCTGGTCGCGTAGGGGTGTAGGCGAGAACCGCAGTTTATGTTTCCGCAAGTCAAGCAGTATGCCGATTAACCCCGGGCCAAAAGAGAGGGCAACACGGGTGAGCAACCTCGACATACCCAAACTTGTTCAGCTGAAACCTGCTCAATTAAAATGATGCCGAGAAAGTCATGGCGGGGATACCATGTGACGATTGAGCAGAGAAGTGATCGACAAGCCTTTCCAGCCGAAGCACGCGACAAGGGGAAGACACCAATCATTTCACTCCCTCATCGTTGCTGCAAAACCGGGAATTGCCTCGAATTCTAGGCTTACATACACAGCGACATACAACTACCTGACCCTCATCCTACATACCTACCTTATGTACATGCCTCCATACGGATAGACACAGTATCAGGTACCACTTAGAGAAGTCAAACTAAACGTCCCACGTACTTACTCGTTCACTTTCACGACTTAGTTTCCAGGTTCTGGAAACAGTGCTAACTGTCTTCCAAGGATTCGTTCTTTCCTTTTGGGAACCTCACATGATTATAAACCGTGTATTGCCGCCCCCTGGTGAGACACGTGTCCACTGAGGAAACAAGAATAAAATAAGGAGGGGATCCAATCATCTCTTGCTTACATATGTACCCAACTCTGTAAATATCGACAATGCAACTTTTTAAAACATGTACCTGTGTAAGTTTGGACGTGTAGATCTATATGTGTATGTAGCAAAAAGAGAGACGTCAGAAATCATTTCAGCTAAGCGAGACAGCCGTGGGTTTAATAAATCAACATAGCAACAACCGTAGCGATAGATTATGATAGTATGAAAGCCTTCTTCTTGGCAGCTTTGGCCGGTCGCGGGGAGGAAGTCCTTTTGTCTGGTTCAATTGGCTTTTTATTCATGTAAAGATGCCTGATAGGTACGGGCACGAAATCTCCTTGTTCGGAAAACCGTACTAGCCCTTTCGCGGTGTACACGAATGGCGCCGTCAGGGTGAGATCCATAAGCGTATTATCTACCTAGGTAGATTATCTGACCGAGGGCTGGGTGTAATGTAATGAGTGAGTAAGAGCAAGAGGGCGAGTGAGTGAGTGAGTGAGTGAGTGACTCGCGGAGTTTTGAACCTTCTAAATGTGATGGATAAAAAGATGGCTAGTGAGTGATACATCATATGCCGCATAAGATAGATAGGCATCATGGATAGTAAATGTCAGGATAATACCCGCAATAGCTTCTCTATGGGGGCTTCATAACCTGTAGATAAGTAGATAAGTTATACTATCACATCGTCTGGCAAGGAAGAAGGGAATATGATGGGATTTAGGAGTACATATGTTCTCATTAGCCGTGAAGTCGTTGTATGAAATGACCTGTCCCTTACCGTGCGTTGGTCTGAAGTACATTTCTCCCGTCCAGTTCACACGACGTTCGCCCAACTCCCGACGCGGGGAGATACAAAGCCGGCCTCAACGCAGACAGCAAAAGAACAAAACTATAAAGGACCAAGATTCCACTATATATTTCCCTAGTTCGACCTGCCCCGGATTATCCATAGCATCTTTGAGTGCCAGGTTCTAACCCAAACGCGCCGTGAAACATAAGCGAAGTAGTAACACGAAATGTGTCATTTATGTATACCGTTTCCAAGGACATAGATTCACTTCGACTCTCGCCATGGCACTACACCCCTACTCTAGGTTCGACAAATCCCAGGGGTCAATAGAGGACAAAGCGTGAAGACTATCGAAATTGAGATCCACGGCCGCCGGAATGTGCCCCGGGTTAGGATTGGCGGGATATCCCGGCCCGTGTTGTTGTTGCTGTTGCGTCTGTATTTGCGAGGCGCCGGGCCCGAACACAAAAAGTTGTTGCTGTTCTGGTACCGAGCTTGGTACCGACGACTGCTGTGGCACGTTACTGTTACCCATGTTCCAGGCATTGAAGCTGGCCTGCCAATTTACGCCGTCCTTGAGGTACCAGTCATGCCCGTCGACGGCAAACAATGATGTTGGCATTGTCGCTTGCGTGGCGGTCTGACTGCTAGACACGCCTTGAGAACGCTCTCCGACTTGGCCGCCGGCTGCGAAGGGGGCATAGGGTTGAGAAAAGCTGGACACTGCATCTCTCAGCGACGTCGATGTCCAGTCCGCCGGGCTGAGTCCGCTGAAGTCAATCGGTATCGGATCTGGGTTCGAGGCCGGGTTCGTGTCCACGCTCCTGACAGTGTTTGCGCTACTTACCATTTGTCCGGCTAACGGTGGCTGTGACTGCGGTCGGAAGTCCGGCCGAGATGTCACGGTGCTGTTTATTGTTTCAGGGGTCATATTACCATAAAGTAACGGAGGTGATGGAGCTTGAGGCGAAGGTACTTGGTGCCTCGTAGGACTCTGTGATTCATATCTCTGTTGAGGCGAGGGCGTGGTTTTGACAGAAGATGGTGTGGTAGTTAGAACATTGGACCGAGGAGACGGAACATCAGAGGTATTGAATGTGCCCCATCGGTCATCGGTTCTCTGCAGCACTTGCGCAGCCTCGTCAGGCAAGTCGACCTTCCACTTACGAGACAGAACGCTGATGATGCTGAGGGTTCTCCTCCCACAGACCCAGTCCTCGGCAATCTCTTCGAGATGCTTGACGCCATGGATAATATCTCTCCTCGCCGTTTTCTCGGGCAAGTTCAATAGATGGATGGTGCAGGCAGAGTGTAGCATGTACACAGCGATGTTGCATATTTGGCGCAAGTTGTATGTCTTTTTGTATAGGCGCATTAGTTTCGAGATGGCCCCCGCATTGGCAGTACATATTCTCCGGGGCGAAACATGTGGTGGTAAAGGGGACGCCTTTGGAGCGTAACGGAGGAAGGGGCGGAATAAGTGTATGTATTGAAGGTGGAAGAACATGCTAATATGCCTTTAGTAACGGAAGCTGTAACATGGGTTGACAACGGATTTGCTTGCTTACTGCATAAGGATGACATTGGGTAACTGGCCATCCTTGGGTTCAAGTTCCGCAGGTAGTTGCCTACGCCACTCCTCCAGCCGGCGATGAAGTTCGCTTAGCTTCTTCAGTTCCACCGACTTCCCACTCGACCGTCCCATATGGCTAGGGTGGTAGAAGAAGAGCAAGAGGTCACTGCTGATTTCACATAACGTAGACAATTGAAGCCCGATTGTGCGGGTTCGCGCTGGTTGTTTACAGCTTTCATCGGGACCTGAGTCTGTGTAGGGGCACCAGGGTTCGGCATCCTCTTCCGGGAAGACGTCATACTTTGGAACGTTGTACGAGTTCTTGGGAAGCTGGGGTAGCCGGCCCATGTAGTTGGACCAACACTTGTCGAACAGGAAACAGCCCCAGAAAGTTACCCTCCGTGCATCGATTTCTTTTTCGTCCAGATTCTCGAGCTGGCTATTGATGCTACCGATATTCATGTTGAGTCCCAAGTCTTGCGCCATCCTAAAGCTCATACCACTATAGACCCAGCCTTTTGCTTCTCGGCCACATCCCGCTTCTCTGACAGACATCAACGCTAGGGCTTGGACTGTTGTCAATCGAGGTTTCTCATATTCGTCATTATCGACTATGAGCCGCTTTGCTTCGCCGAAGAAGTGATCACCCTTGGACCAGCTGTCTCCTACCACCGCATAGGCGCTACTGACGCTTGTAAAGTGGCAGCCAAGTGCAAGCATAGCATTTACCAGCAGAGAGGAGCAGTAAGCCGTAGTATGCGATGCGACATTGCGCTTACCTCTGTAGAAATCCCTATAGAACAATGATCGCGAGAGGGTGGTGAAGTAGGGGTAATGCCAGTTGAAGTACATTTTCAAGAGGTGTTTGACGACCTGAGGATCCTTTGTAACGTCAGACCAACTTGTGACAGGATCCACATCCACGCCATCCGTGTCGGCAAGGTGTCGCTCGATGCTTGGTGAGCCCAGTACATCCCAATGTATGAGGTGAGATGTGCCGCCAATAAAGCGAGTTGTGCCGTTCTCGACCCTAAGCTCACCCATCTTGCGGGCCAGATCTCGCTCGCCCTCAAGGGCTATGTCTGTAGAGGTGTCATCTTGTAATTGCGCATCATCCTCAGCCGCTTCACTGGTCAGTTCCTGGTTCAGGATCGACTCTGCTACGGCGTCTAGATTATCGCAGGTGCGGATCCGCTTAACGACCTCATGTACATCCTCTTCCTCGGCATTGAGAATGGCTTCTATTAGGATTTGTAATGTCGAGCTGGAGGCTTTCATACTATCGATCTTTTCCCTGTATACGCCCTTCCGGCGGTGGTCCGAGTTCGGATCGTAAACACATTCGGTGCCGTAGACGCTCGCACAGGCGGCGCAACTGGGGAGCGCGGCATCGCATTTTGATTTCCGTCGACGACAAGCTATACAGGCACTACGGAGCGGTAACTATCAGCCCGGTTCTCATCCTGCCTTTTGAACCAGGGTGAGGTGGACGTGAGGTGAACGTGAAGTTGAGGTGAGACGAAAACATGGTATGAGTTGTACGTACGTGCTAACACACCGGCGCTTTTGCAGCGAAGGATCGCCGCCCCTCCTGGACTTCTTTTTACTGGGAGGGGGAGCAGTAGTCACGGGTTCAGTTTTGGCTGGGGTTGGATTGCGCGATTGTAAACCTGACATGGGCGAACTGTCCATTGTATAAAACGTCACTGGGTCAGAACAAGCGAGGGTGCGCGAGCCGTAACGTAACAAGAGACGCTGGAAGTCCACGGAGATGTTCTACACGCGAAACGGCATTGTACTAGCTAGACTAATGAGAGTTGCACAGGAGGGGTGGGAACTGGAAGACCCAAGCTGATGAGATGCTGATTCAAAATAGCGTCTGGCCATCCGGGACCTGCCGGAGATGCGCCGGCAAATGCAAAGGGCCCAGCAGGAGCCAGCATGAGCAGGGGTCATAGCATTGCAGAAACCCCAGCCTAGACCATCGACTCCACATTTGAACAATCCATTACTAATACTCTTTGAAGCTACACCAATGCAATGTCGAGAATTATCGGGACGAACTGCGTGGCGAGAAGCCAGATTTCTTACATACTTGCCATGACCCTCCTCAAATTAGATCCGCAACAAGTTATTCGGAGCGTCAAGTGAAGCTCATAGTATCGCGACTGAGCTTAGTGCTGTATAGGTTAATAGTATAAGGGAGAGGACACGTCTATTCCGTTACCTTTGTTACACTTTTTGATCTCTTGATTCTGCAGTATCGTCCTAATATTGATTCGCTGTTCTTAATGTCGACTTTTAAGGCCGAAATTACAGATCTGTACTACCTATGTAGGCCCTCTTCTCTTGTCGGAGACAAGCTAATGCAATGAGTATCCATGTCGCTGCTTTGGATCGAACTAGGTACCCCACATACAAGATGATCGCACAACACAAGATCGTGATGATTGAGAACCTCGTTTGTATGACTTACCAGCGTTAAGTACCGAGTATGTGCGAATACAGTTTTAAGTATACAAATGCGGCGTTTGTGTCACGTCGGCCCCAGGGGGGTTTTGACTCGGCAACACCCGTCTTTAGTTACCGGGGGAATCCCCTTTTTCCTCTCTTGATTGCCGATCTAATCTGATGAATACATGCCTGCAATATATAGAACTATGTCTCAGCTCGCTGATAGAATCTATATTGTTCTCAGGTTAACGAGAGTAGCACATACTAATAGAGGTATAAAACACGGGTGAGACAATAGACTAACCTAGGCTTCGTTCGATTGGGCATGTATCTACGTACATAGGCAGCTAGCCTGTATCGGTCCACAGCTATCTACAGTAGGTAGTCCCCGTTGCGAGAGATGAAATGCCATCTGTGATTGACTAGTAGCATAGAAGGTAAGCAGTATTTCGTAGGAGGGGTGGCGGGGCAACGAGGGGCATTGACCAAGAGGAAAGACTTTTGGTTGGCTACAAATCGCTTGCTTCCACAGGACCCTGTGGAGGGCAAGTTGACGCACCATTGAGCTCTCCACACTAATTGCGGCCGGGCTCAATGCTTTCAGCATTCAATTGCTCCTGAATGAGAGCTGGTAAAAAACTTCAATAGGGACCCAGCCATGCAATCTGGTGGAGCATGGATTGTGCTTGATAGGCCAACTGAATGCCAAGTGCCACCAGCAGCCCACCTGATTTTGCGAAGCTTTCCTCGTTCGTACCGTAGGTACCTTATGTTTAGCATGCTTAGCGCGCAGCCCTCGTTCGCAAAAATATCTTTTCGCCTTGCTGAACACCGCGCAAGCAGAAGATTTCCGCGTCTCAGTGGTGCAAAGTCTGACCGAAGGGAGCATTTAGATTCTAAATTCTGGTATGAACACCTTCCTCTCGCATAACTCCAATTGAGAATCTGTCCCCTCTTGCGTTCTCGTGTGACTCGTGCCTGTGGCTCATCGCACTTTGCCCCTCCAAGCTCGGGTCAACGTCAAGTTCGTTTTTTCTCTTCTTCTTATTCTTCAGTGGTATATTCTAACGATACTTCCTGCCCCAGGAGCCGCCTCATTGGATTCGTAAAGAATCAACAAAATGGCCGACGCCGTAACTGAAACCAAGCCTGTTGAGGTCGTCAACCCGCCTGTCGCTGAAGCCACAAGCGACAAGACTAGCAGTTCTGATGCCAATGTCGAGACACTGCCTACCAACGAATCCGCAACAGAAGAGAAGCCCGATGCCGAGCCTATCAAGCAAGAGGAGCCTGCTAGCGAATCGACGAAAGAGGGAGATGCTGCTGTAGAGAATGAGGCTGATAAGGCTACTGTCGAGGATGACAGCCAACCCTCGATTTTCAGACCGCCGCCAGGAATGCTACGGGTTTCTGGTCGTAACCAGCAGAAAAAATTCGTCAAGTCGGATCCGACTTCTCTCCCGGAAACCGATGACCCCCGTGAAATCCGCAAACAAGTGAGATATTCCTCAGACAACTACACAACCACACAATACTACACTTCGGGATTAATGCTGACAATTATTCGTAGGCGGAGTTCTATTTCGGCGATAGCAATCTACCTGATGATAAATTTCTCTGGGAGCAGATTGGCGGCGAAGCAAATAACCCAGTTCCACTTAAATTGATATGTGGCTTCTCTCGCATGAGACGCTTCAAGCCATACGAAGCTGTTGTCAAAGCCCTCAAGTCCTGCAATTTCTTTGTCATTGATGGCCCGGAGGGCGAGGAGACTATCCGCCGAAAGAACGCGGTCGACACCGAGAAGCGCAATAAGCGAGAGGAACATAGTGTCTATGTTAAGGGTTTTGGCGATGAGACTTCTTCCACCCAATTCGATGTCGAGGCGTTTTTCGCACAATATGGGCAGTTCGATTCTGTTCGCCTCAGACGAGCAGATCCGCCGCAGAAAGTTTTCAAGGGCTCTGTCTTTGTGGAATGGTCTGACAAGGAAACCGCGGACAAATTCATGGCTCTGGATCCGCCGCCACAGTGGAAAGGCCACCCTCTGCTGATCATGTGGAAACTCGACTACATGGCACAAAAGTCGCAGGCAATTCGTGATGGCAAGATTGCCCCGAGCGGCCCTCGCAAGTTTGGCCGGGGATCTCACCGGGGCGGTCGTGGCAATTTCCGAGGAAACGACCGAGGAACGGACAACGGCGACTGGAAGAAACGTCGCGAGCAGGACCAAAAGAACGGCTTCAGCGATCGCCGAGATAACAATCAGCGAGGCCGGGGTCGCGGCCGAGGCCGTGGCAATAACCGTGGTCGTGATGGCCGTGACAATCGTGGTGATGGCGGCGAGGCCGGTGCCAAGCCAGTGAATGATAGACGGCCCAAGATTCACGTCAGCAAGGAAGGGGCCAAGATCATGGAGGAGACGAACGGCAAACGTGCCAGAGACGAGGATAACTCTGCCAATGAGCCGCCCGCCAAGAAAGCAGATACCAAGGAAAGTGTGACGGAAAGCACATGAGGCTGCTTGGACTACTTCAATACTACATTTACTGCCATCACTACCACGTTCATAGTGGGATTCCTACACATTTGCATACCTGTAATCCGGTTGTGTATAGGTGCTTTGCTAGGTTTTAACTGGCGCTCGATGGAGACCTCATGAATCGACAATGCCCGAAAGAAAGGGCAGTGGAATGGTCCAGGCGTTAAGGTTTCGGGCTTTATAGATATTTAACGGTTTCTGAAGGCTGACAAAATCAAATGATTCGTTATGCATTCTCCATTAGAGCGTATAGAGCGGCACTTAACTTCTTGGTGCATGTCAAAATATCTACAACCAGCAGTATTCTAGGGGTATATAGCCAAGATCATCTCTATTGTTTCTACAAAGTAAGCACCGAGCCTAGTAGCAGTACCTCATATACCGGACCGTAATGCTACATTATACAGCTCGCAGTTCTGGTCTTCTGGACCAATCGGCAATCGACTTATAAGCCCAATCTTGTGGAACTTGACTTATATGTATAGTGCGTAGTATGTACCCAAGGCGTCTATTTACCCAATCCATTATCAAATATTTCCAGGCCTTTAGACCCAGATATTCATAGTAGTCTACTAAGTTAGATATTTCAGAATACGGACATGTCAGCCAATCTCGACACTGGACACACTGTGCGCTGTCTGTTCAAACCATCACTGCCCTGTTTGTTCCATTCCTCCAGTCTATCTACCCTCCAGCTGCAAAAGGACTCTTCTTCCGCAGTGTTTCACCGTATTTCCACAGCAAGAACGGACCAGGCCACCCGAGGACGACACCTATAAACGCCAGCAGCGAGTTGCCCCAGCCGTAGCCGAGGTTGGCGTACAGGGCAGGCGCGAAGAGCGGGAACCCGAAGCCAGCAAGGGATCGGAATACTGCGAGCATTTCAATGTTAGTATCGGCCGTGTCCAGACGGGATGTGAATATCGGGCTGTTCGGAGACGTTGCACGCCCAAAGCAGTCGTCGTATTACGTAGAAAGAAAAGGGCGAATTGCAAACGTGGGGGAAAACAGAACATAATGCAGCCAGTTGACCTGGGCTAAGATCAGGTAGGCAAGTACTCACCAGTTCCGGCGCTGACGGCGGATGCCGCGTAGCGCGTGTACGTGTCCACCAGATAGCCCTGGAGACACTGGAACCCGACAATGGAACCCGTCGTAAAGAGGAAGGCGCCGATATTCGGGAAGATCCAGTGGGTTTTGTACTCGGCGGTCCAGCCATATATGACGAGCCCCACGGGGACCAGGAAGGCGCCGGGGACCATCATCGGCACCCTGTACTCTGGACGGCCAGGGCCGCCGTAGCGCCGCTTGAGCGCGGCGTAGATGCGGTCCTGGAGCGGCGCGCACAGCTGGGCGCCCACGAAGAAGCCCAGACCGAGCGAGAGGTAGTTGAGCCCACCGATCCCGACGGCCTCGCCATACCCTTTCGGCTCGGGCCCGGACCAAAGCGACGGGAAGGACGTCAGAACGATGTAGATCAGCCCGTACAGGTACAGGTTGTACAGCGCGAGGGCCTGCACGATGACCTGCGTGGTGATCATGCGGAAGGGCCGCTCGAGCGCGACGCGCAGCATCTTGGCCACGGTGCGGTCGGACTCGCGGTCGTACGGCGTGTGCAGGGCCTGGTTGCCCGTCTCTTTTATCAGGCGGCGCTTCTTCCAGGTCAGCAGGACGGGCCCGTACGTCTCCTGCAGGAAAAAGACGCCCGCGGCCTGGATCACGGCGTCCGCGATCGTAGTCGAGTAGAACGCCCAACGCCACGTCGTGTTCTGCGCTATGAACGCACCCGCGATGGGACCGACGGCCGGGCCCAAAAGGGGTGCTAAGCTATATATCGACAGTGCTTTACCCCTATCCTCGGCGCTGAAGAGGTCGCCCAGGACGCCGCCGCCGATGGCCAGGGGTGCAGAACCCCCGAGCCCGGCGAAGAAGCGGAAGGCGATCAGTTGCTCTTTCGTCCGCGCGAGCCCGCACCCCAGGTTGAAGAATAGGTAGATCAGGTTCACGAGCTGCAGCACGATCACGCGGCCGTAGAGCTCAGAAAGCGGCCCCCATCTGTATTCATTAGTCAGCTGATCTATATAGGCTTCTCTTGACAATTCTGAAAGATACCCTAGGGACATACATCAAGGGGCCAACCGCATAAGCGAGGATGAAAATCGATAATGTAAGATTCTTTTCGACTATTTCCATACGTTTGAGTTAGCTAGTTATTCTATGTTATGCTCTGTCGGCGTTTTTTTCTACCCAGTTATCTATCCCATCGTAACTAGGGGGAAAGCCGAGATCTCTCTTTCATAAAATGGGGGGCGCCAGATGAATTAACTCAATTCGACTTTGGAACTTACAATCCTGAGTGATGCCCAATTCCTCAGATATAGACTCGAGGGCAGGCGCCACGAGGGACGACGAGATGGGCGAGATAAGTGTGAACAAGGAAACGCTGGTCACGGCGGCCCACTTGGTGGTAAAATTCCAGTTTTTCGGGTTCTTGGGGTCATCCGGCCCCGTCCAGGTGACGAGGTTCGGGTCGCTGGGGTCGGGCGCCGTCGTGTCGACCTTCTCCATTATCGTCGAGGCCGGCCCCAGCTCCGGGTCCCGCTGATTCTGGATGCCATCGCGGACCTCGGTCTCGGAAATATGGCGTGAGAGAGAGGTGCCCGCGGCGGACGCTGGGCGTGATCCTCCTCCTCCTTGCGATGACGATGATGATGAAGTGCTTGAGGTGGTAGTGACTTTGCTATCCCTGGAGCTGGAGGTGGACGTCTCGTGGCTATGTCTCTTCTCTTCGTCGTCAAAGTCTCTCGTCGTCCTTGCTCCCTCCTGCTGCTCTTTGTCAGCAGAAGCGGAATGCTTCTCATCTTCCACTCTGTCCATTTCCTCACTAGCGTTACCGGCTACCGTTTGAAACTCTTCTTAGATCTCGACCAACAAACGGCTAGCATAAGCTCATGTCTCTCTGGCTGCCCCTCTCCTCGATTATACCTCTTCGGCTGAATTATATTCCAAAAGACCGAACTACCTGTCACCAAACAAAGAGGAGATTAAAATTAAATTGGTAAAATGAAAAAATATTAAAGACGATTGCTTCCACAGAGCCAAGGCCTTATATATGAAAGCCAAAGTTTGGCAGCTGACCAAATGTGTTTTTATAAACCACGTATATTAATTAAGAGACAGAAAACAACTCTTAAATAATTTCTCTCTGTGTGGCTCTCCGACACATACAAAATTTTGGCCGTCGCGGCTTCGTCAAAAGCCCGCGTCGTCCGCGTCGTCTGCCCGTCTGTCTTTGTTGTTGGTCAGCAGAGCGCATACAAGCCAAAAAAACGTGCCCTGGTTTACGAATGGCTACTGTGTAAATATATAGATATAGTATTTTATTTATTTAGTAAAAGACGATCCAGTTACCTAACCTAGCCTAGGTACCTTACCTTGTATGTTCACTCAAAACGGCATCGGCCGAAGAGGTTAGGTGTGTAGTATACCTACATATTCCTTCTTTCCCCTCTCCGCCTATCTACAGTGAACCTCTTACATGGAAATAACAGGTCCTTGCTTTCCTTCTAGAACGAAAATACTTCCCCCAGTCTTAACCCCATATTGGACATTAAAGGCGAAGAGGCGAAATCCTTCAGCGGTGGAGAAGAAGTTGAAGTAAATTACCTAATGATAGGCGTCATGATACAACATACGGTATACGGTATACCCAACCCTTGAACGGCTTCTAATATCTCGACTTGGCTTAGCCCGAGTATTCTAGTAGAGAGCGGACAATTATAAGGAGAAAAAAAAGAAAGAAAAAAAAGTGGATTTCGGTTTACTGGATCCTCTCTTTACATATATTCATCATGGTGGGTATGCCGTATGCCGTATGCAGAGTATCCAGCTTGTGGTTTGCCGGAGGCTTTTGATAGCCGTTTCTCGAGGTCATATGAGAAAAATCTCGGAAGCGAAACGGCTTACTGTAGGACCCCTGGTAGCACTGTGGCACCCTCCGGGCACCCTCCGACGTCTGACTCGGCCTTTACGGACGGAAGAAGAGGCAGAACAGATAAAAGTTGGGATTCCAGATGGAGTGTTGCAACTTACCGCACGAAAGCATCTATCTACATTCGAATGAAAGCTGTGCGAATATTACTGGATAAGGAAAATGCATGCATGGCGTCTTACCAACCCCACCAACCGCGCGGATTAGGTGACCGGTTTTTGAAGTCTTGCTAGGAATTAGGCGCCAATACCAGGTACTTGACATGACACCGACAGTTAGAGCTTGACTCTAGACTAAGGTTAGGTAGGCAGTTCCCGTTTTCCAGGCTTTCTTACTGTGTACTATCGGTACGATAGATTTATTGGGCGCATGCAGCATATAAAAGCTCTACGACTCGCCGACCTTGGAAGTTGTCGAAGAGTATATATATAAGAACAAGTTATCTGATAACAGATTCCCGGGGAATTTCGAGCAGTAAGGACGTCATAAACCCAGGCGGTTTATGTATATCATTTCAAATCAGTGACACGACGCAGGCATGGGTGGGGATTTGGAATACATAGATGCTGCGGAGTCTTGAACAGTTACATCTGTACCTACGTAGGTAGACTGGCAGGCATTGTCGAATCAGATGATATAGTATATCTAGGTTAGGTATTCCCTAGAGACGTATTTAAAGGAACTGATTCGGGAATGCAAACTTTGCTCTTCTAAAGTTTGTAACCTGGGTACCTCGTAGGTAGACCAGGCATTGACCGCAATGATGAAATGCAGCAGCTACAATGAGCTTGGGCCACACCAATACTGCTGTAGTCGCACTGGCACAGGGCTGGCTAGGTACCTAAAGTGCAGTCCCTATTGTTGCCAGCTGACAGCCACGTGACGAATATATGGATCCAACCCAGAAATTTTTGGTCAATTGTCATTTCAGGTCAAGTCAGGGTCGCGTCGAACGAGACAGCCGGTTCTGAACTGTCTGAACTGTCCGAACTGTGCACAAGACCAACCTACAACGCCCCAACGCTGCTGTTCGAACTCACCATTGGACATCAGCCAACATGAGACCCAAAAGATTTCACGGTCTTGTTCGACCGGTAAGCCTGCATACAAGCCTCGTCATCTGGGGAGTTTCGCTGCTTCCACTGCACCTCTCCTCCAGGTCGACTTAAGTTCTCCCTACCCTAAGCTGTAGCTAATTGGCCTTGTTATGTCGTCTAGAAACTACGACAGTCATGGAACAAGTACAACTTGTACAACATGGCAAAATTCCGAATGCCAAAAATCGTCGGCAAACAAGGCCACCAAACATTCTTCCAACAGAAATGGCTCGCCAAGGGTTTGACGCGGACGTACCATGGCGAACACATTGTCGAACGCAAGTGGACACGCATGTTCAGCAGACGACTATTGAGCGTCGTCGACATGGACCCAAAGTATATGGCGGAGAACGACGGTTCCGAGATGGCAGCCGGGCGAGGGTCGGGCGAGGACCCAGAGCCAGGTGACCTCGCAGACCGCAAGCAAACCCCCTACATGCAGATGGTTTTTGCTCCTATGGAGAGAAGATTAGACATTGCCGTGTTCCGAGCCATGTTTGCTAGCAGTGCGAGGCAGGCGAGGCAGTTCTGCGTTCACGGTGCTGTCAAGGTGAACGGCAAAGTGGTATGTGCTTCAAACCTGCCCTGCCCCGACCGTATATTCTATGAACTGATAAATTACTCTCCCTAGGTTCCCTACCCGGCATACCGTTTGAACCCCGGCGACATGTTCCAAGTTGACCCCGAGCGTGTGTTATATGCCACCGGTTCGCCGAAGAGGCCACGCAGATTATGGTCGTGGAAGAAACGCCTAATGCAGGAACAAGGCACATATGTTAAAATGTCTCCAAAAGAAGCCGAGCAAAGGACCGCCGAAAGAAGAAAGGCCAGACTAGCCAGCCAAGATGCCGAGGCGTCCGCAGTAGAGTCGGCCCTCAAGGCGACCGAAGCGGAACAAGATCCCGACACGACCGACAAACCAGAGCCCGAGCCAGTTGAGATGAAGCCGACGCAGGAGCAGATCCGGGAGCTCATAGCGAAAGCTAAAGAAATTCTAGAAGAGGCACCCGTAACCGGGCGGCAGAAGAGAGCTCTACGCTTCTTTATGAAAGACTCCAAGGCGTTGCTCTCCCGCGCCGGCCGACGCAATGCGACACCTCAAGAAATTACCGCGCAGCTGTCTGAGCTCTTATCCGAGGTCCAACTCGCGGGTGGTGGTGGCGAGCAGAAGAAAGAACCCCAGCCCACGCGGGAGTCGTGGGACCCGTTCGAGTCGCCGGACGTGATTGCGAGCTTGGACAATAACCAGCTTCAAAAACTTGAGGAGCGCATGGCCGAGCACCTTCAGGAAGAGGATGATAATCCGTACGACCGTTCGAAGCCATACTTTACCCCTTGGCGGCCCCGTCAGTTCATGTCTGCTTTCGCCTTCATCCCCTCCTACCTCGAGGTAAACCAAAACATCTGCTCAGCCATCTACCTACGACATCCTGTAGCCCGAAAGGGTTCTGCTGAGGTCCCCACCCCCTTCAACCCTAACATCAACCAACTTGCCTTTAATTGGTACCTTCGAAGGCGGTAGAGCGTTTTCCTGTCAGCTATGAATGTATCCCTGCGAGGCGGGGATGGTCGGGGGTGGAATAAATGAACAACAATTGGCAAAATGGCGCGACTGTACACTAAATCCAACCTCATATGAATTGCCTCATTATACCGTCCGAATGGTTGGTAAATGATAGTTGGGAAAAAGGGGGAGGGCAAAAGGGGGATTACCTACCTAGGTACTTTTTTGTGCATATTTACCATCTGGGGATGTACCTATCAAACGATACCCACAGATCGGATTCATCATCAATTAGTCTACGACAGAGAGAAGACATGTATAATATGTATCAATATTACACCGCTAGACTTTCCCCAACCCTTCCTCTGCAGCGTGAAAGAAGTCGTACCGTGTTTACTGCTCACTTATTTGAGTTCATGTTTAACATGGTAAAACACTTATTGTATCGTGATGTTTTTTTCGCATTAAATGGGCCGTTAGCAAATCAACACTTCTTTGATACTTTAACCAGCCTAAGGAGGGGAAGGGGATATAAGACGAGATAAGGAGAAATACGTAAGTATCAACATATCATATATCATGCCTACCTACCTACCTACTGGCCGACCGCTCGTTCCTCGTCCAAACATACGATCCGAACTAACTGGCTGAGTCGCTACTTAATGTATCTAGGTGGTCTGTTAGTCTATCCACATGATGCGACTGCTGGCTGATGAAGTAAAGATTTTACTACGTCTCCAGGACCTTGATGCCGCAAGTTGAAGAAGACCTATCTCAGCAAGTCCGTATTCCGTAGCAGTTACTCCTAGACAAAGAAAGCAGACAAATGTACTACGTGAAATCAAGAATCAAAGACAGCGAGGCTAGTCAAGGAAAAAAACAGAGCTTGTTTAATACTAAGGAAACTAGTGGCGAGGCCATGTCTATGGCCGGTGAGGTCGAACACTGAGGACAGATCTCTCTTCGAGGTGGCACAAGTCGGCGAGACTCGCGGACCAGCCCATCTAAAGAGTAAGAGATCATTCCTCCTAAAATACAGGCATCTAGCTGAGATATTCTGATGCTAGACATTATCATTTTTCTTTTTCTCTCCACAAACTGCTCGCCTTTTTTCCCCCGTCCCGGGTATACTGCCATCGAACCAAATGAGCAAGCAAACCGGTTAACCTCACAGAGGATTATCGGCCAAACACACTAAAAATAAGGAAACGCGACGACTGTCAGGTGTTGTGCAGTACCTTCTCGAGAAAGATACCATCGGCCAGTCAATAAAGGCTTCCTGGTAAATGCCGCCCTCCTAAGTGCTCTGTCTGCTGCATGCCATAGCCGCCTTCTTCACCGGACTTTATACCATGATAGTTATGTGTGAATGGGTGATAATGGGCCATGAGATACGAGGCGCCAGACAAGAGGGTTATCAAATCATTAGAGCAGCGCGTCAAACAGACCAAGCCTGCACAACGCCCTGCAAGATTAAAACCCTTTCAGTTGGACAGATTTTTTAAAATTTTCGAAGTCTGTCTTCAAGCATGGATAAACGCCATCAACACTTCGCACCACATCGGACGTGACGACCCCCTCGTGACAATGGCCATTAAAGGACGAGCCTTTCCCCCCCGAGGCGTATTAGGTGGTAATTAAAAGCAGAGAAAGATGAATAAACAGAAAGAAGCGAAGAAACGCGGCAGACTGGTATAGAACAGGCATCATGAAGGCTCGGGCATGGCACGTAGACTGTAAATAGATGTCGGGAAGAGCCTAACGCAGGGAAAATCCCTTGCGCTTTCCCTTCTCCTCTATCGGTTTGCCGCTTTCGATCCGGGCCTTCTTGTCCTCGAGTTCTAACCGCTGCCGCTCCAGCTGTTCCTTCATCTCCCGATGACGGGCGTACAGCTCTTCTTCGCTCTGCTTCAGCTTGCTTTCTTTCTCTGATACCTTTTGCTGGAAGACCATCTTCATCTCGGCCTCCATCTTGGCCAGCTTCTGCTCGTGTAGATGGCGCTCTTCTTCTTGCTTGACAGCAGGGTTGACCTCTTTGAAAACGCTGGGGTCCTGAGCAACGCCCATAGCAGTAAGCTTGTCTGTTCGGTAGTTTTCGTACAGGTTGTTATTTGTGTGCTCCTTGAGCTCTTCCATGTGTGTCCGGATGAGCATCTGTCGGAGCTTGACGAAGTCGCAGTGCTCCTCGTTATCAACTTCAATGACACCCCATGGGTAGCGACGGCCACGGACTTTGCGGCCATCCGCATTGGTCACTTCGTCGTTACTACCGACAACAGCGAAGGGCACCTTGGACATGATCTCGTTGTTCTCAGCAATAGTCTCCTCATCGTCCAGTTCGTAGCGAGGCCCCTCGAAAATCTGGATGCCGTGATGCTTAATATCGGCAAGGATCTAGGAACTGGTTAGCCTCGTGATGCTCCCTCATAACGATGATACTTACTCTAGATTTGAAGCTAGTGATCTCTTCGTCGGTCAAAGTATCGGACTTGGCAATGACAGGAATCAGATTGACCTTGGTATGCAGACGGCGCATGACCTCAATATCCAAGGGTTTCAAGGAGTGGCCAGTGGGCTGGATGAAAAACACGCAAGCATGAATACGGTTGTCAACAATGTTCATGCGGTTGACTTTGTTTTCGGCGTCGAGGTACGCATCGTAACGCTGCTCGATGTTGTCGATGATGGGCCTCCAAGACTCATCGTTGTTCACGAAATCTCCGAAGCCGGGGGTATCAACCACAGTCAGGCGTAGACGAACACCAGCTTCCTCAATATCGGCACTGATAGATTGAATGGAGACAGTCTTGGGTATTATATCAAGGCTAGGTCCCTTTCGGTCCTTAGGAGGATACAGCGAGGTGTTGAAAAGAGTGTTGACGAGAGTTGATTTACCCAGGCCAGATTCACCTGGAAACGTGTAAGCAGGCTATCAGTGGGTTTTGATGGCTAGGTAATGTGCTTACCGACTACCATGACGTTGAAGTTGAATCCTTTGCGAACACTCTTGCGGTGCCATTGGTTAGGGAGATTGGCAAACCCAACATAGCCGGTCAGCTTTCTTCGAACTATATTCTTGTTGTCGTTGACAATGAGACTTGGAGAGGCTGTCGCTTTGATGTCAGAGATGTCGAGCGTTGGAGACGGAACTGAAGATGCCAGCTGGACGTCCGCCGGCGCAGGCGAACCATTCGTACCGTTTGCAGCTATGCACAATTAAGTTAGCTATGAGTCTAGACGAATGAAAAAAAAAAAAAAAACCGTTTTAAGTCTGCCAAAGGTTCGGTCGCTAAGTAGGTTCAACGGAAAATACCAGCTATATTCTCGAAAGAAAGCTCCTCGAAAGATATAGGCTTGTGAGGTCCCAGCCGAGGTGTGTCAAAAACCAGCATGCTTCGATAGCAATGCATGGGAGGGACCTGGTTCTCCTGGTTTGGCAAGCTACTGGTCCTCTCAGACACTGGCGGAGTATGGACAGACCCCAGGCGAACATGAGTTGGGGTCGTTTTGATGGTATCTAGCTGTACACTACGATTCCGACCCTTGACGTGGCCGTTGAGGAAACTTGGCATTGTATGTTGTGTATGTAGTTTTTTTCTGGGGTTATGTTTTCTGGTCGTGGGGTGACGTTTGCTTTTAACGATGGTCGACTATTCCAAAGAACCAAAAGAAAAAAAGACCCAAGAAGTAATAGATCAACCAAAAAAAGGGTGCCTGCGTTCGGGTAACGAGCGTGTTGGAGATGTTTGATCCGGGAGAAGTGGTGTTGTTCGCTCGGGGGACGGATCCAGGTAAAGTAACCAAATGGGCGTATCAAATTGGCTGGTACCAGATACCAATGGCAGCGACGACTCGAAGGCAGTCTCGTAGGGACGACCGAGCTGAAACAGCGACGACCCGAGAAGAATAAATGTGCTTACCCATTATAAATGCTTCAAGATATGTCGAGACTTAAGAATACCGGTACAGAAGAAGGCGCGAGAAGTCTGATGCGCAAAGACCGGTCAGTGCTTGTCCCATTTGCGTGCAACACTAGATATGAATCAAGGAGAGGAGGTGCCGTGGTGTTTAGGGAGAAACTTTGATTAAACGAGCAAAGAGATAAGGTGCCACGGGGAATAATTTTTTTTGGACCGCAGGGATCACGAAGGTAGCAGGCCCAACAAAATGACCAGGTTTCCGTGTCCCTCAGAGCAGGCCCAAGCCACGGCAATTGACAACCGGGAGCAGTAGCCAGAGGTAGGGAACAAGACGTCGGTTGCAGTTCACATACCAGAAGGCGAAGCTTTAGCTTTTGTGACTCGCGTGTCGTGTCAAGTCAATGGCGTTGTGAGGAAATAGGACACGGGCGGAGAAGACGGACACACGGAACAGAAAACGAGCGATTCTAAAGGCTTCTGAACAGACAGAGCGCAATGGATTAGGGGCAGTCGCGTGTGACAATATTATCGCCGTGAGTAGACGTAGTAGTGAATGTCAAAACTGCAGTCAAGTGGAAGTGAAAAAGAAGGGAGTCGAATAAAATTAGGCTTGGATGAGATTGTGGATAAAGGAGATGGCTTGGTTGTGTTCACTGGTACGAAAAGGGACGTGACAAGACAGGGTGTTGACGGGCGACCTATCCTCTCCTAGGCTCTTAAAATTATTAGCTATCGAGTAAAGGGAGCCTTTTGGAGGTGATGGGCACTCCACAAGAAGTTTTTCCCCATTTGCGGTTCTCCAGGCCACTTACCTGCAGTGGCTGGCCTGGGGCCTGATTAGTCTCTCTACGGTAGTTGCCTAACCTTATTGGGTATATGGTATGACAAAAGAGGCTGGTGCAACAAGTTAATTAAGATTTATATTTGCTTCCCCTATCCCGATGGCAGCTGTCCGTATGTCTGTGGTGCCCTAGCAAACAGGTGCGGGTACGATGAAGCAGCTGGCAGCCTCAAATTCCACTTAAAACATTGCCATAAGCCGGACGCCGGTTGACGGTTGGGGAAGCACTAACAGAAGGCCTGTGCTCTCAGGGGATATACAAGGTGTGTACCCAAAACAGCAATCTAAGGTATCTAAGCTTCTCATTGGCTGATTATAGAGGCACAGACCCTTGCTGCAGCCATACATAGTACACTTCGACTACTTTTTCCACTCCACCACCTGCCACATCATCGCTAAGATCATGAATTATAGACAAGCCGTCTGGTGGTGTTAACACAACAGACAATTCCAAGCTTTCTTTTCAAAGCTCGCTCTACTGTCCAGAGCCAATGAAATCTGTTGACGCCTTTCTACCTTTTTTTTGTTCGTTGTTTCCACCACTAGGAATTAACACCAGTTATACCGTAACCTGCCCAAAATATGTGTGCCATACTCGTGCATTTGAACATATCAAGATGTGGTATTCAACTTAGGCTTTTCCTCTGCACCCCTACCAACTGAATCCCGGCTTACATTCCAAGGCTGTTTGCTATACACAAATATACCTTGAGACATGCTGTATCAACTTATATGTAGGCAGTAATCCAATCATAGGTACTACCAGTACTAGTAGTTGATATAAGTCTTTAGACACACCTAACAACTTAAGTACTTGCGATCTCTCAACGATTGGTGATACAGCTCTCAAAGTCCAGCTTATGGTAGGATCGTCTTCTCAATGCATGTCTAGTAAAGTTTGAAGGTAACTTGCTGATGAAACGCGGGTAAATGCTTTGATGGTTTCAACAATGGCTCTATCAGTAACTACGCCCCCAAAACCAGTGAAAAACGGCAAGAGCAAACCAATGGCCGTGGCTTGTGATGGAAAGAATGCCTTAGGCACATTAAGGTGTGGCACTTGCCCCATCATACGGCGTTAGGTACCCGAAGGTATGGAAACCTGCCCCTACATACATCATGGATGTGTATCTCCAGGCGATTTATTTGCTTACCCGGGTCACGGATGTAGGCAGGTGTCTCTCCTAAGCAGGTCCATTGTTATTATGAACGCCAAATAGATGCATTTGCATCGCAGACCATTCATTGGCGGTAGGTAAGTAGGTATCTACACCTATGCGGATACTAAAAGCTCGTGTTCGACGGCCACTCGGTCGCTACGGCACTTATACCATCCTCGTATAAGTGGTTGGTAGGTACATGCTTACGTATGCGTGCGTTCGGCTCGAGTGGGGATCACCGGTGAAAGCGCCTAATAACGCCCGTTGCCCAGCCTTTCCAAGTTCTTCTCAGCCAACATTGTGCAGAAATCTCACTTGTTAGATTTAGGGTTTGTTCCGTCCAAGCCGCGCTAATGTTCAGTACCTTTGTTAGGTGTTCTGGCGAAGGGCATCGTTCGGCACTTATTCATGTACCTCGTTATGATGGCATAACGAGAACGCCTACATGCAGCAATTTCGCCTTCTCGTTTCAATGGTCCTATACAAGCGCCAAGCACCAGATTTAACAGTGACTCTGAGCGTATAACCCAATACACTCAGCTTTTCGAAAGGCGTAGGAAAGTCTCAACTACTTGTAAGGGAAATATCGGACCATGGTCACGAGCCCGATCGAACGAGTAATTTAAGCTGCTTATGCTGTATAGCCACCACTGATTCTGTCTGGTTTCTTAGCTTGGTCGGAGTTTGAGAAGCCTCGCCATGCAGCTCGCAGCTTGCATCTTGCTGCATGTTTATATCAGGATCAGCGGTTGTAGAGATAGCCAGCTTCTAATCTATGAGCGAGAAATACTCGGGAAAAAAGTTTCAGGTGGCATTTTACTACCTCCTCTACAGTTCAAAAGGAGTGCCTTCGCTAAATCGGCCACGGCGGTAGAAGAGCTCGAGCCATTCCACCATGAAGGCTCATACTCAAGAGAAGGTTGTTATGCAATTTTTCTTTGGTAAGTTTTGGATATCCCGCTAGTAGGCCGCCCGTTCTCATTCCCCCTGGCGGTGCATGGGCAATTCATCAAACACTGAGGGCATCAATACAAATGATAATCTATTAAGGCCCAGACACTCAGTAGCCGGCGCTTGCACAATTGGTCGGTTACGAGAAAGGAACAAGCGAGATGTGTCTGCCTCATATAAGCTGCTGACTGAGTCGCGCCCTTTCGACGCACAAAGGATCGTGGATCCGGCTTCCACCTCGCTGAAGTCTTAACAGACTAAAGTCCGCCTCGATCCAAGCAGCTCACCGCCGGAAAACCATGGCAGGACGCCAGCGACAGCCCCGAAACACATGGAAGAGGATGACCCCTAGAAAACTCTGCATCACTGCGCGTCATTAGCATCACATAACTTGGGCCTCGGCCTTGAAGGAGATCTGGCGCTTAAGGGCGTATAATAAAGGCGTATAAACAAATAATGGTGTGGCATTGTGTTAAACCCTCTGGGTCATCTATCAAGTATTGGCCCAGGGGAAGAAAGCCGCTTGCAGTGCCACGAGACGCAATCGTCAGTGGCTTGAACTAATCCGACACATTCATGGGGCCATAGTGTGTCCCCTACTTTACGACCATGTATCTTCACATGAGGAAGATTTCACGGCATCGCTACTCCCTATCAGGGTAGTCATCATATTTCAAATGGTCGCCAACTGAATTTGAAGAGCTGAACAGCTTGAAAAGGAAATTGAGCTCTGAGCTTCTGTCACTACCGAATGAGCGATGTCTAACCACTCTCATGAGACCCTGGTGAGCTATTCCCTTTCCTTCCCTGGACATTGAACCCACAGCTATGAGTAATGAGGCAGAAATCCTTCTCAAAGTACGGTCCGACGTCCTATGTGCGTAACACGCGGGTCCTACTAAACTCTCCAGACCGCGAGTTTGCTGCGGGCCTGACACATTCTATAGATGACCGCAAGGTAGTCCGTGTTTACAAGAACAATAATTTCCTCGGGCTGTAAGAGTTAGCGCCGAGTCTTGTCAGGGTTGGCGGTGACTGGGTAGCTCAAAATATGCCAACCGAGTTGCAAGCCAGCCACTCCTTCACTGGAATCCGGACACCAGCCAGCTTACAGGTGGAAACCACCTGGAATTGATGATGCGATTATCATACTAACCTAGCGCCTCTACATAGCTTCTACGACGCTTCTGAGCAAGCGACGACCGTGCAGAAGAAGTCGGGTTCGGTCCACTTCGTTTTGGGCTCCGAAATGTACCATTATTTTGTAAGTAAAACACTTAGGGCTACAGGCGTGTCGGAGATGCTCTTGTCCCCGCCTCCCTTTATCGTCTGGACCTCTCAGGTTGCTTCAATGCTACAACTTTCAGATAATCTCATATCGGCTGACGCGGGGGACTCGGTGTATGGCGCCCCCTTAATACCACCTAGAAGTGCTACCTTCCCTGAGATGTGATTGATCAAACCAGCCACTATGTATTCGCATTGCCGCATGCCGTATGCCGTCGCAAAAGCAGCAGTTGAGAAGTAATAGCCGAAAAGCCACATCTTCATACATACATGCTGCAGTACAGTGCCGCGCATGGGGCCGGCAGTGGGCAACACGTGATCCATTCCGACAAGCCACGATATCTGTACAGCGAAGCCCGGTTTCAAAAGGAAAGCTACGACGTTGATGCAAGCGCCTCTGTGGATTTAAGATACGTACCTAGCTGCCTACCTAACCACTGCATTTATCTTGCCTTTGCTTTTTCTCTCTCCCTGCGAAAGACGGCAAGTATCGAATACTAGACGTTTGCACACAGCCGGATATTCCGAGGTATATATATAGTGTAATAATAATAATAATATGTACTACGATTATCAACTATCGTGTCAATGTTCTTTTTTTATGTAACAAGAAGATTGGTCGGTTGCTTCGTTCGGGTTCCAATTTCCAAAAGAAAAATCCCCATCATACCCTTATAAACATTTCTTAGCAAATATATGCAATACCCCTTTATATACGCCCGCCCTTGACGATTTCAGATTGTATTATGCTGATATCGTTCCGATCCCGATCCCGATACCAATTTCTTTTTTTTCGTCGTCGCTTATTTCTTGGCGGTGATCATGTCGAAGGAGCGGTGGCCGACGGCGGAGTAGCCGGGGACGTAGGCATCGCCCCAAGGCTGGAGCCAGGTGTCTGTTACAAGGTTGAGTATGATTAGCAAGTGTGTCCGAGTGGTGAGTAGATGAGGAGACTGGGAAGGGAAGGGGGAGAGTTTATATATATATAAAGAAACTCACCATAAGTTGTAGCGGGCTTGGTGCGAGCGAACCAGGTGAAGGTCTCGTTGGTGCCGGAGAGGAGCTCGGTCTGCGGGAACTCCTTGGCGATGCGGTTGTAGACATCCGCGGTGACGCCGAGGCCGGGGCCGCGGTAGTCGAGGCCGATGCTGTTGACGATGACGGACTCCTCGAGCTCGAAGTAGCTGACGATGGAGCCGGACCCGTGCAGGGCGATGGCCTGGAAGACCTTGCGGACGCGGTCCTTGGGCCAGAAGCGGCCGATCGGGTGCTCGCTCAGCCAGGTGCGGGCGCCGATGGCGCCGTCCACCTCGAAGCGCTTGTCGGTGCTGACCCAGCGGGAGCCGGGCGTCATGTCCCAGCCGAGATCGTGCAGCATCGTGGCCACGGCGTGGGCCTCGAGGTCGATCTCGCGCTTCAGCGTCTCGTTGGCGTTGATCATGGCAGCGCCGAAGAGCCACGAGCGCATCTGGTGCGAGTACAGGTAGTTGGGGAATTGCTTGATCGTGGCCTGCACATCGCGCACGATCTGGGTGTCGATCACCTCGACGCCGGCGATATGGGTTGTGCGTTGGAAGCCGAGGGCTGAGGCCGAAGTAAGGGCACTAGCCAAGGTCAGGAGGCTCGTCAACTGCATTTTGACTAGATTTTCTCGAAAGAACTGGTCTATATGCTATCGGGCTGTGGGATAATGTTATCTGAAGGAGCAAGGCCGATCAGTAGAGAGGAAGATGAGGCGATGATGATTCTTCTTTTTTTTGTCCCTAGATCGAGGGCCAAGAGACGAGTATATATACACATTTCGCTCTCTCTCTATCTCCAGCTTCACTCGTCAAGCAAGGACCATGACATTGTCGTGCTCCGGCCGCTGTGTATGCAGGGTCCAGCCCAATCATGGCCTGCATTCCAAATTGCGCGCTCTCTGTCTGTTTGACATTTCTCAGTCCCTGTCAGTCAGTCAGTAAGTCAGGTCAACAACACCCACGTTCACCGGAGATCCGAACAGTTACCCAACAGAAAAAGTTCCCAAATCATGACTTTCACAACCAGGCTATCCATTTGAAATGCATGAGATGGCAACAAAAATTTGACAAACTCGACAGGGATACAATACGGATCCTTGACCAAGGAACCCAGGAGCTGACTCTGTGGGTGTGTATAGGTAGGTGTGTTTCCCCCGGCCATGTTCGGAATAAGCTTTCCTGTATGGATTCTTTTGCAAATGTCATACCTACATCTCGGTAGCCTGGGTATGCTGTATGTCAAATCCTTCTAATGGACATCTACCTGCCTCCTAGGTAGCCGCCCTGTGCTTTTCGCACGTCATAGCTAGCCTGCCCGCTCGCGATATAGTAATTACAGTTCGAAGTGGGTAGTTCGTTGACGCGAAATACGACTGTGTTACATATGTTGTCAACCCAAGTTAGGACTGTCTGCATGTAGCTTCTTCTCGAAAATCATAAGCTTACCTAGACTCGACTTTTAGGCGGCTAGCTAGTTTTCCACCTTCCTCATCCGCACACCTCTTTCTCTCTCTCTCTGAAATATCTAGGTAGCTACCCTACCTACCTACCCTTGATCAAATAATGCAAGTAAAAGCTGATAGGCGTGCATGATAAGCTAAACTATCAATGAAATGAAGCAAGTGAAGCGAGGGTTAGGCGTAGGTAGGTTAGGTATGGTAGTCTAGCTGACTATATTTTCCTTTCAAACTACTTCTCTATCGATGTTGTTGTTAGTCAACGTTGTACGGATACCTTCCTACCCTACCTTGCATACATACATACATACTACCTGGGAAGTAGGTACCCAACTGAGTAGGAATGGCGGACGGCACTTTGGAAGGAACGCGGGAGCCGTCCGTTAGAGTGGCTTGGAGTTACATACCTAGTACTGCCGGCCGGGTTCGAAAGGTCTTGTCGTCTTGCCTTGCCTTGGCCATGCCAATGCCAATGCCATCCCACGAGGAGAAGGAGGAAGTGAACCGTGGTAGACGCAAAAAAGCAAGGTACACCGACACAACGAGCGAGTCACAAAATGCTACTACAGAAAAAAAGCTAAACTTATCAGAATGCTACCATGGAAAATAAAATTCGCATTCTAGGAAGATATTGGAATTTTCGCTCTACTACCTACTTTCTTCAGAAATAATGTGCTATCGTAGAATACCAAATACTTCAAGTTAACACTAAGAATTAGAATCATCTGTCAGACTATCAAGGTAGAGAGAGGGGGGTTTTCCTAAGGACGGTGCAAAGTAGGGAAATAGGTATGGAATGCCTGGTTACATGCACTTTATTCGCCGCCTGGTATGCATCTCATCTCATCTCATCTCATCTCTGCAAGCATGCATGTACATATATATGTAAGTAAGTTGGGTTGATAGTCTTGGTACACTCATCGTTGAAATTAGCTTCTTACTTATTTACCCCGCCAAGGGAACAAGAGATCAGATACTATCTAGATTGCCGCTAAGAAGGCTTCGGATCACTTATGCGAGGGGGAAAAAGATAGAGGGAAGGAGAAAGAGAGCCAAGACAATTGGGGCTACTTAGGCGAAGTTTCCAAGTATACCTAGCATATAGCATACCTAGTTCATTGCCGTTGTCATGCTACTACTTCGTTATTCCGGCAAGAAGAAAGTCTTGTCTGTCTGCTTGTTTGTCTGTCTGGGCTGGCATCTGGATCCCTACTAGTAACCACGCATGCAATTGCCTGGTAAGGTAGGTTTGTGATGTAGGGCATTGTCATGACCAAGCCAAGGAGTTTACGGCACTATCCGCCCTTGGCTTAATCCTCTAGCGCACCGCAGCAGAACAAAAAACCGTTGGGCCCTTGATTATCTGCATTTTGGTACCGGGTCCTACAGCACCTAGATACATGCAATCTGCATGTAATGTGATTGCGACCCAGAAAAAGGAGGTTAAACTCCCCAGTTTCATCAATAATCTAGTAAGTCATTTCTCCTCTCTCGGTGTGTTTTGTGTAGAGTGATCTAGGCTAGCTTGGGTTGCCACAATAGCATGTGTATGTAACGTACCTGGTATGTATGTAGGTATGCATGCATGCACGATGATTTCTTTCTCCTTTCAGATCTTTTACTGTTCAAGATTCAAATGAGCAAGGACGACTTTCGACGCTCATTGGACATAATTGGTAGTCATGGTTGTGATCCCGGCAAGAACACGACAGAAGGCGTGTTGAATCAGGGCAAGATCTGCGGAATTAGAAATCTAGGCAGGCAATGCCGCTACGTTAAACAAAAGGCTCATTGGAATCGCATACCTACTTCTTGCTGTACAAGCTGACGTGAGGACTACCCTATTGCTTCAACGTAGATTAACAGTGAGTTATTTACACAGATCAGGGCATCTCTGTTGAACTGGGCTATATAGAAACTCATGAGAATGAGAAGCGACTATATGTACATAGACCAATACTCTCATTTCCTCGTGGGCTCATCTTTGTCTCTATGTAAGTGGGCTTGGATCTATGGATTCTGAAATTTCGAGTGGATATGCTGACATAACAGATGGTATGTATAGTATCGTCTGATAGATAAGGGTTGGGCAACATTGCGTAAACAATTCCAGTGTAAACATGCAAGGGTCCCCGGCGAGTGCGCACGCAACCGTTGAGCGCGATCAACATGGTATGGCCCGAATCAGAGAAACTGCCCGGTATGAACCGTAGCATCGATTTGAGCGTCTAGGTACCATTGTATGACAAAAAGAGCCTACGGTGGGCAATGTGGGCCTAGTATTGGCTGCTGGGTCACTGCTCGTATCCAGATTTGTTTACACTCCTACTGGTGTAAAGGGGTCTAGTTGGCGTGGGGGGCAGATCATGGAAGCCTTGCTGACTCCAGAGGTTCTCCCCCAGAAGACTCTGGTAAATGCGAGCCCTTCTCCGGAGCACTTTCAAGTTCAGCTGCAGACACCAAAGATTTGATATCATCCTCATGAATGAGGCGTCGACGACGGCATTCTGCGAGTACGGACTCAAATCTTGGGTCTTGTACTAGAATACATGTTCGCAGAAGACTTAGGGCCGTAGTTCGGCTTACCCACCAAGTCTCAGGCGAACCGGGGGGTGTCCTAGCGCCCATCAACTCGAGATAACGAAAAGCCAGTTCATAGTCGTCTTGCATCGCGCATATTCGAACCAGATGGTCGTATATTGTCTTCGTCGGCTTCACGCGCAAGGCTTCCATCTCAGCTATGAGAAAGTTCATCTGCTTCTGCGTAGTGCAACGGCGGAGCAATATATCGTATGTATCTAGGTCTGGTCCGTCTCGGCAGATCTGGCGCACAGTTCTGTATAAGTCGAGAGCAACCCTGAAGCCCTCGTGAAGCGTAGTAGCTTCCAAGAGGACGTTGAAAGCCGCTGCAGGGACAGTGTTATTGAGCTTGAGGTCGTGAAGGAGCCGAAGCGCATGATGCATTGACGTCGGTTGATCACGAAGCATGGCGAATATCGGCCGCGTGCTGCCTAGATCGGGCGACAGACCAGCCTTGGCCATGATGCAAAGGACATAAAATGCCCTATGCAGATTTCCGTGCTGTACGTATATGTTGATAAGAGGCTCGTAGTGATGCATGTCTAACTTCACACCACGCGACGACAGAACTTGGATGGAGCTCATAGCTAGTTCAGCGTCCCCATGCATCGAGGCTGCATTCAGTACGCCCAAGATAACCCCATCGGGCGGGTAGATATAGTCCGATGACACGGCGTGGTTCCATACATATTTGACACCCGGCTGGAAGGCGTCTCGGCTAAAGACCTCCAGCAGAAAGTGCCAGGTGTTCAGAGACAAGGGAGCCCGCTTTAGGTTGTCAACTACCCTCTGGCGGTACTTGAGTATGGCAAGAGTCTCCTCGTGGAAGCCCCGGTCCCCAAATATGTAGAGGAATATGTCCAACAGCCACGGAGGCACGTTTACAGGGCTCCTATGCAGCTCCTCTAGTTTAGAAAGGGCAAGCTCGTACTGGGAATCGCGTAAGAGGCTGAGTATTACGCTGATTTCAACACTGGGCGTTAGGTTATACCATCGGTTTCTCATCTCGTGGAGAACCTGTGACATTAATTTGTAATCGGGATGTACCGCTGTAACCTATGTGCCTGGTCAGTTCGTGAGCATGCGACAGTAGGAATGGAATTCTTGCCTGACCTTTAGAACGGCTAGGTATGTATCTGGCGTTGTAGGTATGTTCTGGGACTGCATCTCTCTGAAAAGTTGACAGGCTACCCTCGCAGAGCCGTATTGTTTGCTGACGTTTGCTGTCAACAAAGCCTCATAGAGAGCCGCATTGGGCTTTTCTCCCCTTTCCTTTATGAGATACTCAACAAGTCTGAGGACGGGGAAGTATGTGTCTTCGGCATCTCCCAGGTCCTTCAAGGCTTCATATATGTCACGAGTTGGTATATCCTGCAATCTTTTGTTTTTGGTAAGGGGGTCAGCGCCCTCATATATAGCGCCAGAAATCCACGGGTTTCTTTTGGCTATTCTCTTTAGATAAGATATTCGTGAGTTTGGAAGTGCCTCAGGTTGCTTTAGTCGGTGTGCATGCGGTGTCGTGACATAGCTGTATTGGCGTCGACATAGCTTCGAAAGGCGATTCGCTGGCTGGTTGCGGTTCGCGAAGGTCGGGCCTGTTCGCGTCCGAAGAAAACGAAGGTCGAAGGGTTTATATAGGAATACGAGATCGACTGAAGGGCACAGACACCGCCAAAGCCCGTCGACGACGACACGGTCTCCCGGCATGAGTATAAGTCTGAATACGAAGTTGCACAACGCGAATAAATTAGAGATGCAGCTCCTGTCCCTTGACTTCGAATTCTAGTTATCCAGCGACATGGCAGCTGGGGGCAGCTGTGGGGCACTGCACAAACGTGGCTACGGCCGCGAAGCATTGGAGCAGTTGGAGGGCAGCAATAAATAAGTGTACCTACCTCAAAGGGCAGTGAAATTGGTATTCTTTCATCTAACACCTCTTATCACGCAGTCTCAGAGTTCAATTGGCTCTTTCTGTAATTAGATATTTATCAGGAGTTACAATTTCAACTACATTTTAGCAATTGTATTTTAAAACGACTAACTGATATCACTGCCGCTCGGAATATGAGCAAGGGGTTTTGTTTGGGCGGCTCAACGTTGACAACGGGGATGGATGTATGAATTACTACGTGCCATCGCGCCAAACTCATGTGTCTATTCGCTCAGTCGAGGTTGTCCCTGGCCTGAGGAGTGGCAGAGTTAGCAGGTCTCGCGGGACTGCTGGTGGATGCCGGGCTAACTAAATCACACCGCGAACCGACCTGAGGCGTCATATCACCACACTGCGTGAAGGGCCGGTAGACACATGTGGGTATCCTACACTGCTCGGATTCAAGCCTCCTCATGGGACCCGCGCCGGGTATCTTAGTAAAAACATCGTGTTGTGCGGGGTCCCCTCGATATGAATCGTTTTCAAAGACGCGAAAGGGCTGGGTTGAGGCTCCCTACTCAAGCGCCCCGTCCTCTTCCCCGTCCTCTCCCTTGGCCACGTCCTCCACGGCCCCTATCACCTCCCCTCCCGCCGTGGTCTCCGCGTTGTTGCCCATGTCCACCTCGGCCGCCCCTGTATCCGCCTCCCTGTGAATGTTGTTGTTCTTTCACGAGATCGATGATTTCGTCGGGAACCCGCAGATATTTTATCTAGTGGAGAAGGTAAGCCGGTGTCGATGGTTCGCGGGACATGTTATGTCAGAACATACGTTATTACCCTTGACGTAGACTTCGGGTAGGCGGACAAACTTGTCGGCTTCCTATGTGGGAGGTCAGTGGGTGGAAAGTTGCGCCTCGCAGGAGATTGGAAGGGCTAACTTACCGCACTGGTTTGTACAACCTCTTTCAGCGTAAGGTTCATCCAGGTGTCGCATTGGACCAAATGGCCGTTGAGCGTTTCGCCGTTTTTCAGCTCAACAAGCATAGGGTGGCCCTGGGCGGCATTCAGCAGCCCGAGGGGCAACTGGAACAAAGATTGTCAGCTCCCATACGAATAGAGGCCGTTCAGATACACGTACCATGGTGCCTTCTCAGTCGCTTTCTTTTAAAGTATGCGCTAATAATAGGGTGAGAACTGAAAAGATACGTCGCGGTAAGCTTCCAAAGAGCGGCTCTCTTCGATGACGAGACTGATGCAGATGCAACTTGGAGAATGCAGCGGGGGGCTAGCCAGTCTAAATGATACCCGGAAGAGATGCTTATGCACTGTATCTTACCCACTTTCAGTGCTCACTGTAACGGCCATTGGCAAGTACCCACACATGTATTTTTACCAGCATGGGTACATGTTGCAATTAAGCCACAGCTCTAACCTAGGTCAGAGTAATTGCCCGAGCCGACTCCAAGTTCCTCAGGACAGCCTGTACATGTATGGCCCCTGTGAACCTTCTCCTCAGCCACAGTTCTATACTACCAATACCCGTGGATATACAGAGGTATGAATCTAATACCTGTTACCATTGCTTCCATTATCTTATTGTTTGATGAACAATAACGACTAGAAGTCCGCCTGACGCCATGTTTCTCTCTTGATTGACAACCTAAGCGTTGATCACTAGGTTAGGGAAATACGCAGTATCCACAGACCTTCGGGTACATTATGTCCAGGTATGGAGCAAGCTGCAAGAACAATGCTTCGGTGCTGGAATTAGCACTGGGTATGGGTATCTAGGGATGACATTTCTCCAAGGTCGAGAATAACATGTTACAGCTCAGCTCTTCTTGCTTACAGTAGGTAGTATGAGATATAAGTTAACATTGGGCTTGGTATTAGCCATGTCCTCGGAAGATCTATGAAGTAGTTGTGGACAGTTTTACTGCCGTACGTGTAAGCTCTCGGTCGTTGGAACCGGCCCTTGACTTCAGCTCCAGCACAGCCCACTTGGGGATCAGGCAACCGTTTAACCCCTTCACCACCACTTTTCTGTTCTTTTCACTTTTACAACGGCAACTCGTTGTCACCCGACTACCTGGGTGGAATGTATACGTAAACTTGCCACGTTCAGGCACTCTTATTTTCTCCTTCGTGATTTATGTTCTTCGTTCCACTGTAGGACGTAAGCATCCGCTGCCCAGGCAATCGAAATGCTCGGCTTGCTCACGGCCTCGGCGTTGTTTGCGCCCTTACTGGCCTTAGCGTCCCCCCTCGTTCTTGAGGTTATACCCACTAATGATGGTAAGACCTGGCGGCATGTTATGAACTTATGACCACTTCGAACTTGTTATACGACTCATTCATATTAACTGTGTGCTATTGGTAGAAATTGTCTCGGATGCTTTGATAACGCTCTATTCCGGCGCGACCGGAGACCTCGGAGCTCCTCAGCAAATAGTGAGTAATAACACTCAGTCAAACCCGAACAATAAAGCCGATTTATTACAATGCCTAACCTAATGAGCAAACACCCCTTTAGACCCTTGATTTACGCGTTCTTGAATCAACAACATCTTGCGGTTATGGAAACGTTACTGTCAGTGGACAGTCGCTGGCCCAAGATGACATTGGACTCGGCTCGGGCAACATTACTACGGAAGAAGGCAATGTTCTCGACGCTGAATGGAAGTTCAGCTGCGTCCACCTAGGTGATAAATCCGAAGAGCAATTGTTATCCTTTCACATAGACCAAGTCGACGGTCAAAGGGTGAAAGATGTTGCCTTCTCCGTTCAGTTCCAGCAGGTAGCTCCGGTGTTCATCAAGTCCATCGACGGCGCTATGATGAGGATAATAAGGCCCTCGAAACTGAAGTCCCCCGATAGCCACCAACCGAGCCTGGAAGATGAGCTGGCTGAGCTGAGGACACTCGAGGAGCAATTGGTGACCCTTGAGCGTTCTATTGCCTCGAAGATTTCGCACATCTCTGAAAAGTTCGGCATCGATCAACCGGAGAAGTTGCTTCATGTTGCCGACTGTCAAGGCATAAAATGTCTGTTCAAGGCGATGTACATGCGGATAAAGGACATGGCCAGTAACCTGTACCACGGTGATAAACCATCGGCGTCTTCCACTGCGCCATCCACAGACGGCTGGCGATCCTATACTTCCCATGAGGGTCAACGACCACTCTCAGAGACCGACGACTCACAGAAGGGGTCCAGCGATGTCATCTCGTCGTCCGAATCAGAACTCATCAGCAGCGAGAACGAACCGCAACGCCCCTCAGCGTCGCTAAAAGAAACAGCAGAAAAAGAAAACGCGAATGAATCGGTAAGCTAGACTGCAATATGTGGCATCTGCCACAAGTACATTGGTTAACAAATCAGCAGCCTCAGCGGTTTCGTGTGCTGGTTCTATCTGGTATTGTTATGTTTCTTCTTGCCAGCGTCCTCCTCGCCCTTCTCGGCAGACGGTGCGTGACTCATTTACGTCGCCGCCGCCAGGCTCGATGGGAGAAACGTCGGCAGCGAATGCGGGCAGCCCGGGAGGCGTGCAACGTAATGGCCGTGACGAAATACATAGAGGTACTCCAATGGCTCAGAGACAGCATGGGACGTCAGAGCGTCAAGGATGAAGAGAAGCAAGCAGAAGCCAGACGCATTGACCACCATGACCAGCATCCGGACAACAGTGGCAGCGACTCGGAAGACGCCCTCTCTACTACTATGGAGGAGGAGATCGCCCAATTTCGGGCCGCCGCGGGCGCCGTGAGCAACCTAATTATCTCTGGGGGCGGAGGCGGCGAGCGAATTCGAGGCCGGTCATCGTTGTCGCAGCAGCCTGAACACCACCACCCTTCGTTAATAGTTCGACCGCGCCGCCGAGATTCGACGGATTCAACACCTTCGAGCATCGCCTCCGCGTGTCCCACCTATAGAACCGTAGATGACACATTACCGCCGTACGAAGAAGAAGAGCGTCACCCCGAGGACTCCGTTGCCGATGGGTTTCGGTACATACCCGGAAACCGGCCTCGCGATGGACAATATGAACCCCCGACAGCGATAACAAGAAGTTCTTTAGATCGTAATATAGGAGAGCCAAAGGACTAAAACCCAAAATCACTTACCAATGAAATATGAACCCTACAGGGGGCTTTCTCACACTGCCCCTCTTTTTCTCGTCTCCTTTTTTCTCTCTTAGTATTATATGGGTTCGTGTATATATACTTACATATGGGTAATCATAAGCCGGCGTGCGACATGTAATCTGAGCATTTCTTGACTCGGACGGGCATATATATACGTAGCCAGGTATATATCGGCTTTGAAGTGTGTCTTGGGGGAGGTTTGGGATTAGGAATAAGGGGGTGTGTTATATCATGGAGAAATGGGGTATAATATCTATTCTGCTTGGCTGGGCTAGGCTTAAGCAAAGGACCTGGGAATATATTTCATGTTTTCTAGGGACATAGCCCTAGGTATATGTGCAAATATACACTATACGACACAACAGGAACTTTTCTTTGGTTATTACTACTATCAAAGTAGCCGCAGTTGTATGCACTTAGTGTTCCTAGTCTCCTACGTGTGCGCAAGCATAAGAGAGAACGACTCAGATTATGCGTCACAGGCCTAGCAGAGCGATATGTACGCATTCCATATACTCTACCTATAACCCTATGTAGGAGGTATAAACGCTGGCAAGGGTGAATGGATTGACTTGGAACAATACTAGCTTTTGCTAAGTAAATAGGTAATGAAGTGATGCTTCTGTCTCAGCCTCCAACAATATATTCATTTGTTTGTCTCCCCACCTCTCTACACACATCCCTTAAGTATCTACCTACCTACCTACCTACATAATATCCGTATCCGCCCCCTATTTACCTACCGCCCCCTTTCCAAATATTCTATCAAGCTATTAGACGGTCTATTGTATGTAGACGGCCAGTTTCTTAGCCACACTGTTTCATTCTACAGGAGCCCTTTGTCAAAGTATCTGCCTTTGGTGTCAACATGTCTCTGGTCTTTTCTGTCTATCTCTTGTGTGTACGTATACTCTGTGTGTTTGCGATTACTGACACAAATAGTGACAACGATGTGAGAGAGAGAGAGAGGGAGAGAACGGACAGAGGGAAGCGGGAGAAAGAGAGCAAAAGGCATACAAAGAAAAGGGGCGGCAAGGTAAGGTAATGTGAGGTAAAGGCGAAGTAGGGCCAGGGGCGAGAGAGAGAGAGAGAGAGGTGTTGCGAGGGAGAAAAAATAGGTGGGTTCCCAAGTTCGTGAGGGAGGGGGGGGGAGCATAAATATGCAAAGAAATAGTCTAATAGACAGTTAGAATCGCTAGACAGGAAACGGAACAAATAGTTCAAAGAGTAAAAATGTACATGTACTAGTCTATAGATAATATATAGACAACAACCCCCCTAGAATCATACACATAAAAACTTGCTGAACTCTCACAAGATCCGAGATATGCAGGGCCAATATATCAAATACCATCACCTCGACTATGCTGTATGGCAATCCACAACTGACCCAGGGAAAGGACAAAAAACATTTCTTATTCATGGGCACCACAAAAATATCATGTCTGTTAAATAGGTGTGTACATTATGTATTAATATGTATTTACAATAAATATGCAGGAGTCTTCGCTCTACCTCGCTTTCTCCCAAGGCCAAAACCCAAAGCAACCTCAACAACCCAAACAACATCATCAATCAAGCTATCCTAATCTTTATCATCTCATTCTCTCATTACTCCCTCCCCCCATTGCTTATATCTACTGCCTACCCCCTTTTCGAGTTCTCGTATAACCTTATGCTTTAACCCCGAACCCCGGATATCTGTCTGATCTCTTGCCTAAACCGCATCTAACCTATTTATTATATATATCCTATCCTGTCCTATACCTTTCTATGCTTTTAATGCAAGTGTATGCTTCTTCGTATGATATGCTTGTCCTTCTATAAGAAACCAACAAATTCGTTTCCTTTGAAAGTCGTCTATTCGTCAACCTCGGGGACCACATCCATTAAGCCTTCCGCGCCAATTTTTCTTCATCCAGCCACGAACATCTTATCTATCTCTTCCAATAGCCCGCCGCCTCGGGTTCACGTGTTAAGAAGAGGTCATAAGGTAATTTCGGAATCGACAAAACATGCCAGGTCCTACGATCCTCCTATCGATACTGGACTTGGGCTTGGGCCTGGGCCTGGGGATGGGGATGCTAGCAGAAGCATCAGAAATCTACCACCACCTTCCCCTCCCCCTTCCCCCTTCGGCAGCTTCTCGTACCAGGAGACAGGTGACGACGGCAACATGTGACCAGACGTACGGGAACGGCTCGATACCCTGCGGCGGATCGGACAGTACATGGTGCTACAACCCGAGTCTCGGACAGGTCAGTTTAGCTCGCTTGGTCGGGTGTCTTCGGCTGGTGGTGCGGCACTAGGTTATAATCCTCGCTGACACGAAAGAAACAGACGTGCTGTGAGCTGGACGGGGGCTTTTGTGCTAGCGGCAGCTACTGTGCACCCACTGCGGGATATTGCTGCCTCGAGGTACGTGGCTATAGCCGTATTGGTCCATTCATCAAGCAACTGTAAAAGATTGCTGATGCGTAAGGGACATAGAGCGAGGATCTGGAGACGTGTGCTCGGAACGCTGGTTTCGATCTCCCGGGTTCGACAACAGCAAGAACTGACCAAATCACATCTTCTATACCGACGATGACCATTTCGATATCGGCCAGCCGCACGCTTACCGTCACGCCATTCCTTGTAGAGGGCGCTGCGCCGACGCAGGTAGTTACGACAGATCCCGCGGCTGGGGCTGGTGCCGATCCATTTGCCCAGTTCTTGACGGAAACTTCGTTGAGGCCACTGACGGCCAGCTGCGGCGAGAGACCGGGATTTACGGCCCTGGCGATACCGATATCGAACGACACCTCGGTTTCGCCTCTCGTGCAGGTTGCAGCCGCCGCCAAGAGCAGACGCTTGCTAGGATCCGTCGCTTTGATAGCGATGACAGGCATTTTAACCTTGTGCCGCTGAGCAGCGTTGGGCTGGGGGTTGGAGACACAATAGTCACCCAATTTTGTAATATTAAAGATTAGAATTAGCCACCTTAATATGCTGGGCAGTCGAGTTGGGCACGCTCAAAAGCAACCGAGAAAAACTGCAGCATGGCAGTATAATGATAGATGATCCCTCCGAGAACGGCCAACTATCAAGTCACCATTAGTTATTTCCTACTCGTAGGGATAAAAAAGGGAAAGGGGTTACTCACATGCCACAGATTGTGCGCATTCCCAAAGAAGTCAAAGGCACCCGGGAACCATCTCTCTGGGATCTTGCTAGCATAGACCACGGCCCCCAAAACGTACACCACAAGGGATTTGAGCAGGTTGGAGTCGATGTAGAATTCGTAAGCCCAGGCCGCACCCCGTGTGAGGAGAACTTGAATGATCGGCATGCCGCCCGTCGCGGCGAGTCCAATGAAAAACCCGACCCTGAGCCAGGCCATATCCTGACCGTTAAACGTAGGGTGCCACGGCAGAATCGTGCCTGCGATGCCCAGGATTGCGGTAGCGGTCATGTAACCCCAGCGGGAGACGGGCTCACAGTAGAAGGCCGTGTACTCGGTGGTCATGATCGACGCGGCGATCAGCAACGATATGCCAGTGTAGTCGACGCAAGCGAAGCGCTCCATCAGCGTCTGATCCGCCACGCAGTTCATCGTATGCCAGATTGTGCTGCAGACTAGGCATTTGCAGGCGGCGAAGAAGAAGACTGCCGCGATGAAGACGTCGGTCTTGGTGTAGAGCGAGAAATGCGTGGACGAGGGATAGAAGTAGAAGGCGACTGACAGCATGACGATGAAACCAAGCGCATGAGACCAAATGTTCACCGTCTCATTAGAAACACCGAAAATGGAGCGCACGCACTCGATTTTCGAATCTGAGAAGCGGTAACCCTTCAAAATATGAGGATTTATCCTCCACGGGACGGGCAATTCTTCGTATTTCAGAAGGCCCTGCTCGCGCGCTCGTGCGATAGCGCTTTGAACGTGTTCCTCTAGAGATTCGGCAGCCCGCATTGCACGCCCAATTCCCTCGTCTACCACACCACGGGCACGCTCAAAACCTTCGTCCATCACCCGTCGTCCTTCGCCCATGATGCTCTCGGCAGCACCGGCAGCGTTCGCAAGCCCTTGGTCCCGCAACTTGATAGCCCGCGCCTCGAATTCGTTCAGCATGTTGTCCAGAAGCTCGATACCCATCCGTGCCTTCTCGTTCATGGATTGGGCCGTGGTCAGAGCCAAGGCGCCCTGGTAGCTCGCGTCGAGTGTCTCGACCATGACTTGGAGGCGACGACGGCCGGCCCCGATGACTTCCTCGGATACCTGGGAGCATCGCTCTCGCACTGCCTGTAAGGTCGAGAATGTCATTTCTATGCTGGAGTCGAGATGTATCAGATCGCCGTAGCTTTCGAGGAATTCTAAACGGCGCTCGAGCTCGGAGAGAAACAGGTCGAACTTCTTCCAAGTTAGTATAGCTATAAAACTGGACTAGAGGGGCAAGTATGTACCCGGAGTAAGAGTGCTTCTTCTCCATCCATGATCTGGTTGACCAATGATTTCCGCCTACGAGGAACAAACGACGAATGCCTTCGGCGTTGCCTAGGTCCGCGTTCGTTCAGTGCGGTGCCCGAGCTCGTTCCGGCAGAGGGCTCCTGATTGGAGCCAAAAGCATAGGAGGGAGCACAAGACATGGTCGTAGTGGTTGTAGTGGTATTAGCGAGCGGCATGAGCAAGTGTTCGTCTTGGTTTATGAAGGTTATCCAAAGGAGGGTAGGCGGCGGAGGGAAGCCCGACTAGAAGTTGGAGCTTAAGCTTAAAGAATGCAGAAGCATATACTCGAAATATTAGGGTTCCTGGTTTCTGTCTTGGTCTGGGCGATCGATCACCATCACACACGGCAAAAAGAGTTCAAAGTTGACGCAATTCGATTGCGATGATGGTCTCGATTTCCTTCCCCGTTGTTCGGGTCTTCGGAATAGTAAAGCTCGAAGGGGAAAAACCGCGTTGACAGGTTGCCACAAATTGGGTACAAACCCAGCTAAAGGGGCGCGACAGGGCTAACGGGGCTCTTGGACGGAGAATATGTGACCTCACACGTTGAAGAATTCGAACAAAAGATTGGTTGTGAGCATTCAACGGTGGAGCCGTTAGAACTTAGTAGGTAGTGAGACCAAGAGGCAGGTACCTCGGTATCTGCTGATAAACTAGAGCCCAACAGAAAAAAGAAACTGCTTGTGAACGGTCACTTAGGTTAGATAAGTTCAACGAAGGCAGAAAGTTTGACTGGTTGACATAGTAAGTATCATCGTTCATGATGATGACCAATACTTTAAAATGTTTAATTTCAGAATCCTGGGTAGGAATCATAAGACGCGGGAATAATACCAAGAATTGCCAGGGGTAACCCCATACCTTGACTCTTGGTACCTATGCCACCTACCTATTGGGGCAGCCATTGGCCCAACTTGGGGCGTTACATCTGGAAGACCGGCATGGAGACAACCTTGTTAAGTTAACCGGGACGTTACTTACATTATTACGACTTATTGACACCACCTTATAGATAGTCTGCATACAGCGTACTTAGGCTTAAGCATGAATATAAACAAATACAAACCACCTGGCACCTATACTAAAGTTACATAGGTTTGTGCCTCTCTGTCTTAAGCTAAGCAAGAATGTTGGGGCAAAGGGTTCTGACTTGCAGTGGACCCGATGCAGGTGCTGACTATCTAAACCAACATTTCAGCTCTTGGTGGAGATATTCCCTTACACTTATCAACTCAGCTAGCCACAGAATTTGCCGTGCTTATACTGCTGTACGTTATGTACATATAGCGAGCAACTATTCCTTGGTTCCCTCAAGCCAAGAACGCCGGATCCGACCCATACAACTACCACGACTAGACCGGCGTCGGAGGCGGAACGTCGGTTGCTTTTCTTTCAGCTCGATTGTACAAGCGTAGCAGTTAACCTCAGTCATTTTATATGTACATATTCTTTAGTCAGGCTCTAACTTACATAAAAGCTTTGAGTTACAGGGCCAGCTTTCTGTGTTAACACGATATACCAACGCGACAGACCTCAGATATAATATAGCAAGAACACATGTTCATTATATTTGTACGTCGCTAGCTAGATGTGTGAACGCTATGGCGCTAGTTTGAAAAAGCTGGCGTCATCGGCAATATTCGAATACCTGTCTCAAGAGTCGGATATACGCCTAGTTCGTTCCGCCTCTCACCATCTTCTACCACCGTCTCTCTCCCACAGCAGTGCGTATGTTCAGAAAGAGATCAAGAACCAACATGATCCTTCTATGACGACGGGACTCGCATTCCATCAGTTGTAATCATGCAAGTCTTTTGCTGATAATCAAGTCATACTGATGACTGCTAGTGTGGTGGCCGTTCACCAAACGCATATGGAACTGACATGACTGTCATAAAAATTGTGAGTCCATGAAGTGCATGTGCGCCAACACGCAAGAGTCTAGCAACCAATCCAACTCCAAAGTGCCCATGGAAACAATTTCAGCGTGAACAAGCATGGTAGAGTTGAGAGCACCTGTAACTTTTCGAATTTAAGTCGTAGTTGTGAACGAACTCGATAATCGACAGCTGGTAGTTTCTTTCGTCACCCATCCGAAAACTAGCACGAGACAAAGGACTCCTTGTGCGACGTTTCCTCACGTGCCGAATGTCGGCGAAATGTAGAGAGCACTCTGGATAGGAAATGCGAGTTGAATACTACTACTACGAGTCGCCAGATGCCTTTGATGATTTCCAGAATTGCATCAACCTTGTCAAACGCTTAGACTTGCTGGGTTTGGTCTTCTTGTCCACTTCGTTCTCAAACGGCACTTCCATGCTAAGCTTGCTGCGTTCTCCATGAGCACTACTGATAAGCCGGCTCAGGCTGGCTAGACTGGACCTGCGACGTCCAAAAGCAGTTGAAGTGAAGGATGCCGGCCGTTGATCGTGGAACGGCATATTCCTTGGTCTCACACCAGGGATGAATGAACTCTCACGTGTCATAGTTGAGTTAGTGCTGGTTAACGAGGGAACATCAACAGACAACCGGACAACTTCAGGTCCTGGCTCTCCCATCAACAAAGAACGGAAATTGTTTTCATCCGCAATTGACGATGGTGCTGTCGATATTCGATGGGCATCGTACGACACAGGTGAGCGGGGCGATGGGAAGGAGGACGAATGGCTGATGGGGTATGGACTAATGGGCATTATGGGTAATCCGGGCAGGATGATCGAAGTTGCGTCAGGCGGAGCATACTCCTTTCTCTCGCCCTCTCTCCGCTGTGACGGGCCACCGAAGCTAGATGTTTCCGACGAAGGTGCGAAGGTCACATCCCTCCTGGCGGGAAAGGGGGAGGAGTCCTCCTCCATGATGACCTCGTTATGGAGACTACTTGAAGAGGTCTCGTTTCTGACTATACTCGGGGGTGGTAAATCTAGGCTTGAGCCGCTTTGTTTTCGCTTGGTTGAAGATCCTATCGAAGCATCAATTTTGGGCGACGCCAATTCTGCGTTATGTTCTTGCGTTGGAGTGGATGTTGTGTCGTCTACATCATTCTCTTCTTCATCCCCTGTAGTTGTGCCTTGGGATTCGCTGGTTGAATCTTCAGCTGCAGACTCCCCTGTATGGCTACCTTCCTCGTCTTCCTCATCTTCCTCGAACACATCAGCCATAGTCGAAGAGCTACCAAATCGGTGAATACTAAAACGGCCGCCTTCGAAAGGCGGCATTTCAGGCGCACTTTCAGCTCGGCGGTGATAATGCATTCCTGGTCCGCTAAACCCTCTCATTCCGGCGGCACTGTGAAGTTGTCTCTTCTGCGGTGCGCCAGCCCTCTGAGCCTCCTCCCATTGCGGATCTCGAGTTGGTGTATTGAACGGGCCGAGCGCTGCATCAAGATCGATCATTGGAAATGGTATTTCATCCTCGGTACGAGCCGGGCGACTTTTCGCCGGTTGCAAATCTGATGCCGAACGAGAGGGACTGGGGTTAAACCGAACTGTGAAGGGTTGGTCTTCCTGTGCCACTGGCTCATCTTCTACATCGTCTTCTTTTGCGGGGCGGGATGTCGGCGGTGTTTGTGACCGTCGACGTGCTTTCGTTTTTTGAGCTCGTGTCTTGGATTTCCGCGTGAGTATGGAGCCCGCCCAGGTTTTCACTCTTTTCTGTCTCTTTTTACTTGACTTCTTCTTCTCTGTGACAGGCAATGCCTCTCTGCAAATTTCCGAGTCTGGCCTATTGTCATCATGATCAACGGGCATTGGGATATCCGGACAGTCCCTCATTGCTGTGTCGGAAGAGCTACCACTCGCGGGTCTAGTTTTCGTCGGTGATCCGGTATTAGCAAAAGAATCAAACCCGAAAAAGGACCATCGCTTCGGGGTTTTAGTTGGAGTCGCCATTGCGTGAGCATTAGCGGAGCCCGATTGTGCCTGATCACTTAGAACGGGAATCGAGTTGCGTCTTCTAAGTGATGGGGTCTCCTCGGCTGCCGTGAGGTGGAGACTTGTGGTACGTTCCAGTACTGCACCAGCCGTGCTGGGGCGTGAGTCGGATTTCGATCGTGGGACTGCGGAACTAAGGATAGAGTGGGAGTCACGCTCCATGTTGGTCGAATTAGTGATGGATGCAATTGAGGAGATACTTCCGGACACGGAATGCCCGGGGCGTGCTGTACTGGTTGTGTCTGTCGAAACTAAAGATAGCGGCCGAGGTATGAATTCCAGTGTATCGGAGAACCCAACTCGAGCACGCGTATTTAGCTTCGGGCTCGGTTCTGTCGACTGGCTTGCCTTTTCTGTCACCACTTCTTCTCCGTTCGTAGTCGCTCTGGGACCTGTTGCAGTAGTTTCAATCATCTTTTGGTTCTCGAGACTGGGTCGCACATGATTCTCACAAAAATCTGCGGGACTAGCAGGCGCACTGCTCCCTCTAGACGAGGGGTTGGGAGCCTGCAGTATTAAGGTGAGATCATGACTAGATATTGCACCGGAACGTCGATGGGAATGTCCCCTTTGATGTCGTCGAGGTCCGCTCGACGGTGCCAGTGTTGGCGATGCAAAACCGCTTTCACTCTTGGTTGGGCTGGTGCTCATTACGGTGATTGACTCCCCTGATGTAAGTTTGCCGCCGACAAATTCACTTCCGCCTCGCCGATGGCCAATGTGACTTGGCACAGTCCTGGGTGAAGTGGGTGTCTGTGATGGACTGAGGAGGCTTGCATCCGTTGAGGTGCTGGCCCCGGGATTAAAAGAGAAATCGGGCAATGCCGGGGGTCTCGGGCGACGGTTGGCGCTCTCGGGACTCAGTGTGTTACCAGGGTTGAAACTGAACGTAGGCAGCGCGGCCGATTGCCTACGTGGTTCGGTTGGTTCAGTCTCCAAACCAATATTTCGTGGCGGGATCTCAATAGCGGATTGATGGCGCCGGCCAGTGGAACGGGATAGCGACGAAGGTGCCGACGATGAAGGGCGGCTAGGAAAAGTGAAGGGAGGATTTGGCGGAGGGATATTGATGCGAGGAGAGGGTTGAGGGCTTGCGTGAGTAGCCATGGTGTCTTGCCTGAACGTGGAAACTGCGACGTCGGTCATTTTCACATTGTTCATTCCTCCGGCGGCGCCCTCTTCCATAGGGTTTCTGGTTTCTGTGGTTGTCATGGATCCTCCAGGCCGCTCCCCGGCACAAAACCAATAACCCTAGCAGCGGTTGGGTATCATAGGGTATGCTGAAATACTCCGGGGGAAAGGTCAAAACTCGAAACGCTCAATCTAGCAAAGGGGTTCGGACAGCTTGGGGACGGTTCGTCGGTAGCAGGTTCGTGTTCTAGAATTACATCAGTGTCAGTCGGTGAGAGCGATGCTTTTCGTGCTGGGCAAGAGCGTAAAGGGATGTTCTGCTTGGATAAATGCACGAAAGAAGCATACTTGTGTCTGATGGGATTGATGAGCCCGCGCGCCGGTGTTCGAGCGAGAAGAGATCAAATGCCTGTTATCAATGTCCAGGCGTATTATTTTGGTGTTGTTTTCGTCCAAGCAAATTGTTCCTGCAGATTGATCAATTTTAAAATCAAAATGAGACAACAATGCTGGCTAATGGGATTAAAACTGAACAGATATGTGGAAGAAAGGAGCGGACGGCCAAGACCAGAGCAAACCCGAGGAGTCGAGATTTGCTGCTGGAATTGGGCCAGATCGTTGTTGACAGGCGATGAGGTTCTCAAGGTGAAGGAAAAGGACGAGGAAACAGGCGAGGAGGAGATTGGTAGGCCAGGGCGCTTGGAGGATCAGGACTGTACGTGTACAGTGCCAGTGTGTGTTGGGGGGTGTGGGTTGAGACGGAATGACAGGGCTGTCTACAGCATAACGGATCCGTATAGGGTTAGGTACCTGTAAGGTACACATACGGGCGAGAGTACGGCTGTGGATACGCGATAAACGTTACCTTACCGGTACAAAAGCATGTACCCCAACCGCAGGTAAGCCTCAGATAAGGAGGTACAGAACCAAGTACTCATTACAGTAGGGGTAGGTATCTCGGTGCCTGGGTCCAACTTTACAGTAGGTACCATTCTCACCAGGCGACCCGGGTGGGAAGAAAACTTGAAGCCTGTGGGCGCGTTTAGACACAGTTATTGGCAGGTAAATCGTTGCATACTATGTATATGCGCGTACACCTGCATTCTGCATATCACCGGCACCAATTCGGCACCAACAAAGGAACTCGGATTTCTGTTCAAGCTCCTGCTCATCGGGCAATGTTATGTTACCGGTTAAGTAGAATGACTTACTTATAATAGCACCACCAGTCAACTTCTCAATTTCATGTCAGCTTCCTTTCAATCTACCCATACCTATCTATTACATTGGTGAGTTTTGGGCGGGCGCTCTACCTACCAATGTGAAGTACCTAATAGGATGCCCACGTACATCTGTACCCCGGTAGGTAAGCCTTCTCGAAACCATTAAGACGCCAAGATCGTGCCTTTCCGAGGTAAGATAGGGAACAAGTTAACAGGTTTCAATGCAGAGAAGCATGTTATTCTGTGCAGCGTACATCTATAAACCCAGCTACGTATTCATTTCATACAACCTCAGTTTGCACTTACGTAGCGCTGAAAGCCTGGAGTCACGGTGTACGGCATGCACATTGTGCAAGATCTCTTATGCATGGAATATTTATACTACTACTCTAGATGCATTCGGTGTACCAACAGGAACTGGTAGGTTATGGCTGTGTACTAGGCTACTTGTTCATGAGGGCATTTGGCCTCGTACTAGCAATACGAATCCCAAAAGCTGCACCTACCGACATAGCAGTACACCTGAGTGATCTATCGTCAAATACGAATCCTGTATGCTATCAATATCAAGTGATCAGTCATCAGGTAGATAAAAGAGGGTTGTAAAATACAGCCATAGTTCCAAAACCATTGGGTGTTCCTTGCATTGAGACAATAAGTCTTGGCTCAAAGCCTCTGATTTGTAGGGTTTCATTGTCACGCCGGTAACAATAGATGAGAGATGAAGCAGAAGACAAGCAGCTTTCCATTTGCAAATGAGGTAGGTAGGTAGTTACTCACATCCCCTCCCTTGGATAACGACGAACCAGGGATTTTCAATGCCGAAAGGAACACTTAGGGCATGGATACCGAGGTTTTCACGGCGCTGCGGTAGGTACGTAGGCACTCTATATAAACTATGGGGCAACGGGGTGAAGCGGGAACAACATTGCTAGGAGAAAGCAATATGTAAGATCTACTATGTAAAAGTCAAACCTGACTTACCCGGATGCTGGATGTCCAACGCGTGTATTAATTTTACGACCTGGAAAGTACATCTCAGTGCTATTAATAAATAAAGCCCAAATGATATACGTATGTAAATACCTGCATCCTGCATAGTAGGTTAGGCAGATATGATTTCGTTTGGACTGGTAACCTACCTAAGTATAGATGGGTAGCAAGTCCTTGACAGCGCATCACTATGGTCTACTCACCTAGGTTCCTGTTAAAGGATGCAATGTTGATGTGTGCAAGCTGTATAGAATCTATACATGCCTACTATAGTATGTATTTAGGTACTTAGCAGAACCAGGTAGAGCGCGGAGCCAACGCCATTCCAACCTGCAACCGTCCTAGCACATCGTTCTAGTACACAATGTAGCCGAGTCAGCGCTGTGCCGTTTCGGGTATCGCGAACATTGAGTGAGACAGAGTGTGCGAAACTGTGGGATTGATTCAGGCAAGCCATATTCAGACCCTTGCTACAAACCTGGAAAGGGATTCGTGTTCATAGGGGTCGGCTTTTTTTGGAGTCTGCACCCCTGACCACTCCTGGTCAAACCAGACTCAGGCTGGCATGGCCGAAATTCTCGATCCCAGCAGCCAAGAAACTTGGGTTAACTCGCGCTGCATCGCATTACAACTGGATGCTGTACCTCTTCTCTGTAGTAAATGGACAGAAGAGTGGGTTTATCAGCATGTAAGTACTTAATATAAGTACAGCAGTACCTATTGTAGGTCCTGCAGTACCTCCAAGTCGGACACCAGTCTTGGGAGGATGCAGCAGAACACACTATTTTGCTGTACGGACGGACGCTTTCCATGTTTGGAGTCTTGGGAGGTCGCCAGCGGTAACAGCGGCACGCAGATCAGTTGACTAAGAGGGCATATTACCGCTAAGGGGTGGATGTTCTGGTCCCTACAATGAATATCAAAATCGAGAGGTGGCTTTTAAGTCCTTAGCATGTCGAAATCGAGAGCCTACCACAATATCAACAAAGTTGTTGGGAGTCTGCCTAACCGTTTGCTGTTGCTAGACACATTAGTAGGCACAACAGTAAGAGGTAACGCATTTCTGACATTCGAAAGCAAGTACCACGTTGTCGGGAACAAGTAGGTATGCAGGTACTAGTATCATGTGTTCAAAACGAGGTGCCGGTGGCCAACTAGCGCGCAGCACGATATCAGCCAACGGAGCAGCCGTTGCAGTAGCTCTCATGCACCACCACAACACAGATGTCCACGAACATACTTTAGACAGTATCTCTTGTACCAGCCTACAGGCTACTACTGACTGGACTCAACGTTACCCAGGTATCTTGATTAGCCGGCTACTTACGGCACAGTTGCCCATAATACCTCGAAACAAACAACACCCTGCTGTTAGGTCATTTACTGACACTCAGAGCCAACTTTATGTCTAGGTAATAGTATTGTAGGACTTGCTGTTGTTGGCATTTGACCTCATGTGCAAGTAGTAATAGTAGGCATGGTACATAGAAATAGGTGCTGTAGTATTGGCAAAGGAGATGTACAAGATCCGTCTCGGCGACCACAGGCGCATGGGTCCCTCGCTTGATCAAGCCGGTCAGTTCAATGTACCCCATGCATAATTGATTTGCTATAGCCTTAATGCTGTATGCATTGGCTAATAGGTTGATTTCTGGCAAGAGCCTATCCAGGTACGAATCAAACAGGAGAAGCATCCTAATACGCGAAGAGTCCCGGTTATCACCAGCTCATCCACATTTCAGCCTTTCAGCTGAATGCCTAGATAGGAACTTATACCACGTAGCTTATCATTGTTGTCAATACATACTATGATATGTAAACCCTTTAATCTAAACACCATCGGTAAGTGGTGTCAACTCATGGTTTGACAAGATTAAACTCGCACAAAGAGCATATTAAACACTTATTGATTATAAGCACCCGGAGGCTCAAATTGTCTTGAACAGTCGGCTGCGTTCTTTCATCAGTTTCGAAACATGTTGTGCGACTACCTGCATAGGTCCTCTATGCCGGGCGATTTGGCAGGTACCATCTCTTAAGCTCTTGTTGATTCCGGTGTGTATGTGCACCTAGAAATACAAATTGATACTAGCAACAAGAACTCATGAATTAGATAGAATCGAACTACTGCAAGCAGCAAGATATCCCAAAAAATCCTTATTGTTGAAGAAAAAAGGTCATATACTTTTTTCAGCTGGTGAGAAGTAGATATCTAGGTAGGAATCTATTACATTTTTGGGGTAGAGACCGGATGCGACATCAACAACAATCCAGCAGCACGTGCTGTCCTTTGCTGTCCTGCGCATAACTCATCTAACCTACTTAAGTGGGTGGGTACCGTGACCTTAGTTACGTACGTAGGTACTGTACAATGTAGGGGTCAAAATGGATGGAGGGGTCCGATCCATTTGCTGCCTTATCTTATCTAACGGACCTGGACTTTCGTCTTGGGACGTTTTTTTGTCATCGCCTATCCAACAGGTATCACACTACAATTCCCGATTGACACCACGTCAATGTTATAAAGCGGCCACATGTCGTCGCAACGTTCTTCCTAATTTTAAGGCGCGAGCATTCAGACCTCTAATTTGCCAATAGACTTGATTTCATTCTTCAGAGACAACTAGCAAAATGACCGCCGAAATCACCACTGCTGCGCCAGTGGCCCAGAGCGCTCCCCACGGAATACGCGAAAATGGTATGTATTGTCTATAGTGGTCTCGTGCTTGGCTTATATTTTATTGTGCAAGGAAAACAATGGCATGCGCCACGAAAAGCATTCCGACCCACCGCCGGTCTGACTTCATACGACGAGCGTGAAAAACGACGGAAGGCAATGGCGGTGGTGAAGGCGAAGGAGAAGGAAATGAAGGAAGAGAAGGAGGCTGAGAGACAGGTTCGTTATCTCTATTCGACCTTCAGTCAAAGGAGTCCACTCTCGACTGACCATAACCGCAGCAACGAGTACAAAAGATAAAAGATAGGCGCGCAGCCAAAGAAGAGAAGGAAAGATACGCCAAGATGGCGGAAAAAATGCACAAGAAGCGAGTCGAGCGATTGAAGAGGAAAGAGAAGCGCAATAAACTCCTCAACTCATGAAATTCTATCTGGATATGCACCTAAGAAGATGTTTTGCTCCAGCCGTGAATCGCCAAGGAGAATCTCTATCGAGAATAGTCCATTCCTTGCCAGCGTTTGGTGTGAGGATACGGTCAGCCCAGCCCATTTCAGGAGCTCCAATCAAGGGTCCTCGATGGCATAGGGCGGTGATACAGGCGGTCAAAGACATGCTGTACGTTGAGAAGTGTCAGCTTTCATGGCCATCGCCTCATCCACGAAGGCAAGGTGACTGAAGGAGTCAGCTCTTCAAGCCAAAGGCCGCAGCCGTGGACATCACTATACACATGAGAATCTACAAATTACATGCTTCTCTTTGACGCGCCAACAGATCATGCTATGTCTCAGAAGGCCTATCTCCAGTGGCGACACAAATGAACCGTCAAGCCTGCTAGGATAGCAACTGGTAATAGACATACTATTCCACCATCTCAGATTACAAGAAATATGATGAAATTGACTTGAGTGATTCGTTCCGTATTATCCGGCGTGTACATTGGAATACCTAAGGTTACCTAATGTATTTAAACAGTGCTGATACCCTGTGATCCCTCTTCGATCTCTTCTGGCTAGCCGCAAGGTTTATCAATTTATCCAACCTCGTCCCCGTGACATGGAGCCAGATTGGAAGTTTACGTGTGAAAGAGTAAATACTACATAAGGACTTACAGGTATATTGACCTACCTGCTTACCTGCAACGTAAACTTGGGTATACATGTACCCAGGGCATCTTCTGTAAGTAAATACATGTGTTTGAGTTGGCACATTAATACTTCAATATAGGTATTCAATGTTGTCTAATGACGTTTGTTAAGCCACCTAGGTTAGCATATTACAATTACATACCTCCCTTCTATGAAGCTTCAAGTTTGAAGGTTGCAGGGTGGGGTACTTATGCGGGTAGTATTAAGTACCGGTACCTACTTCTTTGCACATGTACTGTACATACATGTACCTACCCTTTACTATAAGGCCGATCAGCCGTTGCTCACTTGTACCAGATTCCAGGCCAATCAAAGTTAAATTCCACATGGCTCATCATTGGTATTTGCATCACGACAGTATCTAAAGGTACTTGGAATGCAATACCAGACGTTCTTAACAACCGGCGAACCGACGACTACCATATTTATTAGGGTCAGATATGGTGCATCTCGCAGCAATGGCGGCCCAGCACCCTGATTCTCTCGTCCCGCAGCAAGCAGGAACTTCTCCTCATCGACCGGGTCACCAATTACGGCGTTCGATTACCGAGCAACCAACCCCTTTCAAACATCACCGCGTCCATCAATACCTGCACCGAAGGCATCACGAGCGTGACGACCGAATACCCCTATCCGCCGGTCCAGAAACACGGGATTCCCTTGAACTTCCACGGACGGAAGCCGCCACACCTAGCGCTTCCACTGAAGCGAACCAAATGGTGTTATGGGGAGAAGATGATGCGCCCATCGCGGGCGAAGCAGTAGCCAGCTCACGGCGCTCTATCAACCAGGATGAAGCTACTCGAGAGCAGATAACCGATGTGGAAGCAGCGGCTGCGTGCGTCACTCATGCCAACTCCCTGATACTGTTTTGCACAACTGCTTCGCTAACGCATCAGAAGATGCCTTAAGAAGTCCTTAGTCGAGTTAAATGCTTTTCGGAACAACACGAGCGCACGGCTAGACGAAGCTTACTCTTCAGCATTGCAGAGGATTGGCCTGCTACAAAACTCGATCGTGGCTATGAAAGAGCTAGCAGGCATGTCGGAGGAGATCACTAAGAACTTTACGAGTGAGTCGCGCGCGCTCGAAAACGAGATACAGTCACAAGTCAGTGTCTACGAGCAAGCAGAGGACCAGAAGAAGCGAATACAACATTTCCAAGCTCGCATTTACGCGGTGCGCGACAAAGTGCACGGTCTTAGCAAACGAGTGGACGCTGTACGGAACCGCATCGAGGGCTGGGAGAGAGCTGATAAAGAATGGCAAGAGAGGACGCGAAAACGTCTCAAGGTCTTATGGATCGTCATTTTGACCGCCGTTCTGGTTCTGATGTTCCTGTTCCTCGGGACTCAGTACTCCTCCTCAGCTATTGACCCTGACAACCTGACCGAGACAGGTCTAAGGAAGCCTGAAAGGGCGACCGTGGTAGAGAACCTAGTTACTAATAGCAGCAAGAGCGCTTCTGCTATGGCGGAAGAAATCAGGGAGGAACTCGCGCGCAAGAGGAGCCAAGGCGCTGTCGAGGGAGAGGCTCTCCGGGTTTTTGATGAGTTATAAAACTACAAGGAAAATTGCTCTATGTTTGCTCGTGTCTTTTCGAGTCCTTTTCTCATGAAGATTTTTTTTTTTTTTTTTTTTTTTTTTTCTCCAGTTATAGTACGATACCCTTCTTGCAAACATCCCTCTTAGACCTAGATACCCCTCGAATAGAATGTATCAACCGCGCCTCATCTTCGCCTCATCTTCTCCGAGTAGGTATCCCTTAATTCTACCCAGTCTTGTAGGACTTAATCCCTAGTTGATACCCAGGACGGAAAGTAGCATAAGTACCTTATCTGTGCGGCATGTGAATGGGTGTCGGCACCACCACTCATCAAAGACTCGGAAAAACGTTACCTAATACAGGAAGACATAGTGGATGTGCTTAGATGAGATTCGAGGCTCCGCCCTGCCCCGCATTGATCCAGGGATGTGCAGGTTTTGACAGGCAGGTACAGCCAGTATTTAGCGCTTATTATATCTGTATGCTGGTCCGGCTCTAAGCCGACTTTGTTCGCCAGGGTCGCCCTTAGGACGACGTCATGGCTAAGCCACGCGCTACCGTAGACAGACATTACCTGCTTTCAGTTCATACGGTAAGCTTAATCTTGTTCTTGTACATGATGAAGCAAGAGGTCTGGATAAGCGTTTAAGCATACATAGTAGGTGACCCTAGGGAGACGTTCCATGTGACCAAATGATACGTATGTAGTGGTCCACCGTTTGACCACGATCAGCCACCACTTGATAACAAAACTCGTCGCGAACCATTATAATTAAGTGAAGATGGGTACAAGTATTGCCGCTATCCGATGCTTCATCCTTTTTTCGATAGACTATGGAGTGTCTAAGTGATTGGACTGCTTGGCCCTTACAATTTGATTATATCGCTACCTCTAGTAGGTAGATTTATTTGTCACAAGCTTGGACCTAAACTAGTAATTGCGCTGACGACATCATTACCTCCAAATTCTACACCTATTTCAAGCTTGATTTATTATTCTCTATCGCGCAGTCGTAAGTAGGTGGGTATATCATTTTATGCTTTGAGACTGTCGTTTGACCTTGGAAGTTTCACCCCGCGCTATTTCTCACTACCGTATACGCAAGTATGTACCTACCCACAAACTTATAACATACAATTATCAAGGTACATACCTACGCCCCTCTCCAACAGGAGCACCTACCCAACGGTAACCGGCTCCTAAATTTCTTCGAAATTTGAGCAGCAGAATGCCCTCCCATTCCGAGCCACAAAGCATCTAATCATCTAATCATCTACATTGTGCCTTGGATCGAGTCTGACAGAGCCGGCTCATCAGATATGGCCCCCGGGGAGCCCACACAGGATGGCTCGTCCACCCACGACCCAAGTACCACGGCGACGACGCCAGCTAGTCAGACCTTGACTGGGAAACAAGAGCACTGTTTGTTCACACCAATCGTCTGCCACTCTCATACTCTTACACGACAGCACTGATACCCATCTTGACAGATCTAAAACGAGAGCTTATATCTGAGCAAGTCAACTGGGAAATCTCCGAGCTAAATTCTCCTACTGCCCTCCGCAGATTTGGTGCGCCCTTTAAATCCGACTACGGCGAAGTGTCACCTTTCGACTCCGAGCTCCCCATTCTACGATACATATTCGTCCACCATGTCCGCGAGTTTCCGTTCCTTGACAAGGCGAAAGAGAAGGAATTCTGGCAGGACAAGCTTCAAGTGGTGCGTTACTTCGCAAACGGCAGCTTGGCCCAACCCCACATTATGCATGACTAACATTAGACTCCGGCCACCAGTTCCTCGAGTCCTTCGCCAGCAAGAATATTTCCTCGTCCGAGGATCGACTCGAGGAGACGAAGCGCAGAAAACTTGCTATGAAATGCCGGAAACTGGTCGAACTCATGATGGTATCAGGGATCCCAACTGCTTCCGGTTTTGAGGAGCGGATAAGATTCGCCGAAATGGAAATAATTGATCGTAATGCGATCGACACCGGTGTCCTCAATACTATGCCTGAGGGCAACTTTGTTAACGGATGGGATGTCAACGTGGCGGGCGTACGCACCACGTCAGTCAAGAGGAACATCAGGCATCACAAGCACGCGGTAAACAGCAGCATTATTCAGTTTATCTATACGGGCCACTAACTCTGCAACTAGGAGTTCTTGTTGCGGGTGAAGAGGAAGGGTGAGTCGGAGCAGTTCGTTGGAAGACGTTATCGTGATTTTGCGCTTCTACACAAACAGCTCCGGAACGAACTGCCCGGAAAGGTTCTCCCCCCACTTCCGAAGAAAAACAAAACCAGTACCACTGTGTCGGGCTTGTTTTCGCGCACGGCAGATGGAGCTGATGAATCCGATGCATCATCTCTTTCTTCAACCTCCACCATGCCTATTTCTCAGGCCAATGGCGTTACCGAATCTATGAAGAACCTATCAGTACGGGATCATCGCACGTCGGGCCAAGCATCTCCACGGCCGTCGATAGAGAGTCGGTCGAGTCCGGTTCCTGCTCTGAAAGCTGAGGTAAGCAACACGATCCCCGAGGGCGGTGGAAGGGGGCGGCTTGGTTCATGGAGCCTGACAATCATCAGAATACCGTTCTTTGGCGTGAAAATCAGCGGATATCGCTCAGAGCATTCCTGCGGTACCTGTTAAGTAATCAACAAATAGCACAGACAACTGCAATTCAGGAATTCCTCACTCGGAGTCCAGTCACACTAACTGACGACGACATTGAAGATATCTCTCAGCGTAAAGCCTTGGATGCCAAGCGCGTGGAGGAGCAAAAGACATTCTTCGAGATAGCCAGGAAACGGGCGGCAGAGCTGGATGTCTATATGGAGAAGTTCCGTCAAGACATCGTCGAGCGGAACGGGCTGACAAAACTGCTCCAGGAAATCAAGGACAAGCCGTCGATCCAGGACCTCGATCTTCAATACCAGAAGTTTGCAGAGTGGCTGCGCATTGAAATTGCTGCCACAATCTATCACCTATTTCTTGCGGAGGATAATTCGCCGGAGCTGTTTTCACAACTTAAGCGGATACACTCTCTAATTCCATATACTATTATGAAGAATGTCATTAGGCTAGCGAACCCAGCTGCAGTGATGTCTGGCGTCCTTGATCTGTTCCTGGCCCAACCTTTTGGGACTCGTTCGCTTTTGCAGCGAATTTTCTCAATGACCCTCAATGATGGAATCAAGAGCTACCAAAAATCCATCGATGCGGTGGCAGCAAAGATTGGAGACGACGTGTTCGTGGAGAAACTTACGAAATACAATGAGGCAGAGGATCATATCAAACTTATCATCCACGAGGAGGCCGAAGACGAGAATATCGACATCATAGTATCGATTCTGAGATCAGAGCTGATATCGCCCCCACTCAGCTCGGAGCAGATTGGACGGTTATATAATGCCTACGTTGCATTTAACAACGCCGTGGAAAATGTGGACGAGGAATTGAAACAAGGGGCTCAGCTGTTCTCTTACCTGAAGCAACTCATGAAGCTCCAGATGAGGCAGCGTGATAAAGCCATGATGTTGAATCTTGTCGAGGAGCCTGTCACGCTTCAGTTATTCCGCGACCTCTTCACCATCTTCTACGAACCCCTAGTTAGAGTGTATAAATCGGCCAACGTTTACAATAGCATCACTGACTTTGCGGTCTTTATAGATGACATGATCCAGGTCAGTAAGAACTTACCAAAGCCCCAAAGAGTCAATATTAACCATACTTGCAGGTGGTCGAGAAATGTCGAGAACAAGATGCTTCTGCAGATCCCAACCAGACTGTACAGGCCTTCATCGATCTCTGCCAACGGCACGAGCACAGCTTTTATAAGTTCATCCACGAAGTCCATACGCATGACAATGGCCTTTTTACGCAGCTTATGACGTGGATTGAGGGCATCCTCGAATTCCTCAGGAAGGGACCAGCAGGCGGGGCGCTGGACATCAATGCATTGTTCGAGGGAGCCGTGACGACCGGCCAATTAGACAAGACAAAAGCGATTCAAGAGATCAACCAACTCATCGCGTGGCAAGAGGCGCGGAAAAAATGGCATCACGACAAGACTCGGCAAAAGATGGCAGCCGAGGGTGGATCAGGCGACGGCAGTCTACCGGGCATAGCCAGCTTCAACGCAAGCGATTTTGGGCTCGATACTATGGATATTGAGGATCTGAATTACGATTTCGACTCCGAGGAAGAGGCGGAGGCAGAAGAAGAGGATGAAATGGATCCCATCGAAGCGGAGAGACGGAGACGGGCGAAGAAGCAGGATAGGCTTAGACGGAGCGCCGGTGAACCGACAAAACCGCCGGTGAACGAAGTCCACCACTTAAAGGACCACTTCCTAGTGATGTTGCGTCAAGTTTTGGCTACATAGGTTTGAAGAGAACAAAACAGAACAGAAACCCATTCCATCATAGAGAAAGACAGGCAGGCGTCGTCGTGCGTTTGTTATCGATTAGAATGGGACTCTGTTAGGTACTTACTACCTACCTACAAATAATCAGCCATGATATGCCCAGCTAGAGTGCCATCGGGTTTTGTCTAATTGATGTTGCAGTTAGGCTTGGTAAGGACCGAGTATCCTCATGCTAGCAAAAAGCATCTTGAACTTTATATTGTCCGGGGTAGTATGCTATATTGTGTTGTAATTGTTTGATTGTGAGTTTGTACTAGGTAGCTTCGAAATGTGCATTGAATTGGACTTTGAATATACTACCAGGTATGTGTTTAACCACCTAACCTTAGGTTGTGGCTTCTTTGTAGCAGGAACAAAGACTAAAACCATGGAACTAAGTAGAAGGCACTTTAGACAAACAACCCGTTTGTACTGTTGCTGCCTAGGTACAAACCCCACTGTAAATAGGTGTATAAGTACCTCTAGTTACTACCCACCTTTAGATAACTTGTTTATAGTATAATCTAGATAGTTATTTATATTATATCCTAGTTCTTACTACGCAAACAGGCTATATAAGGTAATAAGAACGCATAAATAGCTATTTGCGCAGCTTAATAGTAATTAGTTATTACTTATTAATATTAATTAATATTATTATTATCTTACTTATTTTTAGGCTTTTTTATAGCTTTAAAATAGCTTTATAGACCTTTAAACAAGCAAGTAATAATAAAATGCCTAATAACGGCCTTATTAGCAGTGCATCTGTTAGCGTTTTTGTTAACAATAAGATTTTTAATATTGCTAAGTATAAGAATCCTAACAATAAAACAATTGTAAAGCATATTAAAAAGAAAAAATTATATATTAATTAAAAACTGCAAGGTTTAAAAAAACAAAGCCTTTAAACACAAGCTTAGCTATTAAAAATTTATAATATGCTAGTAACTATAAGAAAACAAAAAAAATATAAAGCTTTAAAACCTTTTGTTTCTTTTAAGGCTAATAAGCTTAAAAAAAACTAACAATAAGATCTTAAGGTTAACACTAAGCCTAACAACTAAAGCGTAGTATATATAAAAACCTTAGCTAACATATTAAATTAATATAAATTTAAAAACAGCACGCTAAACTTATATATTTATAACAAGCTAGCAAATCTGTTAAGAAGTTAAAAATATAATATTTAATCTGCTTTTTTTAATACTTTTTTAAAAATAAACTAATATTAACTTAGTGCTTGTAAAAGCAAAAACAAAGTAATCTTTTTAATTAATCTGCGTTTAACTAAAGCAAATTATACTATATTAAATATGTTGCAAAAGATTTAAAATTAACTATAATAAGCGTTAGTTTTATATAACTTATAGGCTAGCTATATTGCTATTAAAATAAACAGCAACTTTAAAGCAGTTGTTAACTACTTATGCAGCTTTATAATGCTAAAGTAGGCTAACCTCTTTAAAAAAGTTATTTAAGTTTTTAATAACTATAATGCTTTTTATAGCCCTTTTATAAACTTTGTAGGCCTACTGCTAACAAAAAATAAAAGCATAGTTAAGTATATGTAAAAAGTAAAGAACATATTTTATATCTTGCTATTAGCAACAAAATAAACTTAGCAAACTTATAATATTATTATTAATAAGTTGCAAACTTATAATCTAAGTGTATAGCTACATCTTTATATAAGTATTGCAGACCTTAACAATAGTTAAATTATAAAACAGACTGTTAAACTTGCAAAAATAGTTTTTATAACTAATTTTAAGTTGTTAATCTATAGCATGCTAAAAGTAATAGTATAGTTATAAAGCAATTTAGCCTTATTTTATAACTATAACATTGCTTTAAGCGCTTTTAGCTAACTTGCAACTAATTAAATATAGCTTATTAAAGCACCTAATTTAATAATTTTTAACCCTTGTTATAACAAATATAATATTAGTTAAGTTATTAAAATTGTAAGCAACAAAAACCTTTAGAAAAGCAGTTATATAGCCTAAGCTTTATAAAATTGTTGTTTTAACTATAAAAAAATAGGCTATTAAGCTAAAAACTATTAAAAAAAGCTAACTAATAATAAATAAAGCAATAATAACTCTAATTATTAAAAAAACTTAAATAGTAAAGAAAAAGCTATTATAATTAAAGGAACTTTTTTTTATAATAAGCTTTAAGAAAAAATTAAAGCTTTTAAAGGTTGCAAACTAACTAGCAAAAATACTTATTTTATTTTTAACAATAATAAAGCTATTAAAAGTAAAAGCAATAGCTATGCGCTTGCTAAACGCTTTAAAAACAACTTTATTAATAAATAGTTAGACTAACTATTTAAAAACAAATAAAATAGTCTTATTTTACTAGTTTAATTAGATAAAAGCAAAAATAAGCTAATAACTAAAAAAAGCAAGATAAAAGATAACTATTTAAATTATTATAACATGTTTTATGCAATTTTATTTAATAGTTATAAGTTTATAGTTTTTTTAGATTATAGCTATATAAGTTGCTATATTTTTAAGTTTTTAGCAACTTACTTAAAGCTTTATACTTTTTAGCATTAGACCACAATATATAGCGTTAAAAAAATAGGACTTTGCGTACAGCAAAATTATATAGTTATAATAAAATAAGCAAATATTATGGCCGCATTAAAGCCATAGTCCGTTGTTGCTGGTATAGTCCCTAATTATATATTTTTTAGCAATTTTATAATAAAAAAGCATAAATTTTATAAATAGAGCAGAATTTTTACAACGCAAGGCCAAAACAAAATTGTTACCTTTAAACATTTTAATAGCAAACCTACAATCTTACTTATTAACTAAATCGTAGCAACCACTTTAAAGTTTGCTTATTGTTGGTAGGGCTGCACTATAACAAGTTTCGCACAACAGACTGCATTGCATGCAGTAGTCGTGCGGAAAGGGGGTTAATAGTACAGTCTAATACATAATAGGATCAAACTGCTATATCTTTTCTAAGTCTAAGTAGTGCAAACAGGCTGCGCGTACAGCTATATGTACAAAGTGTGGGTCACGTGCAGAGGCACATGCGTAGGTCTATGTATAGGGCATGCGTATGTGTGGCCTGCGGCCATACAACTGCTAGGCTATGCCAAACCAATACAAATGCATATGCCATTATTCCAACACTAGCAACTTTTCTCTTTGTGCCTATATTTGTACCTATGCCTGTATGCTTACTTAGACTAAAGCCCTGCCCTCTTTGCGCAGCAGAGCCAAATAACAAGGTCCCTATTAGGTATATGTAGTGGCCCTTAAGAGGAGAGAGGATAAGGGGCTATAAAAGTAATCCTATGCCCGTACAAATAAGAATATAGTTATATAGAGCAAGGTTAAGGGCAAAAGGGGGGAGAGCACTATTATGTGCAGTCAAGTAAAAAAAGTGTATAGCGTATAGCATATAGCGTTTACACTAGTTAAAAAGGATAAGGGGTCTAAAAAAAAAAACAAGTTTCTTAGTATATGTTAAGCTAGCAAAAGGTCTGTGCAATCTTTTAATTACTTTAATTATTTCCTTTTTAAACCTTTTGTTAACCAGCTTAAAGTGCTTAGCTGTCTACCTATAAAAGCTGTCCTAAAAGTTATATGCTATTTAGCTTTGTATATATATATTAGCTTATATGTAAGCTATATTTTTTAACAAAATTTTTGCAAAGTATATAGTAACCTTTGTTTTACACTTGTTGTACAGCTTTTTGCTAAGGTCTAAGTACTAGTACTTTAGGTTAGTAAGCTTTTATTATAGCTTTAATAATATATTGCTTTTTTTGCTTATTTTTTTATATATAATAATAATATTTAATACTATTTTAAATAATATGTTAAAGTAGTTATAGTCTTATAGTTAAACAAAGGTTAAATTTACATTGTAGTCTAACTAGCAGTACAGCTTTAAAGGTCTTTGTTTTGTACAATAGGTTAACATAACATTTTTTTGTGCAAACCTAAAAAAAAAGGGGGGGAGGGGGTTAAGTGTACAAGGAAAGCATAAATTAGCTTTACTTCAGCCTTGTTCTTCTAGTTATACAAAAGGTTAGTTTGTAGTACAGGTCTAACTAGCAGCATAAGTACTATGTTTTTTGCTTTGTACAAATATTTAAATTTAGCTTTTTTTTGTATAGCTTTTAGCAAAAAGAAGGTAGGTTAGCAAGGGCTTGTTTAAAAAAGTACAACGTAGCTTGCAGCTTTAATTTTTATTTAAGCAAAAGGTAGTTAGTAGTATGCTCTAGCTAGCAGATCTATACTATTGCTTTTGCTTTGCGCAAGTATTAAATATTAGCTTGTTTTTTAACTTTTAACTAGCAAAAAGTCTTAAGGCTCTTATATTTTTTAACTAGCAAGAGGTTTTAAAAAGTAGTGCAAATAATCTTTGCTTGCATAATAAACTAGCGTTATACAAACAAAAATTATTACCTTTTTTACCTTGCTAATCTGTATGCTTGCTAAAGCAATACTAATTAGTGTTAGTAGGGCTACACTATAACAAGTTTTGCACAACAGACTGCATTGCATGCAGTAGTTATGCGGAGAGGGGGTTAATAGTACAGTTTAATACATAATAAGATCAAACTGCTATATCTTTTCTAAGTCTAAGTGGTGCGAACAGGCTGCGCGTACGGCTATATGTACAAAGTGTGGGTCACGTGCAGAGGCACGTGCGTAGGTCTATGTGTAGGGCATGCATATGTGTGGCCTGCGGCCACACAACTGCCAGGCCATGCCAAACCAATACAAATGCATATGCCATTATTCCAACACTTATGCAATTAAAAATAATAAAAAGCTAGTAATTAAATAGCATAAGTTAACACTAAATAAGCTTTAAGTGCAAGAATACCTTAGTTACTATATTACAACCTTTTTAGGCTTCTTTAATACGTTACAGCGCTGTACAGATATAATAGCTAAAACTAAACACTATATAAATACTAGCAATAATCCTTTTATTAAATTGCTTTTAAAACAATATAGTCCAGCATAAAAAAAAGCACTTTATAAGTTTATTAACAAACATATTAACGTACATATTTAAAAAAGCAAAGAACTATAAAGATTGCTAGCTCTTTTAATGTTTAAAAAAGCGCTAGGCAATACTATATTAAACAAGAACATATTAAAGAATAATAATATAGTAATTTAGCGCATATGCTGCAATTTTTAAAAACTAAACAAGAAAACAAAAAAATACGCATATTTTATGCTAAACGCTTAAAATAAGGTTTAATAAGCTATAAAGTATTATTAGTATATCTTTATTAATTTAAAAAATAAAATTTAGCATATTATAGTATATAAAAAAAATTATAAAAAACAGCATTTATAATGCTATTTAGTATTTATAAATAGTTTATTATGCTTTTTAAACTTTATAACGCGCTAACAACGTTTTAAGCTTTAATTTAAAAAATCTACAAGCTATTTTGCAAGTAGTTTATAAAACTTCTTAACAATATTTACATTTAAAAAAATACTAAAAAAAAACTTTATAAACAATATTGTTTACTTTTTAAACGCCTTATAAAGTATAGTATAATAATTAACCTAAGCAAATGTTAAATGTTTGTTTAAAAAAGCATATTTTTAAAATTTTATATATTTTATTATAGCATTAAAGTAGATCTAGCAAAAATAGCAGCAATATTATAACAACTAATGTTTTAAACAACTATAAAGATTTATATGTTTATAAATGCTGCAAGTTACTTTAAACACCTTATAAATAGTTTTTTAAGCATTATAGCGCTATTAACTGCACTTTTAAGGAGGCTTAAAAATGCTTTTATAAAATTAACTGCGCCGGCCTGCGCAGCTTAAAAAAAAGTTTATAAGGCTATTACTACAATGCTAGTAGTTAAGTTGTTTAACTAGCAATTACCTTTTATAATTAATGCAAATTTAAGCTAAATATATATTAGCGCTTATATTATATAACCTTACCTTTATAGCAAAAAATCTATATTATATTTTATTGCATATTTTTTAAAAAAACTAACTAATACTTAAACTTGCTATTTAGCTTAAAAACGTAAACTACTTGCAATTATGCTAAGTTTATAACACTAGCAACATTAAGTTAAAAGCAGCAAAGTAACTGTTTGTACTAATTATTAGTTTTTATTAACTTTAAGAACTAAAACTAATTAACCTGCAAAAATTATAAGATTTTTTAACGCTATTAAGCACTATAGCATTAAAATTATTTATTGCACAAGTAAATCTAATATATTAGCTAACTAGCTATTAAAACTATTAAAAAAAGCGTTGCTTATAAATAAGGTAGCGCTAATAATAATTAAATTACTTTAAGAACTAAATTGTTTTAACTTGCAAGCAATTTTTAAGCATTTATAGCTTAATCAGCTATTGCTTGCTAATATAAGCAGCAAATAGGTTTGCAAGCACTTTATTGCTTACAAGAACGCTTTATATAAAGTTATACGCTATTAACGCGTTTTTAGCAACCCTTTTTATGCTGCAAAAATAGCTTATTAAGCAATAACAATGCTAAAGGTTTTTAAAACTTAAAATTTAATGTAATATAGCAAAGACATCTATATTAATCTTGGCTATATAACTGTAGGTACGGCTGCTAAAAAGATAGCTAAACTGTATTAATATCTTAAGATTACTTTAATTGTATAACAAGTTGTTATAAAATGTGCTTAATGTTAACTTATAAAGCTTTTGCTTATGTAGCTACTTAACTTGCAACCTATTATTTTGCTAACTTTACTAACAAAGTAGGCAATTAATTATATATTATTAAGAGAAATATAAATTTTAGTTTGCATAAAGTACGCAACTTTATAGGTTGAGGCAGCAGTTGTACTAAATACTTTGTTTAAATATACTAAGCTTTTAATTACTTAAATTAGCAAGATGTTTAAATATTTTTGCAAATAGATTAATAATAATAGTAGCGCTTTTGTAAATAAAAAAGCAACTAATTAGCATAAAACAAATAAATTAGTAATAAAGCTAATTACTTTAGCATGACTAAGAGGTAATAGCAAAGTTAAAAAGGTAAACGGTAATATTAAACATATTATGCTATATAAAAGCTTTGCTAATAAGTATTTTAACTTTTAACAACTATTATAACATGCAGTTTATATTTATAACTAAATTTTAAAACTAAGTAGTTATAGTAGCTATTTTTTTATGTTTAGCACTTAACCTTTGCAACAATAAAATCTTGTAGAAGTTTTTAACTATATTAAAGACTTAATAGAGAGGGAAGAGCTAAAGATGCAGCAATATCTAGCTTAATACTATAAGGCACCTATTGCTAAAAAACAATTTAATAGTGTAAAGGCTGCAAGAGACTAGATATAAGCATATTTATAAAAGAAAAAGGGTTTAATTTGCATATATAGTATAAAAAACTAGGTCTTGCAAGTGCGCTAGCAAGCTAATAAAGCAAAGCTATATTATAATAGCCTTTAAGCTATTATTAGCTATTACGCTAGCAATACCTATAAAATCTGTAGCCCTAAAGGCATTATACTAACTAATAAATATAATAGCAGCAACCTTTTTTTAGCTTACGTTAAGGACGGGCACCTTGTACAAAGCCTTTAGTATGCTAGCAAGACTACGTTAAAGCAAGATTAACAGCAATTGCAAGAATTTATAAGAAATAAACAAATAAATTAAAAATACTAAGCTATTAACAATAAAGTATGTAATAATATAGTAATTAGCAATAGTTAAGGGCAACTATTTAAAACAAGGGAAGTAGTTGTAGCTTTTTTGTAGTAAGAACAAAGACTAAAACTATAGAACTAAATAGAAAGCACTTTAGACAAACAACCTGTTTATACCGTTGCTGCCTAGGTACAAACCCTACTATAAATAGGTGTATAAGTACCTCTAGTTACCACCCATCTTTAGATAACTTGTCTATAGTACAATCCAGACAGTTACTCATATTACATCCTAGTTCCTACTACGCGAACAGGCTGTACAGGGTGACAGGAACGCACAAGGTTAGTAAGCTTTTAAGCATAACACGCTCTTTGTACAATAATTGTGGCTTACTACCTTGTCTCTCTTCAAGTTCTTGCTGGGCATGTGACTACCCGGGCCTATCTTCATGGTTTTTGTACTATTGTATAATGTTAAGTCAGGCAAGATAGCAACGTGTGTTACAGATTATAGAAGAGAGTTCTTAGACCTGCACCCATACTTTTATTACACCTGCACCTATATACCCGATTGGACTGCCAAGACCTGGCAAGCTAAAAGGTGGGTCTGATAGACAACCCACCAAAATTACTAGCACTGTGCATCAGAATGCTCTCCTTGCCACAACCTCCTTATTAATAGCCTAATTGAAGTTATACACACACTCGCAAGCACACACTACAGTAAAAGAACGTTTTTTGGTGTTTTCATGTCACTTGAGTAGTCTGCCTAATTACAGCCGTTTGCGGCCCTTTTCTGCAAGGCCATGAGGGCTGCATACCTAAAGTGGTTGTTGTAGAGGTAAGGTGAGGTATGTAGAAGGTGAAGGTAAGTGATGAAGATGTAGATGTAAGTAAGTAGGTAAGTGGAGGTGGAGGTTGAAGGTAAGTAATGGTGGCTGCCTAGAGTGCGTTGAGTGTGACTCACACTTTGTGGGCTTGCTGACGGCCGGCAAAAGTTTGGCGGTCCGAAAACGGCCCAATAGGTGCAGGTGTAATAAAAGTATGGGTGCAGGTCTAAGAACTCTCTTATAGAAGTACATATTTACCTGGATAGTCGTGTAGAGTTATGCTGTTGCAATTCTCATGACAACTTGCAGTAAGTAACTTGAATACACTAGTGACGTCTTCGAGGCTTTTCGGATCAGTTGAAGTGGCATGTAAATGAATCAGGGAAGCCGGCATAGCTTGCACGTGATACAGAATAGGCTAACCTAAGTCAGTTACCAAACTGACCAAGGTACTTCTGGCACAAGCGTGCTAGCAGTTGTAGCATGCTGTACCTGGTAGGTAGCACGGGTAATGCACGAGTTGCTACATCTGTAGCGCACGAGATTTGTCCTCGGTAATCAGGCTCGACGCTATTGGTTCATGGGCCCCAATTGCTCGCCCTTTCAATAGCTCCTGCCGAAACTCCAAACGAGGGACAGCATTGTTCTACTTTTTGCCCATCGGAACTTGCAGGACAAGAACCTTCATTGGTTGTTTTACTGGTTCTTCTACATTCTGACCTCTCAACCCTCGTTTACCCTCTCCCCTCTCCCCTCTCCCCTCTACCCTCTACCCTCCTCCCGTCCGTGTCTCGCAAAACATGGCATCCTCAATGGCTATGAGGAGGTTGGCCACCTCTGCCTCTGCTGTAAGTTGTTCAGTTCTGCCACACCTACCATACATCCGTACATGCGACTCGGCTTGCCGACCACTCACTGCAAACTTGCTTTGTTTGGACGACGCAACGTTGCTGACATGATCAACCTGCTCAGTTCTCGCGGGCCACAGGATGTCCAACGAGAGCATTCTCCTCCACACGCCCTGTCTGTACGTAGATCACCTACCTATCGCTGCCTTACCTCTCATTGGAGACTAATGATTGGCATTTATAGCCCGCATCATCGCGAATAGCCATCTGCGAGCGAAAGAAGCACCGATTCACGTTAGCAACAAATATCCAGTTATTGTATGTCCTGCTTCTCCTGTCGCATTTCATGAGACATATCAATCGCTTGCCTAGGCCGCCTCAGGAAAAGCAACTGCTGACCGCGTTATAGGATCACCAATATGACGCGCTTGTAGTTGGTGCCGGTGGTGCCGGTTTGCGAGCGGCTTTCGGTCTTGCCGAAGCTGGCTTTAACACCGCCTGTATATCGAAGCTTTTCCCTACACGAAGTCATACCGTCGCCGCCCAGGGTGGAATAAATGCCGCGCTAGGAAACATGCACGAGGACGACTGGAGATGGCACATGTATGATACAGTCAAGGGTTCGGATTGGCTGGGCGACCAGGATGCTATTCATTACATGACGAGGGAAGCTCCCGCGTCTATTATCGAGTTAGAGAACTACGGTTGCCCCTTCTCCCGTACCGAGGATGGAAAGATGTAGGGTGCCCATGGCAAAAGTACGACTTGGGAGCGCGCTTTTTCTAACTAACGAGCTTTTAGTTACCAGCGAGCCTTTGGTGGTCAATCTCAGAAATACGGCAAGGGTGGCCAGGCATACAGATGCTGCGCTGCCGCCGATCGAACCGGTCACGCTCTGTTGCACACCCTCTACGGCCAGTCCCTCCGACACAACACAAACTACTTCATCGAGTTCTTTGCAATCGATCTAATTATGGAAGATGGCGAATGCCGTGGTGTCCTCGCTTACAACCAGGAAGACGGAACACTCCACAGATTCCTTGCCCAGAACACTGTCCTCGCTACTGGTGGTTATGGCCGTGCTTACTTTAGCTGCACATCGGCTCACACATGTACCGGTGACGGAATGGCCATGGTTGCCCGTGCCGGTCTCCCCAACCAGGATCTGGAATTCGTCCAGTTCCACCCCACTGGTATCTACGGAGCTGGTTGCCTGATCACTGAAGGTTCTCGTGGTGAGGGTGGTTACCTGCTGAACTCGGAGGGTGAGCGATTCATGGAGCGCTATGCCCCTACTGCCAAGGATCTCGCTTCTCGTGACGTCGTCTCCCGGTCCATGACCATGGAGATCCGTGAGGGCCGAGGTGTTGGTCCCGAGAAGGATCACATCTACCTGCAACTGAGCCATCTACCTGCCGAAATCCTGCACGAGCGTCTCCCCGGTATCTCTGAAACGGCCGCCATTTTCGCTGGTGTTGATGTTCGCAAGCAGCCCATCCCTGTTCTGCCCACTGTCCACTACAACATGGGTGGTATCCCCACTCGATACACTGGCGAGGTGCTCACTGTTGATGAGCAAGGTAATGACAAGGTTGTCCCTGGCCTGTTCGCTTGCGGTGAGGCTGCTTGCGTCTCTGTCCACGGTGCTAACCGTCTGGGTGCCAACTCCCTCCTGGATTTGGTCGTCTTCGGTCGTGCCGTCTCCCACACCATCCGTGACAAGTTCACACCCGGTGCCAACCCCAAGCCCATAAGCGCAGATGCCGGTGCCGAATCGATCGAGGTCCTTGACAAGGTCCGTACTTCCGATGGACCCAAGACAACCGCCGAAATCAGACTGGCCATGCAGAAGGCTATGCAGACAGACGTCAGCGTCTTCCGCACGCAGGAAAGCTTGGACGAGGGTGTAAGAAAGGTTACCGAGATCGACAGCATGTTCCCCCAGGTTGGCATCAAAGATCGCGGCATGATCTGGAACAGCGATCTGGTTGAGACACTTGAGTTGAGAAATCTGCTCACTTGCGCGTAAGTTCTTCTTGCCCTAGCGAGCTTTTGAAGCTTTTACTGATCATTACTAGTTCCCAAACCGCCGTCGCCGCCTCCAACCGAAAGGAGTCCCGTGGTGCTCACGCCCGTGAGGACTACCCCGAACGTGATGACGAGAACTGGATGAAGCACACCCTTACATTCCAGAAGCAGCCCCACGGAAAGGTCGACCTCAGCTACAGAAAGGTCATTGGCACCACACTGGACGAAAACGAATGCAAGGCCGTACCGCCGTTCAAGCGAGTTTACTAAGCGATGGATGAGGAGGGGGTGATGTTAATCAATCAGGGATGGCCCGTATAGTACCTAACAAAAACTAAGTATGTGGAGCACACAACATGATCATTTAGGGGGGAAGGCAATGAAGCATCAGCATGTTTATACGAACAACAAAAAGCAGCACGGGTGTGGAGTAATTGGCCGGCTGTCATTATTTGGAGTGGAAGGCGGCAACATGTATCTTAGACTTGCTTTGTTGGCGCTTGTATAAAGATCAATAACCCTTTTTTTGCTCATCTTATTATAGTACCGTGGTTGACGTGTGAATTATTAAGACTTGTGTATGTGATTTTTTGTGATGTGTGCATGCATGTGTATGTATATCGATGTTATCGGCTGGTTTTCTTTTCTCTTCTTCCATGCTGCTGAGCATACGCTTTTGGCTTTATGTTTACTTTTGCAGTTCACACGTTTGTAAGTAGGTACATATATTATCGTCGCAAGAAGCCGTTAATGGACCTATCTCAGTGACCAGATTCGATGGCAAAGGGGATGCCTAACTTACCTACCTCACGAAGCAGGAGAGGCCTCCAAAGATTAGCAAGGTAGGTAGGCTAAGCATCTAACCTAGGTATTCAAGAAAGATGAGCTAGCTAGTTAGTTAGCTGTGTGCATGGGTACTTACACATATACTGACTTAATTAAGCTGTGTGTTTTATTTTACCAGGCAGATGAGAATGAGATGAGAATGAGGATAGTTTGGTTTGGGTTGGTTCCGTTGTGGGTGAGTTAGTGAGTGAGTCAGAGTTGTAAGACTGAAACCCTACTTAAGATTTATTGCAGTAGGCCGTAGAAAAGGGATGAAGTTTAGATTCCATGGCATGATAAGATATTCTATGTGATAGAGGCCACTTATCACTGTAGGTAGATCAGTCAGCCAGTCATATTAAGCCCCTATTAAAAAAATATCCCATACACATCCCCCGTACCCATGCCTTCCAACCGGACCTTCTCTCCCTCCCTCCCTCACTATATCTTACTCCTGTCTTCCTTAGATAGGTGTAAAAGGGCAAGTGAGTTAACTTTAAGTAGGTAGGTACTTAGTTAGTTATCTCCCGGCCCGCCTATATGTCTACCTATTTACTCCGTAATTTCCCTTTCCTCCGCAACTAACGTGCGTTGATGACCAAAGGAGGGTGGAGCAACTACACGGCAATAAAGTCCCTGTTCCGGCTCCGGCTCCGGCTCCGGCTCCGGGTTCCTTGAACTAAGCCATTCGCGAAACATCCTTGCCGAATTATCCATCTCGTCGTGGCCGGAGTTGTAGGCCGTGTAGGTCATCACTAAGGTAAGTGGTCAATTGTTAGTTCTGTTATAGTTACTCACTCTACCTCTCTTTGTCTTTCATTCCCTGCAAAAGAAATATATGATCTGTGGGTAGTTGATTGCTTACTGTCTATTTGAGGTTTTCCGTCTACCATCTAGTATCAGAAATTGCACATTAGTTGTCAGCAGCAATGATGCGGGAAAAGAGCTTTTTTACTCACATCTTGCCCCGCCTGTCTCGAGTATTCCTGTAGCATATGAGCTCTATCAGCCCGGATCTCCTCATAAAGCCGTAGCCGCTCCGGCACGTCTGACGGACTTGTCCCTATGGGGAGGACAGTGCCTAGGGCAACGGCATCTTCGATAGCTTGGCCTGCACCCTGGCCCTGATCTACCACGCATTATGAGAGTGTTAGCAGTGAATGAATGTATTTCTTCCTATTGGTATTATGAGATAGGTAAGCAGGTAAGAAGGCACTCACGGGGCGTGAAAGGATGTGCCGCATCGCCCAGGAGAGCAAGCTTCCCCTTCGTCCACGAGGGAAGCTTCTCCATGTCTAGCAGCTGCCAGACATTGAGCTCTGCTTCATCGACTTTACTTATCAGTCGTTTCAGGGCCGGGTCGAAGTCTTGATATACTTTGAGGACTTGCTCGAGCGAACCCCGTTTGTCCCATGCTGTCATGATATAAGAATAAGTCGCCTCATGGGAAAGCTCTTGCTTATATGGAGAGGATATTTTCTTAGATACGCACCATCATTATGAGTCGCATGGGATTCGTTGTCTGGATGTATCAAGACTAGATTCAGCGTCTCATTATGATTACACGGATATATGACAACTCTCCTGTCTGTGCCGTACCACAAAGACAAGGTGTTGTCCTTTTCTACCAAGGGGGCCGTGATAGGGTCCTCTAGTGCAATCTTCTTCTGGATGAGAAACCGGAATGCCGCTTTTCCCGAGCTGAAGAGCTGAGACGGTTTGCCATGCACAAACTTTCTTGTGCGAGACTAGCGATAGGGGTTAAAGTTAGTCTAACGGCTGAGGTACAACCGTAGCATCGGTATCATGATGGCGGATTATCCAGGTCCTTACATATACCCCGTCCGCCCCAATGACCACATCAGCAAGTACAGACGATCCGTTCTCCAATGTCAACATCCCGGCATCAACGTCCACGCTGATGACCTTACTCGCAGTGCGTAGGACCGCAGGTACGCCTTGCCCTTCCTTGCCACTGGCCGCTTTCTTGAGTCTGTCGTGGAGTCCGACGCGGTGGACCAGCTGCCAGGGGTACTGCCACATCTTGTTGGAGGTCGTCAAGTCAAGAGCCCTCATGACCTCCCCGGTGAATTTGCGCTCGACCATCCCATCCATGCTGTTAGCACCGAATGTCTCGGCCAAGAGACCCCATCGGCGGAGAATGCCGTTGGCATTAGGCGTCAGATGGACAGCGGCACCCGTCTCGCTTGCTGATTGCGATTGTTCGTAAAGCTAACGGAAGCCCAGGCAAGCGTCAGTAAGTTGGTGTCTACGGATAGGAAATATGTCTGTCTTCCTTTGTAGATACCTCGACATGATGGCCGTTACGACGCAGGGCAAGGGCAGCAGACAGACCGCCTATACCGGCGCCAACGATGGCGACTTTTAGGGGTCGGACGTTATCATGTATAGAACGGCTCCGCGGTGATATTCCATTATGAACCATATTATCTTCCTCTTTCCTCTTCTTTTCTTGCTGAAAGCAGTTGGTGGTCGGGACTGATTTCTTCCAAAGGCTATAGAGGCACAAGGACAGCACTTGGGAAATGGGAGGGGGAAGAGCCGCTGAAACCTCGGCTCGGCTCTCCTCTTATAAATTGGTACTACCTAACATTGTACGGGAAGCAGGCTCGTGTCAACTACTTCGTGCATTCACACAAGCGGGAATAAGTTTGCCAAGACACAGCCGCATCTCAGCGTAATTTCGATGAAGGAGGTGGCCAGACCCGGAAAGTGGGATCACAGAATGCGCCGGCAGTGAAGCCGCACATGGTTGGCCGGCCGGCTGCCAGAATTTGCGGCTAGTTAGTTCTAGTCCTTAATAACGGAAGTTCCCTATCCACCGGGCTTCGTGAACATGCGACCAAGCAGGAAGGCCGCCGCACGTTTGGTCACTATGAAAGAAGCGACCTCCGCAAAGCGTGCTGTTGACCTGCGATCTTCATGGAATCAAACAGCTATTATTAATAAATATAACTTAGTTTTATCTTTAACAGCATTTTATAACCTTTATTTTAATTTTTAAAGTATTTTTATACTTATAGTTAAAAATTTTTTTTTCTTAAAAAAAAAGTATAGCGCGAGTTACGGGCTGACGGCCCGTACCACTCACTGCCACTTACTGCCAATGACAGGGTTGGGTCCACTGGGGGACCCACCCCCACCATGTATCTACTTCCACGCCTATGTGGCTGGATTAGCACTTCTTTTCCTTTTTTTTCCTTATCTATAGATCCTATATTCTGTATAATAGATGCAGTATTTCCGAGGAGCCTCGCCTTCTCCCAACTAGCTCGACCGTGACATTAGGCCCTCTGCATGCCTCCGCATGCCCTATAACCTAATGCGGTAACCACCGCTAGCCTACTACAACCAAAGGGATCCATAGCACCATTTATAGCACTTATTAGTATTTTGGCTCTCATGCACGCTAATGCAGGGTAGATCCACCACATCTCGTATCACGGATGCAAAGAAAAGGCAGCAGGTGCAAAGCCCTATATTTGGGGGAAGATCTACTTGTAAAAAGAACAAGAATCTAAGACAGGGCTTTGCAGCCAAACTATATAAACATATTACTCTTACATTCTGCCGGTAGAATAATAGCTATTCTTTAGAATGGTGGCTACAGTTGCCATTGTCTGTTGACTGCCATTGTTGTGCGTATGCCTCCATTGACATAAGGCTGCCATTGTATGCGAGGCTGCCATTGTTGCCGCTGGCATAAGGATCATTGACAGGCAAGGCTAGGCCGACTGGCATGCCAAGGCTGTCACAAGGTCTCGTAGGCCCGAGGGCCACTAAGGTCACTATACATAATTAGTGAAGTCCGAAGACCGAGCGCTTTGCAAGTAGCAAGGGCCGAGATGTGACAGCCTTGGCATACCAGTCGGCCTAGCCTTGCCTGTCAATGACCCTTATGCCGGCGGCAACAATAGCAGCCTCGCATACAATGGCAGCCTCATGTCAATGGAGGCATACGCACAACAATGGCAGTCAACAGACAATGGCAACTGTAGCCACCATTCTAAAGAATAGCTATTATTATACTGGCAGAATGTGAGAGTAATATGTCTATATAGTTAGGCTGCAAAGCCCTGTCTTAGATTCCTGTTCTTTAGCTTTAGATATTCCCCTAAATATAGGGCATAGTTGGTCTTTGCACCCACTGCCTTTCTTCGCATCCGTGACAGACCTACTACTCATAGTATATTGCAGTTGCCTTAGTGGATACATCCACTATAAAATCTTCTATTGGTTTATAAGGGCATAACCCCTTACTATAACGTTCACTACTACCGGTCGTTTAACCGCCAAGGGGCCCTTTAACATGAGCATATATACAAGGGCCCTTGCCTATCTTTATAGTTAGATTCTTAGATAGTCATGGTAATACACTCATTTACTTTTGCACTATATACTGAGCCCTACAGCTTACTATTAGTTGACCCCTAGCCCTTATCATAGCCCTTATTATAGGCCCTAGGCCCTTCACTACGCCACCTGTAGTATATTGCTATATTAGTTGCCTTATAGGCCTTGCACGCCCTACATCCCTCTGTACTAAACCTGCAAGCCCTCTCACTATGTTAGGGTGCATACCTACAAGTATGCAATTGTCCGCAGAGTTGGAAACCTTGCCAACTCTCATGCCTTTTGGCGCAGTGGTATGATTTGGATCCCAACACACTAGCACCTCGCCACCTACTCGCCATCCAGTAGGTCTGCGCCTGCCAACCAACTTCGCCTGCTCCCTGAGCATGCAAATACACATCCCCTGCTTACTAAGCATACAGCTCTATTATATTCCTTGATCTAGCCCTATAACTGGCAAGCCTCCGCAAGCCAACACTTTCACTGAGCACTAAGTAGTGCCCTAGGCTACACCTGGCTATATGCCCTGTAGTCAAGCCTACTTTTAACAAGAGAGTACTAGTATTAGTATATACTAAATTAGTATACTAAATGTGACACCCTGGGGATTGTGTAGTGGCTTTTTTTCTGCGATGTGTTTAAGGATGGAAATCGTGAAACCCCCACCTCCCGACACCGTTGGACGACAGGGAAGTTCCTAGATGCATAGGATCAGTATCACAATAGAAACCCGTAATGCAGACTAGCATGACGGACTGCAGGTGGCTATTTAGAAGTTCTGGACTGGTCCAATAGTAAATATTTAAGGTAGGTAAGACCTTGTTACGAGAGGGAGGAAAGAGCTGAGTTTTACGTCTGTGCACACGCCTACCTATAGTGACTTCCAATTCTACATGCTTGACGAATGAATAATGGGTATTCACTGAAATTTCCGAAGTCCCTGTAGCAATGTTATACACTGTAACCTCGAATTGTCCTCAGGTTATATACGTGTGTAAAGATATCGACTATAAAAACCGCGACTGGTGACTTTGCTTAAGTTCTCTCTTTCATACATTAGATACAAGTACCTATCTTTTCATCCGCTATCTCTAACTCAGCCCGGTCGGCCCCGTTATTGGCCGTTTCCCGACCCTAGTTTCCCGAACTTCCTGTCAATAGGATATAGGACCGGTGACTATTCGTGGTTAATAGAGTTCAGAAGGCTGCGTAAGGTGGGGGATCTTCCCTCGATGTAACCCGATAAGCAACTCCTATAGGTCTGTCTATAAGAATGTGTGATTTATATATGATTACTAGCAGTAAGATTACTATATTACTCCTGCACACTCAATGGAAAAAGTAATGAAGCGTGGCACAAATCCACTTATTTCGCCAACGGTCGGGAAGATGTAGCAAGACGCAATCGATTCCCCTCATTCCAAGACCAGCGGCACGTACTTTTCCGCGGCTCATGTCTCGCTACCGTAGACATACGTGATAGGTATTTTGCCGAGGCCTTAATTCGTCGATATGACGCATACAGCCTATCAGGATCGTGGTATCTCTATGACACCGTGACACCATGAAATCCCGAGTGCTTTCGAGGAAGTAGGTGAGTGGTGGGAACGGTGTCATCCTACATACAATACCTACCTACAATTGTAGTATAACGGCCGAAAAAGAGCCAACAACACACCGCCCTACTTGCCTTTGCCAGGTCCCGAGAACGCAACTCGAGGCATGTTTAGCCTGGTCTGATTGACCTCCGCACGCTACCTACGCTTCCTGAATACGCACATCATGGCCTCCTCTACTATCCCTGTCGCCTTAATCACCGCTGGAAGCGCCGGTCTAGGCGCCGCCGCCGCCCGCGCATTTGCGCAGAACGGGTACCGCGTGGTGGTCAACTACAGCAGCAACACAGAGCGGGCGGAGAAGCTCGTCGGGGAACTGCCTGGTTTGTCGTCGCTGCCGTCGTCGAGGGATGAAGACCGGGGCGACGATAGAATCGAAAACTTCATCGTCATCAAGGCGGACCTGGCCAGCCGTCCGGACCTCATCAAGCTCGTGCAGGAGACTGTCGACCGCTTCGGCCGTCTCGACGTCCTCTTCTCCAACGGCGGCTGGACGAGGGTCAGAGGCCTGGCTAGCATCGACGACAACATCTACGAGGAGGAGTGGGATCGCGCTTTCAACATGAACGTTAAGTCGCACCTGTGGCTTATGCACGCCGCCAAGAAGCACCTCGAGGAGACCGAGGGCGCCTTCATCACGACCGCCTCTCTGGGCGGCATTATGCATGCCGGTAGTTCTTTGGTGAGTGGGGAAAAAACATCAGATCGATCAGATCATCTCCGACTGAACACTTAAAGGCCATCTCCGGGCTTGTGCACGTGCCGTGAATATAAGGGGTTGGAGCTAACATGTGTGAAAACGGATAGGCGTATTCGGTTACGAAGGCGGCGCAGATTCACCTCGTCAAGGCCTTGGCCGTTGTAAGTTGCTGTATCCTTATGTGGCCTATCTTGACACCTCTCCGCTGTCTATGGGTAAACAAAATGCCGCTCTGAGCAGCTATTCGCCGTCGGTTGGATCAAAGTCTGGAGACGCCGAACTAATGCAACGTGATTCTCTTCTAGATGGCAGCCCCGAATATCAGGGTCAATAGTGTGGCTCCGGGTCTTCTCCTTACCGTAAGTCCTGCCACCTAAACCTTCATAATCAACCTTTAAGAATATGATTTGGGGATAAAGATGTCTAACTATCTATGCTTCTTTGTTGTGTCTAGGAGTGGGCAGAACGATTTACAGACGAGCAAAAGGAGGAGCATCGGCAGGAGACAAAGCTGAAACGCATTGTGACCGTTGAGGATGTCGCGGACCAGGTCCTCGCACTCGCTCGGAATAGGAGCATGACGGGCGTCAATGTCATCATGGATGCAGGCTACCGCCTGTAGGGAAATGTCAATCTTTCTACACATATTGGATTCTAGTTTCTAGATTGACAATGTAAAAAAACCATGCGGGTTCATCTGTTGTGGGTGAGGGGACTACTCTATTCTCCCACCTCTCGATCGTTCGTCCAGTGAATATACGATATCAGCCTCCACTGCCACGTGCGGCGGCGCAGGGGCCCTCCCCAGAGGTGGAGCGGGATCCACAACAGCATCACGAAGGCAGCGATAGCTGCCATAGTTCCGTAGGCGTTCAAGTAGCCCACCTGCGCGATCCAGGGGTTGGTGTAGAATGATAGCAGAAATCCGAATAGAGCTGTAGAAAAATCCGATCAACATTTGGCTCGAGGCGGGAGATTTTACAAAAACCAAAGAAACAAACTCACACTTAAACCCTAAAACTGTCAACGTGATTTCACCCGCTATGGGACGGTAGGCGTCGATAACGTATACTAAGCAGATATTGGTGGCTTGCGTGATCGAGAAATGTACTAAGGCAATGTTATCAAAACGCGCACTCTAGCCATAACATTCACACTATCCTAAGTAGATAGATACCGAAAACAACTCACATAAGCCAAGGCCGATAGTCGGGCATATCCAATGTAGCCTCTTCTGTATCCCGACGCCATAGAGTATTAGACTAAGCGGCGTGGTGACGACAGAGAGCGTCATGGCCGGGAGGCGCATCTCGGGGTTTCGCATGCCGCCATTCCGTCTGGTGAGCCAGTCTGCCAGCATGTCTCCCATTTGGCCGCCGGCCGGGATGCCAAAGATCGAGCCGACGATGGCCGAGACGAAAGCGAGGCCGACCTGGTATGTCTGGAAGCCGTAGGCCTGGGAGTAGGCCAGCGCCACGTTGGAGGTCACGGCTACTAAGAACCCGATGGTGACGGACTGCACCAGGGCAGCCCACAGTACGGGCGGGAGCAAGATGGCCCCGAAAGGACGGAAGAACATCTTGACGATGCTCTCCTCGGTTAGTACCCCGCGGAAGATGCTCAAGCTGCGAACATAGGATATCTTTTCCGGATAGGGTTCCGGCGGCGGTTGTATCGGTACACCGTTGTCACATTTCTGAGACGTCTCAGAGTCGGAGGGCTCTCCCTTGTCTCTGCGGACGGCTGTCTCGGGGAACGTGAAGAAGATCAAGAGGAAGACCAGAGTGACAAGCCCGGTGGCAATCTTGTATATAAACCGCCAGTGGTGGTTCATGACGATGAGGCTGATAATAAAACCATCATCAGGGGAAACTGCTCGGATAGGCGGAGTCTTATCTTTTCAGACTTACCCATCAATTAGAATGCCAAAGGCCACACCGATGGACAAGAATGCAGTATATAAAGCCATGATTGTCCCTCTCTCGTGGAGGAAGAAGATATCCTGTACGTTAGATATTAGCATGCGTACGCTTGGTATGCTATATGTAGACTGTGAAGTCACTGCCTACAAGGGGCCGGTACACGAACCGCAATGGTGATAGGAGCGAGAGTTTCCGCCGCTCCGGACCCGAATCCCAACAGGATACGGGCTATCAGGAAGCCGACAAACCGTTTTTCGAAAACGAGCCATATGCAGGCCGCAAGGAAGAGACCGTAGCTAATGACGTAGACTGGTCTCCGACCGAGCTTGTTGGCGAGCGGGACCCAGATGAAATTGCCCGTTCCCTACCAGCCCCCAAAGCCTTAGTATCGACCTCGATAGAAACAACGGTAAGAACTCCTAGAGTTTCTTACCTGTAGGAGAGCATTGGCCGTAAAAAAATAGGCCACCCGAGAAATAGACGAGTTCAGCTCGTCGTGCGGGAAGAATTCCATCGCAGTTTCTACTATCGCGACTGTAGGGCCTGTTAAGAAATAAATGGTTAGTAACGGAAAATTATATGTCCAGCTTACATAGTCGGAATAGGGGTGTGGGATCGTTACCAGCCGCGAGGAAGGTACAGACTAGCATGGCCAGACACACAACACTCGCGATATAGTATTTGTAAGCTTGTGACCTATTTTGGAGTTAGCTAAGGTCGGCATACAAGAGGGGCTTGACAATACCTACCAGTTAAGGGGGTCGTTAGGGTCGGCAGAAGGCGCCGGAATTAGTATTAGTGCATTGGTATCTTGATTTCGAAGACGGACATTCCCAAGTGTGACTCTGGCCTTCTTCTCGGTTATGTCATTGCCAGATCCGTCCGTGTCTGGACTTGACATGGCTGTGATTGGACCCTCAGACATAATGAAGATCGTTGCTCTCACACAGGTAGTGTGAATGGATAAGGAATGTGGTCTAGAGAACCCTCAACCACACCGAGATAGAGGGACTACTGTAAGTTGGATGGGTGTGAAGAAGAGGGGGCTTCCGAGACGTATTCTCGCCGGGAGTAACGAGGGTATGCGGGGCCGGCTGAGGTTACGAAGCCCGGCAACTTCTGGTCGTCCCGGGTCAACGAAGGAACGAGACTAGACTGATACCTCTTCTCAAGAGGACAAATATGGCTGTATCTGTCACCATCGGTCCTTATTAATGATCATATGTAAAGAAAGACAGTCGAGCGGGTGTCCATGACTGCGATAAAAAAACGAAGCGAGGTTAGTTGAAATACGTTTCTTAAGGGAGTCAAAACCGGAGTGTCGCTGAATGCATCGAAAGCCGCACTCGTAGCATCTAACCTAGGGACGGGAGACGATAGATAACTACGTTATCTCCGGGCAATGGGGCGGTCGTAACAATTATTTATGAAACGAACAGGACATAAGATGGAATTTGTCTTGTCCGTCCGTTCATATGCAGGGTCAATGCGTGGCTTACGAGTCGGGGAGTGGGCGATGAGAGCCCCGTCACTAGATATGTAATATTATTCTTCTCTCCTTCACGCTTTGATAAGAAATTGTTTCCAACTCCAAACTATTACATAGCCAAGATGGGTCCTTTTACCCCAACATCGCACCGGTGTGAAAGACGTGGTAGCTGAAAGGGTTAGTAGAAACCAGTATTCAGATGCGATCTGAGGTGGTATCCTGACTGGCTCACGCAGCGTGGTAGAAGACGGTGCTTGATCTCCTCCGTCACAGGGGTGTCTTTCAGATATATACGCTGTGGCTCACTAAGTATAATTGTGAAAGTGCTATTAAGCAAGGAGCATGGCGAAGGATTGGTGAGAGCATTCGCTAGTTGAGAGAGCCGATACTATCTTTACTTAGCTAGACCCTCTGCCCAGACGCTGATTGATGGTGATTGCGTGGCCGAAATTATCTTCACTAGCTCTCACCCCTGGCTGGCCGGGGTTTAACGCCGAGTAAGGCTTAGTGCCGCATAAATGTGTATTCCAACCCAAGAATCCATGGAGTACGGTTCGAAGTAGTGCCATGAGAGTTATGTATGGATCAGAAGTTTCAGCTTGGCTGGGGAGGCCGTTGTGATCCAGGACAGCGGGATTCGAGGCTGTGTACAGCAGTTTCCTGTTCAAGTTCTTACCTAAGTTGAGGTTCTACCTGGACGATGCAACTTCGGTGAGAGCATGGGTCCGGCTCTGTCGTCTCACATGGAAACAGCACACAGAATATGCTCTATATGCTGTATAGACTAGGTTAACCCTTTCAGATCCAAGTGATCGGCACCCTCCTCAGCCTTTCTCAGTCCTTCCTTGCCAAGAAAATCCCGGCGCTCCGGCTCCTAAGGAACGAGGCGCCCGGGATGTCTCCGTTTCTACCTATACTTAGTTCCTTTAGCTATATAGAGTTGGTGCGATTCGCGAGCACTCGGTCCCGATGTGAAGACAAGAACGTTTGACAGCTAGCTTGGTGATGAGAAACGCCATAGCAGACGTGGGTAAACGAATTCGGCAAATTCTGACCTTAATTCTGGATAAGATGCGCAATACCCAAGGTAAATCTCACCAACCGTGAACAGGGCGAGCGCCCCAGTCGTTGTGCTGCGCTGTACGGCAGATCCGTACAGCAGTATGTATCTTCGTACACGTGAGAAGAAGTCATCACAAAGAAAACAAGAGAGCGGCTAGCTGCATTGCATACGACTGAAACGATCATGAACAAAAATACCTACATGTAAAAGCCAGTTTTGATATGCTAAGCCGCACTGTCATTTGAAAAAGTCTCGACATGAATTCAGCCTTTACTGCATCCATCTACAGATGTACAACACATGATATCGCTGCCAATCTACCTTATCTGAGAAGCATTCTTTCCGTCTACTCTTCACATGCGTGTCCTACTACTACTTTACAAAGTAGGCATGTCATTTCATACCTGCGAATTATCCCTTGCTATAACATATGCATTATACCTACCTACCGAGTCGGTAGGGAACTGGTGTATCTCGTACAGTTCGTCTCCTAGTTGACCTACCTCCCTTTAGTGGATGGAGGACGCGTGGGTGCATTCCCTATTCGGTCTGGGCTCATTACTACATGGAGGCTTGGCGCTGTAGAACGAAACATCGAAGCGTTCTACACTAACCTCTACCACTGTAGAAATCATCGAGACGCTCTAGTATACTCTCTCGAGTAAGCTCAAGGTGCATGTGCTGTTTTACTGCTGTAGAGGGGTTGGGCGCATTCGAATGGTCCGACGATTACAGATCTTCTGCATTCCTCTCTACTTCGGGTGACGTAGGTTGCTAATACACTAATGTTGGACCCCTGACTACCTCGTTTTCCTCTCCAAACATTTATATATGTACTCAGTGCCTACCTTATGTAGTGTAAGAGCAACGCTCTTCGCTTGAAGATGCATGATCTAGGCTGTGTGGCTTCTAAGTTCTCCGCAAGAAGTGTTGGAACAAGAGGCGCTGTTCAGTTCTCCTCCTGTTTCATAAGGGCCACCAGTCATCTAGGTTAGATCTACTCAGTGCATAACATAATCGGGGGGTTCTTAATCCGTCCCAACAAGACGCTTGGTCTCTAACTTGGTCTTGGGCGATGAGTAGGTATCGATCATAGGTACTTAATAAGCAGTCCCTCGTACTGCTGCAGGCTATACGGCTTACAGCGCGCTAAACATGGACGTTACAGGGGGCACGACATGGGAAGCATACCTAGGTTAGCACATCATTCCCATTGTAGTAGGTACTGTGAAAATTCAACCATACAAGTACCACATCGCACGTACAAGCAGCAGACGTACTTCCAAGCACGCAGCCAATCCCGCTACAGTCTTGACAGTCTTTCTCTTATCACCCTGGCTTGGCTACCGACCACCCATCCTCACTTTAGTCTAGCATTTATTATCTATGTAAGGTATCAGAACGAGGATTGCCTGTCATAGTTCAGCAAAATAAACAATAGTGAAGACTCGACTTGACTAAAGTGGTCGCAGACGTGGTTTGTATGGGAGGGAAGGCCGAGTCATCGGCTGGAGAATCATGAGTGCCTCCGACGGAAATCGGTAGTGCAGTGGTTCCTCTACCTATGTCGAGTTAAATACGTCGTCGGCATCAGATACTTAGCACGAGTCGTATGACAGAGCTTCCCGCGCAATGGCGGCTCCCTCATTATCTCATCTGCTCCAGAGCAATGGAGCTACTGATCCAGGCCCCGGTCTACCGGCAAATAGCCCAGACCACAGTCAGAATGTTGCCGGCACCACCTTATCATACACCCAACTACCAACTTCCCGGTCATCACTGCCGTCTGCGACGCCCACCGTGATAAGCCCTGTGCGTGCCCCTGATAGTGGGAGTCACTTTCATCACAGACATGGCGAGGCGAGCCTAAACCTGGGTCCGACTCCAGCTCCAGTTCTGACGCCAGCAAACCAGAGCCACTTGATGACATCAAGTTTGTATCAGTGTGCCGACTGTAAGAGGCGGTACTCGCGTCCCGAGCATCTTGCCCGCCACATTCAAACACACACGTTGGGCAAGAGGTTCTTCTGCCAGGTCTGCGGGAAAGCCTTCGCTCGTGCGGATCTGCTCAAGCGACATACGGCTAACCACGAGAACGACGGGGACGGCACCAAGAAACGCCGGCGTGTTGATGCCTCTCCCGGCTCAGGTCGCGTGTCTCATGCCTGTCGCTCTTGCGCTGCGGCCCGTGTCAAATGCGAAGAGAACAAGCCCTGCCAGAGATGCCAGAAGAAAGGATTGACTTGCGAATATGCCGCATCCGAGTCTGGACCCGGGGCTGCACATCTGCACCGCTCCTCTATTGATATCCATCATAACTCTAATGCATCGGGCGCATCCTCACACTCCTCGCAGCTTAGCCCGGCTACATCTCAAGATCAGAGAGCAGTAGCCCTTGGAACAGCAACACAACCCATGAACCATGAAGACCGCGACAATATGTCGAACGCGGACGTGAAACCTGATCTGGGCCAGCTACCAACCCCAGATGGCATAATAGAGCAAAGTATGTCCTTTTGTTTTGTTTTCAATCTCTCGTTCTACAAGGGACATCATTGCCTGCACCACGTGGCCTCCCTTGATATTTTCGGGGATAACTTGCTGCTTTTAAATTTCCTATTGTCGACATAGCAAGTGCTGATGTCACAGTGGCTACCTCAGATTGTTCTATTTTTTTTATATCATATATCTTCCGTCAATGCGTCCTATTTTGAAGTCTAGGTAGCTATAACTGCAAGAGGGCACAGCACCATACAGGTTTGGTATAACTTGGATGAGTTAAGTTATCTAACTTCGCCTAGGTCATTACGCATATGATAATGCCTATGTAACAAATAATGCAACCGACTTGTCACATCAACCCTTCACGGATTTCTTGAGAGATGTTCTTTATGCGCAGTCTTTAGACTCTTCGCGACTAGCTGAGGCTCAAGGGCTTGCTGTGCTAGACTTCTGTGACGATGCTAACTACGAGCTCAACGAACTAGATTTCGGGATGCTGGACCACTGGAACCTAGATGGAACCACCGAACGTACCGGGATCACCCAAGCCGCTACGCCCCAAACCGACGACTCCTCCGTGGATATGGCCCAAATGAGACGGAAGTTGGTCAAGATCTGGACGGACTCCCCGTGGCGATGGATACCCGATAAACGCGACCATGGTTACAGTGAAATAGGGAACCTTCCGTTGCCGTATAGAGACTCCGCCAGCCAACAGTTTCAAGAGCGTCACAGACAGATAGATCGCGTGGTGAAAGATAAGTTGGACTCGTCAAGTCGCGACAAGATTCTGTCAGTGGTACTCGGCACATGCAGAAGTGATGCTATGAGGACGCGAGTGGCTGCATCATTCCCCTCGGCCGAGATCATGGATACCTTGACACACATATTCTTGGCAGCAGAGCTTTGTTCGGTCTCGGGCTGGATACACTTCGGCACGTTAAAGTTGAACAATCAATGGCCCGAATGGCTAGCTACTGCGGCTGCTGCCGGCGCCATCATGACCCCCGTTCCCACCCTAAGAAAGTTTGGATTTGCCGTACAAGAAGCAGTGCGTGAGTTACATTGCCTGCCCCAGCTCGGGTGAAAGATGTTGTTGCTAACCCACTGTAGGTCTCGCTTTGCCGGGAAAGGTAAGTGCTGTGAACTTCGTAACTGGCTTGTAGATTTTGCTCCCCGGCTTGTCACTTACCAGAACGTTTCTCAGTTTGAGGAAAACAACACAGGAATCGCAAACCTCGGATTAGTACAGAGTCTTGTTTTGGGGCAAGATGTTTCCCTTTGGAGCGGCAATAGACGAAAAATGGAAATTGCTGAATGCCACCTACTTATACCCATCACGGTAGATACCTAAGCTAAACTCATGGATTCGCGCTGCTGACACGACGCCAGATGATGCGCTACAGAGGTCGGTTTCAGCGTTCTTCCTATCCCGCCATCACAGTGAGCGAGAACGACCTAGGCAATGTATTAGAAGAAAAGTGGCGTAGTTGGTACGAGGCAGAATCGTGGAAGCGGCTTGCTTTTCATTGCTACGCGCGCGATGCTCAGACGTCGATGACTACTCTGGCAAATCCGACCATGTCCTATGCGGAACTAACACTTCCCCTTCCTGAATCGAAAGAGCTTTGGTTCGCCAGGACAGCAGTCGAATGGAAGCAAGAATACCTTGCGCGGTGTGCGGGTCAGAGCAAAAGGCCACCGGTGGGTAAATTTCCTGAAATACTATCGCGGACGAAGAAGCGAGTTGAGATGCTAACCTAAATGCTGTAGTGCCTCGGAGATCTGTTACGCGATGCTAATCTGCTTACGGCGAATTGCAAACGGTTGGATGCTCAGTATGCTATATCAATCTACCTGTTTGCCTTTTGGAACCTCATATATGAGTGGCGACAACTAAGCGCTGTTCACCGGTCAAATCCGTTCCAAAATAATTACCAAACAGGCTCAAACCTCATTCTCAACTCACGTCATCAGGAGCTATGCAAGACACTTTCGAATTTCCAACTAGTCACGGCAGACTGGCACTCGAGTTTCTCGGCTCAAGAGGCGCTGCTATTGAACTTGATATTCATGAATCTCCATGTTTCACTAGACGACCTTCAGCTGTTTGCTGGGAAGGAGGGCGAAGAACAAGCTCGGCGAGTGTATCCGATATTACAGCAATGGTCGGAAAGTTCCGAAGCGCGACAGGCGTTATGGCATGCGGGACAAATCCTGCGGCAGGCGAAGATGTTCCCGGCCGGTCATCTCAAGCAGTTTTACGCTGTTGGCGTACACCACGCAGCCTTGGCGCTATGGACCTACGGAGTGGTGACAAAAGCGACGCGCAACCAGTCGACTATTGGCATGTCACAGGATATAGTATATATCGATGGTCTGGATTCAACAGAGGTCCAGCGCTTTATCGGGTTCGGACAGGGTCGACCGATGATCCGGGGCGTAAGGTGTGATGGTGGCCAGGCCATAGAAGCACCGTTGGGCGACCCCAGATCATGTATGGAAGTCGCCCAGGAGGTTTTACGTTCCAACTTCAACACCGGTCACGATCTCTTGCCCCCGATTGTAGAGAACCTCTGCCACTTGATCAAACAACTGGGAGGGGCAGCATGGGCAGTAGGGCTATGATATATAAGATTAAGGAAGTATTGATTAGGAAAATTATGCTTATGGATGTCGGTTACATAACGGTCACTCAGGTTATCGGGCAAGGAGTCTTGGCTGGGTTTTGCTTGACGGGCAAAGCGAGTGGTGGATGCCAAGATATCATTTCGTTAAGTACCTATGCATAGCTAAACAAGCGGTCAGGAGAGATAGAAATATATGGGACTCATACTCCAATAACTTAATCTGGTAAAGTATATGCCAAAATTATTCATTTCTGGCTTTTCGATGAGAATCACATCACCTCAAACTGTGACATAGTGTCAAGAGTAGCTTGATACTGTAGGGAAATATTGGGGTATCGGAATGTTGACAAAATTCAAACATGGATAATCCTATAACAGATACACCGTTTTATTGCATCGGCATGCTTCACGAGAATTTGGGCACGCGACAGTTCAATGGCAGTTTCAGCCTCAGTCAGGCTGACATGTGACCCTTACAAGGTGAATCTTTCTGCCTTGCATGTATCGTCAGGCACGCATTCCAGCTTCTAGATGTTTTCTATTTCTTTTTTTCTCCCTTAATGCTTATATACCCGTTAAACGTCCGTCCTGGAGTACATGAGATTTAACTGCGTCGACCGCCACCAAACCAATTAGGCCGAGGCTTCACTGGTCGCATTCCTTAACAGAATAGACCACTAACACAAGCATCGACAGTAACCCAACCAAAAGAAAAATAGAAAGAAATAAACAAAGACAAGAAAAGAGCGGGAAAAGTGAAAACGGCCATGGATCCCGTCGGCAAGTGTCTAAGCTTGCCGAGCGAACCATCTTCCATTGCGACGGTTGCCACGGCTGTAGTAACCACACTCGCGGTGGTATCACTCACACGACTTGCGCTGTGGCCCAGGAAACGTGCCGTGATCCGTGGCGCACTCACCACGAGCATCCCCAAGCTATCTGCGGAAGAACTTGCCAAGAATGTCTACCGACCAGATGATTTCCCGGGAGCGAGAGATGTTGATACGCCCGTATGTCTATTCTTGTCTTTCTTCACTGCAAGCCCAACCAACCAAACAAACAACCACCGTTTTCAGTCACCAGAAATGAAATAAACAGCATAAAAACTCGTAACTTCGGCTGACTGTAATATATATATAGTACGGTACTATAAGAGTATATGAATACGGCCCCGAAGAGGGGCGAAAGGTGCTCTTGATCCACGGCATCAGCACGTCTTGCATGACGCTGAAGGTGATCGCAGACGCACTAGTCGAGAAAGGATGCAGGGTGCTGATGTTTGACCTCTTCGGGCGCGGATACAGCGACGCGCCGGGCGACCTTCCGTACGACACGCGCCTGTTCGTGACGCAGGTGCTGCTGGCGCTCGCCTCGTCGCCGCTGGCCTGGACGGGCAAAGACGCGCTCAGCGTCATCGGCTACTCGCTCGGCGGCGGCATCGCTGCCAACTTCGCCGCCACGTTCCCGGACATGGTCGAGACGCTGATCCTGCTGGCGCCGTCGGGACTCATCCGGCCCGAGAACATCGGCCGCGCGAGCAGGCTCGTGTTCACGTCCGGTCTCGTGCCCGAACGCCTGCTGGCGTGGATGACGAAGAGGCGTCTACGCACACCTATCGATAACGCCGTCCAGAAGAAACGAAAGCCGGTCCCTGCCTCCGTCACTGCCGCAGGCGGTAAAGATAAGGGGAAAGGTAGGGTGCCGCCGTTGACGCCGATCGCGGAGGAGATCGATAAAGAGGACCTTGTCGACGTCGTGGTGCAGGAGGCCGTAGACACGCCCGCGCGGGCGGAAGATCCCACGCCCTTCGAGCTCGAGGTCACGAGTTTCGTGCACTGGTCACTCGACTACAACGAAGGGTTTGTCACGGCCATGATGTCCTCGATCAGACACGCGCCCCTCATGGAACAGCAGCACTACTGGAGGCTGCTAGCGAAGCGGAAACCCGGGACCACGGCCATACTGCTAGGCGAGGACGACACCCTGGTCCAGCACGAGGACTACGAGGAAGACGCCCTCCCGCTCGTCGGGGGCAGGAATAATGTGTTTTGGCGGATCGTACCTGGCGCGCACAATTTCCCCTTCACGCACCCGCGGAGCGCGCTGAAGGCTATTTATGAGTTCTGGGGGGTAGAGTAGAGGAGAGAAGACAGGTGGTTTTAGGATGTGGTGTTGCATCTCGCGGGGTCGAGCGTGCGAATAGACAGACAGCGACAGCGACAGCGACTTTGCAGCAATTTGTCATTAAGCGGTTACAATATGATGAATCATGTCAAAGAGGTTCGAGACGCGTAATGAGAGACAAGAATGTACCATATTAATTATTCATATTTCCGTTAATTCGTACAGACCCATCATCCATGATTCCATTATGAGAACGAATAAAATACATACATACAAATATTAACAAGCGCCTTGAACTCAAATCCGAGAGCCCAATTGATGGACCCGTCCTTTGCTCTCTCTCTCTCCCTCTCTCTTTCTTTCTTATAAATGCCAGCCACCCAGCCATGATGTGGAAAAAAGTACAACTGCCCAGGTTTTGGGCGGAAGCAAGTAAGTTAATAAGTAAGCTCAAGCATCCATAGCATCGCGACCATTAAGGAGGATGACGCAAGTAGAGAGGGCAACAACATCATCGAGCTCATTGCCGTTTAGGACGAGGACAGCATCCTTATCGAAGCCGAAGCCGGTGACGCGGCCGATCTCGACACGCTTCTGGTTCAGGCACTTGTACAGGATGCCGACGCGGCCGCTAGTCATGTCCCAGAAATAGGGGATGCTATGTCTGACGAAGGCCTCGTGCTTCGCGTCGTCCCGTCCCTTGTCGCCCACGGGCCACAGCTCGATCTCGTGGCGCGAGTGCTCGCTTCCCGGCGGGAAACGGACGGACGACGAGTCGAAGGAGATGAAGGTGATGTTGAGGTCGCAGAGCTTGTTGCCCTGGGAATCCTTCATCGTCTTGAGCGTCCGCATCATGTTCCCGCTGCTCCCGATCTCGTACGTCGCTTTACTGCCCCCCTCGGCTAGTTTCTGCGACACTTGGCTGACCTCGTCTAGGAAGGCGTGGCTGAAGTCGTTCCATGGCTGCCGCAGACGCCCCGTCAGGTCGTAGATCTGCGCGTCCGTCTTGAAGTGGATGGCCTTTTTCAGGTAGAAGACTTGTGTCGGCTGCAGCTGCACGTCTTGGTTGATGGGGAAGTCGTCCGGGTGGAAGGGGTGAGGCATTGTAGTGGATGACTTGAACTATACAGTAATTGAGGATTAAGTGGTGGTTTGACTGAGAGTGAATTTGACTTGTACGTTAGATAGATCGTGATGTTTTGTTGTAGACGAAAAAGGATCTCGCTCGCTTTCTTTCTTTTGTTCTTGAAGGTAAATTATTTATGTATTGGGTTCTGCGCTTCTATTCTTTATTTTTATTCTAGAATATCTATTTCCATTTCTATTTTCTGGTGAGGCTTACCTTGCGTAGATATATACCTAAGTACCTACTATGTAGATTCAGGGACCTCGCGGCGCCGAATCAAGAAAGAGAAGTTGACGTCAGGCGTGGTGCGAGAAACCGGATTTTAGCCCACATATCTTCCCAGGTCCTACAGAATACTGTGCTACCTATAAAATGACTGGGTTCCAGGGTCCGGGAGATCGACCGTTGGCGTCACATCTTAGATCATTTTCAGGGATGTACCATTGAAGGAAATAGAGATAAAATCTGGAAATGGCATCATTCAAGGCCCTTGTACAGATGCATGTTGTAAATGAGCAGGTCTCTGGCTTGTTTTCGCGCTTTCATGACTTATGCGCTATCGCCGACAACTTGGAATGTTGGCTATACAGTGTTGATATGGTGTCGTGACGGATAATACACTGTCTGTAAGTAGATGACTGACAGTCGAAGAGCACACCACAGAACATCGTTAATAGTACGCTTGTTGAAAATCTGTAGATTGCTATCAACCTTAATATTCTAAGTTAGGAATGAGTGGTGCTTTTCTACTCAACGACCTCGATCTAGCTAGGCCTTAATTCACTCGCACCTTAACAACCTTCAAGATTGGAACGACAAGTCTTGGGGAATACGGTGGGTGTAGGTAAGGTAAGCACTATTTGATAATTATATCCCCAAAGGAGGTCAGGTGAGAGAGAAGGAACAACCTTGTGAACCAGTAGAAGTTCGTCCGGGTTCAACTGCTTTCTATAGTTACTTTCTGCTCAGCGACTTACTGAGCGACGATGTTTGTCTTTTGGCGGCTAGCGGCGCATTCCAGAGCTGAACCCCACCCCTCAAAAGACTAGGTCAGGTATGCCGATGATACGCATCATGGTAAAAGCAAGAGCAATCTTTGAATTGTTGAAGATTAAAGTACAACAAGATACTATAATCATAACTCACGCGATTCAAGGAAGCCCGCCGAAAATAAATCAAGGTTTCCTCACAACTTTGCATATACATACAGTATACGAGGCGAAAGAGAGAGGATGCCGACCGTGGCCCTGACCCTGTCGAGCGCCGCCGACACAGCAACCGTCGCATCCACGTGCGGCGAATACGGTCTTACCGAGGCCGAGTTCAAGGAGCTGCACTCGCGCTGCGTCGGCGCCAAAGCGACCGCCTACTGTCCCTACAGCCAATTCCGAGTCGGCGCATCAATCCTCTCCGCAGTCGATGGCGTCACGTTTTTCAACGGCGCCAACGTCGAGAATGCCTCCTATCCGGTGGGGACCTGCGCCGAGCGAGTGGCCTTCGGAAAGGCGGTGACGGAGGGCCACCGCAAGATCAAGGCCGTGGCCGTCGCTACGGATATCTCGCCTCCCGCTAGTCCTTGCGGCATGTGTAGACAATTGTAAGTTCTTTGTGGTTTTGTCTGTTAAATTTACTTACGTAGATCCAAACTTACGAAGTGTGTGACAGCATTCGAGAATTTTGCGACTTGCAAGCTCCTATCATCATGTTCGATAAGGACGATAATTATATTGTTATGCGCCTTGAAGAGGTAAGTGAACTATTGTGTCTTGTCTAGTTTATACCTACGAAATTGAGCGTTTTATCAGCGAGTCTAATTACTGACGACTGGATCCCTTCAGTTGCTGCCGGTGTCTTTTGGACCTGAGGCTCTTCCCCCGCCTGGGTCTCTACGAAGGTAATGACGATATTTTTATGGGTACTCGAGGTATCCAAAGCGGCGGTTGAGAATGGCTATAGTCGGGAGTTTCATCTAGAATAGATAAATGTCACGAGTTACCTTGAACATCCATGGTTCTACCACACCGTCCTCGCTACCATGTAGAGGGGTCGACTGTCATAATAAATTACCCTAGGTTAGTAATATTAGGTACTGCGTTTATTACACATCAAGCCTGCCGTGTCTCTTAGCAGAAGCTTTTTATGACAGTTTCATCTATTATACTACCACTACCACTAGTGATTATAGAGCAACGATAGGTAAATATATACTCATAAAACTACTTTCTATAACATCGCTTTACCCAATAGCCAATAGCAACTTGACCCCACGTACGACAAGATATGCCCAGATTGCCAACGTCGCATCACCACCCTCCAAGAGAGGCCAGAAGCATAGGTAAGTTGTCCCGAGACTCGGGTAATCCTGCATGCAGCAAGCCATTGCAGAAAATTCGGTCTGCGAAACGAAACACATACATACGGTACATAAACAACAATTGAGAATGCAATGGTAATGAAGAAAAGAGGGTCTCAAAACTGCTATGTGACCCGTGACTAGGTGCCGATTAAGTACTTACATAACAAGCATCGCCTGAACGCCTCTTTTTGCAGTTGTGGCACAACTATATGTAACGGCCCGGGGCGCTTTCGCGCGTACACCATCGGCTCCGCATTTTAGAACGGGTTTGTTGCTGAAGAATGACACGACTGATTATCGCATCTCCTTCCTACCTTATCTTAGTCTTGGCAAAGAACTCGATACATCTGTATTGGAGATCGAATTGCAACCACAAGTGTCCTGCCAAAGGTAGAAAACTGCACGTTGTGTGACATTTCATCAGGAAGCACAAGATCTTTGTGCACCGGTTTGTTCCCTTGGGGGGAATTGGGCTGTCTTTTACTATGTAGAAGCTTGCATTAGGCGTGAGATGTGCGGCATCGTTTCGGCCGGTCAACCGTACTACAGTACCTTCGTCAACCTCATCACCCTAAACAGTACATATGCACAGGTAGTACATACGGCGCCTTAGTCTAGTCTATATACGAATAGGAAGAAAAGAGAACCCACAATAGATCCTCGAATAAAACATTCTCCTCAGCACCCCGGATCGTCAGTTTACTGTGAGATCGGCTAGAACTACATAGTTCGGGCCCATAGCGACAAGACCAGAAAGTCGAGATGTATAGAGTATGTAGGTGGGAAGCTGCCCTTGTCCACGTGCCCTGGGTCGCCTCAGGCGACGGTAACACCACCCATTGTTGCGCGGTGAGTGCCAAGTGTATGTACCAAGCATGCTGGCGCCCGGTAGATGCTCAAGCTAAGGGGATTCCTCATTCGGCACTTCGGGGCATAAGACATGGGTCTTATTGTTATGCGCACCAATCAATGTCGTGAGAGCGACGCAACGGAACGACGATGCGATATTCCAGCCCATCCTCACCTACATGCAGCAGCGACAGGCTAGGACTCCGCATTCTCTTGGCTGGGACTCGATCCTCCCCCCATGGGCAAAAGCCCTGTCCACGGTTACCCCCAGCAAAATCGCTTGTAACAAGAAGAAATCCAACGGTCAACTTGCCCTTCTTTTCCCCACGGTGGATATTCTTTCCACGGCCAATTACCCGTACAGGGTGAGGTCCGGTGGATCTCATTCGTCACTCGAACCCTAGCAAGCATGCTCAAAAAGACATTTCGACCTGGTCGAGCATGGTTGGTCGTCACACAAGAGTTTCCGCACCTATGGCAGCTCAGAGAATGAGCTACCCCTGGGGATATTGCTTACGAGTATGACTGCACCGAACCCTGATCCTAAATATCTAGGGAAATGATACTTACATATGTACTCGTGCGGGTGGAGAATCTATCCCGAGCATCTGGCTTTGCTATGAACCCGTACGGGGTGAGTTGGGGTTCCACGTAGATGCATGTAACCGTACCAAGAGATACAGTATATGAGGAGCTTGCATCCGCTCATGAAAATCTCTTTGGGGAAACGGAGTAGGCGAGCTTCTCCTCACTTATTACTGCTTCATTATTGGCCTTTCTCCTCACTAGGTGTCTCAGTAAGCTTGAGGTTGAAGAGAGTTAGTTCACGAGTGTCCAGTCATCGTCGTTCAAGATGGCGAGGCTTCCAAAGATCAGTAAGTCTTAGTCTACTCGCATTAAGGTTGGGTGAGATGCTCATAATGCTATAGCGAATACCTACTTCGTGGCAATTATCGCTACGGTAGGAGGTATGTTGTTCGGTTTCGACATCTCTTCCATTGCGGCCATCGTCATCACACCTCAGTATATTGAGTACTTCGGCAACCCGTCCGGCGTTACTCAAGGCGCTATTGGATCTGCTTTGGCTGCTGGTTCCGTGGTGGGCAGCTTGATGGCTGGCCCCATATCCGACAAGTTTGGCCGCCGCGATAGGTAGAGATCCTCGCCCTATGGCCTCCCCAGGCAAAAGTTAATCCGGAGATAGTATCATGTTTGCATGCCTGTGGTGGCTCGTTGGAACGGCCGTCCAAGTTGCAACAAACGGCGTTGGCTCGTTGATTGCTGGCCGTGTCTTGAATGGTGTTTGTGTCGGCATTACCTCGTCACAAGTGCCCGTTTACCTTGCCGAGATTGCGAAGCGAGTAAGTAAACTCATCTCAACACGTTAGATGTACACGCTTGTTTGACAACACTAGGAATCCCGAGGACGGATTATTATCATTCAACAACTTGCCATCGAATGGGGTATCTTTATCATGTACTTTGCCAGTTATGGCTGTGGCTTCATCCCAGGTCCTGCGTCGTTCCGAACAGCCTGGGGCTTACAGTTCATCCCTTGCGTCCTTCTAATTATCGGCTTGCCCTTCCTTCCTCGATCCCCTCGATGGCTCGCAAAAGTCGGCCGCGAAGAAGAGGCAATCCAGACTCTCGCCGATATCCAAGCCGATGGTAACAAGGATGATGCATTGGTCATTGCTGAGTGGGAGGAAATCTACACTGTCTTGGTAGCAGAGCGTGAAAGCGTCCGTGGCTGGAGGAAGTTCTTCGTGAACGGCATGTGGAAGAGAACATTGGCTGGCATGAGCGTTCAAGCCTGGCAGGTCAGTTTGCCTGCCGTCCATTTATCTAACTGTGTGCGTTATCGTATCTGACTTTCCCGCAGCAATTGAGTGGTGCAAACGTCATTGTTTACTATCTCACCTATGTCTTCCTCATCGCTGGTCTCAGGGGCAACGTGAACTTGATCGCTTCTGGCGTCCAGTATGCGCTGTTCATTGTGTAAGTTGATGTATAACTCCTAACTTTTCAAGTGCCAAAGCTAATCCGTACAGCTTCACAACGGTCATGTTCTTCTTCATTGACCGGACCGGTCGACGAACGCTTCTCATTGCCGGTGCCCTGGGCATGGGCATCTGCCACTTCGTGATCGGTGGTGTTCTAGGCACATACTCCGTGTCGGTACCGGGTGGCGTACAAAATAACAAGAACGTCACTTTCAGTGTGACGGGCCCACCATCGCACACCGTGATTGCCTTCAGCTACCTCCTCATCATCATATACGCCCTGACCCTGGCGCCAGTCGCCTGGATCTACGCTGCCGAGGTCTGGTCTCTCGGGACACGTGCGACCGGCATGTCCCTGGCTGCCGTTTCAAACTGGCTGTTCAACTTTGCTCTGGGTCTGTTCACACCGCCCGCGTTCCTCAACATTAAGTACAAGATCTTCATAATTTTTGGCGTCTTATGTTTGGGCTCTGCCGTCCAGACATTCCTCACATACCCGGAGACTTGTGGAAAGACGATCGAGGAGGTCGAGCTCCTGTTTGCCAAAGGTGCACCCCCGGCTTGGAAGACTAAGAAGGGCCACTCCAGGCTGGAGGCTGAGGTCCAGGCTGTGCTTGAACGCAAGCGCGCTGGCGAGGAGGTGCATGCCGAGGTTCATCACGGTTCGGAGAAGCTCCGCCCGGCTGCGGAGACGAAGGAAAGTGTCTAAATGTTGAATACCTACACAATTTTTTACCTCTACTTAAACAGCGGAGGAAAATGTATCCCACTAATTTAAAGAGTGCGACACAATCGTCCAAGGTTCTATGCTGTAGCGTGTTGCAAGATACCCATAAGCTTTCTATTTGTTGGGTAGCACAGTGGTACATAAGCACCCACCTAAAACCTGATACCTGCTACACTGAAACAAGTAGTGATGGCAGCCCGTCCCTGTTCTGCTCGATATTTGAAGCAACAGACGTTCATGCATGAATTCAGGAATTCATGGTCATCTTATTTATCTTCTGAAGTAAGGGAAGGCTTGTAATGGACAAGACGCAAGGTACCGAGGTACCCGTGATGAGCGCTAATTTAGCGTCTCCGGTTTTTAAGGGGGGAGCTGTGAGCTGCAAATCAGTTCAGTGTTACCTGTTGTCTAGGCACTATCGGTACCTGATTGGACAGGGCATTTGAACAATGCATCCGAGAGGTTATCACCATATGCATCACATTCCTCGCTTATCTTTTTCTCTTCTTATATCTGGGTTTAACTATGTACATAATAGAGCAATTGCAGAGTTAGATGCCCACTAACCTAAAGTATACCAGGTAGGTACCTACCTACGCTCGCTATCGGAGACCCTGATTTTCATAAACTATCTGCCCTCGCGATTCTACGATTGTGACCATATTGGTTCTTCGTGCAACCATCCTGGATGCGGCTTAGGGGCTTTAGGAAATATGCGGTAGTAATTAAAGTGTCGGCGCATTCAGAGTCATCCTGTAGCTTCGCGGGGCTGCGCATGAACCGAAATCCTCTTCGTCTCGTCGAACCCGAACCGCAACCGCAAACGCAAACATACTTCACGAATCTTCATCATATTCACCGACATCATGGACCAAGCGGAGATACCGGCGCTCATGTCGCGACTGGCCAGCGACGAAGATGCCTCCCGAAAGATGGCTGTCTTCAAGCTGCAGTCTTCTATTAACGACCCCTCATTCGCCGATGTTTTCATATCCTCGGGCGGATTGCTAGTGTTACGACGCCTTATAATGAACTCGGGTGGAAATACTCTCGCTTATTCGTTACAAAGCCTAAGCCGGCTGCTCGAGGTGGATATGGGATGGGACATATTCGACGGCCCTACTGCGGGCGATCTTGTAGAGCGAGTCGTCGAACTAGTCGTGACGAATCCGCTGGTCAATATTCTACGAGGGGCTATGTCCATTCTTGTTGCTCTCGTCAGTCATTCGCCTCCGGATTCCATTTCAACTCATGGAAATTTTGGTCTCCGAGCGCTAAGACCAGCAATAGCTGTCTATCCCCAGTTCTTTGATCTCGTGGTCCAGAAGCTGCAATCTGCTGATCACGCCCTATGTGCGACGACCCTGACACTCATCAACGCGCTCATAAGAGATGCCGTCTCGAACGAAGAGTCTACTCGCACCAATACAAACGGTGTCACGGGGGAGGAATGGCCCAAGTTCATCAAGAAACTACAAGATCTTGGTCTGATCAAGGCTGTCTATACCCTCATGCAGAGCGCTGCCCTACAAGACCTGGCTCAGCCACTGTTGGAGTTTCAGTCCCTTACTAAGGTACTGCTCAAGAAGTGGAGAGAAGTCAAGGTCGATGTGGAGAGACCGGAACATCGACGCGCATTGAAGAGCATCCATCTGGCGAGCGCACCGAATAGGGACTATTTAAACGGAAACAGCGACACGAAGGCTGAAGAGGCGGTAGAAACTGGCAAGAAGGGAAGTCGAAAGCACCATCCAGAAAAATGGAGACGGTTGGGATTTGAGACCGAAAGCCCCCCTGCTGAATTTGAGTATGCCGGCTTTCTCGCCATGATGGACCTAACAGATTACGTGCGGAAAAATGAGGACGCCTTCCAAAAGTTGCTCCTCGAGCAATCTAGCCACCCTTTGCATGAGCGGTGTCCGGTCGCTCGCGCTAGTATGGCCGTTACCCTCACCTTATTTGAGCATTTCGAATGCGGGGAGTCGACTGTAGAAGACACTAGGGTTCTATTTCAACTTGTGGACGCGGAGCAGCAAGACAAGATGTTCCATCCACTCCTCCTCCAGTGGTCGAGGCTTCATACCGCAGGTCTTCAGGCATTCTTGAGACTATGGAAACAGACTGGTGCAGAGCAGTGTGACTTCGAAAAGGTTGTAGAACTCGTCCGAATTCTAATAGACCAGGTTGTTGGTCAGGCTGGGCGAAACAAAGATGTGGTGGAGGTTGAGGAAGAGCTCTCGGAATTCGAGCTACCGCGCCTACGTGAATTACAAATGCAACTCCTGACCTTGTCGTTCGAAGACAAGTGGGGAGATCTTTTCTACAACGTACGCCAGGGCCTGAAACAAGAGGCACTCACGTTCGTCAAAGAACAACGCATTCGGTGTCTTCTACAAGGGTCATGGTTCTCTAAGCCAGCGCCGCGTAAGGACAGCAGGGGCGAAGACCTGGAAACCAGAACGCGAGCGACTCATGGCACACCGTGGAGGTATGCAAAATTATCGCATAACCGACGGTATCTCCACTGGGCCGATTTCGGTCTACGGACAGGCCAAGAACCAGGGCTTGATGTTCTCACCGAGAAAGTGGATCTGCGAACCATAAGCTCGGTCATGTCTAACGTCTCGGAGCGAAAAAGCAACTCGTCGTCAACGGAGCTCTCTGTCTCAAAACACTCGACTAAAATTACTATCTACGGATTCACCAACCCAGATGAGGCTCGTAAAGGAGCGGAAGGAAAGGAAGAACCGGTGCTTTCATTGTATCCCGACAACGACAGCCTGGCATCCGAGTGGCTGGATGGGCTCCTCATGCTGCTTGAACAGGCGCCGATCACGGCAGAGACAAACAAGTTGTTGGACATAGTTGCAGATTATGGTATGAAAATCAGGCTGCTCAAAGTGCGGATGGAAGCCACCTATACGGACCCCCCAGCTGGTGCGGGCGTGGTACCCAGTCGAGAGGGGCTTGATGATGATTACTATTATGATATATGATGGAGCGTTTCTTTGCAAATGTTGTGGCATGTCCTCCGCTCTTCTACTTCTCTTCCTTTGCTGCCAAATAGCTATATACCCCAGTTCGATGTTGAAACACGTGTCAAACAATGAAAAGGCGATTTAATCCTGTGCATACTCGAGGTCGAGGCACTGATCAAGACGGTGCACCTATCCGGTTGAGTGATCAGATGGGAGAATGCCTAACGAGCCCAATACCTACTTACAATACGGCATGCAACTTACTACATCACGGCAGCTGAAGTCCCAGGAAGCCTACATCAATACAGGTATCGGTCAGCTGCTCGCTTGGCGCTCTGGCGCTGCATACATTCCTACGTCGCCCCTGCAGCAAGGCGTCTTGGAGCGCTAACTGAAGAAACGAGACCTTTTATCATACTCTCCCTCCCCTTCTCTCGCTTTAAGATCTGGTACTCATTATATGCCTACCTACCTATCTCGGTGTATCAGCAAAAGTCCCTAACCTAGATTCCAGAGTCAGCTGAACATGAGCTACATGACGGCCACGGGCGGTTGAGATAGATCCTAGCAGCAACGAGCCAATGAGGTGTCATAAAATCAGTGAACACGGTCGCAACCGGGTACATCCGCAGTTGTGGGGTCAACGGTACATCAGGTTTCATGTGTAGTCACAAATCAAGGCTCCGCGACATTTTGCTCTTCAGCTGATGTGCTCGGGCATTTGGTAAGGTACAAGAGACAAGGCAACTGAGTTTGCCAAATAACCAACCCCCCAATTAGCTAACCCAGCACAATGCCTTGCTCTCACTTCAAATATCTCAGGTTCGCCGTCTGCGATCCATAGTTTCTCTATGAGAGGTGAAAAATAAATACATCTTTTTATATCGAGTCTCTTCATAAGGTATTCGCTTTGCTCTTCAACCCACAACGATAGAATAGTAAAGCTCTGATTCTTAGTTTTCGAGTTGTTTGTTTACTATGTCGTCGTCACCCCCTCAGCCTACAAATACATATGTAGACGCAACTACACCCGCATCAGCTCGAAGTGACGGGCTATTTCAAAACGGTGTTTGGTACTGTACGTTCCGTTTTGACTTTGACTATTATCGGTCGGCTTGTAACACTTTCGATATCTTAAACCTTGAAACTAATATTCATCTTTGCAGGCAATTGTCCGAGCCGGGGGGCTGCAGTTGTAAGAACGGTAGGAAAAAATAGCACAAACTACGGCAGGCAGTTCTACTGTTGTCGGAAAGATTCCCGCGCGCAAAACGCATGCGGATTCTTTCTTTGGGTGGAGGACGCCGACGCACGAGAGAGGGAGTTCAGCAGTTACCGAAGTAGCTTGAAACAGATGACGCTACACAAAAGCTTTGCCTCAGCTGCACCGACGCAAGCAACGATCTCGCCGCCACCTTCGCCTCCTTCGCCTCCTCCGCCTTCACTTATAGACGCTAACGGCTCACCGAGGAATGGGCGGGTTTCAACCTCAGGTTATAACCCCGGAGGAACACGTCCGCAACGAGTGGACTTAAACGATGCCTCGTCTGATGAGGAAGTAGAGATAATCAGTCCTACAAAGCCTCGCGGCGCTAATAGAAACCCCAACTTCGCAAATAACTTATCATCAAGCGCGGTGCCTGGGACTCCTCGTGCCCAATCTGCGATGTCTAAGCGAGGGCGACCATCCAGTGAAGAGCAAGAGGTTGATTTACTCGACGACCTCTCGGAGAGCGCCGAGGAGGAGTTGATCATCAGGACAGACCAGTCCGCTAGGCAGTACAACGCACTCGGCAAGCGCCCGGAACAACTCGGCATGGACATTGATACCACGCCCAGCGCATCTCGCACTACCAATGTGAATGCGCCAGCGAACGGATTGCCTACGCCTTCGAACACTAGAGCTAGTGGGCGGCCGGGTAGAAGGGGCCTGCTCTGTAGGGAGTTTTTCGAAACCGGCGGTAGCAGCAGCAGCAACACATCAAATGCCAAGAGACAGCGTCTTAACGACAAAGATCTAAAAGACAAGGGCAAAAACACAGAAACATTGTCGTTAGCAACTCCCCAGCAACACGAAGCAGCCCGATTGTTTGGGACGGACCGCACTATTGATGCGTCAACGTCTGCTTCTACATCGTTTTCGTTTTCGTCGTCGTCATCGTCAACAGCTAGAGCACCACGAGGATCAATAGGCTCGGGTCCAACTTCTAGCTCCGGCTCTAGCTCAAGTAACAAAGACCTGACCAAAGAAATCATGGACCTGCTCAAAGACGAGAAGATCAACGACTCTACATATAGCAAGCTGCACAAGACGCTCGACAGACACGCGGTCCTGACGAAAACCCTCGAGGCCCGTATCGCGGAGTTGTACAATAAGATTGCGAACCTGGAGAATTCGAGAAGGACGATGAGGACTGCGTTGATGGAAATTTACCAGAATACCTAGGTTAGGTACCTAAGTTGAATGACATGATGAATGAATGAGCATGCAAAAAGGGGAACGGACGAGTTGAGGTTGGTGCGGGAAAAAGCAAGGCAAGCGAGCGCGCGGTGTTTCTGGAGCTGATGCTTCTTCCTTTTTCTTGTTACCCCTTTTCGGCTTTGGGCTTTGGGCTTTGGGCTTTGGAGAGTTCGCCTTGGCTTGGTAAGTCGTTGATATGTGATGCTATCTGAAGGGAGACAGGGATGGAGCTTCAGGTCATGATGAACAATAGGCCATGAAGAAGCAAAGGATGGGGTAAGGGATAAGTCAAGCGAAAACACGTCTGGACGGTCATTTAAAGATGGACACCATTTGCTTTTCTTCAAGCTGTTAAATCAGACTGTATGGTCTTACCCTTACATAATTGTTTTGCGTGGATAAGTGAACGAGGTAGTCACTGGACTCTTTGGGGTGCCGTACGCGTCAGCCGGTTGTTGTCGTTGTTTCTGGATGGCTTGACTTACGTATACTTAGGTAAGTGAGGCTTTTAGATTTAAGTTTACTCGTTCATGCAAGTGGGCGTCGCTACTATATCTTTGGTAGGTATCGCGGATGATACCTACCTGCCTACATACGTACCTACTTCCGTCTAAGGTTCCTCAGCAAGTTTATACTTCTTCTAGCAGACGGGAGCCCCTATCTAGTTAGAAAGTCACTGCTTTATCGGTGATTTACTCCTAGTTAATACCTTACCCCAAGCAATAAGAATGGCAGTCGTGAACAGCAAGCTGCTACTACTAAGGGGTAACGACAAATGTCAAAGCTTGCCACAAGGAACGGAAAGAATAACTAAAGACTAACTGGTGGCTCTATCACATATTACATACCCAAGGTATAGCACTTCACGATAAAAATACATATCTACACAAACCATCTCTTCCACCACATGGCTGGGCGGAGCATGTGCATCCCGACGAGTTATTTGACATCATCCAATTTTGATATAGACCTCTGCTAACAGCATTAGAGGTCAATTTTGTTTTCCCTAGGAAGTTCCCTAGGAAGTTCCCTACAAGATCATTGCTTCTGGTACATACACATATATTGCTATCCGCAACTTACAGCACGCATTTGCTCAAGTCCTGACGCCGCTTGCCGCCGATGCGTTGTGGATATAGCTGTTGGCCACTGAGGTTTAAAACCCCAAGAGCAAATACAGACACGACAACGGAACCGGCCAACTATCCCCGTCCGACAACGTTTTCCATCGGTCCCAGATCGCCTCTCAGAGGCAACAACATGTCCTCCGAAAATAGCAACTACGAACCCAGGGGCAGGAAGCCCCAGAGGGACGTGGATCCAAGCCGGCGTGCCCGCCGCAAACGCAGAACAAGAATAAGAGCTGAAGCCAATGATCAAGCAAATGAAAACTCCGGCGCGAGGAGAAGCAAAGACACGGGCGGCTCCGGCTCTGACAACAATAGCGGACCCCACAGAATTGCTGCCAACAACAAGAGCAGCGGCATCCGCTATACCGTCAGAGGGTACAACAGCGAAAACAACGGCGTCTCTGCCAGGATGGAACTCACACGTACGCACACGTTGGATTCTCAGCTCCTTGCTGCGGCAGTCGATATTAATGAGGACACTACAGTAGTCGAAGATGATGGCGCTAAGAACGGCGTCAGTGACAACGCTGAGACGGGGGTTGAGACTCAGGCCCATGTTCTCCCCGGGCCGCGTGTTGTCCCTGGGCCTCTTGTTGCCCACGGGACTTACATTGTCCCGTCACCCCGCTCGATTAGATCCATGCGCGTAGAGGAAATAGGAATGATGCCAACAGGAGCCGTTGGAGCAAGGCCATTCTCGGAGATATCTCCACTCGATATCGGCCCTCCGCTGGTTGCACTCAGGGACTTGGAACTTGCACACAAGATGTCGGCGTCACAGAGCAGGGAGGTAGTCGTTTCAAAGAAACGGGTCTTTCTCGATTACAGTCCTCCTGCAAGCCCGGAAGAAGCCTAGAAGGCATCATCAGACGCAGACGAAGAAGCGGCAAAGACAAAGACATCACAAACGAAAGCAAAAGCATCTAATTCTTCTTCTCTTCCTAGAAACAACCCGCCAACTACGGAAATTAATGGTAATACATGCATGGTAGTATGTGGAACCTGGAAACCGGAACCACCACCCCTACCTTTCCAATCTCAACCTCAACCTCAGCCTCAGCCTCTGGACTCCTACGGGCTCGAACGCCAATTCCCATCGTTAGAACCTGCCGCCGAATATCTCAATCTCAATCCCAATCCCGATCCCAACCCCAACTTCTGGAGGTGGACATATGGAGATGTCGATGGAGATGTGTCACCGTTACACCTCGGGTCGCCGCTCTTGAAGACTACTGTTGGGTTGGCAGCAACAACAAAAACAACAACAACAGCAACACAGAAGGTAAAAGAAGTAGGCGGCGACTCGGGGTACGAGAGCAGTATCTCTGGCAACGGAGAGAACAGACACGAGGGGTGGGTACGCAGGGAAAGGAAGCTCGAGATGAGGAAGAAGGCGAGGGAAAAGGCGAGGGAGAGGGCGAGGGAGAAGAAGAGGAGGAAGAGGGTGAGGATGATGGCGAAGGAAAAGAAGGGAAAGGGGCAAGGCGGGCAAGGGGGGAAGGAGAACGAAAAGAGGAAGAGAAAGAAAAAGAAAAAAGGGAGACGGAATGGGAGAAAGAAATGGGAGAAATTCCATTATCTGAAGGAGATTATGGATTTGACGATGACAACAACAACAACGACAGCGACAACGATGACGACGATAAGCACCCCGAGCGATAATAATAATAGGGATAGGAAGGAGAAGGAGGAGAAGGAAGAAAAGAAGGAGCCGGAGATTTCTAGCGAATATGGTGGTGGAGTGGTTCCGAAACCTCAACCTCCAGCTATGCCCGAGTCGGTGCCTTCTGAGTCATCCTCGAGTGCGAGTAAAAGTAACGCTACCGTTATCCCTGACACCAGACCAGATTCTCGACGAGGCTCCTTCCCCTTGCTCCTAGCTTCTAACTCTTATTCAGTATAGCTGCGGGTTTTGCTTGTTGGTTATTTCTCTTCTCCTATCCTCTTCTTCCTTTCTTTTGTCTTTGGCGAGGTTGTCGGTTTGGACTGTGTTGCAACTTGCATGCAGTTCCTTGGGTTTGGCGATATTCCCGGGATGGAAAATGGGAAAGAGCTATTGATATCAGAATTCACTAGCGAAGTTGTTGTGTGTTAGATTCGGATTTCTTACACAGCATTTTCTTGTTAGCGTTCTTATTATTGGGTTAAGTTAAGCTAGATATAGATATAGAGAAGAATACCCAGGAGGATATCGGTTTCTTGTAGTAGTTACTCGCTGTGCTGTGAAGTGTGGTAGCATAGCATAGCGGTGAAAATTAAGTATTCATCATTCACCCCTTTCCACTTTGTCAGAAGATGGTCAAGTAATGCGCCAGTCACTACCTAAATTGATATCTGTTCGCGATACCGCAATGAACATGTCGTTTGAGGGAAGCTATCGTGGTTAGCTACCTAGGTACTTTCAGAACTTCATATCACTTGCTGAACCAATAGCGTTTTCGGCTGGACTATGGCGAATTTTGCTTATCTAAAGTGCTACATAGTTTGTGTGATATAGGTAATCCCAACGGACTTAGATGATGGGGTTGAGAAGAGAGCGCAACAAAATAATGCCATATTCCATTCAGTCGATCCTCAAACTCCTAGATTTAACAGCGAAGAGCAACCCAACAGAACAACAGAATCTCCCCTTAACACCGGTGAAGTTTCCCAAGCGAAAATCTCCCCCTTTTTGACAAGAAGAGCTAGTACAGCGTAAATCGACGGTTTTCAATAGGCAGAAAGATATAAGTGGCCGTACCTAGGCAGGTATGCGCTTATTCGATTTGATAAGGTATAAAGAGAAAGGCGATTTTTTTTTTCTATAGCGCAACAACCAAGGTATCCGCGACCCGATGAGCGCCGTCACCCCAGATGCCCAGGACGGCCATCATGAAGCCAACGCCGGCCACGACGGTCTGGACGATCTGGTTCCGGACGAAGAACTCGACCTCGCTGCGGACCTCCTCGCCGTTGATCTCTTCCTCGAGCTCCTCGCCGCTGACGCTGGCGGTCCCCTCTTCACTATGCGAGTCGCCGAGGACCTCGTAGCTGGCCTCCATGCGTCGTGCGGTGGCCTTCTCCCTGCGCGCCTGTGCGAGGGCGGCCCGTCGTTGGGCGGCAGAAGAAGAGCCGGAGGTTGAGGTGGGGGTTCCGAAGATCGACGGGGTGACGTAATCGGTCAGGCGGGTGCTGAAGCAGAAGAGCGACGTGTAGAGCAGATAAGGATGTCTGAAGCCGGAAGGCGAGAGCGCGAAGGCCAGGAGGAAGGCTGAGCCCGATACGGCCGACAGGGTGTTGAGCTGGGTGCTTGCCGTCGACACTATCGATTGGAAGGCTCTGGCAGCTGCGGACGCGGACGGGAACTCGAGGAGAGACGGGATGGTGAGGGTAGAGAGGGAATAGGAAGTTCCCTATAGTTTTCATCTGTTAGCTTAACGTCTCCATGTAAATGCTATGTCGAATGATATTCAAGATAGAGGCTCATGGGCTAGGTGCTATGATAGCGCATAGTAGCCTCGAAGCGACGTCGTGGGGGTCTTTCGTGAGGCCAATGAGGGGCAGTGTATACCAAATGGGTTTGTGATGAGAGACTTACAGTGAAGAGACCGAGGGAGACGGTCCCGACGAACTTAAGGACGGTAACCTTCTTGGATGCCATTTTTTACCCGCCAGCTAAGAAGCGTAAGAGAACCTGGCGTCAAGCTACTGGGAAGATTTGATGGCAAAGAGATGAGGATAGCTTGGACGTCGAAAGTGGTGCAAGATAAGTCTCAAGGTACGTCGGTATGATCCAGGTTAGGTATGTAGGTCTCAAAGGGTGACGGAGCTTGGGTGATTTCCCACCCTGAATTGGAGGCCTTGGTGACTAACTAGCGCTTAAAGGGTGGGGCGATAGCGGGCGGGAAGGCTCGTGTAAGGAGTTAGGCTTGGGGTTGTAACATTCGCGGGGTATGGATATCGTGATGGGCACAGTGTCTCGATTACAGATAGAGGGTGGGTTTACTATGAGTAGGTAAGTGGCTTGGCTTCCTGCAAATAGGTACAAAGCATTTTGTACCTCTTACACACCGAACAGTACATCTGTAAGGAGCTGGTGTGAACCAGTCGGACGGGGTTGCGATGCGACGGTTGCTAGCAAGGTGGGTCGACCGAGGTCCGACTCCCATCGACCCTGCAGCTTTAAGCTCATTGTCATCATATTCTTTCATTCTATGTAGTTCAGCCGATTCACAGCAAATGTGATTATTCTATCTCTATTTTGGAAGCCGGCCCTGTTTGACACTACTCTGATAGTCAGTCTATTTACTTTCCCTCCTTTAAATTGAGAAACTCCCTGTTCGACTTCTGTGCTTCTTGTGTGGTACTCTACTCTCAATCTAGAACCTATCACGGTTATATTTGTCTCTCTCTGGGTCGCACACAGCGGGTCGCGCGCTTCTTGAAGTACCTGAAATTAAAGCAGAATCATATCCGAACATGCCGATCCCTAGGTCCGAGTATTTGAGCAACGTCTGGAAAGATGGTATTTTCGGTAAGTAAATAATCTTTGCCCTCATGTCTCTAGGATCTTTTTTTGACTAACACTTCTGTCGCAATGCACAGACGGCCGTGTTATCTTTGTAACCGGTGGTGCTGGCACTATCTGTAGTGCGCAGACGAGAGCTATGGTATATCTCGGCGCTAACGCCTGCATCATTGGCCGGAGCATGGAGAAGACTGAATCCGTGGCCGCCGATATTGCCACGGCACGGAAAGGTGCCAAAGTCCTGGGGATCGGCGGTTGTGACGTGCGGGATGTATGTACCAATAATCCTTTCATCGTCATTTATGTTTGCTGTGATTTCGCACAGTTTGTCCGGTTACTAACAGCAATGTAGCCCGAGAGCGTGAAGAAGGCCGCTGAAAGATGCGTCAAAGAATTGGGAGCTATCGACTTTGTCATGTATGTGCTCTAACGTCACTTGCGTCATCCTAGCCAAAGGCAGCATCAAGTACCTTGACTAACATTCTGTTTTAGTGCTGGGGCAGCAGGCAACTTCGTGGCCCCTATTACCGGTCTAAGCTCCAATGGTTTCAAGACAGTCATGGAAATTGATGTTCTCGGAACATACAACACCGTCAAGGCGACCATCCCATATCTCATCGAGTCAGCGGCGCGGAATCCCAATCCGAGTCCCAACGGCCTCACCGGCGGCCGAATTATCTATGTTTCCGCGACCTTCCACTATGCCGGCATGCCCCTGCAAGCACATGTCGCAGCTGCTAAGGCCTCGGTGGACTCCATTAGTACCTCCGTGGCCCTTGAGTTCGGCCCCTTCGGAGTTACCTCTAATGTGATTGCTCCTGGTGGTATTGCAGGCACCGAAGGTATGGCCCGCTTGGCCAGCAGCAAGATGGACCACAAGGAGGCGGCTAGGCACATCCCGTCGGGCCGCTGGGGCACGGTCCGGGACATTGCCGATGCCACGGTCTTCGTCTTCAGCGACGCAGGCAACTATGTCAATGGTGATGTTCTCGTGGTAGATGGTGCGGATTGGAGAAACAAAGGCATGGGGGTTGGCCGAGAGCTCGACATGAGATATCCGGACTTCTTGCTCAACGGCGAATTCTCTAAGTATGTCAAGAGCGGACGGAAAGAGAAGTCTAAGCTATGAGGCGGCTTTTTTCATCGTTAAACTAAGGTAATATACCAGCCCTTAGTTCATCTCGGGGGTTAACTTGTATGTAATGAAAAAGTTTCCGGGAGGTAATTCTGCAAAGCTAGCAATGCTTCGAACGTAGATTTTGATCACCGATATCCAAGAGGCGCAGATGTCGGAGGACGAGTAGCATAATCGTGAACTTCGATGTCTGGGGGAAGCGTAATTTCGGCCATTTCGGGAATTCCTGATGCAGTAAAGGCTCCCGGATACCAAGGGAAGTCAGTGTTCGAGGCCGTCGGGTCCTCGGGCGGCGCCGAGTAATCTTGAGGTTCCTGAGTAAGGGGAGCAGACCCCACCGCCTGGAATTTCTTTGGGCGCTTCGTTTCCGCAGGCGGCGGCGGCAGCGGCAGCTTATAGACATAATCTGCTGCTGTTGGAGGTGGGCTTACTCTCCCGAGCATTTCATATCCCGCGTTACCTTTGCCCGGCCTTGGTTTTCGTGACCAGCGACCCCCCCCCCCCCCCCCCCCCCCCCCCCCCCTCCCCCACCCCACCACACGC
>Ga0247782_1000101_pt1 | contig 117785 bp, 113 predicted proteins | sample UWRJL019104C5_FD_179928 | JGI IMG/M metagenome (GOLD analysis project Ga0247782, IMG submission 179928) | Plant litter microbial communities from Arlington Agricultural Research Station in Wisconsin, United States - UWRJ-L019-104C-5 | ecosystem: Environmental > Terrestrial > Plant litter >... | reverse complement strand
TATATACTAAATATTAACTTAGTATACTAAATACTAATTTAATATTTATTAAATTATACTAATACTAATTTAGTATTTATTAAACTATATTAATACTAATTTAGTATTTTAAGTTTTGTACTAAAATATACTAATACTAATTTAGTATTTTTTTTTTGTACTAATTCAATACTAATTTAGTATATACTAAATTAGTCCTTATACTAAATACTAAATGTGCAACCCTGCCCATGAGCTCACGAACAGCCGGCAACTATGTAGAATTCTCCAGGTTAGGTACCTAGATCCCAGATCCCTGCATCCATCCAACTGTCTCCACTTGAGCACTTGTTCAACAATTCCCCTTTCACTGCCCGTTTCGTCGGACCAGCTCAGCATGTCTCTCTTCTCTGGATTGTAAGTGTTCGGGATATCTTTATCACCCACGTCTTTTAGCTTCTCGCACTACGGCGTAACTCATCACGCTCGGCTTTAAGGTTGCTAACATATTTGCCTCTTGTCTGTAGAAGCTCCCGGCTTCGGGGAACACCATATGAGCCCGAAGCGACGAAGACCACTACTCCACCATCACCTCGACCATCTCACAGCAGCCAAACATCAATGCCACCAAAAGTTCCTGTCTTACAAAGTTTTCCTTCACTGGCAGAGTCGATCAGTAAGGCCGCTGATGGAGACGACGACCCGAACTTCTATTTTCTGCGGCCGTTGCCTTTATGGCTCAATCCTGTCTATGCGAAGCACATCGTTAAGGGCAACTTCATGACTCTCAGTACGAAACCGAGGGCGGTAGAGGACGCAGAATGGGTCGCGCATCAAGGTACTGGCTCATTGGATTTTATATCTTTCTACTGGAGGCTGTGGCAGTATCTGATCTTGTCTAGTTGTTGAGCATTTATCGACTCTTGTGGAACTTCGTTCGCGTGGTGATTGAGAAGGAGCAAGATGGCAGTACCGTTTGTAACCCCAACACTTGCCCGGCAATGTCGGCTAGAGAGTACGTGTCCTCGTGAGCCGGATATCCGCAAAAGGTTACGAAGAGTTCAGGCACCATTCGTACACTTGGCTCAACAACCGCCTTAAGCCAATCGAGCTCCCTGCACCTAAATATATCGCCCTTATCCAGCGGTGGATATCTGGCAAGATAGATGACATCACGATTTTCCCGACTGACTCCTCTAGCGTTTCGTAAGCACCGAATCCGGCCATTGTTCGAGATACGTTAATCTGACTCACCGACGCGGACGGATGGATCGGCAAGCGGAGCGGCTTTCTAGAGGACTTCTCGAGCACTTGTGGGATCATTTTTCTCCAGATGTTCCGTGTCTATTCACATCTATACTGGAACCACTTTGTGGAGCCTTTTTACCATCTCAACCTCGAGAAGCAGCTGAATAGCTGTTTTAGCCACTTTGTTATGACGGCTACCCCTCTCGACATGCTCAAGCCCGACCATCTCGAACCGATGCAGCTCCTCATCGACCTTTGGGCGGCGAACGGCACTTTCCCCCCGCAGTCCAAAGCATATTCGTATGCCAGCCTGAAGCGTGGCACATACCTCATGCAGCTAGGAGACGGCCGCTAAGATGGCCTCCAAGTATGTTGGGATATCCTGCAGACTTTCCAAACGACATGGGAAACAGTCATGATATGTCAAAACCAAGGTAGCTTCTCATGAAGTGTAATACAGATGTCCAAAGTTTGTGGTTCCCGCGGCCTTGATAAAGCGCTATTTCCCTATTCATGCGCCTCTATGCGCCCCCGTTCCATGAGTGGCAGTGAATATCCCTCCCACAATAGATATTACCGAAAGGAGCCCGTTCTTGCTGCCGTTTCGCGATACACCTGATAGTTCCATATCAGTTTGGGCTCGGATTTGAAAAATGCACACTTTCGCCCTTGCCCAGACCTGCAATGTCAATATCGACCAACCGCATACGTAGAAGGGATCTAATTGGTGCATCGGCAAGACGAACTGCACGCCGTAAATGCGTGGCAGTCTACTAATGCTGGTCGGTATTGCGACACTGTCCTGCCAAAGCACCTACCTATAAGATCTCTCCTACGTATGCAGTTGTAGGCCCGACAGTGCATTTTCCAATCCGACTGCGGGATTAAGTCTGGATTCAGCTGCTCAAAATCTTATTGCTTTAATAGGCCATCCCTTGAAGGGCCAAAACAGAGACCAACCCTTGTAAAAGGAATTGTTGTCTAACCGAGAAGGAAAAAAGTTTTGTCACCAACCGTACAACCACCTTCGCTTTCTTGTCAGCCTTGTCAGCCTCGCCAACGCCTCACACGTCCTACCGGCAAACTTGACCGGTAGGTAACAGATAGACAAACAAACAAACAAACACGTACGTGAGGGCTAAGCATCCGCAGATTCTTCGTTGACCTAGTAGTTGAAGGCTGTCAGCTTAGCATGCCTCGTCCCTTCTAACCAAGATATGGCCCGTTCCGACTCGGCCACTCTGCACTTACTTGATTCGAGCTACATACTTGACCTTGTTATGTGGATAGTGTAGGAGGAGTTGGCCTGGTAGTCGTTGTTTTGGTCCTTGAAGGGTGTCTAAAGACTAACTTATAGCCACCTTCGGGTCCACTGAATGAGATGGAGAGCCGTGAATGCTAGGCTGCGCCGGTGCACAGCTAAGACCTGCAACGCCGACCAACAGCTTAACTAGGAGGGATTTTACAGATGGGTGTTTTAGCTGAATAGAACGCACGCCATGTACGGAGTATAGTATTATCTCCGAATCCTACTAATGCTATTAATTAATCAGGCTAGGTATTGCAGGACCTGACTACGCGCTGGGCGGCGAACCCGAAAGTGTGCATTTGGTGGTCTGCCTACCTATTAGACCACGAAGTCCCGCACGAGGTCATGAGGGCATATAGGCAATGCACAAAGACAGGAATGGGAATATAGAACCAGCAAACTACTAGAATGTACCTAGAGTCTCGGGGCACAAATAAGGCCTGGAAATCTCCTCGACAGAGAAATGGGAGGACCATGGACCTTAGAACTCCAAGACCATTATTTCATGAATTGAGACTATTCCCAGTTCCAAGCCCCAATATCTTGGCCCTTGTCACATTGGACGACCGATGGTGACTAAGAGCGAGATCTGTACAAACGTTCGTGCCTCTTATAAACAAATCTCAATCTCTACTTGACAACCTTCACACTCTGCCATTCAAACAATCACCCAAAAGCATTTACTTTTGGTGCGGGCCTTAAGGCCACACTCCCACCTTATACCCTTCTATAACCTACATTTTGCAAAGCCACTCTTGCATCTTAAGGCCACACTTCTATGACCTACTTTTAGACATAATTTTTAATGTGTTACACTGTAACAGATACGTTACTAGTTTTCCTTTTGTTTTGAGAGTAGCATCTTAAGAAGTCGCGCGCAACTACCCCTCAGGTAAAGCCTACAGCTTAGTAATGTGTATTTAGCTCATAACAACAACACAGATGCGACTTTGTTTACTCTTTTAATATTTTTCTCTATTGATATTATGGAGGTCAACTTAAGACGTAAACTTTTGGAAATTGAACGTCAACTCGAGGAGGAAAGACGCCAGCGCGAACAAGCAGAACACCAACGCGAAGAAGAAACACGCCGGCGCGAAGAAGCAGAAGAACTTACCAAAGCATCGCAGCCACAAACACTCCGACCCTATCTCGAAGCCTGCCACAAATTAAATCTTGCCATTACCATCGTAACTGACCCCTCCTCGACCACACAAGGTGAACCGACTGCCCCGGCCAGTCGCAAATTCCCTCAGCGAATTATTCCATGGCATGATTTTGCAGCCAAGCAAGAAAGCGTTTGGAATCAACTTTCGACTAGCGAATCCTTTTCCTCTCGACCTACCTTTCCAGCCCCTATCCAGTTGGAATACGTTTTGTCCGTGCTTTACCCTATTAGTAGTGAGGATGGGCTCCGGTATTTCGAGCGCGACACCGTCGAGAACGCGGTCAGGAAGCTATTTGATGAAGCATACAAAGACTCGGCCCTGAGGTCTATCCTAGACCTGCCAGGAAGCATCACCTTTGAAAGCCTTACAAACCTCGGTAACGCCAACGACGATATCTCTCAGGACGTTCAAAGCCTGTCTATTGGTAGCGATAGTGCTATAACACCGGTGACTCCAAAGATCACTCGGCACAGAGCTAGGGGAATGGGCAACCATGCAGATCAATTTTGTATATATAAAGACGTACACGGGCAGAACGTCCCAGTTGTCGCTATAGAATATAAGCCGCCGCATAAGCTAAGCAAGGGGCATATTCGGACGGGTCTACAGTCGGAAGTCCGTCCGGAGAATGATGTAATCAACGTGCATGAGGATGGCTTCGAGTTTGAGTCGAAGTTGCTCGCTACGGCCGTCATAACGCAACTATTCTCTTACATGATCGGCAAGGGCGTCAAATATGGGTATATTTGTACGGGAGAGGTCTTTGTTTTCCTCTTTATTCCCGAAGACCCGGCTACAGTTTATTACCATATATCTGAGCCGAGCCTTGACGTCGTAGACGATGACGAGAACAAGCTTCACTGTACGGCCGTTTCTCGGGTCTTTGCCCTTATCCTCCAGGCCGCTCTCGCAAAGCCGCCTCCCCAGTCTTGGCATGACGCCGCCGACGGACTCGGTACCTGGGCTGTCGAATTTTACGACATATTGAAAGATATCCCCCAGACAAAGACTACGAAAAAGCAGAAGCAAAAGGAAAAGCGCAATGCGATCCCGTACCACGGGCGGAAGGGCCCCAAGCGGTCACCCATTCGAACACGATCAAGATGCAAGCCACCCGAGAGAAGCTCGGTTCACCGAAGCGATGAAGATGAGGACGATGAAAGCGGCCCACCATCCCCCTCCCCAAATCAACCCGGCTCTCTCACCAGAGCCTCACTCAAAACATCAGTAACTCGAGCTTCAGGAAAGGACCAGGCCCAAGAAAGTCAGCGGAGGCCTCCGGCAGGGAAGAAGAAGATACAGGATCGACCTTTCTGTACCCAAGAGTGTCTTCTAGGACTTGCCTACGGCAGACCGATGGATACAACATGCCCCAACATCAAAGACCACGGGGCCCAGCATATCAGCCGATCGGAGTTTATCTGCTTAACTCGCGACCAACTTGCAGTAGACCGTGGCCACGACGCAGATTGCGTCCCGCTCTACTTGGCCGGCTCACTCGGGGCGCTTTTCAAAGTGAGGCTTTCCTCTCATGGGTATACTCTCGTGGCCAAGGGCATGGAGCGGCCAGACGTTTCTCGGCTGAAGCACGAGCACGATATTTACTGCCGCCTCCAGCCTATCCAGGGAAAGCATGTACCCGTTTGTCTCGGTATAACAGACTTAATACTCCCATATTATTACGATTGCGGTGTTTATACCGACTTTCTGTTTCTCGGTTGGGCCGGATTACCGATATACAAGTGCCCGAAACAACTACAGAAGCTTAATATTCTTCAAGCTATCCGAATTGCCTATACGAGTTTACACCAACTGCGCGTCCTGCATCTGGATGCCGAGCCACGGAATGTTTTGTTCGACATCCAAACTGGGAAGGTTATGATCGTTGACTTCGAGCGGGCAAAAGCTTTAAGTCGCCAGCCGTTAAATTCCATAAGCCCTAATTGTCTAGCTCAGAAAAGGAAACGAGGTACGAAGGAGAGAAGTATAAGTACATTTTCTCAAGAGCTACAGCTTGCTTTGAGTAGATTTTCGAAGTGCATAGAGGGATGTTAGACATTCAAGTCGGTACTTCAAAGACAAAACTTCTTAATGGTATCGTGCTCTCTTTGTGATACTCGAGACTGCTTTTTGAAAATGCGTATTTATTTATTAGGCATTGATCTAAATGTCCTGGCAAGACTGATCTGATCAAATGTTATCTCCGAATAACCAGATTATTTACAAGTATGCTATATATAGCCTTGTTTAGCAAAGGCAATAAAAACATAGAACACTACAACTGGCCGTCCCAAGAACAAATCGCAAATTGAAATCCTTAAAAAGACAGCCGTGCGATAATAACTTTCCTTGAGCTAAATGTTACTTGCTACAGTAGATCTAAAGGCTGCCAAACTACCTAACCTAGTCGATGTTCCACTAGCAACCAAAACAAGTTCTCCCCGTTTAAAGCTATCCAGGCACGATCTGTACCAAGTCTATGCTAACTAGACGATTATTTTGATCATCATTCAGCATGGTCTGAATAGAGGACGAATAGACGGTTTACCCATATTGTGAACGCCAGTCGGCGCTGACTGGAAGTGTTATCGTCTGACCCCGACGCCACGCGCACTTATACAAATACAGTGTGGAGACAGTAATTATTCAGTAATGGTCACTCCACCTTCTCCCCAAATCCATTCGAACATGCGGGAACTCGCCACGAAACGAACACTGTACCCAACACGAATGAGGCCCCAGTACCTAACTTATTACTTGGTCTGGTGTTGCGGAACAATTTAATCGTTCTTCATCTTCTCAGTTCTCGGATGGCGCGACTATGATGACGGACGTTGAAGAAATGAAGATCGATCCCACTAGAGCCGCAGCGCTCGCCTCGCAGATCAAAGGCGTGAGTGAGCGCATAGCCACCGTCGCTAAGGGTAGGAATGTAAGCGTTTAAAATATTCGCAAATCTTGGTTTTTATTTAACTTCATGGTTACGGTTACGGTTATGGCTACGTATGCATCTATGTTAATATGTGAATTTGCTTAGGTCCGGCTGGTAGCTGTCTCTAAGCTGAAGCCCGCAAATGATATCTTAGCTCTTGCCCAGCCGCAGGAGTCCGGTGCGGAGCCTCAGTTGCACTTTGGCGAGAATTACGCCCAGGAGCTGACGAAGAAGGCGGAGATATTGCCGAGAAGTATCAAATGGCATTTCATTGGCGGCTTACAGTCTGGTGAGTGGGATGTTTGCGACATTGCCTGGTCTCCCGTCTCCCTGGTTTGGAGCCTAGTTCTTGTACCCCCTTCACGAGCCCCTGTACGTGGCTTTGGCTCACCGACCCGAGATATTTCGTCAACAGCCCGAGTCTTTTGCCCTTTTCTGTTGTGCTGAGGTAGAGGGATATTTCTATCGGATTTTCCCATGTCTTTTGTGGATACAGGGCCAACTACTATGAATACTCTTGATTCACATTAAATTCACGTTTTTCATAGTTAACTATCTGCTTAAAATGCTAATTGTACATCTAGGCCACTGCAAAAATCTCGCCAAGATACCTAATCTCTGGTGCGTCTCGAGCGTGGACTCGGTGAAGAAGGTGCAGCTACTAGACCGGTACCGGGGAGAGTTCATAAGCGCCTTCGCGTCGTCCCCCCCGGGCGAGCCCGCGCCGGAAAAGCTCAATATCCATGTGCAGGTCAACACATCAGGCGAAGCCTCAAAGTCCGGCTCCTTGCCAGGCTCCGAGACCGTAGAGCTGTGCCGCGCCGTCGAGGCCGCGCCGAACCTGCATTTGCTTGGCCTGATGACGATCGGCGCCATTGCGCGCTCCGTGGCGACGACGCCTGAGAACGAGAACGAGGATTTTGTTACTTTAAGAGAGCAGCGGGATCTGGTGGCTAAGGAACTCGGCCTCGACAAGGAGACAGATGGCGAGAGGAAGTTGGAGCTTAGCATGGGCATGAGTGAGGATTTTGAGGGTGCCATCGCCATGGGTAGTAATGAGGTCAGGGTTGGCAGTACAATATTTGGCGTGCGTCCTAGTAAGGCCGATGCAAAGATCAAGGTGTAAGTATTGTATCGCAGAGAAAGCAGAGAAGAAAACAGAACGAATAAGGGCGTCAGTCTGCCGGGCACTGTAGTGCACTGGTACTATCGTCCATTTCAGTTTGGCCTGCGCCAAAGGCTGGAAGCTATTGTTGATAACGTGGTAATTACTGATGGGCAATCTGCTTTTGAACCACACTATCTGCTTTTCCCCCATGTCCTTAAGTGATTCTGCCTGGGAGACATTGTAACAATGGGTTTTACCTACCATTTCGCCTGTCGGATCGTGCAGCTAAGGGACCTTAGGATCCCACAATCTCTAAAACAGCATGTAATTATATGTCTTTTTGCGCAGCACTTCTAAGGAACTAGCACAGAGAGCCAGATTTACATACATGGTACTCAATAGGCATGCAATATATCTGACTGAAATTAAGGTAAACATGAGTATCGTAGTTCAACTGCTCGTATTATATGAAGTAGTTGATAAAGACAAAAAACGCTGACCAGGGTCTCCTGCTGTTATGTAATGCAACCCTTGTACCCTGCTCTATTCTATCCTTTCTCAAAAAGCTGAAAGAAAAGTGAATATTTATTACTCCTGCGCAACAATGGGCACGACAACACTCTGCCACAGTGCCTTCTTTTCCTCGTCGGGACTATCTACCCACTCCTTCTCAACTTCGACATACTCGTCCCACCACAACTTATGTGTGCTCTCAATACGGTCATTCTTATAGGACCGGCTCTTCCACGGCTTGTTGTGGATGTAGTGCAGAATCCTGACGTCCTCGTCCCGCCACAGCTGAGCATGGCAGTCACGCATGGGCTTCAGAGCATTGTATATGTAAGGCAGTGGCTTCCACTTGCCTCGGTATACGATGGCTAGGAGATCTTGGTCGAAGAAGATCATGTTGGGGACGTCCGGGTGCGTGTTCATGGCGTGTATCAGGGCATCAAATTCCTTTTTCGAGGGACGCAACACCACTGTGCCACTGTTTAGTAGGTGGTGGTTGTCGGGACTCGACTCCGTGATCGGCGCCGGCTCGCCCGTTGTTTGGTTTGCTGCGGTAAAGGCGCAGTTCTCAGGTACCCTGTTACATGGCAACACGTCAGTTGTCAAGATCGTGTGTACCTTGGTAGGTTCAGTCTCGACTTACCAATCTTTGCTATAGTGTGGCAGTTTCTTGGGGTTGCAAGTGCAAGCATGAGTACTGGCTATCCAACTGTCGGGAAGGTGGACTTCCATCATGTAATCGATGTTCTGTAGGACGATCTGGTCGCTGTCAAGGAGCACAACGCGCTATACATTGGCGATACACAATGCGCTCCGTCAGTCACGTTTCTCTGCTCGAGTATCACATCTCCCCAGCAAAGTTATAGTCTCGGCACATCGATTTAACGCTCAGAAATGAGTGTTGGTCGAATGCGCCCCGACGGAGACAGTGAGACATCCCGGCACATAAAAACCAACAAAACGGCTCAACAAATCACAACGACCTACCTCGTATTCAGTGAATGACCAGGGCGCCAGCTTCTCCCATGTTCCCTTATTAACCTTGCCATCACGGGGTGCGGGCTCGATCTTGTCGACAACGATAGTAGGAATACCGGCGGCAGCGAATGCTCGCATATACTCCTCGTCAAGTTCGACATCGCGCGTAACCATTACCTTGAGCTGATAACGACTCCGCGATTTGCGCAGGGAGTGGTCCAGGACCAACAGGCCGCCGAAGTAGGCGCGGTTAGTCAGAAGGGTCGTCCATATCTTTGTAGGGTCATATTGCGGCTTTGCTTCGCCGTTTAATGAAGTTGTCGTCATGATGATGAGCCGATTAGACTTAGGGCCCTTCCTTTGGTTTGGCCAGCTTTGGGGGAGAAGAAGCGTTTTGCGAATACCTCTGCGAATAATCTACTCTATATCTGGCTGATTACACGGCACGATGGACAGCATGTGGAGCGGGGATAGGTATATATGCCTGATGAAAGTAAAACACTTCGATATTAATAATTCTATTGTGCCAACCAGCTGCCATTTCAGAGCTTGTCAAAAGCGATTAGTCAATCGGCCATAGTTTTCACCCTTAGACTTGGGAGATAAGAAAGCATGGCTGTCCATGTCATGTTGATAAGCCCTTGGAAATACCATCAATTGCGTGATCATCTACATACAAAGAGGTAGATACGATACCTAGGTACATCGTTCGTTGACACCATCGATTTGGAGGCACATACGGTATTATATGTGCGTTACCCACCGACTGGCTCGCACTTACATCCACAAAGAAAACTGGTGTGCGTAACATCGAATAAAAGGCCGAGACTTATGTAGCCTTAGAGGTAAAAATGGACCCTGCCCATTGGACAACGTCCGTCAATGGCATGAGATGTTTGGAGGGGTTTGGTGGGTAGTCATAGGGGGGAATACTGATGATTCCGATATCTGGCGATTTGTCGACTTTAGGCCACGGCCCTACCTCAGTCGACATGGTTGAGGCGCATCTGATAGGATTTGTATCAAAATATGTGATATATATATGAACCGAAACGTGCAAATTAAGACTTCTGACGACACCGGCAAAGTGAAGTCATCGAAGTCACAGTCCCAGTATTACTAATAATAAGAACGTCGTTCTTTGGCACTTTGAGCAAACGATCCTAGTTGACATGCATTTGCATATGCACCAATCCCGCTCCAATCGAACCAAATGATCAACAGATAAAGTGGAGAGTTTGGATCGGATAGCTGAATAAGCCACAAGCATCAAGAGTAATTAAGTACCTAGGTTAGCTATCGATAAGATAAACATCTTTCATCTTGGTGAAGTGACGCCAGAAGTTGCTTATCGAGTCTCTAGAAACAGTGAAGCATGGCCTCAAATGCATACCTACAGGTGCTTCTGTTAGTTGTGACAACCTGCCCGAATCATTCTTATTCGTACCCACGTTGAACGAAAAGGAAAGCTTCAATTATTATTTTGACCTTCACCAGCCCTTGTCTAGACTACATCACAATCTCATACTGTCCTCCGATACGCCGAAATTTACAACTGACAACTTTGCCTCGCAACATACGCGCCCGTTGCTGATTATGAGTGACCCCTTATTGACTTCGCTATGCACGATATGTCGTGTCCAATCACCTAAGTACAAGTGCCCGCGGTGCGGCGCACGAACCTGCTCCTTACCTTGCGTCAAAAAGCATAAATCCTGGTCATCATGTGATGGCGAACGTGATCCCACTGCCTTCGTCCAGCTTGGCAAGCTGAAAACTGATGCGGGCATTGATCACGATTACAATTTTCTTACCAAGATTGAGAGATCCGTGGAACGAGCCGAGCGCATACTGCGAGAAGATCGAGACATCCTCCCTCGAGAAAACCCGAACGCCCCGCCGCGCAAAAAGACACGCTTTAACAAAGGCCAAAGCAGAGGCAGGACTACTGTCGACGAAGGCCCACGGAGACTGGACAGAAATGCGATACACAGAATGCGAGAGCTTGGCATACATATCTCCTCGTTGCCATATGGCATGACACGCGCTAAAGAGAACAAAACGAGTTGGAATAGAAGGACAAAAACAATTAATTGGCAAGTAGAATGGGTACTTCTCAGCCCAGAGCCCTTGAGTGTCACCGATACCCAACCTCAAACGAGTCGAATGCTATACAAGGCCCTGGATGAGACACCGCTTCATATCGCTTTTGCAGTAGCCTTGGAGTTTCACCGGCAACGACAACTAAGTGATCACGAGCGAGCCGAAGAGAAGAAGACCCATAGAAAACAACAAGCATTAGGGAAGGGATCACAAGATCCTGTAACAAGTACTTGGCACGATTGGCCCTGCGCAATGCAAAGTCATACGGACAGCTCCTGGAGCGGCTCAGCTACTAATGAGCTTAAGGGAAGCAAGTCTAAATATCGATTTTTCTTCCTTAGGCCCAGGACACAATCCGGGGCACCTCAGAGGCTTGTTCCACTGGAAGCCAAAGAAAACCTGGCTACTCTCCTTCCTGGGCAAGAAATCATCGAGTTTCCGACTATTTACGTGTTGTCAGCGAAGACGGCCGGGCTAGGTGACCGATACATAATAGAAGCGGCGCCAGCCAAGATGTCGTCGAAAAAGCGGAAAGCAGCAGCGTTAGTTGAGTACAAAGAGTCGTCTTCTGGGACTTCTTCGGGAGAGGATGATACCCATGCAGTTGAGCAAGATTTGTCGGACGACGACACGAGCAGTTCTGGGTCTGATTCAGACTCAATTGACTAGCGTAGTACATATCTACTAAATCAGATCGAGCAAGAAGAAGAAGAAATACTAGATTTAAGTAATACCGGAGGTGACAAGAGGTCCGAACCCAGGTCAAGATAGCCTGATATCTACAATATCCATTATTTTAGCTCCTAATGGGCTAGGATGCTGTTCCAGGGCTTGTGTTTGTGAACGTGCTTGCTACTGTTTTCAATAATGTACCTAGGCATTAAGTATCCTTTGGCTACCTAACCTCACAGTAACAGTTCGTTGATCAGGTATCTTATTGTCAACACTCTCTAGGTATGCTGCATTGTTATGAGTATAGGAGATAGGTAGTGCCTAGTACTTGCCTGAATAAAGAGGCAGGCACAACATACATCTTATCTGAATGGTAGTACAAGTAGTACATCAAGGTAAGTACATGCATATAGGTACCTGACTGATTGTGCCTATTGTCATATTCTGCCGAGCGGTGAACAGCCAAGATCCACACTAGCTGGATTCGCCCCACCTGTGCCCCAATTCGAATGGCTGGCGTTTTTCAGCCTACTTCCCATCCTCTGTTGTCAGCTTTTCATCCCACACACCTTCAGTTCTATCCATAACAACCTACCTCCTTATGTATTTCTGCGTTGGCAACATCCATTGGTGCTGGCGCCCCCTCTTCCCCTCCCAACTCTGAAGAGTCCTATAATTATTCTCGAGCACCTTTTTCTACGTCAATTTCTACTTGCGCGTTAAGCGCGTAATTCAATCGCCATGTCTGAATTTCTCGGGTATGTGTGTGCGCCATGAGCACAGATCACGAGATCAATCGTGTTGGACTGGGGTGACTAACGTCATGGAATGCATACAGCGCGCGGATATCTCTGATATCAAAGAGCGACATTCGGTGAGTTCCTCCTGGTCGTCAGCATCTTGTCAATTAATTGCTAACCGCTACTAGCTATTCAGGTATTTTACACGAGATCAATAGCGAAGATTCGACAGTTTCCCTAGAGAATGTCCGCTCGTATGGCACCGAAGGACGACGGGGAAACCCCTCGGAAGAGGTAGCGGCTTCGGATCAGATGTACGAGTACATCGTCTTCAGAGGTAGCGACGTAAAGGATCTCCGAATCGAGCAAACCCCCACAGCTCCGAAAGAGAATCAGCCTCCCCCTGTCCCTAATGATCCTGCCATTGTCGGTGTAAGTCTTTCTGTTACATGAAGCCTGGCTGGTGGTGCCAGCTCTTTCTATATTTTATGATGAAATATTTCGGATGTAAAGACATATTTTGCTGAATTGCGCAAACAAACCCCATGTTGATCTTTCCGTTGCCTTCCTTCTGATCTACGACGCACTGTAACTTTTCACGATGTCTGATTATTCGGTACGTCTCATTTGCTAACACCTGACGGTTGTTATTAGGCCCGCACTCGACCAGTTGGAGTAGGTCCTTCTGGACCCCCAAACCAGGGCCCAGGTCCTGCTAGCTTCGGACAGAGCCCTTATGCTCCAAACTTCTATCCCGCGCCTCCGGGACAATGGGGTCGTGGAGGACCTGGACCTGGTCCAGGACAAGGCTTCAACGGCATGCCCTATCCACCACCACCCGGTTGGTTCCCTCCTGGTCAAGGCTTCCCCCCTGGTGGCCCTGGTCCCTGGAACAATTATGGCGGCTTCCCACCTGGACCACAGGGCCCTCCTGGCACACCTGGCCAGGGCATGAGAGCTACGCCACAACAAGAGAACAAGCCAACGCCGATTGGTACTGGTGTTGATAAGCAAAGACCGGTTGGTATCCCTGCGGTTGAATTGCCTACTGAGTCTAAGACGTCTGGACAGCCCTCTTCACAACCTGTCTCCAAAGAGACAGCGCCTACCCCGCCGATTGAATCGAAACCTACTGCTGCAGAGGTGAAGGCCACTGCCGATTCTCTATCGTCTAACCAACCCGTGGCTACTAAAGATACCGAACCAAGGAGTGTTCCAACAGCTCCCAAGAGCAGCCGTATTACTCCAGCCGTGCCTATTCCTGCGGCCATCCCATCGAAATCTGGTGCTCAGGCTATAGCTGCTACTGCTATGGTCAAACCTGTGGGCGATCAATCTAATGGTCCTCCGAGCGCCGCTGCCGTCCGAGACGCGACGCAGGCGGCCAAGGCAGCTGTCGCGATGGCTATGGCACAACTAGACAAATCAAACTCTGCTGCGGGCTCAGCTGTGCCGAATGCGTCAAGCAACACTGCCATGGACAACCTCACAAAGAAAGTCAATGAGATGAGAGTAAATGCTACGAGGGGCGGCCCCGGAAGAGGTCGTGGCCGCGGTGGCCGTGGCAATGCTCATGCGAAGGTTGAGGTTCCCGATGCCGACTTCGATTTTGAAACTGCCAATGCGAAATTCAATAAGCAGGAGATTGTCAAAGAAGCTTCTAGTGGCTCACCTATTGTTGAAGCCACTAACGGTGCGAGCTCTGAAGCCACAGAAGTTGAAGATGGTGCTTACAACAAGACAAAATCATTCTTTGACAACATTAGCAGTGAAGCCAAGGACCGGGCAGATAAGAGTGGTCACAAGCCTGGTGGGCGAGAGTGGCGTGGAGAGGAACAACGCAAAAACATGGAAACGTTTGGCCAAGGAAGCGTCGACGGTGGCTATCGCGGTGGCTACCGTGGGCGCCGTGGTCGAGGACGCGGTAATATGCGTGGCCGTGGCGGACCACGGGGTCGTGGTGGCTTCAATCAGCCTGCTCCGGCCCCCTCCGCGTAGGAGTTGAATTGTCAAGGACCAAGCCTGTTGTCATTCACCTGGCCAACCTGACCAAATCATCCACTAAACACCTCATGATATTTTTCACAGCAAATTTCTCCCTCATCGCACATTTCGGCTACGCCCCCACAGTCTGGGATTGGATGACCGGCACTTGCCTTTCTTTCTACTCCCAGTACTTGATGCACAGGATACTCTGTTTCTTAAGAACGCACAAATCACGATTCTCCACCCCGCGATAACTGTACCACTGTATTAGTATGCGAGTCGCGCAATTCCGTTTTCATTTTTCATGGTTAGGAGTCGGTTAATAAGCGAGCGGTTCTGCAAAATCTCGATAGCCATTACAGCGGCTTTGGGCAGGCGAAAGGGAAAAATGGCGTAGAAGTCATAGGCACGGCGTTAGGTATCGACTTTTCTGGCATGAATATGAGCACGGCCCGCTGTACATATTGGGAATGATGACGCTGAGATCTCTCGAGGGAAGGGCAGCTGCCACAGTAGCACGAAGGAGGTACGGCGACACGAAGCCTATGTACTGCCTGCAAGGACGATATGAGTGACCCATGGTGTCTCGGTCCTACCAAAGCGAAGAAAATGAGAAAAACAAAGGGGTTTAGATCATATGTGGTGGAATTGCAATCATCTCAGCAAGGGCAAATAGGGTGATTACATAGCTACTGAGCCTTAGGTTATGTCCGCAAATATATGATCCATTAAACCCATTAGATTTCGTCCTTTTTGCTAATGATGACTTGTGAGGAGAAGTGAGGACAGTAATTCTAAATAAGCTCATATCTCTGGGTACACGTCGCTGATATACGGTTAGCGGCAATACGTTGATGTTAGAGAAAAAAATAAAAAAAAATAAAAAACTTACGTCCTCCGAATCAGCGGCATCCTCTCACGCACGCGTCCCCACTCACCCAGGTCGATATCGACGATGCCCAACTCGCCTATGGCACCTTCCTCGACGGCGTCTTCTACTCCCCCGTTATCGAAGTCCCAGTCTGGACGGACGCCCTTCATCTCCAGGATCACCCGACCCCAGGGGTCGACTACCATGCTGTGGCCGTAGGATATGCGAGGTTTCTTTTTGCTATCAGAGGTGGAAGGGTGGTTGTGCGCGCCCACTTGTGCCGCTGCTATCACGTAGCTCTGCGTCTCTATGGCCCTCGCGCGCAGCAATACTTCCCAGTGTGCGCGCCCCGTTGGTACGGTGAATGCGGAGGGGTACAAGAGGATTTGTGCTGGGCCGTTTTCATCCTCCTTTCCATTACTGTTCTCATTGTCTGTGTGCTTCTCTGTATTGGAAGCTACAGTGGCAGAAGTGGCAGAGCTAGAGCCAGAGAGTGATGATGAAGAGGAGGGGGATAGGGAAGAGGGAAAACGACTACGTGTCGTGAGATGCAGCGCTGGCTCCGGAAAGCGCAGGTCGAAGCAGATCAGACTCCCCAACCGTCCGATGGGCGACGGGATAGGCGGGATCAACCGCGACCCTGCTTGCGTGCTAGCTGATTCGCGCAGTGTCGAGTAGTCGAACAGGTGCAGCTTGTTGTATGATGCCGAGGCGAGGATGTCGCCTTTGGGGGTTATGTAAATGGTGCGGTTGTAGAGTTTCGTCGTCGTTGTCGCCATGTCTGTGCCTGTGGTGGTGGAAGTAGAGGTGGAAGTGGAAGTGTCTTCGGATTGCGGGATTGATGTCAGAACGGGGTTTGAAGGTTGACTTTTCCTAGGGGAATTAGATGATGGTGCTCTGATGTTATTGTCAGTGATTTTGTCGATGGGCTTCACGGCCACGGGCACGTGGATCCCCACGTGCACCGCGATCGAGTGCTGCGCTGCCGCGGCCTGGAGACCCGTGACGAAGGGTGAGCTTGCTACGGGTCGCGCGAGGGATATGGATTCCTGCGCTGATGTCCCGATGTAGTCCGATGCTTCGGGTAGGAAGAGGATCTGGTGTGCTTTTGTTAGCCTTTTCTCGTTTTTGGTCAGTGTGGAGCAGGCGGTAGTTGTTCATAGAATAAATATAAGCAAAGCACTGATAATGTATATAGTACTCGTGTCGTAAGCTACTGGTGAGATGTGACCAATGATGGTGATATCCCAAGTCAAACCCGACGATATGACATACCAAGTTCAGATTGAAACTTTCACTACTTATTCTTCCTCGATAGCATTGGCTGAGAGACGACCACTTGGAATGAAACCTTAAGCGAGCTCTCATGTGCGAGCTTCAGTGCCAGGAAGCAATGACGAAGCCATGTCGGATCCAAATATCTCTCGGGCCAGACAACCAAAGCAAGGGCGTGGTGAAAATATGACATGAGATAGGAGATGATAATTTCCCACCTTTGCACCTGCGCTCGCAGCCTGGCCGACGAGCTTCACGCACTGCGCCAGATTGTGCGCCATTGAGTTGGACGAGCATATCTGTCCAATAGCCTGAAGGGATTGTCAGCTTGCACTATAATACATGTTCACCCCCTCGCTGTCTCTGCCTTTACTTGAATTTCCTGGGCCGGAGGCCATGAAACTTACGGCTTTAGCCATGTTGAACCCGGAAGGCTGGGGTACGTAGGTGTCCTTTCTGAATAGTCCGTCTCTTTGCCGGGTAAGTCGTGAGTGAGATTTGTGAAAGGACTTTCTGATGCCCTGGGATATGGTAGCTCAAACACCAACCCGAAAAAGCTGATTTATAATAGTAGACGTGGCGGCATCTGAGGCATAGGGGAACGTAGGTAAGTAGGCGAGAAGCCTCAGGGGTTGTTGCATTATCCTGGTAAGGTCGGGGCTGTCCGACCATGACGACCCTGCGACTCCACTTCGGGCCGACCTCCATCTCTAACGAGGCAACGTATGGAGACACACCGACCGGAATCATTAATAAGGCACATCCATGCATAAGGTATGGGAAGCAAACAGCTGGATCGCAAATACAAATTTCGCTTTTACTTATGTATGTATTAGCTCTATATTGCCTGTCTTCCCACGAAAGACAAAAATGCAACTTATGAGTTGCTTTAGGACCTTATTTACTTCGCAGTAATTGGTCGGTAACTCGGAGCCTTCCTGAGTTTCTGTCACTATTCGAGTGGCAGTGAAAAAGGACTAATCTGCAAAAGACCAGTGCGGACGGAATATTCTTTCTAATTCCATCTGACGGAGAGTGAGAGCAGATGACTGCCCTGTTATTTTGCCCGCTGCTGGCTGCTGAAATGATGGCGGGCGAAGCAAACATGCAGAAAGTGAACAACACCGCCTTCCTATGCCCCTTAATGCCAACGCCAGGCTAAGCAATTAAAAAAATACATATACAGAAGTTGTGGTGCGCGCGTGCCGAGTACTCCCAAATCGGCTACATGTTTGTGCAGTCGATTCCAATTTTTTCTCTCGACGAGTTCACACCTCCCTCACACTCTCCATGTATTCGCTTGAGACACACAAGGGGGCGAGGTTATGCTTTCTCTGTAGCCACCTTGTCGCCTGTGTCCGATTTGTCCACCTTGTCATATGCCGCCTGCAGGCTCCGCGAATCCATGCCGCGATCCTCAAGGACGACAATCCAGTCGCGGAGTTGAATGTTCTTGCCCTTAGCAGAATCTTCTCGGAACTGGCCTAAATGTGTAACGCTAGCTTTGGTCAGAGGACCGCGCCCAGCTCTGCTCGGAGTACCCCCAGCGCCCCCCGTCGCCCCAGAATTGGCCTGAGGCCTCGGCGTGCTGGCTCCGCTACCAGCACCGGAACTCATCCACGAATACTTCTTCTTCTTCCCTCCAGTAAATAGGCTGAGTGTTGCATTCACTGTCGTTCCACTGCTACTCTCTGCGGCCTTGGCGGCCGCCTTCTTGCCTTCTTTCTTGGTTAATGTTTTTGTGTCCCCATCGGGCGCAATCGACCCAGGAGTTCCGGGAGCAACGGAACCGCTTCGCGAACCGCCTTCGGCCCCCTCCTTGTCTTTCTCAGACAACTTTTCAAGCCGCTTCTGTCGTTTCCTCAATCGGCCTTCCTCTACACTTTGTGCCTCTTTGCCGACTGCAAGGAGGCTGTCAACGAGAAAATTCGGAGACGGTGCTTCAGAAACAGGCGTCGGTAGGCCATTGCTAATTTCATCCGCCGGACCTAGACTACATGTTAGATAGATCGACTCCAGATGGTTGAAACAAAGGTTGTCCTACGCTTGAGTGGGTTGGTGCGGGGGCTGACCGCACTCTCCGCACCAGTCCGGACGCCGTTTACCTGCATACCATTCACATTTGAAGGTGCCGGTGCCGGTGCCGCCACGTCAGCCCATGCTGGAGGAATGGCACCATGTGAGCTCTTCTGCCGTGCTAGTGCTATCTTATTGGCATCACTGAGCAAGTCTCGCAGACGCTCTTTGGTTCCAAGCGAGAGCAAAGCGACCTGGTCGACCAGGTATGACTCCTTAGGTATGAATGACCCGCAGGTGCTCACAACTGTACCATCTGGGGCATTTTTGTACGATACTATTAACTCCGGCTTAGGGAAGTCAGCAGGATTAGCGAGTTTCCCCATGTAATGGCCCCGTCCATCTGGCTTGAGATCTAAATTGAGCCCTAGACCAAATTTCTGAGCTACATCGTTGATGCGCCTGTGCAGGATGCCTGGTTCAAGCAGGTGTTGGCGGATTTCCTGGCTCCGTGTTACAGCCAATCTGTGGGCTGCTTCATTCCAAGTCCGGTCCGCCACTATTGCTGCGTATTCTTCTTGGGACTCTGCACCAATGGCCTCTGGAGGCTGATTCGCGGGCCCAGCTCCGTAGAAGCTGTCTTTTCCTTGGGACGGCAGGTGTGGGAATCCCGTTCTCGTTTCGAAATTATTCATGAACTCCGCCTCTTCATCTAGATCGATGCCAGTACCCATGAGCATGTCATTGACCTCGTACGACGGGTTTTTTGCGGAAGGCGCGGGTCGTGTAGTTTGCCTCGCTTCGTTTGCCAGGACAGTGGAAGGGTGAATAGTTGGCGGACCCATGTTGCCGGATATCGGTAACGAGGCTGTAGTGGTTGCCGGTACAAGCATGGCATTCGAGAAGGTCGAAGGCGAGTTAGGACCCGGAGTTGGCGGTTGCGCTGGAGGTCTTGAATATTGCGTCATGGGTTGTATGGGAGTTTGAGTAGATGGCTGAGGTGAGGGCATGGGGCTATGGGTCCGGGCAATTTGTGAGGCTTGCAATGATGGAACCGACGGATGACGGCCGTTACCGTTTAGCTGGCCCGGCTGCTGTGATATGTTGTACTGATTCTGATTAACTTGAGGCATAGAGAGGTTTGTAGTGGGCGCTACATTTGGCGGAAGTGATGGTGAAGGCAAGTTAGTCGTGGGTGCAGTTGTTGTTGGGGTTCCAGCGCCAGATGGTGGACTCGGGGCATAATTCGAATTTGCGTATGGCAAAGGCGAATTTGGCTGTGAATGCGGAGGACCTGGCGACATTTTGGCTCGTTTGGACGGGGGAGGCTGCGCGAAGCCGGTAGTCGTCGTTGTGTTCATCGGTGTCGGTGTATTGTTCATTGGTACGCTTAGTGGGGATGGCGATGTTCCCTGAGGCTGCGCGAACTGCCTCTGCACGAAGGCAGGCTGAGGATGGGACATGGTGACTGGAGGGAATGATGTTGGTAATGGATGTGTGGTTTTGGTTCGATAGGTCGCGACGATTACAAGTGACGAGCCGATTCGATATCTAAAGCAGGCGACCCGGACGTGATGCGCGTAGAGACAAAACGAAGAAGATGGTTTGAGGCTTTTTGCTAGGATATGCGCGGCCAGTGTCCGGGTCAAATCCTCTCAAGCGACGGCTTGGACTTTAGCAGGTTGGTAAAAAGCGAGATACCGAATCAATCGCCACAACTAGACAGGCACATAGCCTGCCACTCCGTGCCGGACAACACCCATCCGATAGAACAACGATAAGCGCCCCAGCGTACAGGTGTTGCAGATGGTAAGGCTTCTTGTGGGTTGAATTACGGTGCGGGTATGCAAGGAGGATGTATTGGCGCGTATGGATTCTGATGCGAGGACGATGTACGAAGCGTCGACTTGGTCCTTCAGAGCGGCCGGCTGGGAATGTAAAGAGACGGGAGTCGGTGGTTGTGGTAGAGAAATTAATGACGGAATAAACGTATGAAAGTCATGTAGGAAGTAGGTAGGTACTTCAAACTTATTTCTCCGTTTCTGTTTGCTAAGGTCGGTACAGTAGCAGTAGGTATGTATGTATGTAGAGGGAGGCAGTTCCCCGATTGGAAATCTTCCAAGGTTCGGTATTGCAAGTGCACAGACCAACACCCTTTTTTCGCGCTCCAGTTCAGAGCTTCCAGAGCCTCAAAGAGACGTGACGGGCAACTGGGTAGGTAAGGAAGGTGCTAGCTGGTAAGCACCCAGTGCTGGAGTAAATAGGTACCTAGGTAGGTAAATTTAGGTATTATAAATGTACCGATGGTAGGCACTCCCCACTTAGTTCTCAAGCCTGCGACCCAACTTTCTTGCTTGCTTGCCGTGGAGCCACACGTGGAGATGGAATTAGGTACTTTTAAGGTACTAGCTCACAGACAAAGATCCTCCCAAGTGTCGCAAACTCACTTTGACTACAAGCCTATTGGTGAATGGCAAAAGCTTACCTAATAAGCCTTAACTGATTCAATCAATTTGATCAACCAACCCTCAGATGGTCTTAACGCGTTGCTCCCAGGTACTTGTAGACTCAACGACTTATTGGGGTAGTACCTAATAACTGTTGCCTTGGATGCTGTTAACCTTCTACCTAAGTTGAATGCAGAAGCTTGTACTGTTTGTCCCTTGTTATACTTCTATAATGCGCCTCGATAACAAATCTGCTCAATGAACTGAGGGATCGATCCATGCCTGCCTAGGTGATTACCGTTCCACTGCCACTTGCGACGCCGACTACTTTAACATCTATCTCGACGACCGTCCCGACGACCTCGACCCGACCTTGACATCCTCCCTGTCATTATCGCATATACAGGGCTCGCTTCACCCATTAGCTTGTGTCCCGGTAGATGGGCCTGCAATAGAAGGACAAATATAATGGCGTCCAAACGCAAAGCGTCGGCCATGGCCGCGTCTGCTTCGGAAGAGCCTGTTGATCCATCTGATGAGTTGATGTTTTTATGCTTGGGCGGCGGGAATGAAGTCGGGCGCTCTTGTCACATTATCCAATATAAAGGGAAGACCGTAATGGTATGTTTGCTGTCTGGGGTCTCTGTGTCGTACGTCTAGCGAGCGACAAGTTCCAGTCTGACAGATTTTTCTATAGCTTGACGCAGGTCAACATCCTGCATACGACGGTCTTGCTTCTCTCCCCTTTTTTGACGACTTTGACCTAAGCACTGTAGATGTGCTTCTGATTACCCAGTAAGTTACCAGCCCTGTTTTCTCTTCTGTAGTTGTAGAGGGACCAAGCACTATCGGTTGGAATCAAGGGAAATCATCAAGTCCTCTAGCAACTAAACAAGAAGAGCACGTATTTGTGATCGACCTACTTCAGTCACCTGGGTATCTCTTTGCTGTATTCAGTTATCAATACCAAAACAAAAAAAAAAGACGCTTTCCATCTCCCAACCGATAGTAGCCCCGATGACGGTGACATCAATGCTTTGACTCCTACATGATCCTCTCGTATTATTCGCCGCTTGACGATTTTAACGCTAACGAAAGCTGCAAGTTTCCATATTGACCATGCTGCCTCTCTTCCCTATGTCCTGACCAAGACCAACTTCAGGGGCCGGGTCTTTATGACCCATCCCACTAAGGCTATTTACAAGTGGTTGATCCAAGATAGCATACGAGTCGGCAATACGTCATCACATCCAACCTCACAGCCTGTCTACACTGAACAGGACCATCTCAACAGCTTCCCCCAGATCGAAGCCATTGATTACCACACCACTCATACCATCTCCTCGATCCGCATTACGCCCTATCCCGCTGGTCATGTCTTGGGGGCTGCCATGTTTTTGATTGAGATCGCTGGTCTCAATATTTTCTTTACTGGGGACTACTCAAGAGAGCAAGACAGGCACCTGATTTCTGCCGAGGTGCCTCGAGGGGTCAAGGTGGATGTTCTCATCACAGAATCGACGTATGGCGTGTCAACACACGTCCCTCGCCTAGAACGAGAACAAGCTTTGATGAAGTCCGTCACCAATATCCTCAATCGAGGAGGTCGAGTCCTTATGCCTGTATTCGCCCTTGGGCGGGCGCAGGAGCTCTTACTGATTCTTGACGAGTACTGGGACAAGCATGGGGAGTATCAGAAATACCCCATCTACTACGCGAGTAACCTCGCCCGAAAGTGTATGGTTGTCTATCAGACATACGTTGGCGCCATGAATGATAATATCAAACGCCTGTTCCGAGAGCGCATGGCCGAGGCGGAAGCTGCTGGTGAAGGGGCCGGAAAGGGGGGTCCCTGGGACTTCAAGTACATTCGCTCACTTAAAAGCTTAGACAGATTCGATGATGTGGGTGGCTGCGTCATGCTGGCTAGTCCCGGTATGTTGCAGAACGGGGTCAGCCGGGAGCTATTAGAGCGATGGGCACCGAGCGACAAGAACGGTGTCATCATTACAGGTTATAGCGTAGAGGGGACCATGGCAAAGCACATTGTCCAAGAGCCGGATCAAATCCAGGCTGTCATGTCTCGCAATACGAACGCTATCAGAAGAGCTCCCGGAGCTGATAGCGAAAAAGTCATGATACCTCGCAGGTGTAGTGTTGCGGAATATTCGTTTGCTGCCCATGTCGACGGCCAGGAGAATAGGGAATTCATTGAAGAGATCAATGCCCCCGTTGTGGTGAGTGCATATATTCGTGCAAATCGGCAATAACTAAGCTAACTGGTTCTGTATTGAGATCTTGGTTCACGGAGAGCAACACAATATGATGCGACTAAAATCTAAACTACTGTCACTCAATGCGAACAAGACGGAGAAAACAAAAGTGTACAGTCCTCGGAACTGTGAGGAGCTGCGAATCCCTTTCAAGACGGACAAAGTCGCCAAGGTTGTCGGCAAGCTTGCGTCTGTACCTCCTCCCAAGCATCTACCCTCCTCGGGCGACCACGAATCAGAGCTAATAGCTGGTGTGATTGTCCAAAACGATTTCAAAATGTCGCTCATGGACCCGGAGGATTTAAGGGAGTATGCCGGGCTGACAACGTCCACGATTTCCTGTAGGCAGAGGTTGAATCTCAGTGCTGCCGGTATCGATCTGATCAAGTGGGCATTGGAGAGTACTTTTGGTGGCATTGAAGAGCTACCAGAGACACGGGACAAGAATATCAGCGCTGAAAGCGAAGCGGCTGATGCTGACGAAGAAGTAGCTCACCTTGTAGCTGCTTACCTAGTCATGGGCTGCGTGACGGTTCGGTATCGTAGCGACGGGGAGGTGGAGCTAGAATGGGAGGGAAATATGCTCAACGACGGCATAGCCGATGCAGTCATGGCAGTTTTGCTTTCAACCGAAAGCAGTCCTGCTTCTGTCAAGAGTAGGTTGTTTTCTATCCTTAATTATAAACATGCATTGCTGACGAGGAACTAGGATCTGCAAGTAAGCATTCTCATTCTCATTCTCACGGCTTTGAATTGCCCTCGCGCAACCTTCATGCGAATTTGGCACCACAGGAAAAGCTTGACCGTCTTTTCCTCTTCCTTGAAGCGCAGTTTGGCGCAGATGCTGTAGCACCAGTAGCGATGCCCAAGCTACCGCCCTTAACGAGGGATCAAAAACCAAAGAAAGTGGAGGGGGAAGACGGAGCAGATTCGGACGCGTCTATGGAGCTCTCCGACGATGAGGACGAAGAAGAACGACTGCTCGAGCTGCGGCAGAAGACGGAGCTAGAACGGCTGCACAAACTAGGAATCCCCGTGCCTGGCGTCGTTATCACGGTGGATAAAATGGTAGCCACTGTCTGGCTTGAAGACCTTGAAGTCGAGTGCAACCAAAAGGTATTTGCGGATAGGGTAAAGGCTGTTGTCGAGCGAGCGGTGGAAGTTACAGCACCGCTCTGGGCATAAAACGGGCTGAATACGGCCACACTCCTGCGATGTCTTCGCGGCCATGTAATACTAGAATCTGAAGCAATGGGCATGAGAACTTCGGCTCACCGTATCTGTATATGATGTTGGATGATCAGGCAAGCGCGGGGAAGCAAATACTTGGGCGTTCCAACGAACCAGGGAATGTATGGAAATAGGGCTCTACGCGATCAACGTTCTTCAAGCATCACAAGCTGATCAGACCAGAATATGGATAGATAACATGGCAACTTAGAATTCGGGTCGTATCAAGATAATTCTTCTAAGTGGTAGTTGCCGCTATTGCCTCTTGCCCCTTTACTGCCCCTTAGCTGCGCCCTTTCAGCCCCAATATGATATTGTAGAAGCAAGAGAATGTTGCCCCAACCTATGCATACCGGGGACTGACAAGTAAGGCATTATAATGATAAAACGTGATTTCGGGTTGACATGGGAATTTAAGCAGATGATTCTATGAGGTGAGATGAGGTGAGAGATAGAGAAGTAAAAGCGCCTCACTAACTGCCTTCGATGCCTTGATCCGCCTTTTGTTGCGGGTTAATTGGGGGCTGTACCCGAAGGACTAAGGTTAGGCTGAGCTGAAAGCAGGTGATTCCAGGTTCGGAGGGCAAAGCTGTGCCACAGGGGTACTAACCTAGGTTAGCCTGATCACCAGGTATGGCTGTGCAGCGCTCGCACAGCCCCAGCCTAATGGGCAGCGCTAAGAAGTAGGTGGCACCCTTACATCTGCACCTTACCATGACCCCTCAGTCTCACCTCCAATGTGACCCTTCAGGTTAGGTAGAGAGCATGGCTTCCTTTCAGACTTCCCCGTGAAACTCCTCTCATGATAATAGTCACACAGTTAGCCACTCTTTGTTTCGAACTGGAACTGGGGATCTTGTGGTACTAGGCATAATCAAGGCTGTCCAGGCATGTACCGATGATACTAGTATGTAGATTCACAGCTTTTCGCGCATGCAACCCGTTACCTGTTGGTTGCACAGAATACCGAGGGACCAAAACATATATAAAACAATGTTGCTACAGGCTGCTACCAACTAAAATGTGAAATAAACAAACTTAAAGACGCGCCAGTGTGAATCCATAAGAGCACGCGGCGTCAACAGCATTCTCTGCCGACCAGTCAAAACCTCACTCACACACTTACATTGAGGTGAATGGACTGTTAGGACAACAGCAATACTTGCATACAACGCCTTTATTGGCCATCAAAGAAGTACACAACCTGCCTTTTCTCCCTTTCCCTCCCCCCGGGTACTTAAACCTTCCCTTTGCCAACACGCGCATGCCAAACGGCACTGTTTTCTTCAGCGCACAACAAGCAACCCTCAAGGGAGAAAGTGCAGCTGAGCTATAAACACACGCGGCCATCTGTCTGCCTGTTCTCAAAATTCCGGCCTACGTGAACCTTGGAAATCCCCCTCCTCGTTTTCCAAGCAAGCACCCCGCTTTTAGCTAGGCACCACAACATTCCACAAACCACACCTCAACTACTTCTAGAGTATTATTAGAATGTCTAAGCAGCCAAACGACTCGCCGTTAAGTCCTGACGGGACTGGGAATGGGAAACGCTCCATGTTCTCCAGCATCAAAAGAGCTCTGAGCAACAGTGGTAAAGGTAATAAGGATAAGAGAGCTGGGACCGCGCCTAGCGATGATGTAGATAGCAAAGCGCATGAGGCAGGCCTCGCCAACACAAACCCCTTCGTTGAGCCACCGCCCGCATACTCCCCGACAGTACCTGAGAGCTCTGGCCAAAGCGCTCTGAGAAGTGCCACGGGTTCCTCTTTTCGCTCGCCAACCGCTTCAACCTCCGGCGACAGCAATGATAAATTCAGGTTTCTTTCGCAGTTCGATACAGCCTTCCTTATAGATGACTCAGGTTCAATGGCGTCTCGGGACGATGGCTTCTTGTCCAGATGGGAACAAACCAGGGATGTCATTAAGCAGATCGTCCCAATTTGTATGCAGTATGACCGGGACGGCGTGGACATTTACTTCCTCAACGACCCGTACGATATATTCCGAAACCATAACGACAGGGAGCAATGCTGGAGCCAAGAGGGCATCCGTGAAGAGGGCAAAGCAAGCCATGTTTACCACAATGTCACGGACGCAGAGATTGTCAGCAGAGTCTTCAACGGCAGGGAACCCCGTCAGACAACTCCCACCGGCAGGCGCTTAGACGAGATACTAAGCAGCTACGTAGCCTGCTATCAAACACGGGAGAGGAACCAACAGGAGCTTCCGAAACCACTAAATATTATTGTTATCACCGATGGCCAGGCCACGGACCGCGAGCACCTAATGGCGAGCCTGATAAAACATGCCCAAAAGCTCGACCAAATTGGCGCCCCCTACCATCAGGTCGGTGTACAGTTCTTCCAGGTTGGCAAGGACAACGGTGCTGCCGGCTTTCTACGCGAACTCGACGACGACCTTGTCAAAATCCGCAGCCGCAGCCGCATGGAGCAGGGAAACCAGAGCCAGGAACTTCGCGACATAGTCGACTGTGTGACGTATGATGAACTGTCTAAGAGCGGTTATCCTCCACTCTCAGCCGATACCGTGTTGAAAATTATTCTCGGGGCCGTTAACAAACACCTCGACCAGCAACGCATCAGACGGGGCAAACTGAGCAACGATAGGAGGGTCTAATATTCTTACCCAAAAGGGTTCTGCTTGTTCCTTGGGATCGGAGTTTACGATGGGGCTTCCCAGGATACCGTCTACTATGGTGGTAGCAATGTGGTTCCTTACTCCTTTGTCACGATTATTGTTGTTATTTCTTTCAGCGGTCATAAATCGCTGGTTCTCTCTTATTTCACAATTACTCGGTTTGCTGCTCTAAGCTAGATGTCCGTCAAACAAGAGGAATCTGGCGCCAGGCGCGGAGGAAAAGACTCCGTATTGGTGTAAGAGCTGCCAATAGTCACAAAACTCGATAGACAGACGGATACCACCTTGTTCTCTTCCTCTAGGAGTAAATGGCATAGCTAAAATTGAGGTCTATATAAATCGTCCTCCAAGTATTAATTTTGTGTTCTTTTCGCCCCCATATGCGATGTGATGTTGTATTTCTCTTCCAAAACAAACGCGGATCATTTCTATTCCCCTTTCTGTTGATCCGGAATATTCATACCAGTAAACTAGCAACTCTCTTATCGTCTGTCGAAACCCTGTAAGTAATTCATCTCGTTGCCTCGTGACGAACGATGGGCGAAGCGCTCTAATATTGATCACTAAGGGCGATATCGCATTTTGGGCGTTCCTTCTCGGCTGTCTCGTCTTATAGGGCATCAAGTCAGATAGGAAGGGAGGAAGGGAGGTGCAGCAGGTAGAAAATGTCAACGTACGTATGCCTGACTACGCCCTTTGCCCATGATATCTGACTTATCTCCCTACCCTCCCTTGCGTTACCTACCTACTACCCATCTCTGCCATGGAGAGAGACAGCGCTTCGATCAGAGAAGTAAATACTTTACCCCCAGTAACCCTCATTTCCAAAAAAGAGCAGTGCTGCTACGTACATACGTATTCACCGTCGTGGCCTCAGGACCTACTTATCTGCTAACCTGCCTGCGTCATGCATGCCTTACGTGTCCTGTCATAAATATTCTACACATATTAAGATATTTCATCATTATCAAAGACAGGGCATCAAATCACATCGCAGAAATAAAATAGAACAGAAGATCGGTAATTTTAGCAAGGTAAGAGCTAATATTAAAATTTCCGAAAGAGAACCTGCAATGCTAAGCCTAGATAATTAACCATCCATCCATCCATCGCCCCTGGTTTTTTTTTGTAGATTGCAAAGAAACGACCGACCGTCTATCAAACTGATTGACTGACTGACGAGACAAGACAAAATGATCGATCTAGAGGAGTGCGTCGCAGAGTAGAGAAGAGCAGACAGCAAGTCGAATCGAGTCGAGTCAAGTTGAAGGCAAGGTGCAAGAAGTGTCTAGTCTAGTCGGTCTAGTATCAAAAGTCCTTACCAGTATTTGCTGCTTTGTCTAGTCTCCTTGTCTATTGGGCTTCCAAACTCGTTGTTGACCAAGGTGGGAGAATCATCGCCAGGGCCAAAGAATTGGTTTGTTGAGCCGAGGTCGGAGAAGCCGGGTCGAGAAACAGAAACCGAAAGTAGGAAAGTGAAGAGAAAGAAGAAGTTCAAAAATGCCCGGTTCTTTGTTTGCTCCGTACTCTCGTTTGTGTCTCTGAGGCATACGCCTTGTTCGCTGCTCTGCTCTGCTCTGCTGGACGAATAGACAAGAGCAGAATACAGATTCACGAGACGCAAGAAGAGATTCCGTTTGCTGTAATTAGCGTTTGCTGAAACCGAGACTAATAGGTGAATAGGAAACTGAAAACCGAAAAGCTGGAAAGGAAAGAAGAAACTTTTGTTTGTCCGTAATGCGAATGAAGTGCAAAATGAATAAGAAAAGCATAAGTCGTGATGTGATGCAATGTGATGTAGCCGCCCATACTGCTCTCCCGGTAGAGCCACCAAGTTTTGTTTACTTTTTTTATGCCGGGGTTTTATGTTTTACTTCTTTTTTTTTTGAGCTTTTTCTGATTTTCTTTTCTCCTCTGATTGATCCGAATAAGAACCAACGATGGAATTGGTTCTGCCATATATGTCACCTCGAAAAGAATAGGCATTGTGCCAAAGATGAGGACTCGGGAAATGCGCGAATGGGTATCGTAATCGTAATCGTCGAATGCGTAAGTGTCGTAATGCGCGGGATGAAAGACTACAAAAGGAAAAGAGGAAAGACCTGATGATGAATAGTAGAATAAAAAAAAAGGCCTGGAGCCTGTGTCGTCTCTCTCGATATTGAGGGCGATAGGCTCGTATGATAGGCATTGCATGTATGAAGAGACAAAAAGGAAAAAAAAAAGAACCCCACGTCAATAATGCGGTTGATTGACCAAACACAATATAAGGTGTTGGTTCCATATCATCTAGATTTTACCAATAGAGGCAAAAAAGGCATGAAGATTGATTTTACTTCATGACCAAAACCTGAGCCTTGTGAATAGCATGGCACTGCATATGAGCGGCATCGCGATCGTCGCGCAGGGTCATGGTAGGCGTGACGACGAGAGAGACGCGGCACTGGGAATTGACGAGCTGCTCGGGGGTAGCGCCCATATGGTGACCGTTCAGGGCCTCCATCGTACCGGGGGAGAACTTGTGGGCGCACTCGGGGAAGACGTAGTGGAGCGTCTTGCCGCTGCTCCAGACCTTGAGGCTGATGTCCCAGCAGGCGGCCACCATGATGCGGATGGATTTCGCGGCCGTCTCCGCCGTCACGTTCTGCGATCGGCAGGGCTCGAGAAGCGCGCTCATCATATTCGCGTGCCGGTCTACGGTCCGCCTGCGGAACTCGCCCACCTCGGGACTGCCGGCGATGGCCCGGATCAGCGTCGCGTGGTCCTCGATGATGCGCTGTCGGTTCCGGTCGTGGCGCTGTCTGCTATCTGCGGCGCAAAATGAGGTCTTAGTACTGATCGGGGCGCAAGCGGAGGACTGGTTCGTCCTTGCCAGACGATTAGAGGGGGAAGGGAAAATCGATGCCATACCTGCGATCGAAGCCAGTTGGCCCTGCAAGGCGCGCAGGTGGTTGTCCATAGAGTCAGAAAACCCAATGAAGACGGTCGGGGTCAGGAGCTTCTTGAGGAGATAGTCGACGCATGTGCGCTGGAGCAGGTACGGGATGAACGCCTTGGCGCTCAGAAGGTAAGAGAGGTGGTTGGACGCGTGGTCGGGGTCCTTGTAGACCTGCTGCATCAAGTAGTGCCAAGTGTAGGACTCCTGGTCTTTCAGCTTATTATACGGAACGTTCGGGGGAGCCTTCATGTGGCAGTTGGCCACGTAACCCTTGCATAGATCATAAAGGTGCGCTATCGCTCGCTGGACGTCTACCGCATCCCATTCCACCTTGTCGCGAGGGATCATCTTCTCGCCCGGGATGCGAGAGTTCTCCTCGACCGTAGGGTACTCGCCGAAGACAATGCCGAAAGGCGTGCGGATCATCTGCGGGCCGCTGGGCTGCGGGCCCTGATATGTCGTCATGGTCTTTCCGTGGTTGTCCTGGTGAGGATGGGGTTGATTATTTTGCTGTTGCTTAGCATGAGCTCCGGCGTTACCACGACCGGTATAGAGAACGACATCACCCGAGTGTCCAGAGGAGGACTTGTCCTCCTGGTCGTCATTGTTGTCTGCCTTGATCGCGGTTCTAGGACGATCCGAAGAGGGAGCCCAGGCGGGAGCTTGAGGGTTGGGGACAAACTGATGATCCTTTCTCTGCTGGTCAGCTCTCTCTACAGTCTGCGTGACTCTATTTAGAAGCATGGCGGCTTCTTTCTCTGTGATCTTGGGCTTGCGGAGAGCTACGCTCTCGTAGTCATCGTCGTCATCGATGCTGACATTGTTTAACGACTCGGGCTGAGTGGGCGACGAGAAATGGCCAGCATTTGACAGAGTAGTGTCAGTACGAAGAGCCTTGACCTCATTCTCCAGTTGCTGCGTGATGAAATGTTAGCACAGGTGTTAGCAGCACACGTGATATATAGATGAGAGTGTGAGTCGACTTACAACGATAGCTCTGTAATGATTCTCATCTTGTTCCTTGTAATCATTAATGACCTTCTCATGATGCTTTTGGAAGCGGACCGCGTCAGAGGTGAGCTTGTCCAGCTGTCTCCGACTGTGATCAAGCTGCTTATCCAAGCTCGCAATATGCTTCTGCATAAGCATCTCCTGCTTCTCAAGAGCACCGACCTTGTCGACGAGCTTCTCGTTGTCCTTGCTGAGTTTCTCAATAGACTGCTTGGACAGCTCCAACTCATGCTCTGCACGCTTGGCGCGCTCATGATCCTCTTCTCGGAGCTTGCGAGCTTCGTCACGCTGCTTTCGCAACTCAACAGTAGCAGTGCTGAAGCGCTGCGAGACATCCTGAAGAAGAGATCTCATATGCCCCTGAACCTGGCCAGGCAAACCCGGGGAGACGTGAAGAAATTGAATAGCAGTCATAATGCTGGCAAAAACATGTTGACAATTCGCAAGTTCGTCATCGGCCTAAAATTTGTAAGTCAAGTAGTTAGTACGATAACGAAACCACAAAACTTTCGACAAGCAGCAGGTTATATATCACGAATATCAGGTGATAAAGGGCAGGTTCAAAACTATCACATACCGGTACCTCATTAGAGAAATTGTTTCCGTTTTTTCCGTTATGGTAAGGAGGGCCATTCGGACCCGGTCGGAATCTAGATGCAGAGGCATTATTTCCGAAGGTAGAAGACCGATACCTGTTAGCGGAGTGGTGATTGAAGTTCACATGACAGTTCATGGGATTGGGATTCTGCATGCGACTAGGAGTCGGCTGATGATGGAATGCATTGGGTCTGCCACCATAGCTGACGGCAGGAACAGACTGCGGAACACCCGGAGTCTCCGCGAAAGGATCCTTCAAGCTGCCGAAGTTAGCTGAGGCTTGAACGAGAGCCTTCTCCTCGTCGGAGGGGGAGTCGCTCTTGTTCTCACTGTGCTGTTGACCCGAGCAAGGCGTGGTCAAGGCAGGGTGGAGAGGAGCACCTCCCGAGGACTCGTCGCTGCTGTAGAAATCAGCCGGCATATTGCAGCTTAAGGAAATGAAAAGATAAAAAAATGCAGAAAATAAGAATGCCCGGGTCCAGAGAACGCCGTCCTGAGCGATAAGAATGTAGAAAGTCTAGTAAGATAATCCCAGTTAACGATGCTTGCCGCACCGAGTCAGTAAAGCAGTTGTGTTAATAAGTACGTAGGATAGAAAGTGTGAGTAAGTAAATATGTTGTTTAGCGATAGATATATGTTGGTAGGTGCCCCAAGTACCGCGTGTGTACAGGACTGTGGTGTTACTTCCGTAGAAGGAAGGGAATGCAAAGATGAAAATAGAGATATAAGGAAATTTCAAGGATTGATAGGTGTTTCCGACGTGGAACTGTTAGGATACGTGATCCAGCGGTCTCAAGTGGGAAAAAGATGGAGGATGCAAGATGAAAAATGGAAAATGGATGAAGAAAGTTGTGGTGTAGATGGAAGGAAGTGGTAGGTGTAGAGTGGAAGATGAAGGTCCTTATGTAGACAGATCATGGGGTGGGTGATTAGGTGATTAAGTGATTAAGTGTGGGCAAGAACAAGTTTGCACAGCAGAACCATTCAATGCCTAAGATGAGACGGATGTATCCCAAAGTAGAAGAAGTAATGGACCTGTTGGGCAAGAACTGATGGCCTGTGGGAGGATTGATGTAGGTCCGGATTGAGGTGCAGAGGACGGGATACCACTGGGAGCTTCCAATGTTTGCTTGTACCCGGAATGTTCCAAGATCTCAATGGTACGGGATAGGAAGTAGAATGTAAGTACTGTTTGACTGATGTGGTCAAAGTCGACCAGTGCAGTGCCAAGCAGAGAAATCCAAAGAAATACCTGCTCGGGAATGATCGTTTGGGAATGAGTTGTCTGGAGGATACGAGTGTGTGTGGGAGCTCGATTGCTGTCGGGTGCCCAGGAAACGAGCAAGAGACCTATTGTGCCATTAGTGGGATTGTTTGGATTGCTTGAATTGTTTGAATTTTTTCCGAGGGAGTTTACCTTCATTGATGGTTGATTCAACTGCTGTCTTGCTGGACTTGGTTCCCAACCCAATATCATGGCATTGAAGACAGACAAACTCCCCGAGACTGCCCGTATCCGTCCAACTTGCCCCGTATTTGTCCACTCAACTCAAGGTTCATTCAATGAAGAGAGATTGAAGTGAAGTGCTCACTCCTCGTATGACGCCTCGTAAATGCCTTGCTCTAGAGAGCCCCGGACGGCGTCTTACCTTCTCTAGACCCGGACAAACACTGTAAGATAGAAATGCATTCACTTACTAGTTTTTCTCGCGCTTTACCTTTTCCACCGCGAAGATCTTGTGCCAATCGGCAGCCGTACGGCTGCCGATGTCGGGGACGTCCATTTGAGTCCTATAACAAATTCATAGTCAGCTTCTTGCATTCATAACAAGTGCTTAAACTTGTGTCTAAGGTGGGATGGGAGTAATGGCGATCGAATAAATAAACTCTTGTCCCACCCTAAACAAGTTCAAGCCTCTTGGATCATATGGGGACGGGATAGAAAGGAAATGGTAAGGTGAGGTATTGTCCATTCCTCCCAGGGATCATGACGAGGCAGCATAGTGGCCATTTGCTTCTCATAAACTGTGTTTTATGGCATTTTGCATGAGTTAATTGCTGCTGAGATGTTGCTGTAGGTGGATTGACAGGCATTTGGGGAAGTATCGGGTAGGCTCGCTCCGAAAGGGGAGGTTTGAGGCTAAGAAAACAAAGGAATCATACTTTGGAGTCTTCCTATCTATAGAATGAAGCTGTTAGTAACAGAGCCAAACAAGAAGGATATGAATGAAGGGACAAGAGCCAAGAACAAGGAAAATGTGACGTTAAGAACACACTCAACAGACAAGATCAGGATTGTGACGCAGCAGGATTCGACTGTTGTATGAGTAGGTTATTGCGTCGGCCTTGTGAGGCTATACAGACCTAAAGGACACAGTATTTGGTGGCAAAATAGGAAGTGAGGGTATGTGAACTTACTGTAAAAACGCAAAATGTGCGTTATGTGGAGGAGAATGAGAAAGGAAGGGAGAGAAGGGAAGCAACGAATATGACTTTGGAGGAGAGCGGAGAACATTACAGACCCGCAATATTCCTTCCTTCCAATTATCCTCACTTGAAAGTGCTTTGAATGTATATTTTTGCTTCCAGGTAGACGTTACGGGGGGCCAGAGCTGAGAGTTAGGGCACTCAGGGATCGCCGGCATGGTTGTCGATGGTACATTGCTGGTGCCGCACTTGCCTTGTACGTGTGATTCGTTTCACTAGACCCAAAAGGGACGGCAACAGGCTGCCATGATTGGTATCAACAATAAAAATTTCTGGCATTTTACATTTTACGATACCATACCAGCCCTCAGTCATCAACAATTATGCCTGACTGTTGTTAGCACAAACCTCAAAATCCTGATCTCTGCTCGACGGAGGAAATAAAAATCCTTATGCAATAAAAACTATCATTAACGGAACCTCCGGCAGTGTGAACTGTGACAGCTTTACGGTTGGCTCTCCATCTGGGTAAGCCCGAAGTTCTTCGTCCTGAAAAGGTCAGTCATATTCTTTACCTACCTCTTAGACTGCTAACATGCCTGCTTTGATCTAGATGAGAACTGGCACTGGTTCTTGACCCTCAAGGAATCCCCGGGGGGGGGAATGTTGTACAACACAAAAGGTTGACAACTGCTTCGCCTTTGCCAACCAGCCAACATATTGGGGCCGCGCAGATATAGACATCCATTGTGAGGACCCCAACATTCATAACCGTCATGATTTACCAAAGTCCAGGAACTAACATAGAAGCATTCAAAAGCTGCACCTAGGGCGGTAAAGCTTCCCATTTCAATAACAGCTTGCTTCAGATATCATCAGGATTAAGGGTGCGGAAATGTGCCCGCATATAGTGGTTGTCAACGTTAGGCAGCGTGATCTTTCTCACCGTGGGCAACGTCAACGAGCTCACGGGTTGGTACCCTCATCATCTCTTTCAGTTATTGCAAATTGCTAACTTCTTATTATGTACAGAGGCGGTGGCTGGTCCTTGTTGATAATGATGACTTATCATAGAGGAGCAGTGTCGTCCAGCAGACACACCAGGCACAAGTCACGCCCAATATTCCAGAACCGGGGCGAAAAGGAATCCAAAGAGACGTGTTGTGTGAGAAGAGAGACAGTACATGTGTAGCTCGGATAAGTAGCAACTGGGTCACTTACAATCAAGGCTTAATCAGATGGCTAATTACCTGCTCATTCTGCTACACTTTAAGGATGAAGAGGCAAGGAAGATCTACCACCAATACGGGCATCGGGTACAGGCAGGGACAAAAAATTCCTTTCATGTGTGTGCAGGAGGGCAGGTCATTCTCATTATATTAATATGGGATCTGACTGCAGACTCATCTGCATGGGCGCTGCACCTACACCCCCAAAGTGGTGCTGCTGTTGCTGCAGCTTGGTATTACGTGGTGGCAGGTGCTTAGGCCGCACTCATTATCACGTGCCGCCTGCGACAACCTTGTTCAACAACAACGGACTGGGGCTGCCGTACATTCACCATCGCCTTGGAAATAAGAGAACAGATAAGGAAGGACATAGCTTACCGTTGAATAATTATTAATCAGAGTATAAATATACTCCCAATCCCCCATAACTACAAGATATCATGGCTGCTGTAGACGCTTAGAAAATAGTGGTAGAATCTCTAGAAGGGCTAGCACTCGGTTTTTCATTTCCCTTTGTTTACTTTTGACTCGAGTGGCCTAGAAGAAACAGGCCTTTATTGAGGTCAATTGGCTTTCAAGAATAGGCTACACAAAGGCAAGACATGTCACATAGCCTTACAGGCTCTAGGCAGAGATGTGGAGGAAATCAACGCTTGTATTTTCTCCCTAGCAGCCTGGCTGTATTGCTTCATCTCTTCCATTTCCATTAACTGCTCCCAGGAGCAAGAAAGCAACGCTGTATCAATCCCCAAAGTCCACCCCAGCCTGCTCCCCTCGCCACCTATTCATTGATAGGCACGGCAGGGTGCTTAGGCATGACTAGTAAGTTCTCGGCAAGTATATCTTGTGGGCCGGCTAGGAACCGGTATTGGACTATGAACTTGTCAGCAAGTCTTCCTCGCCGAATTAATTTTCCCGTCAAGCTCAATGACTTGACACGTGCCCAACTCTCAACATAGATAGATCGCATGTGGGTTGTGGGGACGACACGGAGCAGTTTGAGGGCTCGGGCAACGAGGAGGAATAGGAAGCCGGTGCCGGGTCCGTTGGTGACGATGACGCCCGGATATCGGAGTTCGGGGACAGGACGCTGACGCGGAGGATCGGAAAGGACGTGGATGATGTCAAGAAGGCTCAGGGTGGCAGTGAAGGGAGTGGTAAGCCAGCTCTGGTGGACATACCGAGCACGACCGAATCTCACGATATCGAAAGTGCCAATGTCGAGGTCATGACGGGAGAAACGATCCAGAAGACGACGTTCGAACGCCATAACTTTCAGGTAACTCTTTTCATCATCCTTGCCAACTGCCCAGCGACGGTGTGATGATCCCTCAGGGCGGATGCTCCGTTCAGCCATTTGAATCATCTCGGCAGTGTGGCCACCCGATCCACATATCAACAAGACATAATGAGCAGGCTGCACACATACCGCTCTCGTGCCTCTTGCGAGGACTAGGTACGCGATAATGAACATTAATGCGCCGATGAGCGTCATTACGGTGCCGTTATTGGCATACGGCTTTGCAACGGTTCGGAGGATAAGAGATGCAACGAAAAGTGTTGCACCGAGGGCACTGACGAGCACTACGCCGTTCTTGACGAGGTCGCCGATGGAGCCGCCAATGGCAGCCTGAACAGCTTGATCGCGGTTGGTGTTCATCTTGATACTTTCTTGATGTGGCTTATTTTTATCTGAGCTGAGAGATTGTTCTTGGGTTGTTTGTTGCCGGCTGGACAGAGAAGAAATGGTGGAATGGTTTGGGAGATCGGAAGATAATTTGTAGGGAGCTTCGTGTGATCGGTCATCTTCAGTACGGGGGCCCTTGGAGGGCTTTAAATAATTTTTCGAATCACTCTCCATTATGATGTTGCCGACCTAGTTGAATACAAACTAGGCAGTCCTGCTACCTGTATGATTCAATAGGGAAGCCACAAGGTAAAGTACGGGTACCTGGTGGTCTGTGCTCTGCGAGCCGGGTGATCCTGTCGAGAGGTAGCACACCGGGAGTCACCACCTGCTGAGAACCGACGGGGGTCCAGGAAGGTATTTTTGTGACTGATTGTGCCCCAGAGCCTTATGACCACCCACCAAGCTTAGGCCGCAAGTCCTTTATTCGGGAAGAGGATTAAGAAAGATGTTGCCCAGCCTGGTTCTTATGTAACTTTGGGTAGATCCCCGTAACGACCCGGTTCGTTTTGGATATTCTTATACGCGGTGATATAAGAATTCAGTCATGCCCAGCGTGATTTTGATCTAGGGCAGCGCATCCTGGTATAGTGTCAAATCTTCAATTTTGAATTGTTTTCCCAGCAATTTGGAAGTTATGTGAAGCTCTGTGGTTGTTGTCATGCAGCCACGTGACTCCTTGAGTCTGTGCTACCTCAGGTGCAGAGCTCTAGCCAGCTAGCCTCATAGTAATGCAACTGCAAGTCTTTAGGATGAAGTTTCGGCTAGGACACTCTTGAAAGTTGCATAGGGATCGGTTTGGATAAGCTATATATGTGCCTATTCTTCCTACTTAAACTCATCAGTATAAAGCTATGAAGTACAATTTCAGATTGAAACTTTGGAATAGATCATTAGCCCAAGTTGTTGATCTTGAATTGCATAGAATAAACACAACCCTTCAGTCACTCTTTGTCACTTGTAGGATCCAAAAGAGTAATATCTGATTCGGTGGCAATTCCAAAATTAGAGATCTAGCTTAAACATTGCATAGGAAAAAGTGATGTGGTCCAAGATTTACTATCCCTGGAGGAGTTTTGGTCGCAATTGTCAAAAGCGCATTAAATTTAAAGGAAACTGATGTATATATATTCTTCACTCACCTCTGGTCTTTAAATTGTGGCGTCCTTATTAGATGCACAAGGTAGGTACCTTGGTCCTGGAGGGGTAATAAGTTGTGGTACTGTAGCAGTCTATTTTGATTCTATGATATCGACAAGACAAAACCGGTAAGGGCTCGGTAGCAGACAGGTAGAGGCTTATTTTTGCCCTGGTACAAAAGGACATATGTCCATCTAGGTTAGCAGGGTCGACTGTGGTACGGTACAGAATATCTTGGAGGAAAAGTACTACTACACATGCAATAAGCGTCGGCTGTGGCAGGAAATATGGGTCATGGTAAACATGTACATGTACCCACAGTAACTTTGTTATTTATACCCAGGTATCTTTTGATAACGTCAAGCCTTATCGATTGTGACCTGAGGCTGTCATTGCAATTGATACCAAGTGAAGCTGGTGGTTCTTTGTTGGAAGTATTTGAGTTCTAATGTAGTGGGTTCGCCTATCCTAGATGCCTTCTCTTTACATTCAATACTTTCGACGAGTTAAATAAGATCAGATGGTTTTGGTTTTACATACTCTACAATTTTCAGAATGAGGAGGACACTTCGGTCTGGCAGATACTTACGTTGTTTCTACTGCGGACAGAGGTCAAATGTCAAGTTTGACGGTCAGAAATCCTTCGACTGTTCTAACTGCGATGCGACCAACTGGCTGGATAAAGTGAGTTGCAGAATCTGTTCTTGGCCTCGACATTGAGGCAGCCTACTCACGAATTACGCAGGATGGCGAGATTACGGACCCTCCCGCAGTCGACGAAAGCTCCCAGCGTAATAAGGTTCAATATGCAATCCCCCGATCCTCCGCTACTCGTTCACTGTCGCCGCCTTCGTTGTTAGAGCCTCTAGAGAAAAATACATCGAACGGCTCGGAGTCGGTATTTTGCGACAAATGCCTTCGAAATCAATACATGTTTAGCAGTTCTCTTGCGCAGTTCGAATGGCCTGATGACGTTACAAGCAGCGAGTATGCAGCGAGGGAGAGGAAGTACTTCGCGCTCAGGAGAGACCTAGAGAAGCGATACCCGCAAGTGTGCGAGGCCTGTATACCCAAAGTAAACCAAAAGATACAAGAAGCTAGCTATACAGCGCAAACCGATCATCTTCGGCGCATGATAGAACGCACCCAATCACGACGGGCTGAAGTCAAAAGACGCGGACTGTTGGATATTATCGACGCCCTGGGCAAATTGAGTTGGCACGCTGGGTTTGCGCTTCAAGCTATTTGGCATCTGACTATGCTTTCTGTCCTCTTCACCGACCGATATGCTTCTACAGGAGACGGGCCTTGGATCTACGCTGCCCTGGGTGCATGTCATCGCTTAAGCGCCTCCATGTTACCGTACTCAGAGCGACTTATGCAGTGGGCGATAAATCTTGGCATGTGCTCGTTTCCTTGGAACCCACGCTTCAAACAAAGTATTCGAGGTTTCACGGCGCACATTCTCGGGTTTAGACGGTGGTATACCTACCAGCTGCTAATTCTCCTCTTACGGTTTGTTGCGTTGTCCATTGCGCAGTATAGCGCATCCCAGGGGATTTCTGCGCCGACTCAGCTCAGCGCTCAACTAATCATACCGTTACTTATGGTCCATGTAAGTTATCTGCGTACCCAATCTATTGTAAGTATTACAGTAACTAATAGAAGCAGGTGTTCTTGACGGCTAGGAAAGTCATCCAAACAGATACCACCCCACTCTTTCGGCGGCCTGCAGAATTGACTGCGGCTCAACCCTCTGAGCCTAATGATGGACGCACAACGAAGGACCATAATGATCTTGGCACTATTCTGGATGAAATTCTAAATTCACCTCCGAAGCAACAGGACGGTGCACCACAAACGCCCCCTCTGTCCAGCCATGAATACGATCCTGACTCCGCCTTCCTCCCACCACGTGCTGGTAACGGAACCCCGTGGCCCACTGGTCCGGCCGGCAGTGGTAGGGAAGAACCTGTGGTCCAACGGGACTATGATGAAATGGACTGGTCACCTTCGGGTTCTCAGCACCGCGCATTCAGCTCCGTTAATCCCAATAAAATCAAGAACCCTCATCCGCGTTTCAGTGACATGCCGATTGAGCCAAAACCGGGTCCTATATGGTACAAAATACCGCCAGCGCCCACGACCCCAGCTCAGAGATTGCGCAACCCGCCCATGCGACCTATAATTCGGGAGAGCCCAAAGGAGCAGACAGAAGTTTTCTTTCAATCAACCGGACGACAAACCGTCGACATTGGGAGCAAAGCACGGTCGCCCGTGCCCGACATGACACTGTCACAACCTAAATTCTTTGCACCTGAACCAACAAATGACCCCCGAGATACTCTCTCAAGCATGTTTACAAGTGCCTTCAGCCTCGGCCCCAGCCCAGAAGAGAACGAAGCGAAGCCAGACCATATTCCAAACCGTACTAGGGCACGCATTGTTGAGCTATTAGCGCTTTTTATCGCCCTACGCGGCTGGATCTTTGCACTAGGCACTGGAGAGCAATATGGGCGGAATGTAGCACTCGCCGTTGTGTGTGTTCATCTGATCGTCTCGATCAGGCTGGCAGCGGATCTACAAGTCGATCAGCAAATCCGAGGTAGTAATCGGCCGTCTATTTTCACACCGTGCCTCGCCAACTTGGCAATAGGCCAGGTTATCCTTATCCTCCTACTGATGTGGATTATATGGTCTGGAAGTGGAACAGGGGATTCATCTGGTCTTTACGGGAGCATACTGTTCGGGAGCATTATCATCCATCACATATGGCATACCTTTGCATGAGTAGATGCATTGTCAGGTATACATTGTGGACTGTGGTTGACGGCAAGGCTGGCATAAGGTATGGTTAGATCATGGTCTGCGAGGTGTCGTCTTTATATAAATTGCATGGCGTGGGAGTTATGAAGTTTGCATTCGGGCGATAGGATCGGTTCACTGGATAATACCCGGCAGTCCCTCAATTTCGGGCCCCTCTGCGGAACAATAACGGCGGCCTTTGTATAGATTAGTAAATTTAGTGCATCACAATTCACTAGTGATTCGAAGACATTACTGCGAGAAATAAGATGGTGCAACCTTTTCATGAGATGAAGGTCTGTTGCACCACACCTGGGTGTACTTACCTACCTCCAGCAGGTAGGAAGTGATTGCAGATGTGACCAGCTGGAGAGCGAGCTAACCTAGCTGCAGATGGTGCCGGGCTTGAGGGCTCTCAACATGGGCATCTACCAAGCTGCTGCGCTTTTAACACTCTTACTTCATTTCCTTCGGCGCCTCATACAACTCAGAAGATAAGATAATAATTCCCATCTCTACTAATGGATGCAAGGGACTTTCTGTATTCTACAGGCCCCCATTTCCACAAGATCTTGGCAATGGCAGTATTCTACCTCGCCGCAGCTTGGCAGTCCCCGAATCTTGCCAGGTAGCTTCAAAGAAAGTATGCCTGATACTTATCAGCCCTACAGTCTTTTGATGTTGTCAGTTTACATCGGTATACAAACACCCAAGCCGTTTCTTCGTTAATGTATATTCAGCAAAAATATCTTGGCTATGTGGAAACCCCGCCCCTCGCCTCCTCTCTTCATGTAACACATGGGTGGTCTATTGGTCGGACTTCACTTATGATCGCAGACACAGCCGCACTGATGTGACGCAGCTGCATTAAATCCGCCCTGAAATGACCCGTTGTTGACCGCAGCATCAAAACACTTGCCACGACTACATGTTCCACGTTCCATATTTCCAAGGCGAAGTTCCAGGCTATCATTTAGTGATAGCTTGCTCTCTGTAAACCGTCTTATCGTCCTAAATGTTGTGACACTCTCTTCCACTAGTTTCTTCGTGAATGATCCCTCAATGGACGCTCTAGCGGCAGTCGCGCTCGCTGGCAATGTCGCTCAATTTATTGAATATGCCATCACTTTGGTCTTAAAAACGCCTGAAATACTCAACAGCTCGGATCATATGTTCAAGGAGGTCTCCGAGATCAAATGCATTATTGAAGACGTGGAGCAGTCACTCCACAGTATTTCTCTATCAGCTCCAAGGGGTCAGAAGGAGACCAGGTCGGACAAGACGCTCGATGACCTAACCAGAAGATGCTTGGCGATATCCAATGAAATTATGACCATTGTTGACAATCTCAAATTGAAGATCCATGGACACGGCCCAGCCAGTATCATACAAGGTACTGCAATAGCAGTGAAAAGCCTTTCCAAGATGTCCAAATTAGAACAGCTCACCAAGCGGCTGTACGAGCTCCGAGATCAAGTGTCCGCGCACTTGATCATATTAATCAGGTGAATTAATTTATATGAAGCTTCTAGCTGGTCACATATCTAACAGTCTACAGGGAACAACAACAAGAGCTTGGTTCGACATTGCAGACTTTCACCACATCTAGCAAGGAATTCCACGACAAAACAAAAGCAGACCTTCAGAAAGTGATCGAGTACCTTCAAGGGATAACACGTCAGTCAAATATGCAACAGGCCAGGAATCGGGATTATAATTCCTTCAAAAAGGGGCAATTTAATCGAGCCAGAGCACAACAAACCGCCAAGTCCAAGCTGCCACCTTTAAAGTTACATCTCGTAAGTTCTTATTTGGATGACTTTGTGAAGGATATGGAAAGCTGGGTCGAGCAGAAGCAGAAATCCATCCTAGAGAGCTTGTATTTCAGTCAACTCAAAGACCGCGAGTTTGCTGTTGCCGAAGCTCATAAAAACACGCTCGAATGGATCTTCAAGCGGCAAAATACGACAAACTTTGTTGAGTGGCTCCACGAAGAAAATGACACATACTGGATCGCCGGCCATGCGGGATCTGGGAAGTCAACTCTCATGAAGTTTTTGACGAGCCACCCACTCACTATCCGGTACTTGAATGAATGGGCAGGAGAGAAGTCGCTCGTGATTGCCAAACATTATTTCTGGAGTGCCGGCACATCAATTCAGAAGTCCCAAGAGGGCCTCTTTCGCGCTCTACTTCTCCAAATTTTGAGTCAGCGGACAGAGCTAATTCAAGTTGTCTGTGCGAGTCGCTGGAATGCCCAATACGCAGACAGCTTCAATCCTTGGAGTCGTGCCGAGCTAGTTAGAACTCTTGAGGCTATAGGTGCTATCTCCCAAGCAGACTTTAAAATATGCCTCTTTATCGATGGCCTCGACGAATACAGCGGAGACCACGCACAGCTAGTAGCTGTAATCCAGAGAATCGGGCTGTTGAAAAACTTCAAAATTTGTGCGTCTAGCCGGCCATGGCTTAATTTCTCTGACGCATTTGAAGACAGTCCCTGGAAGCTTCATTTGCAGGACCTCACCTACGGAGATATCCGACAGTTCGTCCAAGACAATTTACAAGAAGATGCGCGGTTCAACAAGCTCCAGCAGCGCAACAGGACAGCAGCTGATGAGCTGACCTCGGAAATAACTAAGAGGGCCAACGGCGTGTTTCTCTGGGTCTTCTTAGTGGTGCGGTCCATCCTGCGCGGGCTTGGGAACGAGGATACGATTTCGGACCTGCAACATCGACTCCGGGAGCTACCGAGGGACTTGCAAGAGTTCTTCGACCGGATGCTCATGACCATCGAAGAAATATACATCAAACGAGTTGCGCGTCTGCTCTTGACCATGAGTCACGCACAAACTACATTTCCTGTGATCACGTTCTACTTCATGGACTTCGGAGACGAACCCTTGTCTTGTACACCGCTCCCGTTTCTAAAGGAATGGCCGGATGCGGACCCTGCCGAGGTAGAGGCCTTGAGTACGAAGAAGAGACAGTTGGTTGCGCGATGTAGGGACCTAATATGCATCACGCCCGATCCCGATGCGCCAGTTCTATTCGCCGAGCGGGTCGGTTTCCTCCACCGGACTGTTACCGACTTTCTTCACACGGCCAATATAGAGGAGAAACTACTTCAACTAGCAGGCGACGGGTTCAATCCTACAAAGATTCTACTCGGAGCCAACATAGGCCAGCTGCGGTCGATGATTCACCTCCATCGCTTAATATACATAAAGCCGTATCTCGAGCAGTGGATACTAGGGACCCTATACTACGCCCACGAGCTCGAGGTGCTCAATGGAATCGCTGAGGTTGAAGCACTAGACGAGCTCGACGCCATTATCTCACAAGCATTCCAGAGGTGGGGCTTTGCCGATGCCATGGAGAGCATCTTCGGCATGCCAAACATTACCTCCTTTCTAGGACTTGCTTCCAAGTGCGACCTGGCGCTATACGTCTTCCATAAACATCCAGATTGTGCCACGCGTGAGTTGGACGCGTTGGCTCCGGGGTGGAGGGAGCCGTTCGAGATCCGGCGAGACTCTAATTTCGAGATCTGCTCGCTGCTGCAGCAGGGGGTGGGCGTCGATGAGATGGATGGTAATTGGAGAATTGGACGGGCCCTAGGCTTGCTCTCTTCTTCCGAAAGCGAAGAGAATAATACTAATGCATTCGATTTGGATATGATGACGACTAGTAATACATTGGTGGAATCGAGGGGGTCAGTATTATCTCCCAAAGGACGTACGAGATCGAAGCTTTTTAGGGCTTTCAAACGGTGGCGTAGATGAGATCGAGGCATATTTACTTATCATCGTTATTATTCAAACCGTTGAGACACGACAATGAATCGGCAAAAGCAAATCTACAGAAGCAGGCAATATTATACTTGCCTGTACTTTCATTATTCTATTTTCTCCATCCCCTTAGAATTTACGCACCAGAAAAATACGAGAACACGCATCACCTCTTATAGGCATTCATAGCAAATCAAGGTTCTGGCATAGGGCAGCAGCGAGTCCCACTTCTCAAGTTATACAACAAATTTTCTAACTATATCGCAGATCGATTCTCTGACTGACATACATCTAGTTGGCAAGCACCACCGTGTTTTCTCATCATTAGTTTATTGGATTTTCGGCCCATCGAATTCTTTCATATTAGCTTCCCCCAACTTCGCATGTCACAAGAACTGACAACGAAGACAATCACCGAGGCTTGGAGGGAAAATGAAAATAAAATAAATAAATAAATAACGAGCCACCCGGCGCCCTATGATACTATTCCCCTCCCCCTAGCTAGGTAAGTATTTATTCAGCAAAGCACTCAATAGCCCCAACAATGACATTATTCCCATCCCCATACTCATCCGCAAGACGAAGAGGCTCCAGCGCGAAAGCCTCCTCATTATATCTCGAACCATCGGCTCTATCCGCGAAGCAGTAGAACGTATACTCGGTAGTGACCTGGTAGAGCGTGGAGACCTCGTTTAAGATCAGGGGGTCTTGGAAGGGGTGGTCCCATTGTACGGCTACTGTTCTGTTTTCGTAGTATGTTTGTGTCTCGTTGTAGTTGTGGTCTGGTTGTTGCATTACTTTCTTCTCGACGTTGATGAGCGCGGGACCCAAGAGTTGTTGTCGTGCGACGACTAGGGAGGTGGAGGTTGCGGATAGGAGGGTTGTGAAGATTGTTGAGGCGCGCATGGTTATTGTTATTATTGTTGTTGGAAAGGGGGTTTGATTTTGTGACTGTGTATTAGTTATTACTTGTTGGCTAAGAAGTCGATTTGTGCTCCTTGAAGGAAATGAAGCTTCTTTATATACCTACGTGCTTTGATTTTCTATTCTTATGCTGGAACCTGCCGCATTTAGCTCACCTACCTATCCCGATATTTTACTCTTTCGCTCTAACCCTGAGACATCTTATTACATAGTGCTTATTATGATAAGGATCCATGATTTCACTCGTTGATAGTAGAAATAATATATCTGCTTCTGTAATTAGCTGCAGAGCCATGTGTATTCTACGGTTCATTTAACTCAATGCCTTCAAGGAGGCTCACTGCAGCCGGCCGTGTCATCCATAAGGGCTGTGTTGCGATGCCAACCCTATCAATCGAATCGACGACTTTCAACACCTCAGTGATTCCCTTCCGATCAATATGTGTGTTGCTTACCTAATCTACCGAGTTATATATAGGAATGTGTCGTGTCCTTGGAAGTCCTAAAGGAGCTTACGGCCGGCGATCTTAATATACTTTCGGGTTCGTCCAGCTTTCGATAGAGTGGTGCCTTGCTCTACGTTGTCTAGCTTCATGTCTACCCATAAGGCTGGCCATGTGCAAGTCACATGCCGTATTATTTCTCCGAAACCTGGTCGTTTCTTCTAGGTAAGTTGGTTGGCCTAGGATTGTCCTTTCGTAGGCATTCCGTTGCTAGCGACGTCGATCATGATGCGACGCTGATAGTTGGAGATGTACCCGTTTGTGTAATAATTCCCTTTACTTGTACCACCTAAACTTTTCACCATTTAACGCCCACCTGACTGCATATTATGCTTCTAAGTTTGGATAGAATTGAACTCTAGCCCAAGTGAGCATGTGACCAAAATCTATTTTCCAACTAAACGACACCAAGTTTAAAGCAGCCGAAGTTTTTTGATTAGGGGAAACCGGTTGAATGCGGTTACGATGACAACTGGAAATATGTGTTTAAAAGATATTACCCAGGGAGTAAGTTACCAAACTGTGGCAGTCATGTCACAGCGGGCTACCGGGTAACGTGAATCATTCGATTGCCGGAGCGGGTAACGCCACTGGATAACTGGTGGGCTGATCGCGTCTGCTGTTTGGTGTGTCTGGCGGGATGCGCGGACACACGCGGGTACCCGATAGGCTATTAATTTTACTTTTTTGAGCCCCTGGACAAAAATCATTAGCTTGGGAGTCAGGCTTGTCCCTCCTTAATGCGGTGGATAGCGCAAACCTCAGATCCCAGACCGACTTCTTGCATCCGTTCTTTTTAAATGTCCTATAACCTAGGCTTTCAACCACATCCTTCCTTTGGGCTGTTCTTCGCATAGTTGTGAATTTCAATACCTTGTTCTTTTTCTTTCGTACGGCATCATGCCTAGCCAGACGCTCCCTACTTTGACCCGGGCCGAGGTCGAGTCGCACAACTCGTCAAAGTCCTGTTATGTCACCATAGGCACCAACGTCTACGATGTGACTGACTTCCTCGAGTCCCATCCCGGCGGCGCCGACTTGATTCTCGATTATGCCGGAAAAGATATTGCTGCTATTCTCAAAGACGAAGACTCGCATGACCATTCCGAAGCTGCCTACGAAGTCTTGGACGAATCTCTCGTCGCATTGCTGGTCACCGAAAAGCTTGCGCCTAATGGCCGAGTGCAAAAGAAGATCGATGATTACCAGATTAATGACGAAGTTACACCCTTAGTCCACCCCCGAACCGGCATGTCCAGCGAGGAGGATTTGAGTAAGGACACAGACTTGACTCAAGACTACAAGACGCACAAGTTCCTCGACTTGAACCGTCCCTTGTTGATGCAAATATGGTTTGGCGGATTCAGCAAAGAGTTCTACTTGGATCAAGTTCATCGACCCCGGCACTACAAGGGAGGTGCGTCGGCACCTATATTCGGAAACTTCCTGGAACCCCTTAGTTTGACCCCCTGGTGGGTGGTCCCTATGGTGTGGCTACCAGCAGTCTCGTACGGAACATACCTTGCGGCCGAAGGCTTTAATAGCTATGGCACACTTGCCATCAGCTGGCTGTTTGGCCTGTTCCTATGGACTTTGGTCGAGTATATCCTACATCGCTTCCTATTCCACCTTGACTAGTATGTCGCCCACCTTAGTACCCTCTATCTATTGCCGTCATCTCTTACTAACCCCGTTTCACAGCTATCTTCCCGACAATAGAGTGGGCATTACCCTACATTTTCTGCTTCACGGAGTTCACCACTACCTTCCCATGGACAAGTACCGACTGGTTATGCCACCCGCTCTGTTCGTGGTGCTTGCAACGCCTTTTTGGAAGTTGGCACATGCCCTTTTCCCCGATTGGCATCTAGCCACAGCTATCTACTGTGGTGGAATTTTCGGCTATGTGATGTACGATATGACACACTACTTCCTCCACCACCAGAACCTTCCTCTCTGGTACAAGGGGCTCAAGAAGTACCACCTCGCCCATCACTTCTTGGATTACGAGCTTGGGTTTGGGGTCACTAGTGCTTTCTGGGATCGCATTTTCAACACTGAGCTAAAGACGCCGCTCAAGACGAAATAAAATGATGCTGATGACTGGCGGTTGTGATGCTTGGTGGTATTCCTATTTGTACATATATACTGTACTCAAAGTAATAGGGTTTGTCCAAAGGGTCGGTCGACTACTAGGGGAGAAATGCCTTTCCGTAAAACGATAATTTGGAATCACCCAACTTAATAATGATATATATAATGTCTATTAGAAATTCACATTTCACTTCCTCTCCATTGTGGCTTTTTGGCATTTAGTTAATGCTCCCCATTGCATTCTCAATGACACCATTCTGGCGTTGGCAATTAGGAAGTATGGTGTAAAATGCCCATTATCGTTTATTACGAGAGACTCAAGACCAGTGATGGCAACAATAAAGTTTGCTGTGCACATTGGAGAAGAGTCAAACGTACATACTTACAGACGTGCTTGCTTGGTAGATGAACTAAGCGCGGCCTCGATCACCCTCTTCTTACCATTTTCTCATGTACTGTGTAGATAAGCCCCAAACTGTTTTACACACGGAGAGGAAATCCGAGGAAATCCCGTCTGGTTCAGTGTTGGGCCATTTGCTCCACCCGCCCGCCACTTCATACTTGCCTGCTTTGCGATCACCTTGCCTTACTTTCCAAATTCCCAACATCTATCCTTCAACAACAGCCGCGTAGGACTATCGAACTTTGTCACTCCCGTTCAGATAATCCACGTATTTATACTCCGACCAAAGTCCTGATTAGTCAGTGGAGAGTCAAGTTAGAATAATTGCTTAATAGTCTGCCTCTATTGTTCAGGGTCAACACACTCTTTCCACATAGTATAGGGCGGATTCACTTAATCTCAAGATGGCCACGCTCGACGTCGAGGCTCTTCTCGATGCGACCGCAAGCAAAAATGACGAAGTAAAAGAGACTCAAGCGCGCGAATCTGTTGAACGCGAAAAGTCAGAGCGGAGCGACCGCAGAGACCGCGACCGTAGCTCCGACCGTGGCCGGCGGGACCGTAGTCCCAGACGACGTAGCAGCGACCGTTCGCGACGTGATCGGGCAGACGATCGGGAAGCTACTCCACGGAGTGATGCAGGTAGCCACAAGAGTAGGCGCAGAAGCCGGAGCCGTGATGATGATCGCCGACACTCACGTCGTCATAGAGGTGATGGAGACTACTACCGGAGTGGTCGTGGGGGCCGAGATCGATCTCGCTCTCGCTCACCCCGCCGCCACTACCGCCCCAGGGACGACCACCGCGACCGCGACGACCGGGGCCACTACCGGAGTAGAGACGATGATCGGCATCGTGGCGGACGTACGCCGAAACGAGATGCCACTCCAGTGCTGACTGAAGATGAGCGTGATCGGCGCACTGTATTTGTCCAGCAACTAGCCGCTCGCCTGCGCACCAAAGAACTCAAAGAGTTCTTCGAAAAAGTTGGACCTGTCACCGAAGCCCAGATAGTGAAAGACCGCATTAGTGGAAGATCCAAAGGGTTCGTAACCTCAAGCCCCACCCCTTTTCTGCTGGTCGTTATGCTTCCCTTTTTAACATGTACAATAACACATGCTAACAATTGGTATAGAGTTGGCTATGTTGAGTTTAAGAAAGAAGAGTCTGTCACTGCTGCCCTTCAGCTCACAGGTCAAAAACTGTTAGGTATTCCAGTTATTGTTCAGCTTACCGAAGCTGAGAAGAATCGCCAAGTTCGTACCACCGATGGCTCTGGCCAGGGCAACTCCGTTCCCTTTCACCGCCTATATGTAGGAAACATTCACTTCAGCATTACCGAACAAGATTTGCAGACCGTCTTCGAACCCTTTGGCGAACTCGAATTCGTCCAACTACAAAAAGATGATGCTGGCCGTAGCCGCGGCTATGGGTTTGTACAGTAAGTGCAATCGATCTTCAGGTTTTTCACAAGCTTTACTTGCTAACTCTTGCAACAGGTTTAGGGATGCTGACCAAGCACGTGAAGCGCTTGAAAAGATGAACGGATTTGAGCTTGCTGGTCGCCCAATACGTGTTGGCCTTGGAAACGATAAGTTCACCCCTGAGTCAACTGCCAATCTCCTGCAGAGATTCCAAGGCCAAAACCAACCATATCAGGGTTCTGCTTTCTCCGGCGCTGGCGGACGAGGTGCTCAATCCTCTGGCTTCGATCGAGCCGGAGGTCGTGATAACGACAAGGCAACCGGTGCTAGCGCCCTAGATGACACTGACGTCGCTGGTGTGAATTTTAACAACTATAGCCGAGACGCCCTGATGCGAAAACTCGCACGGACGGACGAACCCACTAACGGTGCCCAGAACGAGGGACCGGTTGTGAAGCCGAAGACCGAGACAAAGCCCCTTCCAGTCAAAGTGAACATGGCTAGCCGTTGTGTAGTGTTGCACAACATGTTTGATCCCACTGAGTATGCTACCTCCCATGAAATCTCTCGATTGTTTTAGCTAATGCAGAAAACAGGGAGGAAGGTGAAAGCTGGATCAAAGAACTCGAGGATGACGTTCGACAGGAAGCCGAAGAGAAATATGGCCACGTAGTCCATATTTCTCTGGACCCCAACTCGAATGGCGACATCTTTCTCAAATTCGACAAGGTTCAAGGTGGCGAGAACGCCATCAAGGGCCTGAACGGCCGGTACTTTGGAGGTCGCATGATCAGCGCCGCGCCTGTTGTGGATGCAGTCTACAGCAGTTTGTTCTCTCGCACCAAGGCTATTTAAGTTGCTAATTATTGGCCTGACTTCTGCTCCTAGGAAACTACATGGTAAGCTCACGGATCGCCACTTTTTATTAGTTTATTTATTTTCATATCGCATAATTTGCTGACTTGAGTCATCTACCTAGACACTACTAAAAGTCTCACTTCTTGACGACACTTATATAACCCAAACCTCGCAGATTGTCTACCTCGTCCTCCACCAAGACTGTTCTCCACTGGTAAACGGCACATACCTTGCGACATGGCACGGTTACTTGCTGCCCTTTCCCTTCCACGTTGCGCAGACTACCAGCATTTGACTTGACGCTGATTTTGCTGCAGCATATCAACCACAACCGAGGACGGCCACATCCTCTTCAATGGTATGCCAGCAGCATCCCCCATACACTGATGATTCCTAGGCCGGAAATGGACACATTCGATCGTACCTAAATGGATTTGAGTCTTGAGGACTATTTGTACGTACTCCATAGGCTTTAATCGTCCTTCGGTTATTTTCATTATCATGATGCGAGTTAGAGTAGACTAGGGCCTTCAATCTTCGAATACGCCGGGTTAATTGAGATATGCGGGCGAAGAATCCTGCGAACATCGAGTGCCGTGTTTGTGACCCTAATATGATTGCCTGCTAGGCTACTCTATGTAGCTCATTATCTACGCACTCATTTGTAGTCATAAATGAGAGCTTTGTAAGAGCTTTCCTCCTATGATTTACCGTGAATGTGTATGGTTGCTAGTTGCCAACTACATTCTTTGGAAACTGGTAAACCCAGAATGACACAGCAGAGCGACACTGGTAAGTCCTTGTATCAAAATGCGCTTGACTCCTACCTATTGTAAAGGCCCTGAACTTAAATTCCTCAAGTGATTACGTCTTAATCCTCAAGCACGAGTAGTTTCCTTCCATTGTATTAAACAGACCAGTTCCCAGCCTCGTACCTTAGCACTTAGACTGCCCATTACCAAGATATCCGAATCCGACTGCACAATAAACGACGACTGGGGCTATTTGGTATGTAAGGCCATTTCTGGACCTCAGCCTAATAAGCAAACCCTTTTCTTCAACTATCAGAAACCCTAAAGGGGAGCCGGCGATGTATATGCTCATTAATGCGGATGAAGTTCCGCTCGTTATCAGCGGTTATGATGCCGTGACGGATGAGGAAGCCGACGACGACGACGGCGGCATCAGGCTTGAACTCGTTGTTCAGGAGTGCCGTCTGCACATCGCTTACGCTCATGAGCGTGTAATCCCCCACTTCGCCGTCGTGCGGTTTTGGGACCACGTCCTCGGGAATTTCCATGTCGTACGTGTAGATGATGCCAGGGCAAAACAACCCTTGCTCGCCGGGCCAGCCGTGGCTCGCGTCCGTTGAACTGATGTAAGAAAGGATGCCCGTGGGACGCACCCTCGCGCGCACGAGGTCCGGCGATAAGGAGGCCTCCTCGGCGGCTTCCCTGATGATGGTCTGCAGCGCAGTCGTACCCGAGGCTATCCCGCCCGCCACGGTCGCGTCGAGCATGCCCGGACTGCTGAATATGTGCTTAGCCCGCCGAGGAATCCAGAGGCCCTGGATCACGCCCGAGTCCTCCACGGTGGCGCGCGAGCCCACGTAGGCGATCATGTGCGCGCCCTGCAAGAGAATGCCGAAGAGAGGAGCCATGAAGCGCTCCATCGTTACCGTTCCCGTTGCCCCCGTTCCACTTCCACTTCCACTCCCCGTCCCCGTCCGTGGACTGCTGGGGTAAGAGAGAATACTGAATGGCTCACTGTGGGTCTTGGCGATGGTGCGGAAGGTGTCCTGGGCTATGCACCTGTCCACCAGCTCTTTAAAGGCGGCGGTGAAGGTGTTGGCGCTGTCTTTGCCCCGCGACGAGTCCAGGACTTTTACGGTCCTTTTCTCTTTCTTATCCTCGTCCCCGTGCGAGATCTCGAAGGACGACGTCCACGGCATCTTGCTCACCGTCTCCGCGAGCAGGTACCCGTGCGGCTTGGCGTCGCCCTCTAGTATGAGCTGGTAGTACGACGACCCTGAATCTGACGGCTCCGCGTCGTAGGGGTAATTGTCGGCGTTCTGGACTAGCGCCAGGTACGACTTGCCCACATTTTTTCGGCCCATGGTGTGAGGATGATGCGCTATGCGTATGTGTATGTGTGTGCCGTACTATGTATTTGTGTCCAGTGTGTAGTGTGCGTGTGTAACAAACACTCTTTGCTGACAGACGACCTTTTTTATGAGATTAAATCTCTCGCTAAGGTACATAGGTAGACTTTGGCTGGAGAAATTATCGGGCAAGCCAAGGACCTTGACAGATTTTCTGCCCAAGGTCCAAGGTTTCGATTTACTCTCTTAATAGGTGTGATAAGGAGAGGGTATGTAGGCGGTCTGTATTACAGTAGAAGCGGTATGGAAGCCCCCCCCTTAATGAGGAGATCGACCTTACCATGGAGAGGCGGTTACCCTACTGTAGGTACCGATTTGAAACATATGGGGTTTGCCCCACTTCGTTGCGCCCTATACCGCCGCTAAGTACCTATACATCTGTATCCCCCAGCTTTGCGTCCCCGGATGTGTACATATGTACATAGCTCTAGCCTTATTTGGATATCCTAACGTCCTTCTGTTTTCGTCTTCGCGTATTTGCTTCCACCGAAACCCCCCCCCCCCCAATACAGATACTCTTGAGTCTTATCTCAACGTTCCATTGAACCCAGGTGTACTGATATTATCCTTTGCAATGCTGTGTCACATGTGTGTCTTCGGTTATGTACTAATTAACCAAGTTCCTATTCTTTAAGTTTTGGTTTTGATGCCAGGTCACAATTCTTTTTGTAGATGATTGGAGGGAGGTTGGTTTACCTTGTTTTCAGCTTTTCAAGGAATTTTTTCTTCTCCCCTTCCTTCACCCTGCACGTCTTGCAGCACATATTCAAGGTACCTACCTACCTACCTTTTTGGTCCGTTCGCTCTGACCGACACTGAACCGAAGAAAAGAAGTGGTATATGTTTTTCTTCTCATTTTTGTCATATGTCTGCAATTTTTGTCATTGCCCACCAGGAGAATACAGCCAAGCAAGCATCCCTATCGTTCATAACATGGCTGACCCTCGGGTACCTCCGATTCTATGTAATACCCTGGGAGCTTGCGTACATATCGACGGTCCGCGAATCTGTAGTGTACACACACACACACAGACATAGTGGCAGGGGTTATGATTTTCCAGGTCGTATCACATGCAATAAAGTGCCAACTATGTAAGGTCCTTGCATTGCATCTAGGGGAATAACAACTTTCTTTTTCTAACCCTAAGGATACCATTCGGAGTACCTATGGGACGTATATGCAATTCCAATGTCCGGGCGATCGCCGAGTAAGATAGATTGGGTAGCAATCTTCAGGGGAGTCGTCATTGGATGGGACGTCACCGGAACCTTGAAGAGGTACGTATTCCCAAGACGAAATCGAAATAGTCAATGATTGATCAGAGTCACGCGATGTTAACTTGCTATCTCATCGAGAACTACCAGTTGCAGAGTAGTTGCTGAAGAAAGCCGATGCATGCGAACACGCAGTTTCCTCTTATTCCATTCATCAATCTCTAGCTTCATGTACTGCATCTCACTTCTTAAACCCTCAACCATAGATACCCCGTGTCTCCATGTTCGTGATTGTCCCGTTGGTTTGGTTGACTAGAAAGTATTAGCCAAGTGTCTACCAAAGAGGTTTTCTGAAATCATCGTACCTGAGAAATACACAGTGTCTCACCCCACAATCCCTCAAAGTCAATGTCTCTTCACCGAAGGTAGAGCTGCGGTTTTCCTAGTGATAATTATACTCCAACCTAAGTGAGAGCCGCGACCTTCGCTAGATCAGCTTTAGCGCCGTTGCTCATAATAAAGTTATCGAGAGCCCTCTCGACCGGACCCTTGCCAGCGCGGCCTCGCGTGAGCTGACGCTCGTTGACGTTGCCGAAATCCTTAGGGGCCCAGGCGACGTCGACGCCGTAGAGATACTTCTTCACCTCGGCCATGGCGCCGTCGGAGATGAAGGTTGTAGTGGGGATGAAGCGGGCGTGCTCCTGGCCATGACGATCCACGAAGCGAAGATCCTCTCGGGAGTCGTCCATGTCGGGAAGATTGGTGGGAGGAGGAGCATCGTCACCGTCACCGTCACCGTTGTTATTGTCGTCATTGCCCTCGGCGGCGGCGGTGGTGGTAGTAGCAGGAGTGGGGGTGGTGGCAGCCTCAGCGAAGATAGCCATGACGCCCGCGCGGCATCTTCCCACGAAGAAGGCCTTCACGACCGTCTTGCCGGGGTTAGAGCTGGCGGCACCTGTGTTGGTATCGGTGCCCGCGGCCTCTTGGGTCTCGGGGTGATCAGACATCCTATTTATAGAAGGTCACCCGGTTAGCGAGAGAAGATTAGGTAGATAACGGTTACTTCTGACGACTATGGCGGGAGTAACGCTGGCATATTTTTGACATCACTTACGTTGAAGAACTATCGGTGCCTATAAGGGATGCTGAAAGTGTGTTACGCAGAATGCAGGTGAGAGTGGCAGATGCACGGTTGGCGTCTCGTGTGTAGGTGAACGGCAGAGATTTGAGGGAGTACAAAGGTTAAAAAGATTAGGTCTGAATCTAGATCGGAAAGAAGAACTTTAGTTCAGCGAAATTGAAGAAAATATGTGGGAGTTGATATGTTTGATAGTAGTGGGTGTCTGCTCGTGCAGAGAAGTCATCGTTGGGTACTGAATCGATCCAAGGGTACGTACCAACATGTATTCACTCAAAGTTGTTATAGATACCAGTGTGACTCCCAAGATCGCGAGGAAGATGGAATGTACATTTCGGTAGGTTTCTCACCAACTACAGAGTGTACCCGCTACCCCCCCAAGGTGGAATCTTGCTCACGTCTCATCGAGGTAGTCGGTACATACGATAGTTGGAGCTTCTGTAGAAAAGTCACAACAGTCCCGCTCATCCTATCAGATCAAAGATCCGGCGACTCTCGACTTATATCTTCCGTTGGCTCCTATACCTGGGGACCACAACGTAAGATATTTGGTTTCATGGGACCATATAAGTGGTACCTACTTGTTCTACAAGTAAGACTATGGCATTCTCCTTGTAGTCCTCTCCCCTATACACTGCACATGTAGTAGGAACTTTCAATCTAAAGGCTATCGCAAGATATCTTTCGAGTTCCGTACAATCGTGACAATTATATCTCCTAGAGGGAAAAGCGTAGCCATGCCAACAAGTCAGCTTCAGTCTAGGAGGCCGGGCGAGGTGTTCCCTAGGAAGGTGCATATTGTACATCTCGAACGTCATTACATACTTTTGATTCCGGTAGGAACCGGAAACTATAACATTAACCCCGAAGAATGATTTGTTGGGTATTCTAGTACAAATTTCTCACGAAGATTAGGGAATAATGCAGCATGCGTACATACTTACATATTGTTTGCTAGTAGTACTCTTATTGCATGGCAAGTAAGGGGGTAAAGCCAAGTCTTCCGGGAAGGAGCACAATTGATCGGCATCGGAAGAAGAGTCCTAACTCTTTTTGCTCGTCAGGGTCACATTTCATACAATGCCGCACACAATGTCGGCAAGGTACTGACTGCATTGGGAAGACCGTAGGGCTGAGAGAACAGAGCTATGACCTAGCGATGATCATCGATCATACTGAAGAGGGACTGGTCTGTGCACTCGCCATTCAGCAGCTTGACACATAGATCACGATGGCGCCATAGCGAGATAGAATATAGCCTCGAATTGCCGGTGTTGCTTCCGAGGCAGGGAAGAGATTATGAGCACTGCCTAGCTACTATCCCGTGCCTCACCCTTGCTGCCTATCCCTTAAGAAGGAGTTCAATGGGAAGATACGAGAGGAGTGGGAGAAGCGCCGCCTCGCTGGCGATAGTCTACATGAACAATATGTTAATGCTTCCGGATCCGATCCCTGCGACGCTGAGTTGGGTACGCGACAACCAGCCAACCAATCACTCGTGTCCTGACACATTGCGTATGCCCGAATGCTTTCACTGTCTGGGTTTCGAGGAAGACCGCAAAGCCGACAACACTGAATAGGATTTTAATAACGACAAACGAAAGAGCAGCGGTACACTGGGTACGCTGATGGGTAGTAAACTGGTATATGCAGGATCCTGCAGGAGCTTGAAGTGGTGTTGAACGACTGAGAAAAGACTACCTACCATATGATAAATATGCGGCGAGTGATTTCTATAGGACTGTGCCTCAAATGGAATCTCTCTTAAAATTGAATGTTTCTATTAACAGCGATGCGAGACATTGAAATGTGTTGTGCTACCACATGTGCTGTACGAGATTGCCAAAACATCATGATGTGCCCACACGATACTTATGATACAGTAAGTTAGCGTGGCCTTACAAGTTAAGCGAGTGCCAATAACGTTGGCCCTATCGCGTATGTTTGCTTGGTGTGTGAAGGGGCACAAAGTTTCTGTGACACTTATTGTTACCTAGGTAGTCTTGAAAATATTGTCTATCAGTAAGTACATGGGAATATCTGGGTATATTTATATGAGTTTCATTGAACACATCGGATTAAAACAACAGACTTGGCCAAAGGGAAGCAAAATCACGGAGCTGCTGAGACTTGATAGCTTGCTGATCAGGCATAACGGCATTGGGCGCACGTTCATAGGATATCATCTAAGAGCGGTCAGGGTCGGACGACTAACAGGGGTTCGAGACGTTGATGAAGTTGAGGCCCACACGAACCTTCAATAGCTCTTGGCCGAACGCAACTGATAAAGCTGGACCTGCGGCTCTTAATTCTCTTAAAGTTCGGATGAATTACATACAAAACAACCAAAGAGTTACCTATTACCAGAGCTGAGAACCTTGCTACAAAATGACCAGCACCAGAACGCCCTTGTCATCAAAAGCCACGATATCGGCGGCACTGGCCAAAGCCCAGACAGCCGTCCAGCTCGACCACGCTGGATACCACAGCGGCGCTCGGAAATACTACGTTGAGGTCGTCGAACTGTTAGACCGGGTAGTCGCTCGAAATTGTAACGAGAGGGACATAAAAAAGCTGAAAGATATAGTCAGTCCCGAAGGCCACTATAAGACATTCCGCGATAGATCCCTCGACTAACTCCAACATCAGCAGCAGACCTACACACATCGTATAGAGCAACTGGATGAACCGTTGGAGTCCTGAAGGGGCCGTAGGCTGAAATCTGATAGATGGGACACTACAAGCGTGAGGGCGACCATGCCTTTTAATACTATATTTGGAAATGGCTTAGAGGGCATGAAGGCTCTATGAGGGCTCGCTTGCCTAACATAATTCGGGGCGGACTACGTGGCGTTTGGGCGATCTGGTTATATGGTATACAAAAAGAATTTGTACAATAGTGCTACACTGAGTGACATCTTGTCGTCAAGCCATTGGCGCTGCTTATGGAGTACCCGTAGTGTCCGGGCTGGATGTTGCTTCCGTCTCCGCTGGGGTATCGGTATCGAGGCCGCCCTCTTCTTCCACATCCCCGAAGTTCATATAAGCAGCATCCTTCTCAGCTTGGAGGTCGGTAATATTCTTGCCTGCCCAATTCTTCCATCGCTCGAACTCTTTGTCCTCTAATTCCATGCCCACTTGCAGGTAGGATTTACCGAAGTAAGCGCCCACCTTCATGGCCTCTTCCTTCGCTACGCGCCGCTCAACGTCTTCTTCTTGTCGCAGGGCGTAGAACTCGCGCCGTACAATATCGTATGCCTTATCCTCCATCATCCCTGGCACGTTGTACATCATCCACATCTGTCGCTGAACAACACTGTATAAACCGAGTTAGATAACTGCTCCCTGGCACGCTCGAGGAGGCGAAAGCTTACCTCTCTCCGCAGAGCGGCATGCCAGGTTGCCGTAGGCCCTTATTCCAACGGTATCGCCGTGCATCCTTGCCATCCATTTCGACGATCATGCGTGGTCGCGCTAGCTCCCAAGGGTGGTCTTTGTAGAATTTCCGGCGCAGCGCATCCTCTTCGTACACTAACTGTTGCGGTTGGAATAACCTGCTCGGTCTCCGCGCCCTTGGGTTCTGTAGCTTGTGTTGGGGTGGAAGGGGTCGGGTAACGGTCTCGGACGGCGGTATTGACTGAAGAGCAGCGTACCAGGCCGGCTTTTGGAGTTCCTGATCGGGCGCCACTCTGTGGTTCAGCAGGCTGGTCACATTCTGGTAGACCCGTCCGGGCCTGACCTGTCGTAGACCGCCCATGACGATTAACGAGCGACGCGACGGGCTGGCTCTGGTAGAGTCGGTGAGTATTGGAGATAAACGGATTTGTTTTCTGCGTCGTCGATGTTCAGACAGTCCCAAAAGTTCCAATCAAAAATTGAATAATTGAATTGGCCCAGGAGAACTGATTGAATCCGAGACCCATAAATACTAGCGCTTTGGTAAGCTCTCTTTGTCTTCTGATTGGCTCTTGCGATTTTTAGGGAACAGAGCTAAGCAGGGATTTGCCAACCATGGGGAGGAGTCTTTTGTCTTATCACTACCTAACTATGCACTGTAGCTGTAAGTGATTAACATTTTTTTCAAGTTCTCAATTTTCTGGACTGAAAAGCAACAAACGCTACTGCTTATATACATGTATGGTGCCTGAATTACACACAAGCTAGTTACTCCGGTCATCCTACGCATCGCCCACGGCTCTTTTCATTTCCGCCGATGTCGTCACACATATAAAAACGAAAGGGTGTGATGACGAAACCAGCATGCGGGACCACAGCTCATGAACATCTCTAGAATTGACGGGACGAGATACGGCGCGGTTCTCCTCAGCCTGCCTGTCTTGGCTGCCACCCGTCCTCGAGCCACCGCCAGAATATGCGATGGCTGCAGCGCAAACGATTTCCATTCCTCGCCTTGCCCGAGTCGGCCGGCCAAGCAGACATGGAAACACAACAACTATTCGAGCCTTTCTACCATCCGATATTTCGATATAAACATAACACCGCCCGTCGGCCGACTCTTGAGCTCGTCCTGCCATAAACTCAACTCTGCTCAGCTGGCTACTACGAATTGTGCGGACACAAAATCACCCACCCAAGAATCCCCCGCCCCGCCACCCGAAGAGCATGTTCAACTTATACCACCCCAGTTAGATGTGGCACCACGCGTGGAGAGCGAGATGCGTGACTTCATCGACTATTACGATGATGATCCAGTAGAAGAGTATATGCGATTTTACAATGACACCTTTCTACGTCGTTATGCGCCCGCAGATGGACCTCGCCTTCGAGTTTCCGATAGAAAAGAGGATCTCGAAGTCCAGACCATCAAGGGCGACTCGAAGAAGCAATTACAACGCCTTACCGGGGACAGTCGTGTAGACAGCCTAATGGATTACCTTTGGAATTGGCGTCGACATCGGGCCACCTTTGATCTGGATGCGTTATGGGATTTATATCAAAATATCCCAGAACCGCGACCAACTCGCATCCCTCACCGAATACGCCACGAGTTATTAGCTGCTTTGGCATCCGTAGAACGTAAAGATCACAAATCAATGCTGAAGTATTTCGCCGTGGTGGCCGACATCAAGAACTGTGGGTTAGCCTTGACACAATCCGAATGGAATAACGCCATGTCCTTCGCCGCGCGTTACGTCCATACCACAAAAGAGTCCGAAGTCGAGGCAGTACTCCAGCTATGGCGTCACATGCAGAAGGAGTCAAATTTGAAAGCCGATCAAATAACTTTCAATATCCTCTTCAATACTGCCGCTAAGGCCGGGAAGTTCGCCTTGGCTGAGATGACCTTTAAAGAGATGACCCGTCGCGGAATCCAATACGATCGGTATGACCACACGGCCTTGATTCACTTCTTCGGGTTGCAGAAAGATTCGGCCGGGGTCAGGGTTGCCTATAGAGCGATGGTTGAAGCTGGCGAGATCATTGATACGGTTGTTCTGAACTGCGTTATTGCTGGCTTCCTCCGATGCGGAGAGGAAGTATCGGCCGAGTACGTGTACGAAAAAATGAAGGCGTCGAACAAAGACCTCTCTGTCATACCTCATCGAGACCGAACTATGGCAAAGGCCATAACTGCGGCATTGAAGATGTTTAGCAACATGGCTAAGAAAAACCCCGAGATGCTTCCGCATTTCCAGAGAGTCGCCTTGACAGTCCCGGACCTCAACACATTTCGCATCCTGATACACCACTATGGAGAAGTGCTTGGGGACTATTCCAAAGTTGTCCAACTTCTGGACGAAATGAAGTACTTTAGAGTGCCACTTCACACGGCTATTTTCCAAGCACTGTTTAAGTCATATGCTCGACATGGCCACTCAACCTCAGATTGGAATGCCAGCTCGCTTGAAAATGTTTGGCAGGCTTTCCTGGCAGCTCTCGACTCTAATGCGGACGGTGTTGGCATCGATCGGTTCCTAGCCATAGGTATTCTTAATGCCCACTCGCGGTTTGCGATAAGAGACGAGATGTTGGACGTCTACGACGCCTTGCGATCTAGGTGGGAGTTGGACGATGATGACACCCTGGCCGTTTTCCAACATCTAGCTAGGCTGGTAAAACGGCCTTCTAAGCTCTCAGATTACAGTTGGGGATTATAACCAGGACGACAAAAGAAAACTTACAGAGGGAACAATTTATCTCGTGTACTAATAAGTGTATTTTAAATAGGCCTCCCTCGACCTACTTCACAGCTTGATACCATCGTGCCATACTATCATCTCTTGTATATATATATTTCCGCCATACCCTCCCGGCATTCCCATGGACATGGTATGTTTTAATAACGGTTAAGTGAGCTGGCATGTTTGGGGAACATGACCTGGTAGGCATTACTAGAGTTATTGGATAGAAAGATACCACTTAGTAGACGCAAAAACCATATATGCTCCTTTATATCCTGTTGGACTACTACGGATGAATTTGAAAGTGTGCTGTAATTCTTGATACAAAGGCGCCTTGTTCTCCAAGCATGAGGCGAATAGCATTCGAGACGAATCCTTATAAACTGGGTGAAGTGGCTTGGTTCTGATACATGGATTGTCTGGATTGGCACTCACAACATGGGTGTGGGCGAGGACTGTGCTGGTATGCAGCAGATATGCTGTTTCAAAGGAACTTCGACACACACAAACATTAACGAAATACGACACTGTGCAAGCTGGAGACGAACAGAGTCATTCAATGCTGAGTTATTTTGAATTTCGAGGTTTTAGGGTACGGTTAACCGCGTCACGGGCAAAAGTGCCAGTCGGTGGACAAATAAAATTGTAGGTTCGGTGGTGGCCTCTTGGGTCTGTAGCGCTCCTATGTGTACAGCTGCATGATTCTATCCTTTGCTACCCCTATCCTGGGCCTGGCCCATCATATAATGCTTAATCGTCCATAGCCCTTGACACTAATACAATGATTGAATTGGGAGGTGCTTAAGCCTTGGGCTTCTTGGTTTGCCAGACTGTGAACGCGGATTGTTAGCAGGATAGCTCCATCAAGATTTGATAGCACTTCTCTCCTTCTCTGCCCTATCCTGCCCGACAGCGCGAGGGTAATGTAGTAATAATCCGAAGAAAACAATCGGCGGAATCGAGTCGAAGGAGAGTAAGAAGCAAAATTGACGCACCTGCAATGCCGAATGGAGCACAGAAGCCAGTGAGGCAGTAGGCCCAGAACCGGAAGGCGAAAAAGCGAGTCTTGGTGTTAAAGGGCAGGTTAGAGTAGGGACCCTCGGGGTAGTGGTAGGGCGATGATAGACGGGCGCGGGTGGCATGGAAAGCACGGCGGCTGACGAGGGAGGTGATGCGCGGGCTGGCGCGGACAATGGCGGCTTGAGGAGACATCTGGATAGACCAATTAGCTTTGTGAAGCTTCATGAAGCTCCATACACCGGATGGTAATGTGCAGACATACCTTAGTGTTACTCTGTGAGTGACGTGGTGGAGCGGAGATGGGTCGATGCTTATTTCAAAGTTGAGCTTAAGGGAGCTTTTTACAAGGCAAAGAATCATCATATCATTCATCAGTCATCCACGGTACTGTCCGGAGGGCCGCTAGACTAGTTCGGGTAATTCTCGGTTTATAGTTTAATGCCTCTGAATGGCCACTCACCTGGTTCGGTACGTACCAAAACTCATTTTCACCGCCCAGCCGAATCCTTGTTATTGTTCCTTCAACTTCTCCACATGGCCTATTTTTCTGCCCATCTCCAGTTCCCCACCCGTCTCTCAAAAAGTTCACTAGCACTTTCTTCGAGTGGTGTCTGCAGAAGAGTTGTTGACGGATACATCCCGTGGGTGTAATTACCACCAGCCATCTCTATCATTGCAAAACACTTAATTACTATAAGTTTCTTTGATCGGATCCTGACCAGTGGTTTACATTTGTACCGCTCTTATCTGCTCGGTCGCATTTGTTCATCATGGACGACGACCTCTTCGACGTCTTCAATGAGAAGCCAGGCAGTAAGGCGGCCGCCACTTCTGCCGCCGCCGACCCATCTCCTCCAAAGTCACAGAAATCTAGGAAGAAGGACAAGAAAAGCAAGAAGCGTAAAGCTGATGGGGGCATGAAAAATGGCTCTGGAACTCCCACTCCTGCGGCCGCTGCCCCTGAGGTTGAGATGGCGGATGCCGCCCCAACCTCACCCGAAGAAGATGGTACTGTTGAAGGTACAGCAGCTGATGAGCAAGGGGACAGCAAGAGACGTCGCAAAGACGGCATAGCAGAGCCGGTGTTGACTGATACCTTCGAAACTGCCGAATCGAGAGAAGTCGCGCCCGCCGCTGGATTTGCTGCCACGAAGGAGGAATCTTCAATAGTATTGTCGCACAACATTCAGCATCAAGTCGCACTCCCGCCGGATCTCGATTATGAGTACGTTCCACTTTCCGAGCACAAACCGCCAGAGCAGCCTGCTCGAACCTGGCCTTTCACACTCGATCCCTTCCAGCGCATCTCTATTTCCTCCATTGAGCGAGATGAAAGTGTGCTGGTCTCGGCCCATACCAGTGCTGGAAAGACGGTTGTCGCAGAATACGCAATTGCGCAATGCCTCAAGAAGAACCAGCGTGTCATTTACACCAGCCCAATTAAGGCGTTGAGCAACCAAAAGTATCGGGAGTTCAACGAAGCCTTCGGCGACGTTGGTCTTATGACAGGTGATGTTACTATCAACCCAACCGCCAGTTGCCTGGTCATGACCACTGAAATTCTTCGATCCATGTTGTATAAAGGATCGGAGATTATGCGTGAAGTTGCTTGGGTTGTGTTCGATGAGATTCACTACATGCGAGATAAGTCGCGTGGTGTAGTCTGGGAGGAGACGATCATTCTGCTGCCAGATAAAGTACGATACGTCTTCTTATCTGCCACAATTCCGAACGCCTTCCAATTCGCCGAGTGGATTGCAAAGATCCATCGCCAGGCCTGCCACGTCGTCTACACTGATTTCCGTCCTACTCCGTTACAGAACTACTTCTTCCCGGCTGGTGGATCCGGCATCTTCCTAGTCGTCGATGAGAAGGGCGTCTTCCGTGAGAATAACTTCAACAAGACGATGCAGTTGATTGAAGAGCGAAAGGCTGCGGAGGCCAACGATCCCAATGCCAAGCAGGTTGGCAAAGGCAAAAACAAGAAGAATTTCAAGGGCAAGCAGAATGAGGAGCAAGCAGACATCCAGAAGATCGTCAAGATGATCATGAGCAAGAATTTCAACCCTGTAATCGTCTTCAGTTTTAGTAAGAGAGAGTGCGAAGCGTATGCTGTCCATACCTCGAAGTACATCTTCAACGATGACAGCGAAAAGGCAATGGTGCGCAAAGTGTTCACCAGCGCGATTGAGTCGTTGTCCGAGGAGGATCGTGAACTTCCTCAGATTCAAAACATCCTCCCCCTTCTGGAGAAAGGTATTGGCGTTCATCACTCCGGTCTGCTCCCAATTTTGAAGGAAACCATTGAAATCCTTTTCCAGGAGGGTCTGATCAAAGTTCTCTTTGCCACCGAGACCTTCTCTATCGGATTGAACATGCCTGCCAGAACAGTCGTCTTCACGAAAGTCACAAAGTACGATGGCACGGCCGTGCGCCCTCTGACCCCATCTGAATATGTTCAAATGTCTGGGCGTGCTGGTCGTAGAGGTCTGGATGATCGTGGCATTGTCATTATGATGGTGGACGACAAACTGGAGCCAGAAACTGCCAAGGCTGTTGTGGTTGGTCAACAAGACCGTCTCAATTCAGCCTTCCACCTTGGCTACAACATGGTCTTGAATCTGCTCCGCATTGAAGCCATCTCTCCCGATTTTATGTTGGAAAACTGCTTTTTCCAATTCCAGAACACCGCTGGAGTCGCTACTCTAGAACACGAGTTGATGAAGCTGCAGAAGGAACGCGACGAAATGGTAATTCCGGACGAGGCCACTGTCAAGGACTATTACAGCCTACGTCAACAAATCACCACATATACTAAGGATATGTTGCATGTCATTCAACACCCGAGTCATTGCATTGAGTTCCTGCAACCGGGACGTTTAGTTCACATCACCAACCCCAAGACTGGCAAGGATTTCGGATGGGGCGTTGTCCTGAACGTGACAAAACGCAAGGAGCCCAAGTTTGGTGAAAAAGACTATGAGCCGCAAGAGTCTTTCTTCATTGATGTCTATCTTCGCCTTGCCCCTGACTGCGACCCATTCGGCCCTGCCAATCCTTCCACAGAGATGCCTGTTGGTGCTCAGCCAAGTGTACCCGACCAGGACACTCAATTCGAAGTCGTTCCCTGTATGCTCACCTGCATCAAAGCCCTCAGTTCGATCCGTGTCTTCATACCTAAGAATGTTTCGTCACGGGAAGATATCGAGGCAGTCGGCACCCAACTCTTGAAGGCCTTGATGGAGACAGAGCGACGCTTCCCAGATGGCTTGCCCATCCTAGACCCTATGGAAAATATGAACATTTCTGATGAGTCGTTCAAGAAGCTTCTTCGTAAGATTGAGGTTTTGGAATCTCGCTTGCTTTCTAACCCTCTTCACGGCTCGCCGCTGCTTCCCGACTTGTGGGAGCAATATTCGAACAAGATTGCCCTAACCGACAAGATCAAAGTGCTGAAAAAGAAGATCGGCAAAGCTCATTCGATCGCTCAGTTGGACGAATTGAAGTCGAGAAAACGAGTGCTACGACGTCTTGGGTTCATTAACGAGGGCGAAGTCGTCCAGATGAAAGCTCGTGTAGCCTGCGAGATCTCCTCGACCGAGGGTCACGAACTTCTCTTGTCCGAGTTACTCTTCAATCGTTTCTTCAACGAACTATCGCCCGAGCTCATTGCTGCAGTGTTGAGTGTTTTCATTTTTGAAGAAAGAGTGGAAGCCCCGGCCCTACCAGAAGAGCTCATGAAACCTTTTTCCCAAATTCAAAGCCAAGCTCGTATAATCGCCAAGGTCAGCCAGGAGAGCAAACTCGAAATCAACGAGGATGAATATGTCCAGAGTCTCAAGTATCAGTTGATGGAGACGGTCTATGCCTGGGCTAATGGGAAGCCCTTTGCGGAAGTTTGGTACGTATTGCTCTTATGCTTTTGCCCCCGTCTTCACTTTGTACCTTCGCTGCGCCACTACCCTGTTTCTAGCGAGGCAGGCTTTATGGCCGCATCGGACCGTTGAGCTTTCACTTCATTCCTTCTCCTCTGTGTGCGCTTTACTAATGCTATTCTTAGTAAAATGACGGGTGCCTACGAAGGTTCTCTCATCCGTCTGTTCCGTCGTCTAGAAGAGCTTTTGAGGCAGATGGCCCAGGCCGCTAAAGTCATGGGAAGCGAAGATCTGCAGTCTAAGTTCGAGGAGAGCCTGTCCAAGATTCGTCGCGACATTGTGGCCGCTCAATCCCTTTATCTTTAAACGGTATGCATCGTGTTTCACTATGGGTTACTATGCGTTGCTTTCAAACGCTTCAAGAGCCATCTACCATGAGAAGTCTATGAACCAGGGGCTTGCAAGCCCCTACGTAGTAGGCCTCGTATTTGGTAGCATCGCTATGGATTCTTCATGGTCCGTTTTCTGCCTTGTTAGTTTATGGAGTTACAGGGGGGAATACCACTTCGTTCTGTGCATAAAAATGGTGGAAGAGGGGGTCAATGAGAGATCTTGTAATTGTGCTAGTGGTTGCTTTTGTGGTTCGCTCTTGCGCTTGGAAGGCCTCGGGGGGCATACTGCTTCTAGATAGAGAAACCGAGCATCACCGTTGTTGGTGATGCTCAGAGCCTCTTGTTCAGTCTCTGCCAACCCTGCAACGTGACCTGTTTCGTCTCATCTTGGCATAAACCGTAGTACGAAGTAAAGTTGTTATGTAAACGCCTCACGATGCATTCATCCCCAACGCCGTCCCTATGCCAGTCTTGGGATATGGTACAACCAAAATCAAACATCATTATTTCCCCTTTCCTTCTTTTCACCTCAAGTTATCAAACAACTCACTTGTCGCCTGATATCGCACGGATAAAACCAATCAGTACGCTAAACAAAACGCCCACAACGACCATGAAGCGCCACCGATCGCTCGACATGCCCTCCTCGCGGAGCAGCCAGCCAGCGCTGCCGAGCGGCCAGATGAAACCCGTGATGACGCCGCGTATAAGCACGTCGATCATGGCCACGAGACCAACCTCGTCGCTATCAGTCCCGCCACCGCCCATGCCGCCGAACATGCCACCACTGGAATTATCGCCGGGATTATTCGTCAGGGATGAAGCGGGCACGGCGGCGCCGTTGTCGTCTATCCACGAGTCCTCCATGCGCCGGAAGGTATCGGGGCTCGGAAGTGTGTCGGGCGTGTATCGCGAGGAGTGGATGCTCCGGAATTGGAGGCGCAGCTGGTTCACTTCCGACGCGGTGAAACCTGCTGATAACAGGCGATCGAAACCACGTGGTGGTGCCGAGGTTGTTGTATTTGCTAGCCCTGTTGCTGTGTCTAGTCCTAGGCCCAGACCCAGCTTGGTGGATGATGATGAGGACGAGGAAGTAGATGCTAGTAGGGACGAAGAAGAAGTCGGTGGTGGCAGGAGCGCGGCTTGTGCTTCGCTTTCTAGTTCGCCTGCCGTCAACTCATCGCCTATGCTACAGTTTACGTAGATGCGCGGAGCGGGCTCCGGACGGCCTGGTACGGATTTGCCTTTGTTCTTGTTCTTGCTCGCGGTCTCATTTTCGGCATCATTGTTGTTGTCATCGTCATTGTTGCTCGAGCGATGTGTGAATATCGGGGTAGCATGATTATTGTATAACGACGACGAAGTGTACAAAGAGGTCTGGTTTGTTGAAGATGGCGGTGGCGGCGGTGGAATCGCGCGCAGCACGGAACTGAGAACTGCTGTGTCCGGCAGGATCTTGCCGCCGTGTATGAAGCGCAGCCGCCTCCGTGAGTGCGCCTTGTCGAGACGCGAGCGGATCAGGTGTTTGAGTGAGACAACGGTCGTGGCGCCCGGGCGTGGAATGTCGAGTTCGAGATCGGGGAGCGAGGCGCTGAAGCGGATCGTGAGGAGTAAAGGGGGTGGTGCCGCCGCTGCCGTCGGCATGGCTTTGGGCTTATTATTGGGAGTGGTCATGTTGGGGTCGTTGGGATTGGGGAGCGAGACATTATTTGTTAGATGGCGCTTTCAGTTTGAGGTTAGAGGCTTGAGGTTTGTTGAATTTGAGCCCGAGTTTCACTTCCGAGTATAGGTAGCTAATTCAAAAGGAAATCTATATCTATGGACATCACGATATAATACCTAGATATATGTCTAATCAACAAGCACTTTCTTGGTATGCGCAAGTATATGATGTGAAGTCAAACCAGATAAATTAGGGGACCAATGAAGCTTGGGTGGGGCCAAGGGTCCAATCTAGAAAATCCTAGGTTAGGTTAGGCACATAGACCATGTACCTGCCCCGTATATTACCTTCGGTACAGCACTGCCAATGTTCAGGTCCCGAACGTGCTTTACCGCGTCTAACAGCAGCTACCCGGCAGATGACGTGCTTGTATAGCGTCTACCGGAATCACCCACGCTCCACACATTATGCTTGTGACCAGTCTGATTCAAAGCTCCGATCCCGGATATCCGTGCCACGCACGAATAGTATGAAAGCTATTGTGTTTGGATTGGCGAATCTCTCGGAAGAAAAGTAGCAAAACGTAACGTTAAGAAAGTGGGGGTTGCTGATTAGTTGAGGTTTAATCAATAAGCATTGGGCTTTTTGGGGTCTCATTTTCAAGCCGATTACATGGGTTTCTTTCGCATCAGACCATATTGTTCAAGATTCCCACTCGGCAAGATTCTACGCTCCAATTTGGACATACAACAACAAGCAACAGGAGCTCACAGTAACTTTCACACTCCCATGGCCGCCCAACTCCCGGCGAAACTGAAGCCGGCTGCCCGGGTCGCCGGCCAGAGGCAGGATGTTTGGTGAGAACACTTTGCTGCATATTCTATGTATTGCCTCGCGTCGTCGGCGCATAATATGCTGACAGAGAAGCCAGGTCCATCGTCAATGAGGCAGCCGCTGCCTCACCCGTTCAGCCCATCGTAAACATGGGTCAGGGGTTCTTTGGGTACAACCCACCCGACTTCATCATCAACGCTGCCAAGGCGGCCCTAGACCGCGTCGACTGCAATCAGTACAGCCCGACCAAGGGCCGCCCGCGACTAAAGAAGGCCATCTCCGATGCTTATGAACCATTCTGGGGACGAAAGCTGAACCCGGATACCGAGATTACTATCACGACTGGTGCTAATGAGGGCATGCTTAGCGCGTTTATGGCCTTCATTGAGTCGGGCGATGAGGTCATCATCTTTGAGCCATTTTTCGACCAGTGCGTTGGGATTCCCGAGGATACATACGATTCGTTTGGTGTTCTCTCATTCTGAATGGAGCAATTGCTGATAAAGGGGTACCCAGATATATTAGCAATATCGAGATGCCTGGTGGCAAGATCGTTTATGTGCCACTGAGCCCTCCCAAGGATGGCGCTTCACGGACTTCCTCTGCCGCTGAATGGACTGTTGATTTTGAGAAACTGGAGAAAGCCATCACACCCAAGACGAAGATGATTGTCATTAACACACCTCGTAAGTTGTGATTCGATTGAGGCCCCCAGATGTCCACAGCGCACGACTCACAGAACACAGATAATCCTGTTGGCAAGGTCTTCTCAAAGGAGGAGCTCCAGAGCATAGGAGATCTTTGCGTCAAGAATGAAATCATCATCCTTTCCGACGAGGTGTACGATAGGCTCTACTATGTGCCATTCACGAGAATCGCAACCTTGTCTCCAGAGATTGAGCGCTTGACCCTCACTGTAGGCTCAGCTGGCAAAAACTTCTATGCTACTGGATGGCGAGTTGGTAAGCAGCCCGCATCCAACTCTCGATGAGCAGAGCACTCGAATAGGGGTTGTGTCACCAATGACTTGGCAAGCTGACAAAGGTCTCAGGTTGGCTGATGGGACCACCGCATCTCATCCAGTATGTTTCTGCAGCACATACCCGCATCTGCTACTCTTCTGTGTCCCCATTGCAAGAGGCTTGTGCTGTCGGTAAGTTGCTATGCCTTAGCCCCTCTTTCCTCCTAAGCCAACTTCTTAAGCTTGATGTTCTAACCTTGTGCAATCAGGATTCGAGCAAGCTGAATCAGAAGGATTCTGGAATACGACGGTAGAAGACATGAAGGCGAAGATCGCTCGCTTCAACGCAATTTGGGACGAGCTCGGTCTCCCGTACTCAGACCCAGAGGGCGGATACTTCGTCATGGTGAACATGGCCAAGGTCAAGCTGCCGGAAGGCTACCCTTTCCCGCCCCACGTGGCCAGCCGCCCGCGGGACTTCAAGCTCGCCTGGTTCATGATTCACGAGGTCGGCGTCGCGGCTATCCCGCCTACAGAATTCTACACCGACCCCAACACTTGGATCGCGGAGGATTACATGCGGTTTGCGGTGTGCAAAGAGGATGACGTCCTAGAGACGGCTAAGGAGCGGCTGAGGGGACTCAAGAAATACATAGAGGGCTAGACTTCTTATGATCTTCTCACAAGCGAACGATAAAGGGACAGGATAAGCGCATAGTTCGTTCAGCGATATAGACAGCTCTTGCTTACCATTCGTTACATGGTGAAACTCATGATGCTCCCTCAATAGAAATGATTGTCCCCTGCCCAGTCTCCCAGTTAACTTTGGGGTTGGGGGCGGGGCGGGGCATGTCTTATTCACCGACCTGCTCGCTCATCAAGAACCTCCGAAGAAGCTAGCCACGTGAAAAACTGATGGCGCCGTTAGAAATCGAACCCAACTCCACATATGTACTGTTATATGGACTAACACTCTAGCAGGCTGTCACTCCTGCATGGTCGTTATCAAAATGTCAATTGTAGCAGTAACAGTGGTGCCATTGTTAGGTAAGGATGAAAGGTTGGAGAACAGCCATATCGACCACCGCGTAGTGAGCCTAGACGTATTCAAATTAAAAGGAATGGAGTACCCTCATAGAACCCCTTTTCTAGCAATCGTCCGTCCATGTAGTTTCCGTACACCATAAGCCTAACCTGCTCATATATCATGAGAGGTAGCTGTAATCATTCTCTAAGTAGTTCATATTACATACAGGATCCAGCTTCTGATTTTGGCGTTATGGAAGATCCTATCTTTTGTCGCGGGCATGCTGCAGGGCTGTAAGAGCGGAGTAATCTAGGTCAACGGCACCCCGTGTATATAAAAGGTAATGTGATTTTTTATCGTGCGAACCACTTCAATTTGATGTTATGAGTTACAGCGCTCAGAAGAAAATCTCTTTTGGGCCCAAGAAGGCTGAATGCGACTATGATATGTGTCGCGGATATGTGGGTCTATGGGGAGTGGAGAAACGTAGTTAATCCGCTCTCCGTACCGAGTATGTCACACACTAAGGTATAATGTAGAGTATAATTTCTTCCATAGCACATCACATAATCGCATCTAAAGAGTGCACTGGTTTACTTCCACTATTCTCCAATCGACTATATTTTCCGCAAGAATATGTATGTCGGAGCGAAGGCTTCTGTGTTGATATCTTCTCCCGGGTACTATCTACACACGGGCCGGATATTTTGCCCTACGGTTTGGCCTTGGAATGAGGCAGCCTCCGCGAGATGTAACACACTCTACGGGAAGCCTGGGATGAGGTGGTAAATGGGAGACGTGGTCACTGAGGCGCCAGTGTGGCCGGATAGCTGCCTGCGACGACAAACTTTTTAGCGTCAAACCTAGTGATAAGTTCTATGCGCCAATATCTCAATAAAATTACTTATACACCATCATAAAAGATGCATTCTAATTCTATTATGATCATTAAAAAGGGGGTTTTGCGAAACGTAGACCGCTTGCTGCTGTGACATCTAGCTTTGGTGACTGGTTTCGACCCGAAGAAAATGAACGTGCAGATAACCAGACCTAATTAGAGATCGGTACGACCCCTTTTTCAAGGCTCTCTAGCTTTGATTGGTGAGAAAGGTATCCAAGTAAGTACCTGCGTAAATGTCAGGCAAATAAGTACCTGGATACCTATATGTGCTTACCTAACATACATGCCTTCAGATAAACAACTTGATGTATGCGGGATCTCAGAATTGAGAAGAGATTCCCAGTGTAATTAAAATGGTTATTGCGGTAGGCAGTAGGTAGTAATCGCTTGCAAAACATCCTTTATGGTTCTAGATACAACAGACTCCCGCTCCCCTCCCTTATGCAGGTATGCTGTGCTAACTCTGCAGGGGTTGCTGTGAATATAAAATATATACGCTCTGCTTAACTTTGCATATCTCACCAAATATTTGTTGCTGCCTAAGTTAGCCTTACAAACGATACCCAACTGACAACAACAATAACAACAACCATCCTGTGCCAGCCATTTCATGTAGTGGGCTGCCTCCCAACAAGAATCTACCCGCCACGGGGATATACAATGCGTTGCCTTATTTTGGGGGGTTCTATGAGTAAGCTATGTCAATCAAATGGCTCAAATAGGAGGCAACGGCTCGGCATCTCGGACTGGGGAAGTCGTCGATACAATAATTCAGAAGAGGAAGACACCACAATAGTAAGCCCATCACCTCATTTACATCTTTAGGCTATTGTTTTTACTACAAACTTCCTATACAAGTACGATCCGGCGATGCGACGCACGCACAAGTATGAAACCGGGACCGATGTAGAGGAGTATCCACAGCGACAGCATATTAATAGTCTCTATTACGGAAGCCACGATACAAACTATGAGATCAATCCCGAGGACGAGCACATTCTCAGAAGCGCTACGGATAGCATTTTGGTCTCAACAGTTGAACGTCAACGCCATGGCCCGCCTCACTCTTGGCAAGTCAATTGTTGTTGGAACAAGTCTTCCGAGCAGCAGGATATCCTAGTTGCGGACCAGGAGAATGCAGCTGTTGTGTTTAGGCAAACATCCAAATCGGAGGATGATGGTGACGAGGCTGTTCTCGGTATAAATCCTCGAAGCATGAGCCTAGCGGCTAATGTTCAAAACAACGGGCAACATAGCGGTACGGCTATCCCTTTGCACTCGTGTATTAGCATTACTGACGTTTCTAAGGCATTGTGGGAGTGATATCGACGTTTGGGGACGGGGAAGGTGGTACTGTTTGCACTTGGGGTTCCGGAACCATCATTGATGACCACCATGTCCTAACGGCAGGCCATACTGTATGGCACCGCAAGTACGGGCCGGCGACATCTACAATCATCTGCCGTGATATCCGTGCAGACCCTAGAGCTCTGGATGAGCGCCGTGTGGATACCGTTGGTGTTCAGTATCGATGGGCCAAGGGACATGAGAAACAGCATGACTTCGCCGTCCTCTATGTGTCCAAGCGATTCCCCAACAGCATCAAACGTATGAAGTGCGAAACACCGACGGTACAATATCCTATCCGAGTTCAAATATATGGCTTTGATTATGGAGAGCCCGAGGGTAGGGGTCGAAATCGGGATGGTCGCCTTTTCTCCAGCAGTGGGCGAGTCCAACATGAAGTCTCGAAGGACAAGTTGTTCTCCCATGACGGAGATACAGAGGAAGGTACGTATGGATACTATCCCATCGCAGCGGGGCATGAGAAGTAGGAGTTTGCATCGGCTAACTATTGAACCTGATATAGGCGCGTCTGGCGGACCGGTAGTCGATATTAGGACTGGCAGTGTAATTGCTGTGCACCGCGGCTGGGGCAGGCACCCGATAGTCAAAACCGCTAAGACTAACGAGGCTGTAGTTATTAACCATCATGGAAACGACGTTGATAATTTCATTACCGCGCTGTCCCTCATCGACGACATCGACATCGACGACAGGACACCTGCCCGTGAGGCGCGGGTTGCCTGGCGCGGCACGCTGATGTGGTGGGGTACCCGTGTTACCATTGCTACTTGGGCTTGATGACTTGATGGTGTGCGGCAGAGTGAAAACAACACTGAAGGGGGCGCTTATCCTACGGGCACGGGCGAAGGGAGGGAAATCAGGGGGGCAAAAAGGGCGAAGGGAGGGATCAAAAGTGTTTAGGTGGGCTGGTTCAACAGATACTTCGCCCGTTGTTGGCATTTTCTTGGCAGTTGTCTTGCAAATGGTTTTCTTTTTGTTTTAGTTCTATCAACTCAGGATTACCATTCACAAAAGGTTTCGTACCTATTTACAGTACTTTAACTGGTCTTAATACTATGCTTTTGTGTTACTACAACCTGTTCTTTAGTATATAGATGTTTATAAAGCACAAGGGTATAATCTAGGTAACTAGGTTGATTATACATCTGTAGAGAAAACAAGCTATCGAGGAGCCACAATATTAGGTAACTAGTATTAACGTACTTGTTGTGATAAACATAGCTATAAGCCATCCAACTAAGCTATAAGGGTACAACTGTACTAAAACTAAGTGGATCTAGTAAACTATTAGCTAATAGTTTTACTTCTTTAAACAGCTAATATCTTGTTTAATCTTATTAAACATATAAAATATATAGCGTTAGCAATCTTAATTGTTTAATTGAGTTTTAACGCTTACATGTTTTTAACGCTTAGGATTTTTTTAACGTTTGGCTAGCCTCTAGCACCTAGATACTTGCACCTTTAGACCTTGCTCTTATAAACCTGCCACCTTGTAAGCCTGCTATTTTGCAAAAGTCGCAATGGTCTCACCTTATACCATACTATTTTAATTTAAACAAGAGCAATAATCTATATTTAGATCTAATAGTTAAGTTAGATAATCGTATATAGTTAATATATAAGTTATAGTTCTGTTAAAAACGCCTCTACGTTTTTATCAACTGCATTTTCTACCCTTTAGCCGCCAACACCTCGCTGGCCATACCCTTGCATAAGCCACTCACTCGTTGCCATATACATCCGCCTCATGCCTCCTTGAGCCACTATAGCAGTGCCATGGCACCGTAGCTATTCATAGGGCCTCGTATCCACTACCAGGCCTTTGCAAGCACTACAGTGGAGCCACTGCGTGCCTTATAACCTATGTAGTAACCCTTGCAAGGCCCATTATAATTATAGCACTAGTTACGGCACTAAGCAGTTCTTATGCACACTAATGTAGGGTAAGCTAGGTTAGTATGCAAGGTAGCTCCACTCACACCTCCCTCTACCAATCCTAGGCCCTTACGATTTGGCCGCGCCTCGGCCCCTCCTCGGCCTTTGAACTCACAAGCGCCCATCCTTCGGGCTTTGCTATTTGCAACGCTCTTAGTGGCCTTTAAGCCCTTAAGACCCGCTACATTGCAGTGGACTTAGTAAATGCATCCACTATAATCCACTATAGATTTTCCTATTGGTTAAAGGGCCTAACCCCTTGTTATACCGGCAATTATGTACGGCAGTTTAACCGCTAAATATGCCTTATGATTTTAAGCATATATACGAGGGCACTTGCTTACCTCCTTCGTTAGATTTTCTAGATAGTCAATGGCAATCACTCCTTTATTGCACCTATATACTATGCTTATAGCCCACTATTAGTTGACCCCCTTAGCTCTACTATTATAGCCCTAAGCCCTCACTATATTAGCTGCCTTTTAGGCCTTACACGCCCTATACCCTCCGTATCGAGCCTATAAGCCCTCGCTAGCACTTTGCCACCTACCCGCTATTCGGTAGGTCTAGCGCCTGCCAGCCCACGTCACCTACTCCCTTTGCATACCAGCCTACTTGGCCTGCTCCCTAAGCATACCAAGCCGCCTCCCCTACTTACTAAGCATACACCTTCACCTATAGTGCCCTACAAGGACCTACGGCCCCTATATTCCACTATATCCCCTGATCTAAGCCCTATACCTAGCGAGCCTCCGCTAGCTTAGACTTCCACTAAGCACTAAGTACTACCCTCGGCTACACCTAGCTATATGCCCTGTAGTCAGGCCTACTTTTAACAGCATTATAGGTGAGGGTGTATGCTTAGTAAGCAGGGGAGGCGGCTTAGTATGCTTAGGGATTAGTATATAGGTGCAATAAAAAAGTGATTGCTATTTTACTATTAAAGAAATCCAACGAAGGAGGTAGGCGAGTGCCCTTATATATATGCTCGAAGTCATAAGGCATATTAGCGGTTGAACTGCCGTACATAATTGCCGGTATAACAAGGGGTTAGGCCCTTTAACCAATAGGAAAATCTATAGTGGATTATAGTGGATGCATTTACTAAGTCCACTGCAATGTAGCGGGTCTCAAGGGCCTAGAGGCCACTAAGAGCGTTGCAAATAGCAAAGCCCGAAGGATGGGCGCTTGTGAGTTCAAAGGCCGAGGAGGGGCCGAGGCGCGGCCGAATCGTAAGGGCCTAGGATTGGTAGAGGGAGGTGTGAATGGAGCTACCCTACATGGTGGGTGGAGTTACCCTGCATGTAGGTGGAGTTACCCTGCATACTGGCCTAGCTTACCTTACATTAGTGTGCATAAAAGCCTGCTTGGTGCCGTAACTAGTGCTATAATTGTAATAGACCTCGCAAAGGTTATCACATAGGTTATAGGGCTTATAGTGGCTCTACCATAGTGCCTGCAAGGGCCTAGCAGTGGATACGAGGCCTTATGAATAGCTACGGCGCTACGGCACCTCTATAGTGGCTCATGGAGGCATGACATCGTCATGGTGGCTCAAGGAGGCATGGCACCGCCATGGTGGCTCAAGGAAGCATGAGGCGGATGCATATGGCAACGAGTGAGTGGCTTATGTAAGGGTAAGGCCTATGGCCAAGTGAAGGTATGGCCAGTGAGGTGTTGGCGGCTAAAGGGCAGAAAATGCAGTTGGTAGAAACGCAAAGGCGTTTTTAACAAGTGCCCTACAGGGACCTACGGCCCCTATAGTCCATTATATCCCCTGATTTAAGCCTTATAACTGGCGAGCCTTCGTTAGCTTATGCTTTCACTAAGCATTAAGTACTACCCTCGGCTACATCTAGCTATATGCCTTGTAGTTAAGCCTACTTTTAATAAGTTCGATTTCTATGCGTGCTATAAACTAAAAAATAATACTTAATAAATATATATGCAATAAAGTACCTATCTTTTTAATAGGTTAATATATTACAAGACAATTTTCTATATAAATAATATAGTAAGTTATCTTAGCTTATTATTACATACCTTAATTTTTAAACAGTCTTTTAACAGGCTTTTAACGCTTAAAAATTTTTAAACGCTATATATTTTCAACGCTATAAACCTTTAATGCTTAAAAAAAATTAAACGCTTAGTTGCAATAAACGGTCTATAAATTCCACTTTTCTTTTAACAGTCGAATATTTTCAATGTATTAAAAATATTCAACTATAAAGCAATAATTAATTGACTGTTTATTGAATCTTGCAAGGGCTAGTACAAAAGACTTTAAGTTGCAGCTCAACTTAAAATTGTGGCTTAAGACTACTAGGTCTATGCGCATACCCTAGTATGCCCCACATGGTTAGGTCGTACGTCAGGTCGTGTTATCTCAGACCTTAAACTAGTTATATAAGCTAAATATTATATTGTTTTATTGCCTAAAGTGTATATAATTAAGCATTTTAAGGGGTGCAAGACCTACTAGCTGGTCTAAGTACTTATGTGGCCTTTCTTAAGCAAGGCAGTATGCAAGTACCCTTAACAAAACCTCTTTGGCTTTAATTAGTCTAAAAGAAATATAAAAAAAGATTAGTAAACGGTTAGGGCTAGGTATTTTATATGCCTAGGTTTAACTGTTAGCCAAAAAAAAAAATTTTTTTTGCATTTTTTAGGCTATACTATACCTATGTACAAATTAACTTTATGTGTACATTTAAAATTAAATGCACGTTAAGGCCTAGAAAACGCTTAAACTATGCAATATATATATATGCTTAAGTTAATTATCTAGCCTTAAGATTTGTTAAAATACTTTTAAATATTTTTGTTATTTTGTTATTAAGTAGTGACAGCCAAAATATTCTTTTTTTATATAAGGCTTATATACCTAAAATCGACTTTTTTACATCGAGTACTTAGACGTCTCTTATAGGTGTTCTACCCCTGGTCTGACGGTTAGATGCATATACCCTACAACGCTACAATTGCGCCACAACCAAGCCACACACACACACACACACACACACACACACACATTATAAGGGCGTCTAATCACTGAGATAAAGGTCATGACACTTGTTACAGCACTTATTATACTTGTAGATGCTATTATGCATGAGCCCACTCATATGCCACCTTTTTATTTTGGCTCACCGTCTTCTATGTGGCGGAATTAGTCTATATAGGTAGTTGTGGACCAGAATGACTGCTGCACACTTGAGTTATTAGTCTTGTTAGCCACCATATAATTTATATGTGTTTTTAAATTCACTACACAGGCCGCGAACCGCACCTCCATGACTTCCTCCGTGATTGGTTAAACTTAGAGGAGATAATCAAACCCCACTTGATGGTCTTGTATCATTTTCCAACACAAATCTTTGCACAACCCAGGCTAAATAAAAACCATAAGTTGACGTGTGACCCATGAGGCTTATCAATACCAAGTCCCTTGAGCTCCAGCTCTTCGATGCATGCCGGGCACCGGATTATGTCATCCTTTCTCATCGATGGGGCGATGAAGAGATCCTTTTCGAAGACATAACTATAGGCGGCCTTTCAAACCCAAACCTTCCAGCAAGGAAGAAGCAAGGTTTCTCCAAAGTCGACGGAGCGTGCGCATTAGCTGACCGGGATGGATACGACTGGATCTGGATTGACAGTTGTTGTATCAATAAGTCCAGTTCAGCAGAGTTGCAGGAATCAATTAATTCAATGTGGAACTACTACAAGGATTCGAATATCTGTTATGTCTACATGATGGATGTTGCAGATTCTGAAGCTGGTTGGGATCGTAGATTCCAAACCAGTCTGTGGTTCACCCGTGCTTGGACACTACAGGAATTAATTGCACCAGCACATGTCGAGTTTTACGCGAGAGATTGGTCACCTATCGGTACAAAGCTCGAAAGATATAAAGAAATTGCGGATATAACGAAAGTCAATCCAGATCTCCTAGTTCAGGCCGAGACTGTTGACGGGTTTAACGCAGCAGAGAAATTCTCTTGGGCGGCTCACCGGGACGTTACACGAGAAGAAGACAAAGCATATTCGCTTTTAGGCCTGTTTAACGTCAACATGCCTCTGCTTTACGGGGAAGGCGGTGAGAGAGCGTTCATCAGGCTCCAGGAAGAAATCTACAAAACTGTGACTGATCATACATTATTCTTGTTCAGCTACAGCCAATATCAGGACAGCCAACCCTTACTAGCTGATTCCCCAACACGATTTTGTCAAAGAGCGGAGTGCATATCGTGTAAGCATCTTGGAATCTGTTGCTTTCCTCACCAAGTTCCGTATGGGACTATTGTTCCCAGGTCGGATTGGTATGTCCAAGCGCATGAACAGATAATGACGACTGTTACGCCCTTTCGGATCGAGATGTCAACTATTGTCCCATTACTTGATTACCGGGACATTTCCAATCAACTGGTTGTCCTCAATAATGAACAATTACAAGTCGAAGCATCTCATGTAGCCGTCCTAAACCACACTCTGGCGGATTACAGAGATGGTGCATTATGCTTGCTACTGTTTCAACCACCAAACTATGAAAGTGCCGCTTTCTTTCGTACCCAGCTTTTCCCCGCTGTTTTACCATGCCTTACGGAGTTCGCTTCCAAATTGCAGAGAAAAACAATCCTTATCTCCCCTGACCGAAATTCTTCAAACGTTGTTCGAAGGGCCGTTATCACCTTTACTGTCAACAGTGATTTGTTCCTAGTTCGGTCATGGAGAGCCAAAGGCGTCTTGCATTGCGGTACGGAGCCGGCACAAGGGAGTCTGAGCACAGACTTCAAAATTTCAGTAGCGTATTATCAGAATTTGAACCCTCCAACTGAGATTTCAAGCCGAATTGCTGAAGCTCGGTCCCCTTCTACGCAAATTCTTTTGCGGTTGCACAGAATTGGGGAGGACTGGTCAATTAAAGAGGTCTCCGAAGTCAAGTTACGCAAACGGAAACACAAAAAACATCCAATTTTCTCTTCTTCCACCATGTCTGATTACTGTTCCATTATTCTCTCGGATGGAAGACGCTTGTCCATGAGGCTCCGACGTTTGGCAGCTTATGGGCGCGCTTGGAGTGCTGACTTGGTTGCAATCCCAGGGTTCCGCTATCAAATTTCTGTAAGAATTTTGAAGGAAGGAGGTAGATAGGAGACTTCGAATGAGTCATTTGAGAATTCTGTGTAATGAGTGGAGACTGCGTGATGAACAAGAGTTTGCTGTGCCATTCTCTTTCATCTTTTACAGATATAGCGAACGAATACGTAGGAAATGTTGCTTTTAGCTGAGGCAACCAGAGATATGCAAGAGCTGAAGCAGCGATAATATAGTCGACATTGGGACGTTACTAGCTGACATGTTGTAATTGCCTAATATTGCTGGACTACACAAGATTTAGTGGTGCGTGTTGACGATTAAGATTATAGGGTTATTAGAGGATGTAAACGTATAGAGAAATAATATAAGTGCTAAATAACATGTTCCACTATCTAGTTCCATAGTACTTGTGTGGGGATTCACGTCGCTAACGTGAGGGACAGGCCACGCCGTCATATGCTAAAACATGGATAGAAAATGAAAGAGAGAGTGTAGGGACCATGGGAGATTTGTACCCCCTTCGATTGCACCCTTTGGCGTGTGGAAGTTCTCATCAAGAGCGGCCAGACAGCAGTAGGGAGCTCAGGAGCCGCGTGGGGAGACAACATGATGGCAACCTGCGGGGTGGGACGGACAGGCTTGTGAAAACGAGTAAGCCTCCTCGTGACATCCATGGCGCCGACCCTGGTGCTTGGCCGTCTGCAGCAGTCTACATGGGTTCCTACGGCAGCAGCCCATGCACCCCAGCGACTTAATATGGACTAGCCGGCGAGGGAGCGTCTTGCAGACTTTAACTTCTCCTCAACGCCCTCGATTGCAACAGCGGAGCCAGACGAACCAGTGCCGAGGGCTATGTAGCTCTCTGGAAAAGCATAGTTTGACATTGAATCAAGTATTGGACTAACAGCGAGATACAATTTAGCTCCTTGTGGGCCCAATCGCCGTCCCATTCATTGGTGTTGCTGATGAAGGCCCCGCCATGTATTTCGCACAGGACTGTGTCACACAGTGACTGAGGATCTGAGTGGTCCGTACCCAACCCACGCCTTTTGGCGCAGTGGTTATAAGGTTGCCCCTTGCATTAGGTGTAGAAAAAACCGACAATGTATCCCTTTTTTGCCATACTAAATACTGCTTAGTTTGGGAATTAGCGTCTTGGAAGGTACAAAGTAGACCTCTTACATAATCAAAAAGCGTTGTGACGCTTGTTGCACATAGGTGGGGTCCTTACCTTTTACTGTATAATTGCACACTTTGCGCTTAGGCAATAACCCCATGTAGACTTGTCTAAGCTTAACGTGACGTTCCCGATACTGAGACGTGATGTTCCAAAATAATGGCTGGTAGGTCGGTAGGTATCCTACAGACCTTTCTCCTGACAGCGCGCCATTTCTTGTGGCTTACCTGAAGTATCGATGCTTCTGAAGTCTCCTATCTCGTACCTAGACTTGTTCCTAGACACCCCAAAGCATCGAATACCAAGAATCAGATCATTGTGTGCCGGATCCTGATGCCCATCCTCCACTGACTGCATCGATCCGAATCCTGCCACGGTAGCTCCTTACCAGCGTTTGCACCAAATCTTATCCGCTCGTGATAGATATCAATCGGAGATATGCACCACAAACTACCGCACAGGCAACCTAGGTAGTTATTGAACACTCGCCATCGATTTCGCTAATCGCCCAGAATAATCATTTGCTCCAGTGAGTCCTCGCTTGATTTCACACTTTCATATACTAATGCATAACCAGATGCAAACCGCTCCGAGGTCAAGACAAGGCTCGACGGCAAGCCTAATATACTCGAAAAGCGGACAGCCCGGTACATCCAAAAGTAGCTGGTCGGAAACTGTTTTCGAACTAGATCAAAATGGTAAATTTCGACACGTCGCTGCGCAACTCTCTACTAACGTAGTCTCAAAGCGATCTCGACCCTCCTGCGGCCACCGATCGTGCGGAGCGGGCTTGAACCGTACACATTTGCGCCGGCTTCGAGCTTATACGACACACCAACCAAGCGCGACATTCCTCCCGTGGCCCTGACACACATAGAGCGCGTCGAAGTTGCTGAGTTCGAACCGTATATATTGCAAGTCGGTGCACTATATGAGCAACTGCAGCGAATAAAAGATAGTGAGGACGAAGCATTGGCAAAGCAGGAAAGCAGATCGGATAACTTTCTCAAAGGCGATAACAATTTTGGCAGTGCTGGCAAGCAACGGCAATCTACTCAGAAAGGCTCTATTGCGTCCATGACGTCGATGAACAACCCGGTCGAACGCTTATTTCAACAAAGCGGCAGCTGGAGTCGCAGAGGTAACTGCGGCCCACCGCCACTATCTGTTATCCCTAGCGTATACTTTGAGGAGGATTTCCACCTCGAAAATCCAAGAACATTTAGTATTGTTAGCGAGCGATCGCACATTATACCCCCAAGTCCAACGATCAGGAAAGCAAGCAATGAAAACGCTACGGAGCCAAGAAAAGCCTTGGCTACAAACGCAATTCTACAGGAGAAGCTCTCATGGTACATGGATATAGCGGAAATACATCTAATCGACTCGATTTCTACGGCCTCAACCACCTTTCTATCAGCTCTCAATTCTTTGAAAGAACTTTACTCGGCGGCGGCGGAATTAGTCGAGAGTATTAAAGCTCTACGCAGGGATCTTACCTTATTAGATGAAGGTATAGTAACTGGCGGTCTGCAACTCTTAGAGAAGCAATATAGACGCCACAATCTGCAACAGTTGCAAGATGCTGTCCAGCAATTGCAGTGCGTTGTGGGTAGAGTTGCCTATTCTGAGTCATTAGTCGACAAAGGCGAGGTAGAAAAGGCTCTTGCCGAGATTGATGCTATTGAGCTGTTGATGGTTGGCGAGCGCGATGAGACATCTGGGGACAAAGCATTGACGAAATCTCAGCTTCGAGATTTACGTGGGGCTATGGTATTACAAGGTGTGGTCAGCGACCTGGATATTCTCCGGTGTCGAATCGGTAAGGTATTCGAGACTGAGGTTCACATTCTGCTCATCAATGACCTGCGGCGACATGTCGAGTCTATATCGACACAGGAAGTCCTCTTTAGGTGGCAGGCTTCGTCGCTACGAGCAAAGGGGGGTAACAATCGAGAACTTTCAACATTTCCAGCTTATATGGGCATGACTGATGAGCTTCGTACCGCCCTTTCTCCTAACATTTCCGGGCTCTACCGATGTGGATCTGTCTCAACCGCTATTCTAGCATACCGCGAATTAGTACTTAAAGAAATTCGAAACATCGTGCGCAAGCCACTCCCTTCAATCGAAGACACCGAATCTGTCACGTCAGCATCAACCATCGGCGGCGGCCGTAGTCGCACAAATCAGAACAAGTCTTCCATCTTTGCTCAGAATATCCGCGCTCTCGATACGGAAGATGCTGAAAGACTATTTTCCACCATCTTCATTGGCGTTACAGAGACGCTTAGGCGAGTGAAGACACAATCAAGTGTCCTATTAGATATTGCCTGTACCGTTGGAAAAACTAATACTGAAGATGCAGCTAAGTCCCCTAGGATTTATGAGTTCCAGGAGGAGATGCATAATACGTTTGGTATTTCGAACCTTTTGGGTGAGGCGGTGGATGTCAGCCAGGACAAGATCATCAAGCTTCTCCGGGTGCGATCTGAGCAAACCATAAGCTTGCCACTGGCGTCCTTTCTCCGCTACTTTAACCTCAACCTCCTTTTTGCTAACGAATGCGAAGCTGTCTCGGGGCGAGCAGGAACGTCGCTGAAGACTGTTGTTAATGGGCATATTCAAGACTATATTACGGCTCACGGGGAGAGGGAGAACAGGGCTCTTGCCGAAGGGATGAGCTCTGATGACTGGCAAGATAAGGATTTTACCTCTAGGGATAACGAGATTCTAAAGCTGATTCTCCAATGCGGCGCTTCAGACCCGCCAGAATGGACCGAGTTGAGCAAGATCTGGCCTCTTTCGCGGGGAGAGGCGGAGTTGGACGTCACTAAGGATAGCGAAGTAAGAGACAAGGTTCGGGCTGCCACTATCGACGAGGAGACGTTCCTGCTCCCCTCCTCTGCCATCCTGTGCCTCGAAGGAATATCACGTTTTCTGCGGCTGATAGGCGGTATTCCATCCATGACACCTGATATCACTATGTCACTGGTATCATACCTACAGATGTTTGACGCTCGCTGTCGTCAACTTATCCTTGGCGCCGGCGCTATGCTCTCCGCCGGCCTAAAGAACATCTCGACAACAAATCTCGTAGTCGCGTTGCAGGCGGTGACATTTATCGCTATCATCATCCCGTATATTCGCGAGTTTGTACGGCGCCACGCGTCGCCGGCCCCCCCGAGCGCGAACCTCGCAGGCGAGTTCGACAAAATACAACATGCGCTCAAGGAGCACCAGGAGGGTATCTACGAGAAGCTGGTAGACATCATGGCGTCGCGTGCGCGGATCCACTCCAAGAAGGCACGCGAGATCGAGTGGAACAGAGAGAAAGCCGAACACGTCCGGGGGTACATGGCAGATCTGGTCAGAGACACGAGCAAGCTATACAAAGCGCTTAGTAAGCGCCGACCAGCATCGGTGGTAGCGCAAGTAATGGCGCCGGTATTTGCGAGCTGCAAAGAACAACTAGGGAACGCGTTTAAGGAGGTGGATCTGAAGACCGAGGCTGGTCGTGATTGGTAACTAGGACCTGAAATACCCCCCACTTACTCCTGGACATTCAGCCATACTAATCAGTTTGTGCAGTATGCTTCGTGATGTTGGCTACCTTATCGACAAGTTTGGCAAGGTTGAGGGCTTTGGCGATTTGGGCACGTTCCTCGTAAAGGCTATCGAAGATAAAAAGATATAGGCTGCGCCGCCTACATTACGAAAGGTAGAAAAATCTGCAGCCAAAGAGGGAAGGGAAAAGGCAAAGAATGCCGTGTTTTCTGCAGGAAATCAGCCCCTGGTCGGAAGCGCTCTGGTCGGTACAGCATGCCCAGCCCGCCATCTTAGAATTCAGGCGATGGAGTAGGGTCTGCCCAGGTCCCTAGGGCGAGCTTTGAGGAGTGGCCCCTTCAGGATGCCGTTCTCAGGCAGGTAATTGTGAACGGCAGGGCGACTTTCTAGATAAAGTTCACTTGTGACTTGTGCGCGAAGCATATGCGCAAAGATTTTGCTGAACAGGCCCTTACTCTTGTTACCTGCTACCCAATCTCAGGCTCTTCCTCATAAGGCGACAACCGAATCCGCCGATTGGCCTTCTCGATAATCCCCCTCAAAGTCGAGACAGCCTTCTCTCTCCCGTCCAGTCCCTCCTCGTACAGTGCATCGTCCACAGCCTGCAAAGCTGTTGTTTCTTCGTCTATTCCCGCTTTCTGCTTAAACCTGATCATGTCCTGTAGACACCTTTGCGCTTCCCTTGTCGAATCATGTCTGATATCCCTTATCGCCTCTTCCAATTCCTGTACTTCAGCCGCGATATAACCATCCCGAACGTTTCGCAAGAGGGCTTCGAAAGCTTGGATCTCGCCAGCTGTAGGGTTTCTATCTTTAACCATGCCAACCTCCGTGGCGTTGCTGCGGTCCCGGTGAATTGCGCGTCGTAGCTCGCCTATGGGCGTAAGTCCGTCGATGGATCTCGACCTGATCTCGATCCCCTGGATCCGCGCGCTTTGTGACAGTAACAAATTGATGACCTCTTCGCTTCCGATGCGACCCGCGGCGTGGAGAACGTTCAGACCCTTGTGGCTGACGATGTCGCATCGCGCGCCCTTGTCCAATAGGATCTGCACCATGGAGCTGTTGACTTCCCACAACGACTTGAGCAAGGGCGTGTTGCCGAAGTGGTTCTGCGCGTCGATCACGGACCATGCGCCGAAGCGTATGCAGATGTCCGCGCACCGCGTCACGGAGGCGGAAGGCCCTGGCTGGTTGGCCAGGATGTGCAGTGCCGTATCGCTGTAGTCGTTCACCGCAGAGGCTTCAGCGCCGCGCCCAAGTAGGTATTCGACGATTTGGCTGTCATCTTTGAGAGAGCGCGACCGACAGGCTTTGTGAAGTGGTGTTTCGCCGTTTTTCCCGCGCTGGTTGATGTTGCTGCCAGCGTCTAGCAGTGCGGATGCGAAGTGCGTGAGCCCGCGGTATGCGGCCATGTGCAGCGCCGTTTCGCCTTGCCGGTCGAGCCTGTGTACATCGGCTCTATGCCGGAGAAGGAACTCTAGAGCATCGAAGTTGTTGTGGAGACAGGCCAGGTGTAAAGGAGTAAAGCCTGATGTGTCGAGGGTATTGAGTGTGGATGTGTCTGTTTTCATGGCGTGGCTTAGGTCGCCGTTACTGCGCACTGCTTCGTGCAGAAGTAGTGGACGTATTTCGTCATCATCGTCAACAAGTTCAACCACCCGGTTTAAGGTGTATACCTCGAAATCCGATAGGGTGTTTGTACGATCAAATAGGATCGTCCTTGCTTGGGCTACTGCATGACTATTGTGATATTATTCCGTTTAGGTTATTATTTCAGACTAGGATTGAACGAAATTAGAGAGAGGAATGAGACACACTTGGCTGCTCTTGTCTCTTTCAAGATTTCGGTGAAACGGTTGACAAGGACCAAGACGATGGACAACTGGTTGTAGGCCATCGCATACTAGTATTACACCTGTTACTCGCTGAATCCTCTTGTTGCTTCACACTACGCTCTCACCTCGATAATAGAACCGCCCTGTTGGTCGAGGTCGGTGGCAGTGTAGCTCTTCTGGGAGATGTATTTCAGGAGGTCTTCTGTTCTGGGGGATCGCAACGCGGCCCAGATCGGGTCATTAATGGGCCATACGACAGGGAGCCGCAAGGACGTGCTAATCCCGGTCAAGGCACTTATTGAAGCCTTGAAAAACATCGCTCGGTTCCATAGCCAGCTCGGGAATTGGTAGTCCACCCTGACAGAGACTCGCGGGAGAGTGTAATCGCACTCGCGACAGGGGAAGAGCCATTGAGTCACATTTGAGTGGTATATCGACAGTCTCCCCGGCACCAGACCGACGTTAATCTCTTGTCCCGTTTTTGCTTGCGGCTGGTGGCAGGGACAGGTACATGTACTGTGTGGATTCTCTGTGAGGAGAGCTGTACTTAGCAGTGTTTGATCAAAGTTTACGGCCTGGGAACTAGAGCCGATGTCAATGACAAGACCTTGGCCTGGGGGGTTAGCTCCATCGTTCTTCGTGTCGTCGGAGATAGCTTGTGATTGTTGGACGACGGCATTGTGTATTTGTGACAGCAGTTTGCTATGGGTACTGTAATTATACGTTAGACCGAGCATACCCAATGTTTATAAAACGTGACTTTAAGGATTAGTGTACTGTAAGGTTCGATCCATGAGGATCCTCGTGGCCGACTCCATATGTATCTGGATTGTCCGTGCCTGGTTATACAGTTGCAGGACCTTTTGTCGCTTCCATGGCCATGCGGCTCTGAAGGACTTCAAATGGCCATGTGGTTCATCTGCTAGTCTCTGACAATCCCTAGACAACATATTCAGTTCTCCTAGTAGTGATTCAAGCTTAGTTCTTAAGATTTTCATATAGTATGGCTCCTCCTGTGCAAATATGACTTGGGTACTGCCCGTGACGGGAGAAAATAGGTTTAGTGTCTCTTTTGTATGATTGTAACGGGCCACAAGGATTTCCAGCTTGAGGTCCAGTTAGTCTACAGTGAGTAGCCTCCAGTATCTTGGCCTTTAGACGTACCTCGAATATCAGATCTTGCAGTTCTTCTCTCGAATTAGATACAGATCGTACAACACTGATGATCGTTGGTACTGCAGCCAACGCTTGGCCTATAGCTATGAAGCTAGCAATCCCGCCGAGTACCTCCATCCCTTGTTGTCTTGCGTTCGATATGTTTGATTTTACCGGGACTGTTGGTGCGTAAACATGAAAGGCCGGCTCACTTTCGAGACTCAGACTCCTCGTCATTGTCGACGAGGAGATGCACCGACGTTCTCGGGACCTTCCGGACCGAATCCAAAGAAGGCCCAAGGGTACTCCAAGGACGCTCCTCATGTTAGCAACAACAGATGTAGCCTGAACCAGTTATTCCTGACAGGCTCTAGCACAGATTTGTAAACCCGGAGCGGGGTTACGTTATCTGCACCAATCACACTTGCAGCTATTCTTGCAATATGCAGACCCCAGCCATAGAACCCTGCATCGCAGACTTAACGCGCCGTTATGAAGGAGTAAAATACTACTATGGAACGTTGTCAAAGTCTGGGCAACTTGGCCAAATTCGATTAGTTATTGGACCGCGACGTACTTACTGGCAACGAACCTCTGATCGTCTCCAACCAAGTCGTAAGCAGGCCCGCAATGAGGCTCTGCGCCATAATCGATTCGTCCTGAATATACCATGTACGATTTCCCTGTATTCCTTCATCCCACAAAAATTGTGTGCACGTGAGGTTACCACGCGCCTCGGTAGTAACCCCTCAGTTACGGGCTTGGTGTTATATATGGGTTGTGATGAAACCCTCTTTAGTGTTAAACTATAGTGATTGAGTTTTCTTTATACCGCTGAAGATGAGCCGCCCTTTTGAAAAGGTAGCAGAAGATAACACCTTGTTTCAAGTCTACCTTGAGTTAACACAGTGCAGGTTGTCATTGTCGGGGCTGGCCCAGCTGGTCTTCTGCTTGGTCTTCTCCTCTCACAAGAGGGGATATCGGTAGACATCCTAGAAGCGTCACACGAGCTAGATACACAACCGAGAGCAGCTTATTATGGCCCTGCAGCGGTTCCAGACCTGAAACGGGCTAGGCTCATAGACGAGATACGCCGTCGGGGATTGTCCCCGAGTTTTATGAGTTGGCGCAAGTGGGGAACCTTCGAGACGATAGCTACCTTGGACGGCGAGCTCTTGGACGATGTTGACGGCCAAGATCTACGTAAGGCGTGCCTTCCGTTGAATGACCTGGCTCTGCTTATACTGGAGCGATTTTCTGCCAATTCTTGCAGTAACATATTCTGGAACCACCGAGTTGTGGACTCGGGACAAGATGGTAACCAAGCTTGGGTTGACGTAGAAGTAGAGGAGTCAGGGAAGAAGGTGCGGAAACGAATATATGGTGACTACGTAGTCGGTTGCGACGGTGGACGAAGCGCGGTACGAAAATCACAGTTCGGTGAAGATTTCCCTGGGTTCACATGGGACAAGCAGATTGTTGCAACCAACGCAAGTTAGAATCGCTCTCACACGCCGGCATTGACTCACTTATTTGCAGATTATTTACGACTTCCCCAAATATGGGTTTAGGGACCTGACCCTTGTTATTCACCCAGACCACTTCTTTGTGAGCGTCTGTCATCAATACCGCGGCGGTTAGTTGCTGACATTACCGTATAGTTGGTGGCGAAGCTTAGCTCAGATGGCTTATATCGCGTGACCTACGGAGAGACACCGGGATACACGCTGGATGAGATGAGAGCAAGATTACCCTTAAAGTTTGAGTTGATGCTTCCTGGTCACCCGCGGCCTGGAGATTACGAAGTGGTCAACATGGCGCCATACAAAATACATCGTACGTTATCCCTTTTTCCTTATTTCTAATTTTCCTCGTCATAATTGTGGTAACCGTGCTGCCTCTTCATTTACGTTACATCTTGATATAACTGCTGATATGGCGACTTCAGAGCGCTGTGCTCCCTCTTTCCGGAAAGGTCGGATCTTGCTCGCTGGCGATGCCGCCCACCTTTGCAACCCATGGGGTGGGTTGGGTATAACAGGAGGATTTATAGATGTCGGCGGATTGTACGACTGTTTGGCTGGGATATGGCATGGCAAGGCCGACCAATCGATATTGGACGTGTACAGCGAGAAGCGAATTGACGCGTACAAGAGGGTAACAGACCCAGTAACGCAGGCCAACTTCAAGCGCACATCTGACTCCAGCCCTGATACGATATTGGATCGAGATCCATTTCTGCAAGCTTGTAGGCAAGCAGAGACCGATGAAGAGCTGAGAAAAAAACTCTTGCTATCGAGCTTAGATATCAGATACAATTTTACCCAACATTACAGATAAGGCTTGGAGACCGATACACTCTCTCAAGGTGTGGCATCATTGAATGGCGCATGGCCTGTCTCCCACTCAATGGGAGGACTCTGATTAGGTAAGGGATTAGATAAGGACTGCGCATATATTGGAATCTGTCCTCAGATTCCAGTTATGCTTGACCTTCCTTTCACATCATCGCTTTCACGTAGTAGTCTAAAACCGAAAATAGAAAACCCTTAAAGGGTATCACAGCCGACTTTCCCTGCGATCTGTGGCTACTGCAGTGCAGACAGTGGTCCGGGACAGCCACACAGCCGCCACGGGAAACCACTGCAGTGGTTCACCACGTGTAACCCGACCACCGCCCCGCCAACCCCTCTTCTCCACAAAGTCACTGGGCACCCTATTAATTAGTGGCAAGCCACAACTTTAAATATGGCGTCGATTGATTGATTGATTGTGCTAAGCCTCAACTGACTAAGGTTAGGTTAATGGCTGTATGCTTGCCTTGCACCTCGACCCTTCCATCGGTTGCACTGTGGCTATTAACAAGCTACTATGCTGTATTGCCTTGCACCGCTCTACCTAACCAATTACATCGTGCGCCAGGCTTTTCGGAACACCAGGAATTAACGGTCAACAATTATCTCTTCTTTGCGCATGGTATTAGCATGGTCGTTATCCGACCTAAGATCGCCGATATTGACCAGCAACGCAGCGACCAGATACAACCACGGGTTGTTGACTTCTTACACCCTGCGTATCCCGATGGCGCCAATGTCCTGCTAACACTGTACGCTGTCGATGATGACGGCATTGACTTCGACTTCGCGCACACAGCTTGCAGTATTATTGCCAGCAATGCCTTTGCGGAAGGGTGGTTAGCGCGACGATCTCAAGACGATAATGGGCACGAGAAATACGAACCAGTTCCACGCGAGTTACTTAAGGACGAGTCATACTACTTCTGCGTTAGCCATAGCCAAAATGGAACTTCCACCTTCGAATCGGCCGAGGCATACCCTATCGTTACGCGCTTTGACGACTGGGAGTTCCCGCATCAGATCTGGGCTCCTTACCCTCCTCGCTCCCTCTCCCACACCTACGAATACCATACGAAGCCCATCTTAACATGGACCCGGTGCCTTACAACGCGGAGCATACGGTACCCGGGCGCCCTATCTGATCCTAAGATGATCATTAGGACCCGGGACCAAACCTGCCGCATCACAACTTGCTCAGAAGCGACTGAGGTGGCACACTTGGTGCCTAGTGCTAATGTATCCTGGTTCGACCGTAACCGTATGTCGCGGTACTGTAGCAACCCGATACCCTCTGGAGGCCGCTCCGGCATCGACGATGATCAGAATGGCATGCTCCTCCGTCGCGACCTACATTGGCTTTTCGACGCCTCGCGATTCGTGTTTGTGCCCAAATGTCGAAATAATGGCGCTAGCGACGGCGACGACGAACCAGTCCCCGTTACCCATGTCCTCCAGCCTGGAGCAGCCGCCGAACTGCTTCACCTATACCACAACCGTGCCCTGCAGTCGCCCCTTTCAGTGGCCATGCCCCTGCTATTTGCGCGTTTCGCTCTCAGCATATTCAAGAGTGCGGCGCCGCTGGGCTCGGCTGGCGAACAACAAGAATGCAAAGTGCGTGTCTTCGACTCGGCTGCTTCTAAATATCGTGTGAAAAACATGACTCGCGGCCAGATGACGATGTACAGGACACAGAGTCGTAGTGCTAGTCCCAAAAAGAGGAGCAAAATCGCTGATGAAGACCAAGATGCTATTGGGTCATGGTATGGAGATAGGGGGAGTGATAGTGGCAGTAGCAGCGGCAGCGACAGCGAAGAGAGTTGGTATATGAGTAATACGTTGATAATACCCGAGACCGAGGCTGAGACCGAGTCCGACAAGGAGTTAGACCAGCTCGAAAGAGGTCGCCTGAAAACACGGAAAAGAACTTGGGACGACAGCCGAAGCTCGGCCACGGAGTCTCTAGAGAGTCGGCTTGGCATATAATGCATAGTCAACTCTCAGGGGAAAGCTACATTCAATATCGCGGCCTAAGTATAATAGTAAGACCTTGTGCTTAACTCTTCTGTAAGTACTCTTTGGGATATATTATGTAATAACACCTCGAATGTTGGTTAGTTTTTAAAGTAGTGTCCTCAAACGTCCCAGCTAGGCTGGAGAGTTCCCACCCGAGATAATACACAGTACCTACAGCCTCCGTAGCAGGCTAATTGCACAGACGCTGCTGTTGAGCAAATCAGAGGAAAATGTGAGCGTGTCGAGAGAGATGGGGATAGGTCACGTGAAATCTGTGTGTCACAGGGATTGAGTGCAGGAATGGACGACGCACCGTAGCATATGTGTGAGAAATCTGGTGGTGCGTCTATTGCGTAATTCATATCTGAACTATGCTATACAAGCGCGTCTACACATCGTCAAAGCTCTGTGGCAGTAGGTTAGGTTGTCCCAAGGGTTAAGTTTCATGCCTGCATGACAAGTTCTCAATCGTTTCTTGAGATTTCTCTCAGCCGAGATCGGAAGAAGAGCCTCATGGTTCGACGTCGGATGTGAAGCATAGTGTTAAAAAAAGAGAGAGAAAAGGTAGCCTGGGTCTACTCCCTAAGGGCTATGGTTTATCTATCTTCACCCCCATCAATGTCAAAGGGCCAGATGGATCTCAGAGTCCTCACATCTTTTATGGGCTCATCGCCATCAAAGTCTGAGTTGTTCAAAACAGTCTGCAACATCCCATTGAACAGTTCCTTATAAGCCAACTTTGTCGCTTCCCAGTTTTCTAGGGGTACCCAACCATCTGATGCTGTGTTAAGCAAGCTTGCCGAGTCGCGACGCAGATTCTGTGCTGCTTCAAAAAGTTTGTACTCTGCCTCATGATTTGTTAATTCTTCTGAGGTAGGTATTGGGTATAGGCAATGGCCTTCAAATCCTAGCTCTGTCCAATGTCGGGATGTCTCAATCAGCTCATGACGTAGGGCTACTGCGCCATCCTTCCACGTCCTGTAACAGTAGCGAAATGGTCGAAAGGGGTTTTCATTCATAAATCTCGGTCGAGAGAGTTTGGGTGTTAGAAACTGCGAGGACAATTCAAAAGTCTTGGTGCAGATTTCATTTTCTGTTGCAAAGTCCGGCACTTCATCCGAATACCAAAATGCTGGTCCAATACTAACTGCCTGCCAGTCAATAATACTGTTAAACAGAGAAGGATCACTTTCCGAAACAAATATGTTTCTCGTATGCGAGTCGGGGTGGAATAATAGCGGCGAGGAAGCAGTTTTGATCCGAGAATCCGCGGCAATTTGCCTCAGTACAACTCGGGCGCCTTGAAGAAGGCGCAAGTGTTTCTGAACCGATCCATGGTAGAGTGGCTTTTTCTCAACTTCAGTACCGACTGAAGGTACCCTTGAAATGCCAACGTCGATGAGGCCATCGCAGTAAGTAACTTGTCAGATGACCGCAATTCATTGTAACTTACAAGGCCCGTGATTTGGCTTTGCTCTGTTATAATACTTATGTTCTCCTGAATTGCAGTCCCGGTATCGACTACTGGAGTGCGGTCCAATACAGAAATCTTCATCTAAGAATTTTGTGCAAGGTAAATCAACAGTATTGTTGAAGTATACGCTCCCAAATGCTGGAAATTCCAGGTCAACAGCCTCCTTGATCGTTCGATAAATCGCATCTATGCACCTGACTTGTTGATTACCAGTCATTGTCTGCCATTTCTCGCGCAATGGAACACTAGCTGCGTGTTCCATAATTATGTATCCGCTACCGATGAGGTTGTCTGCATGTGCAGCATCATCATGCCATTCAAGGATCGTAGGAATAGGAATTCCGGTTCTTGCTTGCACTATGTATATATAAGCGGATTAGCAGGTGTTTAATCAATCTGATAAAGCAAGACTCACAATAGCAAACCGTGGCGACCTCAGAAGCAGAGGTCAATTTTGTAGGTCCAGCTAACGGAAATGGAAGTTTTGCCCGCAATTTGCTTGGCATTATCCAATGTGAAAATAAACACCCTATTGAAACCTTCAATCTTTTGACAAGTTGCGATGGCCTTTGCTCCAGGACATAGATCGATAACCCTCTGGCAGAGGGCTTTGAAATTAAACTTGATATAGCGCGAGTCGCGCTCTACTTTGTCATGACGTAGCCATCGACCGCTCATGTAAGAATGGGGGTCGATCGCTTCCCACCAGTCAACTGGGATGAACAGTCTGTTGCAGCAATAGGGCCTTACTTAGTTCTGAGGTTGTATTCATCGTGTTCGTTGTTGAAAAATTTGCGGCATAATTAGGTTGAAAGCAAAATCCCTCTGGATAAAATTGAGATAAAGTGTGAGGGGAGGACTTGTGTATAAGCCGAGTCTGTAAATCACGGAGAGTGAAGGGGTGAACAGCCCGCACCACCTGTCTTGCTTTATTTAACATTATCGTCCGTCCATTGACTTGATTCTTCTTGAGTTGGGATAATTTACATGACTCATGCTAATAATTAATGGAGCGAGCAGATGGCAAGCAGCTAAGTAAAAGCAGGCGTCAGGATTATATCCCTTTGGGCACAGTTTTGGCATAGCAGAGATGTTGATACAACCTATACAGCATACTGCAAGGCTAATCTCTGTTTGGTTGCTGTGACAGGATAATAAATATTTAAATAGTGCTAAGAGCGTAGTACTACACTGTTTGCATCGCTATACTGCTTATTATATATTATACTCTGATAATGAGTAGTATTCATTTATCTAGGTATGGCGTCCAAATAGTCCTAGAGGTGTTGAGTCTCACCACTAGCTAAACACATCCTTATCGATAAGCCCAAGCCATTTACGACCATGAACTCAAGGATCTCTCGGAACCATGATCTCTTGCAGCATCTTCGAGCAGCATTAATGTTCCCAATCTTTGCAGCTAATTAGGGCTCAGGAAGCCTTTGCTGTACGATATCAATACCTTCCTCATAAGCCTCAAAGACTGTCCTGTTCCTGGATAATAACTTTCACCTTTCCTGTCACTGTCCGCAGTGACTGCGGGTGCGCAAAGTAGAGTGTGATTTGATCTTCACCCGGCGTGAGAGCGAGGAACGTGATCGCCTTGGTGGAGGGATCCATGGACAGTCGAAGAGCGTGTCCGTGATCTGAAGTAGATTCCATTCCCCCAGCGTCGTCGACCTAAAGAGGTAAATATTAGTGTTCACTCATGTTAACAAAAGCCGTGCAAGATGCATGGGTGGGGGCTCCTTACACTTGGGCTAATCGTGAATTCGCTTCCTAGAGCGACTGGACCCGCCATTTCGGGAAGATGAGACAGTCTGGGAGTGAGGGTTTGCTCGCGTCTAGGCTCCGACGAATGCTCAACAAACTCGTCAATGGTCTTTGCCACACGCTTGATATCCAGGCCAGATGAATCGACCTGGGTGTCTAAAATCAGGAATGTATCGCCCCGGACCCAGATACTGAGGTTCTGGCCTTCCAGGTTCATTTGTCCCTTCTCGGTGCCCGGTAGTGGAGAAGAAAAAACCCGATCTAGAGACCTTTGGTAGGTGCCAAGGTGCTGTTTCATGGCTTGGACGGCGGCATCATGGTCGGCGCAGATCCTCACTTCGAGCGTGCACAAGGCGCCACCGTCATATCGGAAGATGTAGTTGATCTCGCTGCCGAAGTCTCCGATATCGGTAGACCGCTGCATTTGTTGAAGCGAGAACCGGTCAGCAAGAAGAGGCGGGAGGTCGTCCCAATTGGCATTGGAGAATCTAGTCTCAGGAGCAGCGCTGACTAGACCCTTCGCCATAATTTGATTCACGGTTTCCATGATGTGATCGGGGAGGATGGCAGCATAGCTGGATGTGTTGGTTACACTAGTGATGCCTTGAGACATTGTAGTCGTCCTACTGGCTGTGATCGGGGGGTTGGGGTCAATGGCGTTGCTGACATAAGCAGAGAGATCCTCAGTCCCCGTGTGAGGACCACAGCACGCATCCATGACCCGGCCATTTAAGATGATAAAGGAGTGGTTGTCGAACGATTCGCGTCGGGAGTCTAGCTGGTCGATACATCGGATAGCTAATCGCTCTTGGTTGAAGGGGTTGTTGCTCTGGCCCTGGCCGACAAGTTGGGTCTTGTTAATGTAGCCATAAACCCTCATATAGGCCCAGGTGTTTGACGGATTGCCCTCTTTCAAGCAGTTAGCAAGCTGCACGATTCCTGCTTGGTCGTAGCAGTTAACTGTCAAACGACTGAACATTGTATCGAGCCAATACTTGAACCTGTATGAGCCTCCGGTTCGGAGCTGCGCGAATCGCGCTCTTCCGTTGAAGGTGTCATATCGAAACCAAAAGTCGGTCATGCAGGTCGTTGCCACCCAATGCCGGTAATCGGTCTTAGGCTCTGGTAGGGCAACATATCTGAGGAACTTTACCGGCACGGCCGGATTCTTGAGAAAAGTGGGAAGGGAACTAGACAAGCCGTATATCTCGATTCGCGTTTTGTTCAATTTGTATTTGGCCTTCGTTGTAGAATGAATCAATATCCACTCAACATCTCCTGCGTGGCCCCAAGGAATGCCGGGATGCTTCGATGACAGCGTGACAGCATTGGTCCTCCCAACATAGCATGGGGATCCGCTGGCAATGGCATAACCACGGAGGTCGCCGACGAGCTGAAAGGCAACATTATTGTCATCTTTGCTTGGGGCGAGTGTGACATTCAGAGTTGCTGTAGGGACAGTGACGCTGACTGAGGCTGGAATGTACGATCCATCAACGCCAGGCGTTGAAGGATCCTCGACGTTGGGTACTGCCCAATTCTCGTCCCAGATCACCAGATCTTTGTTAGCAAAATGAACCACGCCCCTGGTATTCGTGATCGGTGTGTTAGGGGCCGCAAGGGCCAGCTGCATGATTCTGGTGATGGCCGACATTGTTTGCTTGTGGTGGGAGAACGACTAGAGGGCTCAGAGGCGGGAAAGTCGGAGGGAGATTGGTGGCAGAGTCTGGAATGTAGGGAAAGAATTTACTACTCCAAAAAAAAGTAATCAAATGAAGAATAAGAGGATCTGAACTGCCGGCATATACAGCTTAGCCATCATTGCTGTACCACTGCATATGTCAAGGATACGGGATTGATGATCGCTCGGCCTCTCTGCTCCACATCCTCCTCATCGTAGTTATTGACACCTCGATGATACTAGCAGGGTGAGAAGTTATGAGGTGGCTTATACCTTCTGCATAGCTCAAGAGACGATGGAACATTGTGCATTAGTGTGCCCTACCCTTATCGTCATCTTCACTTACTTGGCCCAGGGATACCACACGGAATGAGCTGCGTTGTAGCATCGAGCAGGCAGGCAGAGCACCTCAGAAAAAAAAAGCAAAAGGGATGCCACTCGCTTCTATTGCACCACGCCAAACGAGCTCGACATTTGGTCAAGCGGAGCCCTCATCTATCCCGTGGCCCATTTGATAGAACGGTAGAGCGTACTAACCAGGCAACCTGATCAAGTACACTTGCGAGTCGGATCCTGCCAGCGATCGGGAACGCGGCATTGAGGGGTGACCAGACGCAGCAAGCTACCAATCTGCCTTGACTGCGACCTCGCCTACTGAGGGGTATTCGTCTGCTTCGGAGTTGCACTCGGGCTTCTATTCGGTTCGACCTAGGGAAGCCCGTAAGTGAAGCGTTTCTGATGCGAGATATTCGCGAATTGGGGGCGATGCAAGCTGGTGGGTCCGGGGGGTTTTTACAGTAGTAATGACCGGAATGGGCTACTCTGACTTAGTCTTAGCCCGGTCAGACCGTTGCCAAGAGTTCAGTGAAAGTTCTCTGTTGCATGGAATTCCTCGTATCTAATTGGCTTAAATATAACCAATCAGAAGGCCATCCAACGCCAAGCTGTAACTACCATTTCTCAAACACAGCCAGCTCTCTCAACGTTCTCACACCCATACCAGATTGATACGTGAAAGATATACCAAATTGGAATAGCTGAGGAGCTCTAGGCTGTTCCAAACCTGTCAAAGAAGACCCATCACAAAGAGCTAGTATGATCAGGGTGTCTGCGCCCCGGTTTTAACATAACATAGGTACAGGCAGGACCGTCATTTGGATTGCATTTAGTCGATAGCAAGTCTGTTGATCTAAAATTGCAGACAGTCAAGATTCTAACGTAAATATAAGCAATAATATTTACTTTATATCTAGCTACTCTCTTGGCTTTGTTTCTTAACTATTCATTTAAGTGTGTATTCACCCAGTATATGGAGGGCACCAACAAGTTGAAAATGCTTAACGAGACAACCTAAGACGGGATGAATATTGCAAGGATCGGGCCGGGTACTGCAATACGACTTCATAAAACGGCGGCGCCACCCTGAGACTAGACGATGTGACGATCAAAGAGGTTTTTCCATTTGACCAATACCGATTGATCAACTTGCTTTTTAGTATCGATCGATCACACAGCAAGTGCTGTTTAATCTGCTTGATCAATGACAAATCCTGTAGAATACCACACGACTTCAATGCCTCTTAGCACATTGCATACATGTCGAGCTCTGATATATGTATTGCGTGTATTTGGGTAAGTAGAGCAGTAAAGTAGAGTTATTAAAAGCCATTACGGCAACAGTTCTTAGAGATTATGCTTGAACCATTCCACCACTTCTTCTAGACTCTCCCATTGCCCCTGTAGGCAGACATTAAGCCGTACTATATTCCAAAATCCCGTCTATCGAGCTCCCTTAGTATACCTCAAGACAAGTTGGATCTCTTAAAAGGGCATCCCGTTGTCAGATGAGCTGGTCGACGGAGACACGTGGAGACATCAGTTCATCACGTTCGTGGAGATTATAGGTGTGTGAGGTTAACGCTGACAATTTTCTCGAATTGGAACCCAAACAGCCCGATCTGCCTTATTAAAGTGACGTGTGTAAGTAAAGTGGACTGCTACGCAGGAGGAATTGATAGGCCTATGTGTTGTTGGGACTTTCGTGGGGTCCTCCTGAGTCTCCACGCTACAGGGTCACCTGCAAGGCTTGGTACCAGATCACATAACATAACTGTCTTTTCAAACTCTCTTTAATCTAATAGGTCTATATGCACCTCATCACAGATGGCCAGACTCAACTAATATGGACGCCTACGCGTTTACCGAAGGCTGGTTGGATCATGGCATGCAATATTCCTTATTGCTCCTGCAAGCAATCATTCTTGGTTAAGCTGTTCTCTGGCGACAAGCTGAACCGTTATTAGAACGCATAAATACTACTTTGATAATACAAGAGGGTAGGAAGTCACAGTTGTCGGCAATGCGTATGGAGTAACTATTAGATAATGAGACCAAGACACTTCACTAATAATTGGTTTGTTTTGAGGCACTATTTCTGTATTATATTCTATGTCACCGCCTGCGTACATAACAAGACCATAGCTAGGCCTACCATGTGTAGTACACTGTTGAATTATTAGTAAAAACAACTTCTTATTCCAGTCAAAAATCAGCCAATATAAGAGCGTATGCATGCGGCTCCAGGTAGACAATCGGAATCTTGGTAACTTCTAGCGTTGAAGCTCTGGGCTTTCCGGCTGATTGTATGAAGCTTGGTTCCATGAATTTTGGACATATCTTGTGTACATTTTTATCACTGCTACTGGAGCTATATGTACTAGGAAACTGTTGCTATAAAAGCTGAGATGAGCCTAGATACCAGGGATACTTGTGGCGGTGAGGATCTGATTGGAGGCGTTGGATATTGGGGGCCAAGGGCTTTAATGGCACGCTGAGCCTGAACATAGCCGAGGCTGGTCTGCCAACCAGAACTGACGTTACAGTATTTGTGTTTTACATGGACTAAGCGAGAAAGATTTTATATTTGAATAGCTGGAAGTAGATTTCTATAGCTGAAAAACCTTGCAGAAAACCTGCAGTGATAATGCAGCTTATTGCATCACTGTTTAGGCAAGAAAGGTGGGATGGACCGTCTTTAGGATACTATTGGCATAATGCTATGTTTGTTATCTTTATTGTGTCCTGGGGAGGTGATCTGAACTTGAGGTTGTATGTTGAGCTTGTCCTGTAGCATTTATACCGCCTTCATTACAGCTCAGCCTGCTTGAATTATAAGGGAGTGGTTACATAAGAAATATTAAGGTGCTGAGCTAACATTAACTGTCTCTCCAGGGGCTTATCTATTACAGAAGAGTTAATCTAGTAAATAACCTAGTATCATATTTTATTCCTTAGATATTCAACAGTGCTGTTTGATTTGTGTTCATGCTTGTCACTGGTTTAGGACGACTGTCTTGAAGAAATTTATGGTGTCAATCTGTCGGGGAAAACCGGGTGTATGCTTATGCAACAAACATGCTACATGCACGTCAAAAATGCACTTTTCAAAAGTGTAGTTACTCCTGACTGGGCGTAGATATTAATGAGTATTTCAGTTTAATTGACAAGCCATTGTAGCTAGGGTGTGTCGAAGAGATCCCAAGTATAAAACAACCATCCCCTCCCCGGATTCAATGTGAATTTATTCCTTTCAACATCAGCACACATTGGAACGATAACAGCCTTTCCCATTGCTTAAGATAGCTACACATCATCAAACCTTTCCCTTCACCCACTACTATATATACCAACACCATGTCGGGGATTATCAGAGCGTCTTCAACTAATGATGGGGAGCCTGAAAGACCCTCGAACATAGTCACGTGCGAGGCAATCAATTACCAGACCGTCACCTCGCATGGGAACGCGGCGGTATCGGACGGCACGGTGAAAACCACTATCCTGTACAACCCGGGCTTCTCTTTGTTGACCCCTGTTGCGTATTACACAAACAAGAAAGGTGTTGTGCACATCCCAGTCGCCGCCCCGGTCGCCCTGGCTATCGACCCTGCATCGCTGCAGGACATTGTTGTCAAGTTTACTAGCACAAATAGTGCAACCATCGAAAACTTGTACCTGTACTATGACAACAACCTGGTCGCTAGTGCCAATCCCAACAAGAGTAGCACTTTCTTAGTCTCGTTCACTAAGAGAGAGAGTACGGTGGCCGCCTACTCTGCCGGATACCCTCAAGGCATCTGCCTTACCCTCAACATCAATTTCCCAGAACTCACTTCCTCTATCAAACTGGAATCGGTGAAAATCAGTTACCTCTACGACCAAGGCAATAAGATTCCCTGCTAGGTGCTATTGCTATATTGGTCAACGGCAGGCAGCTCTCTGACGTGTAGGCTATGCCTTGGCTTAAGTGTTAGAGTGCTCAACTGGTTGTGGAAGGTGGTTGATCTAATAGAAAACTGATGTTGAGACGGTGGAGGTGAGGGTGCCATTTTAAATTGTTTATTCGTTATAGTGCACTTATCAAGATCCAGGGGGTAACTGGAGAAAAGGAGGTAGTTATTTTGAACTGCTTACTTAGCTAGCCACGCTCTTTAGCTTCCTTATGCTCTTTTTATAAATACATTTGTTACCTTCCTCTATATCTTTAATATTTGATAGGTGCGCTGGCCAGCCAAGCCTTGTAGGTGATACCGTTGCATGTGCGGGAGCGACCTTGAGTCGCGTATTATAAGATACCCCCTCCCCTCACGGGCCACTTCTGGCCAAAACCGCCTACTGCAATTAAAGGCCTCGCTACTCACAACCAACAAGGTTACTGTTAATTATTTACCGTTTCTAACTACAATACAGTCCTTTACTTTTAATTTTATTGCTTTGAGGCCCTTACCTGCCTTTTTAGGCCTTGCAAGCACCTTACAATTACTTGCATTATCCTGTATATTGGGGCAATCGTATCGCCCTCCAGAAGAGGAAGGGTAGGTTTTTGCTACATACCAGAATAGACCTAACGTTACGATAGTACTCCTCTCACTCTGTAACCCCCATCTCTGACAATACTATTTCTTATTAAATATAACCTACCTTATATGTTGAAATGCTTAGCTACAGTACGCTAAGGTCTTATAGACGGCCCCTAGCAGAACGTATCCTGTTTGCAAAGCCGTTATTAGTGTACGTGCATATAGTTTAGCCACTCCTTGTTGATGTCCGTATTAACCTCGGTGGTAAATTCTAGCTGGCTGCCCTGTCCTGATATCCTCAGCGCCTCTTCATAGACGTGAAAATTAACTCCAAAAGGACCACCGATGACAGCCCCAAAGTTGAAACTGCCGCCTCGAACGTGAACCCCTATAGCAACGAAATCATTGTCCCGTATGATGGGGGCTCCGGACAATCCTGGTCGCGCCAATGCAACCGTCAGCTCATTATCGAGAGGTATTACGAGAAGAATTTGCTTACCTCCTTGACTATCACCACGATATACTAGCATGTTACCACTGGTCGGCTCGAGATCAATCTCCCGGCGTATCTTAACATAGTACATTTCGCCGCCAGGAGATCCGGACCTAGCGCCCAGGTCGGCAGGGTAACCGATAACGGTGAGCTGCTGCTGTACCTCGGTCCCGGGCGTGTCATATTTGATGGGTGTCACACCCTGGAACGGCCTATCTAGCTGCAGGAACGCTATGTCAGACTGCTCGGCTTTGGCGTCACTCCATGCGGACGGCAACGCAATGCGGGCCACGGAGCGCTGGTTGTCGGACGAAGCGCCAGTGCCCTCGCTACTTGCGCTGTATCCGATGTGTACCCTGACGCACGTCGCGTGCTGGTCGCCGTTGAGGACGCAGTGGGCAGCAGTGACTACAAGGTCGTCTCGGGATAACCAACCCGTGGCCGTAGTCCAGGTATCGGTCGCCTGGTATCGGATGAAGAGCTTCACGATCGCTGTGTTTTCTGATTATCAGCCCCGTATATTCGGAAGGGCTTGGCGGAAGGGGAAAGAGTGGAATTCGAACAGTGATACTTCCCACCATGCTGGAAGTCTGCCTTGTCCATAAGCACCCTGGCATCCTCTTCCTCAGGGAAGATGCCAATATCAGTGACTCCAGAGCTGCGAATGCAGGGTTCAACTGAGTGAGGTACGATTGATGCCTGCTCTACATCGTTGAGTTCGAGCTTCCAAAAGGCAACTTTCTCTGTAGCAGCTTGTGCCATCGTTTCCGATAAATACAGCTGTAAGATTCTGCGTGATTAGAAAGGAAGAAGAATGAACAGTTGCTATGGTCTGGCTGCTCTCGTAGAATTTGAAGTCCAGAAGGTTTTGATGGAGGTGGGACACTTCGGGCTAGGGCAGGAAAACCGTTATGTGTAAAGGGGGCGTGGGTTGCTTGGTTCCCATCACTCTTCGGTATTGAGTGCAACCGAGTGTGCGGGGGTCCATCTAGGCAAGACTTGTGGTTCGCAAAACAAGTCACAGATGTTTCTGACCACCATAGAGTAGAGACTGGGTATCAACACATCCCCCTGGGCCCATTGCAGGCCAATGATTGCCTCTGACCACAGACTGTTCCCAAACCTGTCATTTCCAGAGAGGGGTAATGGGCGGCTCTGCCTCCTCTTTACATGCAACTCCGCCTGTCCTTCCAATTATAATATTGCCGATTAGGCATCCAGAGAAGCCAGAGCAGACCACCGGGCTTTGCTTGAATCATCATATGCCATCTGGCGAGGCAGCCAGAAAGCAGATCGTCTTGCCGGTAAGGCAACCATCCGGCGTACTCAGGACTGGTGGTGTGCTCTCCCCCACTATGCGGACGATGTAGCTAGTGGGGAAGGGCACCCAGCGCTAGTATCTCTCTCCATCATCGAAGAGTGACGAAGCACGTTATGGTCATGGATGCTTTTTCTAAAGGATGCCATGAGGTAGTATAAGGGGATATGGTTTCCAGCCTTTGTCGGTGTCAAAAAGCTTGACAGCCTCGACAACTCCGACAGCCTTTGCAATATTGTCAAGCCTACTAATTTACTTCGACTCCAACTTCGCCCTGGCAAATTACATCTGCCTACTTACCTACCTACTCGTTACTTAAACACTTGTTCTGAATTTTAACTTGTGAACCTTCTCTCCATCGCAACCATGTCTGCAGCGTTTATTGACCACTCCAACGCGGTCCTGATCAATGCTCGGGCCGATTTCGACAGGAGGGGTGCCCCCAAGCCAGATGACTCTGGGAACGCTCTAGAGACGACCACCAAGGAGACTGTAGTCTATTTTTGGCATCTTACGGTCTCCGCCTCTACGGAGCCACCTCCCTGGACCCAGAGTTTGCGTCGTATGCGTGATCCTATTAGTACTGAGGCTGTTATCAGTGTCAGGGATGGACGCAAAAAGGTGGCTGAAAAGCACTTCAATGATAAGGATGGAAAATACCGCGGTATGTTGTCCTCCCCTCCTCCTCCTTTTTACCTACCCTCTTTCAAAAAGCTCCCCGAAAGCCATAGGCCGACTGTAGTAGACTAATGTCATCTCTTGTCTAGCTATTGTCAAGCTTTTCCTCTTCTTCGAGAAGCAGAGCAATTTCAACGACGATGAAACCGCTTGGCCCATTGCCACCGGCTGGCTTGTTGCACCCGACGTTGTTGTCACGGCCGGCCACTGTGCCTTTGATTATTCCAACGGTCTCGGAAGACTCGTCAAGGTCAGGGCATATATTGGGTACAAGGGTAAGAAAGACCTTTCTGGCACGGAAGCTCGGTGGGGTGCGGCTGTCGCCACCACTGTCGAGTGGTGCTCGGGGATCGGACAAGAGCCCTCGGACATCTCCTTCATTAAACTCGACAGCCCCTTTACTACCGTCACCAACTGCTTCGGATGGATGCAAACCCCCGTATCCCAGGATGCTGCGGATCTGGGAGTCGTGGGCTACCCGGGTGACATCATGGATGACACGGAGAGGGGTGCGAGGATGTACGAGATGTTTAGCAGTACCACCTACAACCTAGCCAACTCGGACAAGCACATGCTGCAGTACAAGGTTGACACATACGGAGGTAAAGTGAACCCTTCCATGTACGAATAACAACATCGGCATGCTGACAACTCTTGGCTTAGGAAACTCGGGCTCACCCGTCTTCAACAACCGGCAGTCGCTCGTAGCGATAGGAATTCACGTCCTCGGCGGCTACTCGTACAACTCGGGGTCCGTATTCGACGGACGCTACGGAAATCGCTTCATGGCGCTACAAATCACTGCCTCGGACCTCACCTCAACTGAACACCCCAATGATGCTAGTCAACCGGATAAAACAGGCAGGCCATGGCTCTGACAAATCACTAAGAAAACCACGGAGGCAGCGTTCGACCTGGCACAGCAGATGCTGTCCGCCAGCCTGTCTCAGGCCAATAAAGTCCTCGCCCCCATCTCGGGCGGGCTTGTGGATTCCGTGCCCAGCGATCTCTCATTTGGCCCTGATGTCGGCCCCGAGATCAGCATCCTCGCTGCGGCCGCCATCGCGAACGCCGGTAGGCTCGCCGCTGATAGCCAGAGCGGATCCCACGCCGAGTCTTTGGCCGGCACCCGCCCGTATGATGGCATCATCGGCCGCGCCGTCCTTGCCGAAGCCGCGCTACAGTATTACTCTAGCAAATCGCTATCGGACGGCTCCAAGAAACAGGTTGAGGAGTTCATGGCCCCCCTTGTGGCTGGCCTGACCCCCTTCGTCTTGAAAGTCGCCCCAAGGCTCCTCAAGGGGGTGCTGGAGCCCAGCTTCCGCCTCCTACTCTCCCGCATATCTGGCAAGACGACCCCCGAGGATGTGCGTCATCAATATAAGGATGAAGTCGAACTGGACACCGGATTCGGGCGCCCGCTGGAAGGCATGGAGTCTGATTTCTTCACCGAGCTGTTAAAGTATGCCAAAGAGGATGAAAAGAGCTCGGAATCCTTCCTCAAGACTATGACCACGGTCGGCGATTTTATCGGAAGCGCCTTCAAGAAGGCCGGCCCGGTCCTCGCCGACGTGGCCAAGATAGGCCTACCGCTGCTTCTAGGACCCGAGGGCGGGGTCGCGTCGACCAAGACAAATCTGGATCCCCTCGCCCACAGGGCCATCGCCGCCGAGGCGTGCCTACAGTCATTTGTCCAGCTGCACAAAAAACTTAATTTGGACAAGAAATTCTACAATTATCTCTTGGAGAGGGTGAAGAACCTGGGCCCCAGGCTTTTCAACGTGGCCCCGCATGTGGTCAAGTTTGTTGGCCCGATCGTAGGGGACATTCTCCGAGAGATCGAAGAGAAAAAGAAGTTGGCCGAGAAGAAGCAGGAGTTTTTGGACTTCACATACGGACACTAAGTGGGATCGGACTCCCTGGGCCTTCTGCTCGAGGCTCTGACGTGCTAGCTGATTAACTTGATAACTGATGTGGATAACTGGTTTAGTACTACATCTCCTTTTACATCAAGTCTCCTCTCATTTATCAGTACTGCCACACTTCGAATTAGCCAACCACAATCTTTATTTTGCCCGCAGTTTTGCCTTTTCACCTTATAGCTCTACAATCAACGGTTGGAATGTTGATGCCCTTATATAGATAGGTCATGCAAAGACTTATCTACCTGCCGTACTAAATATCAAGAGTTTAACTCAAGTCTGAGGTCGTACGATTAATCTCGCGGAGAGTATTGTCGATTGGAGAATAGTGGAAGTGGTGCACTCTCTAGATGCGATCATGTGAAGTGAATTCAGATGTGCTATGGAAGAAGTTGTACTCTACATAATAGTGCGTGACATGCTCCTTATATACGGGGAGCAGGGGGAACTACGTCCCCCCGCTCCCTGTAGACCCACATAACCGCGACAATTAATCCAAAGCGAAAACCTGGAAGATATCTTGGTATGCTCATTCTGTGGCAAGTGTGGCCGTGCTAGCCCTCCCCCCGGGCGTTTCTCACAGGGTCCTTGGGAAGGGTCTCGTTCGAAATGCCTAGTGTAGGTACATCTGTAGGTAGATGTGGAAATACAACATAGATAGACACACATAGGTACTCTATCAGACCTCGCTGACAAGCGAGAGGGCGAAGCCCGCGTTAGCTTGGAGAAATCCAATATAGGCAGACACGACCCGTAGGTAGTCTGTCAAGTCAACCGTGATTAGCCGGGTTGGACTAAATTAGGCGGAGAGTAGCCGTACCTACTATGGACCGAGTGGAATTGGCGGCCCCGGCTCCGGGAGCTCCTTGCTCCGTAATTGTCGCACGGGCTTTGTCTCTCTCCTCCGCAGCAGTTATACGTGAATTTGATGTAAGATATGAGGAACGACGATCTAAACATATATTGGATTGCAATTACACACTTCTGTAGATGCGTACATTTGCTATAGTTCAAGGATAATCATGCCAAAGTCGCGCATCTCACAATGGCAACCTCCCCGTTCCTAGTGCACAGAAACGATCTTTCTGCGATCCAGACTGCCGACAAGTTCAGATAGTCCCTGCCAACCCAGTCGCTTGGTAACGAAAATAGACGCCTAACAGGGCTTCCCTGTATATTATTTTGCCTGCCAGTCTGAGAAGAGGTGACACTCCCTGCTGTGGTAGCAGCACGACTATTTGAGCTAGAGGCTTTGCCTGCCCAAATAGGAATTTTCCATACACAGATTGAATAGTCGCCAGAAAGATACACCAATCGGTTTTGCGGGAGAATAGCAAGAATGTCCCTTGCTTGTGCCGAAAGTGCTTCGTGTAACGTTGCTGCCCGTATTTTTTCTGGGTCTTTCAGGCCATCTGGTCCTAGTATGGGGATAGAGGAAACGTCGAAGTGAATGTGTTTCTTCGTATTCTTGTTCAGTCCCCGCATAGACAGCTGGACTATTATGTGTCTCTTGTTAAGGGCGACTAGCACTCGATCGACTTTGCTCTCGTCAGATGAGATGTGCGAACTATCTTCTGGCTCTTCCACTTGAGCGGCTTCGTGATTCTGCGAGACGATAATTCCTGTTCGCCAATCTACCCGGTGAATCTTCCGTGGTTCAAAACCCAGCAGTTGACCATTGTCTACTGGGTGAAAAATCCAATGTGCTGTTATTGATCTTAACGTGATCGAACATTGGATACTTGACGCCGAAACCAGAATTGTGTGTAGGATTGTTTCTGTACAAACTATCAAGTAATTAGAATTGGGGTGTATGACGATCTGGCGTATCGGTGCTTGGGTCACATCTCTCAACGATATTTCCAGCTTTGACCCAACAATGGGGTTTGTGTTTCTTGTTTCCAGGGTCAGAGAAAGGATGAAAAGCGTTTTACTAGTGTCTGTGAAGGCAAGAAGACTCCCGTTTTGGCTCCACGTCAAGCACTCAATACTCAGGAGCCCCTTTGATGTATGTAGGTTAGTAAGTCTTCCACCGTTGATGCTATGAAGATACAGCATCCCCTTTTCCGTACCATAACAGTAAAGGTTTCCAGTGGGACAAGTTGATAAGACAGTGATAGCGTCAACTCGCCGGTGTACTCGTGAACTTGTCACCGTCGAGCTCGGCCCCTGGCTTTCTGAGTCAGTGTCATCCTCAAATCCTCTGGCCGTTTGTTCAGCGTGTTTTATCAGCGCATTGGGCTCCCACACGTTTCCATAGGAGCCTCTTACGTCATAAATGCGGCGAGCGTCTGGGCTAAATGCGACCCCGAAAACAGTATCCTGGGAAACAAGCTGGTACAAGGGACTGAAGTCTGATGTCGAATATAATTTGACTACACCCCGTGCATCACCAGTGGCAAAAAGTCGGCCGTGATTAGTGATTGCGAGCCTGGATCCACCAGTTGATAACTCTTCCACAAAGTCATTATACGGCTGCCACTTGAACACGACCCCTTCAATGTATAAACCGATGACTTCTGGACTCTGAGGATTCCACACAGCGTCTATCACCTCACCCGTCGCGATCTGGTTCCGTGTTCGCCAACAATGCCCCAAGTGGACTGGGCCATCGACTTCCCACGCCGAAAGAGGATGACCTCGGTACGCTACCGCAATTAGACTCCCATCTTTACTCAAGGTCATATAATTAGCACTGTTCAGAAAATAACCATCGAGCTCGAATTCTTCGAGATCAGCAACGGTTTCCCATATCGGGTCGACGCTTTCAATGTCGAGTGACCTGACATGTCTGTCATCGAACCCAACGAGGAGTCTTTTGTGATCCATTAGGAGCATCGTGAGGGGACGAGGCCTTGATTGCAAGTTATTTACAGATAACTTGCATTTTCCACTCGAAAGCTCCCATACTTTTGTAGTCTTAAAGCCGTAGGTGACGAGCTGTGTCGCTGCTCTGTCAAGCTCCATCCGGTAAATGCGCTCCTTGTGACTTATGGGACTTAAGGTCGTTTCCTGAAAAGTCACAGAGTTATAAATAAAAACGCTCCCGGAATTTACTAGCATGGCAGCCCGGGATCCTGCAGCCATGATTGATGATGCAGCTTTTCCTTCCGGCAGTGGGAGCCTTGAGAGCGAATCATCCCAGCCTTCAGTGCAAATACCCAAAACTTGAAGATTCTTTCCTTCGAGTCTCCCGAACTGCTGATAAATGGCCGAGCTGTGTGGGCATAAGGGAGGCACCTCCTTGTAGATACACCCCGGATCTTTCATCAATGCAAGCCCAAATTTACCAATGAGCTTAATGAGATCAGTAGCCCAGGCCTCTATGTTGACCCGGTCCATCATTTCGTGACTTCTCTCCACTTGTTGGTCCTGTCTGCGAGCGAACTTGGACAAATTTTTCGACGTAAGGGCAAGTACTCGAAGTTTCCCCTTAGAGGCGAGAAAATAGATCCAGGTTAGTATTGCTTGCTCTTTGAAGAACTTTCTCAGAGCGTCAGCGCAAATTATTGAGTCCGCGGATGATTCCACGAGGTGCGATGACCAGAATGTTGCCGCGTACTCAAGGAATTCGGGGTTCGAGGCTCTAATAAGTTTTGATCGAAGCCCTTTTGTCATCATGCATCTCAGGCAGCTGACAAAGAGTTCCTCGTGCGCGACTGATTTTTTAATTTGCACAAGGTTGTTTTTCGGATTTTGCAGGTACTCCCGGGCTGTTTGGTGAACCATTGAGATATTCCCGTCATTATCGACCACCACGAAGCCACCGCATAAGTTCACGATAGACCTATGGATGTCAAGGAGCTCTGCTGAGTCCTGGCCGAGTGCCTGCGATAATTCTGTAAGGTTTAAGGTTCTCGCTGCACATACCACGCACTGAAGTATGCGGAGTCCAAGCGCTTTATCTACTGGGTCTTCAGGGAGCGAGGATATCATACGTTCGTAGAAGGACTCCATGCCTGTTGGGAGTTGTTGCAGAGCAGCTTCAACATCAGCAAGCCGATGGCAAGCATTGAGCTTCTCGACGGCCAATCGTATCCACTACTCAATCAGATTAATAGGTGACTATGAACCTAGCCAGAGAAACTCACGAGGAAGTTACTCTGTGCCCCAGATAGTAGTCTGGTGGCGATAGACTCCTTGAATGCGGGCGTTCCAGACATGGTGAGCTCCTGGGAAATATAGCATCGCATATCATCGATGCAGCCTTCCACGCATATCTCTCCAAGATAAATATCACTAGGAATTTTATTGATGGCCGCTGCTAAATCCTGAGTCTTCCGGCTTACCACAAAGGCATGAATGGAAGGCAACGATGAGGGTAGGTCAGAAAACAATCGGAGTATCGCTTGAGGACTTTCGGCTTCATCCAAACCATCAATAACCCAGTAGAGCGGTTGCATATTCTTCGCCTTGAACAGAATGGATCGATATATTCTCTGCCAGATGGTCCTGGGATCTGCGCTTTCGATGTCTACGGCCTCTTCCTTTAGATTTAGGAGTTCGCGAAGGAATTCTTGGCTGCTTTGGGCGATTTGATATGCCAATGAGCGCAATAACTGGCTCAGGCCACGCTTCGTTTGGTCTCCAAGCCTTATATAATGATACTGGCAAGATAGACCAAGCTCAACAAGATGGTTGATGACAAAGGAAGATAAGACCGACTTCCCTGTAGCCGGGCCCCCATTGACCCATAGAACCCGAGATGTAGAACGCTCCGTGTCCTCGGATCCGAGCCAGCGGTCAAAGGCCGTTCGCTGAGTAATCCAGTTGCAAGTCCCCCGTAACCATTGATCGCGGAAGAATGTATAATCCGTCGCTGGAAGTTCCTCGAGGCCAAGGAAAGACCGAGCGCTCTGTAAGTTCTTCCGCTCTGATGCTTCAGGAGCAGGGGGTTTGATTGTCGATATAATTTTACTCATTAAAGACATGAGTACATTTCTTACAGCGACATAATTAGGATCTCGTGGACTTTCGAACTTGCAAACCCCATGGTGGTCGGCGTCTAGTGCTTTCGATATTTCTCCCGGATACCCAAGGACTGATGAGTCCTTTTCGAGGATCATCTGAATGTCCATGAGTCATAGATGTTCGAATAAAGCGCGCGATAGAGTTTCTGTTCGTCACTTACAACCTTAGCATTCTTCAGACCTATTGATGTCGGCTGTGTCTCATAAAACGACACAATATCTAAGCGGGGTGCAACATGGCGAAATTGTTCGTTGAGCTTTTGCAAAGTGAACGAATTTTTTGCTAGCTCTGAAATATAGCGTTTTGAGGTGGTGATTACAGCTGACTTTAAGATTCTATTTAGCGTTTCAGCTAAATTTGTTCCACGATGTGGTGTTGCAAGGAATGCAATCGCGGTGATTGCTTTGACGATCGACTCGTATTCCGGGTCATTTTGGCCTTGCATATATGCCTTGTAGAAATAATTAGCAATCGTCAACATATGGGAAGGTGAAGGACTCGAGTACCTCTTTTACTATAAGGCCGCCCATACTATGTACCACGAATATCAAAGGGACCTGAGGTATGACTTTAGTATATTTCTGGTCTACGATTTGAAAGCTTCCACTCACATTACCCATATTGAGATCTTCCTTTACGTCGTCCTTTGCGTATTTTAGATCGAATAACAGCCCTTTAGCGAAGTCTAAAACGGAAGTACCGACGTTTCCTGACTTGAGAAAGTTGGCGTTATAACCAAAGGTTAGAATTCTTGCCAAACATAGATCCGGCTCCAATGGCAAAAAGGTCAGCGGCCAGAAGAGTTCGGGATTCTTGTTCTTCGACCACGTGAGGCGACTAGTGCCTCCTAATCCATGAATGAACACTATATCAGCTTTGTGGCCGTTCGCTGGGGTGTATACCACATTTAACCCTAAGGGGCCCGGTTCGGCCTCCCTATTCCTGCGAGAATGTATACCATCCGTGGAGCTACTAGCGTGGGCAAGAGTTGAAGCAGATACACCTTGGTCGCTTGTTTGGTATGTTGATGTTGTTGAAGAGTTCACTGAATTTGCAGGGGCCCCCAGAGAGTCAGCCGGGTCGGCCGACCGTAATCGTGACGTATCCCTGGGTGCTTTTGACCTGAATGTAGAAATCTTGCGAAACTATTACATGCGATCAGTGAAGTTCTCTTGATATCACCGCTTTCCATTTTCATACCATAGTGTTCTAGGGTTCACCAGTGGCGTTGTTGTGTTTGCCAAGGTTCATCCTTTTCCCAAGCGGTGTAGATAGGAATCCTAAAAATGGATCCGACCCCATTCAGCCATATGCTCGGACCAGTTGCTCCGGGTGCTGAAGCAGCGATAAGGCACAGTTAGTGAGGCTATGTCGGAGTAGGTCTGTCGATTAATTAAGAATCTTCGTGATGCCGGCACCGTAGTTCCTGTTCTCAAATGTCCACATATGCTATCATCTATGCGCTCGCTTGTGGCTCATCGAGGACAAGAAGGCCAGGTCTTTTCAAGCATGAGTGCAGATGTGCTGAGTTCATCCTCCTTCACTGGAACTATACATAACGCTTCCAATGTTAGAGAGGGGTAAATGGTTAGAGTGGTACTGAGTCCGTAGGCGGACGCCAAGGCTGTTATCCTTATCATCTGTATTAGTGTATAGGGTGGGCCTAGCCACCAGGGGGCATATATTTATTATTTATTATTTCCTCACATGTAGATAGCTTCACCTAGCTTACCGCCATACCCAGCCATGCATTCAATCAATTCTATTTACCCTCATTGACGTGCCTGCAATTACCAGGTCTCTTTAGGTGACGGATATGTACACATATGAGCGGCCGCAGGCCGCGTAGTATGTGGCATACCCAGATTCAGTACTGTATGTGGCTTGTGGCGTGTAGCTGGAGTGGATTGTAGTTAATGTTGATAAGGATTACAAAACGTGCATATACAGCATCGTCTAGCTGCAAGTTCATGGAATGTGACCCCTCGTGACGGTAGCGACCGCGCGCCAAAATTTGCTCTTAAAATATCAGCGAAGTCGCAAGTGAATTATGCTGCCTTGACACAATTCATCAATTTCGCTCTCAACAAGACAGATGTTTTCCCTAGGTGGTGCCTCTTCGCTTCATTATTAATCAGTCTTTCGTATCAGCCAGGGCTCCTCCAAATCCACCATGATTCCTCAATCCGATAACCTTGCCTCTAGCGTGTCAAGCCCGTCCGAATGGGTTGAGGGAATCAAGGAAAACTTCCCACTTCATAAAGCCATCGCCCAAGGTAAGAAAATGAATTGAATGCCAACATTATGTGGCTCTTCTCTGATTGTCATAGCACTACCTCCAGGAACTCGAGTTGTTTCTCCTGAAAGTTGTGGTATATCGGCCTGGACAAAGACGGCCAAGATTTCTGCAATTGGGTTCAGCGGCAAGCATCAAGATTATTTCTTGAAGGTAATTCTGAAAGTTTGCATAGCTGTTAACTACTCTTGCATATCAGGCTAACCACGAAACCGTTATAGTGTTCTAGGGGCGAGAGCACTCGAGCACTCGCCGAAGGAGAGTACTAATCTGCTTTAATGATGAATAAGGCTCTATCCGGCTTAGTCCCTAGGCCAATATCCTGGGGCAGATATGAAGACGATGGGGGAGAGATCTACTTCTTCATGGGCATTTTCCATGACATGGATTTCTCCGAGACACCGGATCCAGCGACATTAATGGCTAAAATCGCCAAGGCACACCGGAATGGCACTTCCTCCAATGGTATGTTCGGCTTCCATGTTCCTACCGTAATTGGGAGGTTGGAACGGACTGTGAAATGGGAGAAGAGCTGGGCTGCTTCGTTTACGCACCAATCAAAGGACGTGATTAAGTACGACAACGAAACAAATGGAACTTGGCCAGAGTTCGAAATTGCTTGCAACCAGTTGATTGACAAAGTCATACCACGGCTTTTAGGCGTACTCCAGTCGGGTGGTCGTGATAGTGAGTAATGCACAAAAAAACCCTCCGCACTGAACACGCTTTCTGCCGTCCAATTGGAGTCATTTGAAAACATAATAACACATTATAGTTAAACCATCCTTGATACACGGTGACCTATGGGAAAGGAATGTAGGCATCGATATGGAGACCGGGGATCCCGTACTGTTTGATCCTAGGTGTACCTATGCACATAATGAGATGGAATTCGGGACATGGCGTTGTTCAGTGGGTGACTATTGAAGTCATTCTTTAGTTTGGGTAGTGATTGCTAACCCGTTGTGTCGCAGTGGGCATTCTACTTCAATTCCCCAGTATATATGCGCATGTATCAACAGCATATTGAGCCCTCGGCACCAGAAGCTGAATGGGACGATCGAAATAGACTCTATAGCATCCATCCTTACATAACAGACTCAGCAGGCCATCCAGGAAGCATTTCGAGGAAGTTGTTAGTATCACCATATTATGTTCTCTTCCTTCGAGCTACACTATACAAGCCTTGTTCTTTGCTTAGTTACTATACTAATATGATTTATAGGGCATACAATGACATTCTATACCTGTGCGAGAAGTATGCGCCTTCGGACACTCTGGAACGGTATGATCCAAGCATGGACATCAGTGTAACTGGCGCCTATGTCCCATTTGTCGTGGACCAACTAGAGTGAATTCAAGGCAAGATTCAACAAACATCATATTTGTCACAGTTCACACTGCCGGACGGTCAGTTATAGATGTATCGTTATTGCATAAGGAAATAAAGTATCTTTGTGAAGCAGAGATTTCTTGTATCTACTTATATAGAGTTAGCCGCAGTCCGTGCCCAGTGTCCGTGCTTCGGGCCGGGGCTAGTCCGGATCAGAACTGCGACAATACTACGTATTACTCTGGACATCGTGTGGAGTTGCTCATTTGGAGGGGTTTCCCTGGGGAAAGTTGGCTATGGAAACATTGATTTAATTCAAGTAACAGTATTTACTCACTAGCTCTAGAGTCTAGGTGTGTAATTTATGTTGAGTCGGAAAATGTCCTCACGCGGCACCTTGAGGCTGAAGCGTAGTTAGATATTGGGAGGGATCCTCGAAATCGTATTACCCTCCTTTCTATATACTATTTAAAAGTTCTAGCTGATTTCAGACTGAGATCAGTCTCGAAGCCTGACGAAACTGCCTCCAAGAGGCCCCCTTCATATAATCAATTACGAATAGTAACATTGCGAAGAAACATAACCCACTCATCAAAGTGAATGTCTGGCCAATGCCTAGAGCCCCGATGCAGTTTTGCAAAAACACCACGATGATGGCCGCAAACGTTCATCGCACAATATTGCTCGCCGCTTGTGCGGCCGATGGGTTCCGATGGTTTTTGTCTACTAAAAGCGTGTTGCATATCTGTTCTGGTTAGAAACTAGATGCCGCTTTAAGAAAGGAGTGAGATATAACTCACGCTGAAATCCAATTGCATTGCCAATCCTGCAACGAACTGAAGAGCCAGAGGCAAGGCAATATACTGCATCGTTTTAATTATTGAAGCTCTTTAAAATAGGGTTTAGACCAACCAACCTTATGATAATGCAGCACCCACCCGAACCCGAGAACCGAAGTAATCGTTTAAATCATAGGTACCCAGATTACACCAAGCCGCACCCTTTCGATAGGAAAAGCATCCAAATCATCACCCCTTTCTTTGTTACAATCCAACCCTCGCTTGGCTCTTGCATCTTTATATGCGCTATCTATTAACCGACCAGAGGAAATGGTCGACGTAGCTCCCCCGAGTCCAAATGGGAGGTAGATGAGACCGGCCTGCTATTGGTCGAGTTATATATCTGAATGCACAAGACAGATAGGGAGGCGTTTAAGCTCGCGTATATTGCGTAGAGGAGGCCACAAGCTGTGACGATGATCAAATTATCTTTATAACTGAGAATAACAAACGATGTTAAGGGGCTAGGGATTCGTCTGCTGTCGCGGCTGATATTTTTATGCCACCGCCAATGACGCATAAGAGTTGAAAAAGGTAATCGCAACAACTTCGGTGGAGGTATGGATCCGTTGCCAACCTTGCTACGCGTTGTCTCAGGTAGAAGCAGAGCCATCAGGATCAGGCATGTCCCGGCTGCAATGGCGAGAAACCAGAATATCCAAGTCCAGTCTTTCGCATATGTTAAAGAACCACCGATAATAGGGCCTAGGCTAGGCGCAATCATAATACTACATATTCGTCAGCTAGATTTGCCACCAAATGTGAGCACATAAAGGTTCGTAACCGCCAGGCTTCCGTTTGCATACAAATGTTGAAGTGTTGGTATGGAAGCCTCCAGGACTAGAGGTTCTAGCATCCGAAATTGGAGTCCCCCATGCCACATCTGCCCCACTAAATAGAGATGCTCACGTTTGTTGCCCTGGTAGGGAGCACTATAAGGCTTAAGGCCTCTCTGATATGAAAAAA